>JADEYI010002136.1_pt1 | contig 11024 bp, 12 predicted proteins | sample 8542331 | NCBI WGS metagenome assembly JADEYI01 (sample SAMN16510988, study PRJNA670497) | mine drainage metagenome | isolation source: biofilm near Copperflume 1 | place: Germany: Marsberg coppermine Kilianstollen | collected 2018-02 | reverse complement strand
CCCCCCTGAGCCCCCCTCCACTCCTTCAGCATTGGGGGCTAGTATTGGTAGGAGCATTGGGGGTAGCGTACATCGGGGAGGGGGCCTGAGCTCATGGGCAGCAACCCACTTTTAAAAGCAAGGCAGGATACTCATGATAAGTGTTGTCAATGAAAGTGCTACAATTGACTGGGTGGTCTTGATGAACTTGGCACTGAAGAAATGCAGTTACTACCTAGTAAGTTACTCATGCAGGAGCTAGTGGGTGAAATTATTGCAAATTTGATGGAGCGGTTCCCAGACGATGAGGTGTTGAGTGCATTCATAACATGTGATCGCAGATTCCTACAAAGACTTGAAGCAGTCGGATCTGTGGAAACTTATTGTGACGGAGAATAAGGTATTGCTGAGCCGCTCTTACAGAAAGAAAATGAGCATCTTAATTCCTGTTGACACCCCACAGTGCTGGCTCAGCGGCTCAGGTGAACCGTTCCTGTCGAACAAGGTGACCACTCAGATAAAGTCTTTGCAATGGCTGGCTGCGAAAGACAGGTGCGCAAGTTTTCTGAATGTGGAGGGTATCTTTGAGGATAACATGCATATGCTAGGCATCATGTTCAAGTTTGTTTTCGTGTGCCTTAACGTCCCTCTGACCAGCGCTGTTCAATAGCAAGTTGCCAAGAGGGCATTCTCATTGCGCAATAGTATCAAGATCAAGCTGAGGATTAGGTTGTGGATCACTCCGGTCAATGCGCTCATTAGCCTAACCTACTAGAAGTAACAGAATGGCTGGGTCTTTGGAGTCTTTTGATTTTAGACAGGCCAGGACCTTGTATCATGAGAAGCCCCAAAAATGCATGATGCCAGCATCGTTTGAAGCAGGAGTGCCCTTGACAATAGCACCACAGATGATCATGACGTCATCAGGGTTCACTGTGCCTCTCATGATCAGGACAGTACAACAATGAGTCATGCCATGCTGTTCAAGCCCGCACCTCCAATGATGTTTTTGACACCTCGGGGCGCCCATGAATAATGTTTCTTTTGCACCCCAGGGCACTTCTGTCAAACCGCGTCACTGAACTCTACATGACGTCATAATGATGTCAGCGTCAGGATGATAAGTTTCGGATAGAAACAAGTTGTCATATGCTATCATGATGACATCCCAATGACAACATGGGATCCCCAAACCCGATACGTTCTGATACTGGTGTCCTGGATATCAGTTGTAGGTCAAATGATGTCCATAGGATGTCCGATTTCTGTCAGAAACTGGCTCGATCCTGATACCTTTTGATGTCGTAAGTATGGTCCCAGTGGTTGTCTTTCTGATGACATGCGATACTAAATGTGTAACAGATGAAGTGTAAAGAGCTTTACGTGTCTTGTGCTGTGCGGGGTGCAATGTTGATGCCAGATGTTCAGCAATGGTTGATGCCAGCTTTTGTCAACGGTGCCACACATGTCCAAGTGAAATAGACACAATTTGTGGTGTCACACAGTGCTGGTAAGGGCAATATCAGGAGAATGCTGTGATCTGGTCTGTCTGCACTTGCAATGTGCAATGCGAGGAGTCAATGTCACACTGTGACAGGAAGAAGATCTGTTTACAGTACACCGCTCATGTGCATGCGTGAGCCAGCACCGACGTTTGATCAACCATCAGAGTTATCAGTCACCTGCCCACATACTTGTTGAAGTAGTATCTGTCATCCTCAGTGGGATCTTTTTGGAGCAGCACAGGGCGCACGATGCTGCAGATGTCAGTGACATCGTACCAGGGGATAGTTGCACCATTGGCAGAGGCGGTGATGGCCCATTGTAGGCGCTGCATGGGCAGCTCTCCCTCCTCAGCATGCAGAACCAGTGCACGAAGGCGCAGCGGTGCTCTGCCCCCTCTTTGTCCGTACAGCTGAAAACTAGCAGGAGCTGCGCGAACCAGTCCTCCTCCCCTGACCTACAGAGCATAGAGGCGACTTCAGAAACGGGGCGTGGTCTTTATCGAGAAACGGGCTGCACATATGGCGCTGTAACATGCACTGCAACAGTGGCACTTGACCACGAAAAATGCTATGGCAGTGTACGTCTCGCTTCTCGCTTCTCACGCACAGCAGACATCCGCACTGCAGCTCACGTCCGCACCGAATTTCACCCCACGTTATACACCCCTTGCGCACTTACTGACGCCTGGCCTTGCAGGGGGTGCAAACTGACTTAATTAATTTAGAGTCCCATGGGCCTCGGCTGGCGAGGGGCGGTATAAAATTTGAGCTTCGTGCCCACACGTCACTGAACATGATCTGACGTCATTTTTAAGTCGTCGTAATGTTGATATCAATATAGCAACAAATGACTATCTTGTTTTAGGTGTACATCGAAGGATGTCATGAAAGACATCAAAATGATGACGAAATGATACTGACAGCGGCAGCTTGTGTGGGCACCCTAGAGGTCGACACTAGAGCATCAGGTGATGTCTTTTGCATGTCATTTGATGTCAGGAGCTTTCGGGAGGACGAGTGCACAGCAATGCTATCATATGCTATCAAATGCATGTCTATACAGTGGTGCCAAGGCAGGATCGATTTGATGTCAAATTACAGCGTTATGTCATCAGATGATATCCGAAGCTTCTACATACACCGTGACAGGTAATTGGGTGTTGCATGTATCTGGCAAGTCCAACAAGTGGTAGAGATTTGGCAGCCTTGATATGCGGCTTGCCTGCAGACGCACCTTGCCGCTGACAAGATAAGACTGCAATAATAAATTAACATTGTAGTGCAATGTCCGCAAAAAAGCACCGTTGGGAAAGGACACTTGTTACCAAAACACCCCTCACCTTTGAGACTGATTTCACCCAGACGAGCGTAATTCCTTGTCTCTCTGCTGCTGATGCAGAAACCTTCAACCCGCCCACGCCTCTGAGAAGATAAATGAGACTCAAATACAACTTGGCGTTCCCCAACTCGATCCAAATACACAAACAGCAAAGCTGTGCATGTGTCCAAGCAGCCTAATGTGAATTCAAATAACGAATAGCTGCTTCAGCACCTGGTGCAGGCCCTCACAGCGAGGTGCTGCATCCATGGAACTTGCAAATAGATGGCAGTCTGGGTAGTAGGTCAGTTTTGTAGCCCACTGAACAGCAGTGTCCACATTCCGGTCTTGTGGTTGGCAGTCATACAGATGCACTGCAATCGACGTGATCCTGATCTGCGGGCTGCGATCGCATACACACAATCTAGTCAGCGCTGATGCAACCAATATGAGTAGCAGAAACGAAATGATGTTACTGCAGCTTGTCTGCCAAAAGCATGTTGCCTTATGGTGGGAATAGCATGTGATGAGAAGCAATTTAGACATCAGTGCAGATACTGGAAGTACACGGTGCATGCTGGCCTGCCTGCATGTCACGGACATGCTCTTACTTATATAGCCATCATGCAAGCTGTAGACAGTCGGCCCTGGCTTTGGACCAACAGAGGAAGCTATGAATCAGGAAATGTCACTAGGGGTAAAAGCATAATAGGGGAAGTTTTTAAGAAAGCAGTTGAAAAATTCCTGTGTGGCAAAATGACGGCTAATGATGAGCCACCTTTCAGACGCTTGGCACTTTGGTGCTTGCTGGGGAGCGGGAACAGGCGACGCTTTAAGTCATCGCATACGTCAACTTCTTCCTCGTCTGAATCATTGCCCGCGTCATTGATTGACTGCAAGACTGTCTCCTGCAGATGGCTCACGTACCCCCTCGCAACCATCAGCACATCGATGGTCTCCTGCAAAGCAGCCTTTCCGTTTGTCAGGGATGTTAATTTCACAAGCGTGCTCCCCTTGTATGGAGCATAATTGTTGACTTTCCAGCTGACAAGGCTGCATGCGTACGCGCTGGGTGTGACCGCCTCCTTACACCCCAGGGCCCGCTGCATTCCTGCACATGCAATATGCACACCTTGGGGTCTTTTTTAGATATCCTTACTCTTCTGCTTCAGCACCATCAAGCAATGCTGCACGCCTCGTGACAGCCTGCAACAAGTACTCCTGCCATGCTTGCTCTCTCAAGTTGCTTTTCTTTCCTTTTCATGTCTCTTGCATGGACTTTAAGAACAGGCTCTATACACTTGCAGCCGGGCGCAATGGAGTTCATGGACCATTGCTTACTCGTCAGTGCTGCAGGAACGCTGCGGGATGGCAAGGAAGTTGCGGTCATTGCGGATGCCGTTTCGTTATCATAGTATGGTAGGAAAGAACGCGCGCACAGCTGAAATCCTGCCAAGACCTCGCCTCAGGGTAACAAATACGGAAAATCACGGGGTGCCAAAGGGGCATTTGCGGGATTTTGCCAGGTTTGTAATGTCAGTTCCTGTCGGATAACAGCAAACTTCTGTGGTGCGGCATGACATATAATGTTGGACTTGGCTATTTAACCCAACATAGTGCCATTATGATAAGACCTGGTGACATTCTCTTGGCCTTCCCATGCATCAATGCAATATTGAGCATGCATGCACCCATTGCATCATGCATGATACTGGCTTTGGTACCAGAAGTGGCAGCCAAGCAGGTTTGCATTATTTCAGCCGGTGCCAAAGTGACATTTTGGCTGTTCTTCATTTCATTGCGTGTACCACGCAGTGGCAGCCAAGCTTCATTCATCCCAACATTTGTTTTCCGCCACTCTGTGGCAGGTGGCAATGCTTCGCATCGCCAGTATCTGCCACTTTTCCCAGGTAATTTTCAGGAAAACGCCACTTTGGCGTGAGAATGCCACTATTTTTTCCCTGCCTCGCCTGTGACCGGCAAGCATTGTGTGTGAGTCAGGGCCTGACCTTCATTCTTGAAGTGCTTCCCCTGAGGTGCCTACCATGCTGTGTGACAGGTGTACGAAGGCACAGCTGTGGGCAGTCCGTCCACAATCCTGTGCTGCATAGCTGGCACAGCATGCAGCGGCGTAATGATGTCATTCTCAGGGCGGTTGCTGAGTGAGAAGCTTGATGCTTCGGTTGGCCTTCTACACTGCGCCCGTGTCCCTCTGCGTCTTGCTGCCAGTCTTCTTTTCCAAAAGGTACCTGACTTCCCGCTGCTTCCAATGCCCAATGAGTGAGACACAGCCCACGAAGTGCTTTGCTTTGCACAGACGCAACAAGGGTGCTGCTGTTAGAATTGTGCTACTCTCTCAACAGCAGTGCGTGCCCCTCAAGTCCAGCAAATGTGCTCATCTGTGAGATTTAAGTGACAACGATTGCGCTTCTAAGAATAATTCTAGCACATTCCCCATATGCAAATGCTGGACAAAATGGTAATCCCGGAATGGTATGCTCTGCATACCATGTTTCCACTTCCGAACGGGAAGACACCATGTGCAGCAGCACACAAAGGAGGCTGCAGCTCAAAATGAACGAGGCCAAAAGCAGTGTTCTGAGCAATTCATCCGTGCTCGCAAGCATCGCGAGTGCAGCTTTTCCTGGTGGTCAAGGGCCATGGCGTCTATGTAATGGTGCTCCTTAGCAGCACTCTGGCATTGTGCTACAACATTGTGCACTCCCTGATGATCCTGCAGAGCTCCGCTTTTGCAACGATGGTCATTGGAGAGGCCGAGATCATTGGCCTATTGTTGTTCTCTTATTTTGTCCTGGGTGCGCCCACCCCCTGAGAGCCCTGTCACTGGTGAAGACAACGGTTGACTCACTGATGAGCCATTGATGCAGTATGTGGTGCTATTCCCCAGCTGCATCAGCAGGGGGGGGGATAAGTCCTTGGTTGGCATCCCAGGGTATAGTTCATCAGAGTTGCTGGCCTCTCTTTAGATCTTTCAAAGTTTGCATGCTTGTGGCGGAGAGAAGAGGACTTTCACTTCAAATTTAATGGTGGGATGCGTGGCAGCCGTTGTGGTTTTCACCCTGTACTCTTACTTCAAGCTGAGAGCCATGCAAAAGAAGGTGGATTCGAATATCCCCACAACCTTGATATTTAGATATTGAATTCCAAACCTGTAGCTGTATCTGAATTGCCCACAGCACGCCAAGCAATTACAGCAGAAGCGAAGCCCTGGTGTAGTGAGCAGTATTACGTTTGACTGGCTTGACATAGATGGAATATCTGCTTGTATTAGAAAACGCTTTGTAGGAGTTATGCTGGGGGAATGCTCATCTGCAGTGTCATGCCTGTTCTGACAGAATGCTCGGAATGGAGAGCAGGCCATTCGCAAAGAAGGAGAGCGGAAACCCCTGATGTCAACACCGCAGATCATATTTGCACCCCAATTCACCGGAAAGCAAAGTGTAGCAGAGTGTCAAGCGACACAGACGACAGACAAGCATGCCTGCCCAATGGCGGTCTAATTGTGCACAGTATGGACAAGCCTGATAGGCCATTGCCATGATATGAATGCACTGGGTCAGGAGGTGTTGCTTGACCCATGACTTGTGGCCAGTACAACAAGCGCACAAGAGTCAAACGCCCTTCAAGCTACAGTTTTCCAGTTGGAATTTGGACCATTTTTGTCCAAATTCGGGAAACCATGATGTAGCCTAGTAGGGGGTTTGGGGGTGCGGGAAGGAGGCACCATTATAGTAGTCTATGATAGTCTTTGCTGGCTAGGAAAACGCCTAGAGTACACTTTTTGGCTCAACATTAATGAATATTCTCAAAGGTCAATGTTCTTGTTGTTTTCATTGCGTATACAATAGAGGGGGAACTGAGGTGCCGTACGTAGCAAATATATCTATACAGCGAGAAGGTGTTGCACTCATGGGATTTGTGAACTTTGGCTGGCACAGACCAAGCAAGGGGAGTGCAAAGAAGGATTCCCTTTATTTTTCCCTTGTCAAAATTGATCAAGCTGTGATTATTCACGCACCTGGTCAGGCAAGTGTACACTGATGTACATGTAGCCCATCCAAGCCTGCTAACAGCTTTTTCAATCCCGGGATTGGAGTTCATCCTCGATCTCTGTAGAGGACGCTGTTGGAGCTCAGGCTCCCTGCCAGGGGATTGTGATCGTGCCTGCCACGCTCATCAAGACAGGGTGGTCATGGTTCTACAGATCTTGTATTTGCTTGATCAACCTGTTCTGCTTGTTGGCACTATTTTTCAGTGCCTCTACATCACCCTGGTGAACAACATCTCGTCTTTCGTATTCTTCCTCAAGCCATACCAGCCTCTCTTCGTCGGTGTAGAAAGGCCGATCCTGCTCTTGGGGCTGACTCAGACGCATCGGATGCTGCTGGTCTCCGAGTCCCTCGGCATCTGGCTCATCGTCTGTGTATGGAATGCCTTGCCACGGTGGGACTGCTGGACTATCTTTTGTCATATTTTCATCAACATCTACGTCTGCATCGGACGTTCACCTCCGACTCTATGCGAGAGCAACTGCAACGCCTTCAGGTGCATCAGCAGGAGGATACGACATCACTCATCGATCACATCCATCAGCCATAAAAGTTCACTCTTTTTTTAAAATCTCGGAAAGCTTTACCAGAGACTCTAGCTGTATGGATCTAGTGTTTGTGAGCATCTTGTCTTGTGCTGGTTGAGATAGTCTTGTCTGGTTGAGCCTATACAGGCCGCTTCACAGATGAGATAGTCATCGGTGACTGTACTGTCACGTGCAATGCATGTGATAGTCCTGGTGCTAGTCTAGTGGCTTGTAGTGGGTTGAAATCGGGGAGGTACTTGTGAGTGCTGTAGGGGGGTTTGTGGGGGGAATTGTGGAGTTGGGGACAGGCTGGCACGTGCCTAGTAGGTGCTGTGTGGATTGCAGAAGATTTTGAAGCAGACCTGGCACGTTGAGGAAGGTGTAAGAAAGTTACAAAAATACGGAAAATCCAAGTATGGCGTTCACTAGGGGCAACAAGAGGGTGCGGCCAGTGACGTTGGGAGAGATCACGCACATTTGGAGTGACGGAGCTCGCAGAGGAGATGTTCGGCAGGAGGTCCAGGCGCACTTGGCGGTGCAGAGGCCTTGGGTGTTACCGATGACAGAACAAGTATGTGTCAGCCTCAAAGGTGGGCGTAGGAAGAAGATGGGGAGGTGAAAAAAGCGAAGTGCAGGGTTTGGTCGGATGTTTGAGCAGACGCGGACGGGATATGGACGTTTGAATCCGAAATAATTGCTGAGCATTGTTTAGTCGAAGGAGATCATTGCTTGTGACGAGAAGGCGGTGGATGCTGACGTGCGTGTGTGCAATGCAGAATGTGGCGGAGGCAAGAAAGTTCAAGGATTTCTGGAGGGCGAATCTGGGGCACGCAGCAGCGGCCGTGACGTCTTTCGTGAACGTGAACGTCATCAATGACGTGTCCGGGGTGGCAAGTATGTATAGTATTTTGAAGCACACAGATGTATAGATCTGGCAGGAAGATGTGAAAAGCGACCGATACCAGACAAGCGAATTGGAAAGCCCTTGGCTGGAGTGAATTATGATAGGATGCAGGGAGGTGCATATGCACAATTGACAGGGTGGACGGATTGCAATTGAAAAGAAGTGCCTGACTGACAGGTGGAATGTGCGGGTGACCTGCAGGAAACTGCCTGCTGCATTGCACACTGCATGCAGCGACGAGCTTGGATGTCATGGGGCATCAATCCCCGTGACAGCCTGGAGGAGCAGGCAGCGACGCTGAGATCCTGGTTCAAGACGACATACAAGATGTTGCTGGGAGAAGCATAGGGCAGGGGCGACGCTGCCATGGCCGCAGAGTGCCTGCGGCTTGTGAAGAGCTTGCGTGGCAGCGAGCACCCGTACGAAGACATGGCGCACAAGCTGCACACTGCTGAGCACTACCAGTAGTACCATCATTCTAGAAGCAGATATGTTGGTCTTTGCGCAACAGGCTGTGTCCAAATTTGTTCTCACATCAGGCACTGCTTTTCTGCATTTCTGTGAGGTGCAGCAGGCCTCGGATTTTTGATTGAAGCATCCACCGGTAAATTCACGATTGATTGAAGCCATTGACTAAAAACCACGCAAGCCCTTCCAGTTGAGACTGCCAGACTTGAAATTGCCTCGACCTGACTTCGATCAGCTAATGATGCTCATCTGCTTCTATGCTCTGCATTGGCAGACGGCAGATTTAGTGTCTTGGACACCACTAAAGAGCACTGCCCTAATGCAAAAATAGTAATGCGCATGACTTCTATCATGATTGACATTGGGTGTGCCACTTACTAACTTGATTGCACACACATCTCTTAGGGGTTTGAAAGGCTGATGAATTCACAGGCCCTAGGGTTCTGGTGTGCCTCGACGTTGCCGTCCTCCGAGGCTCTGTTCACAAAACGTTGGTCGAATCGCGACGGAAAATTATTTATGCCCGTTCATATGTGCTCTACCGATGACCTAGGGTATCCACAAATCTTCTCAAGTTTCAAGAAACGCCGAGCGGTGTGACGTCAACCTTGGAGCGTGTGACGCCGTTGGTGAGGATATCGAAGCGCATTGCCAGATTTTCATTGCTCGTGGTTGCCCATTCAGAATAATCAACGAAAGTCGCTTGCTCTGAAAAGGATACAGCTCGCTCTTGACACAGCGTTCACTTGTCTTCGAACTTGTTGCCGAGGTGACAGCTTCCAAGGTTCAATCAAAGATTACGTGAACGCTTCAAGAGGTAAGCATGATGTCAATGGCTTCTTTGCTTATTCCAACATTCCAGCAACGATTTCATATGCTTGAATTTGCGAGCACTATTTTGAGTGGTGCGCTGCTCTGCTCAGGTGCATTAAATAGATCAGCAGGTTCAACCTGAACGGTTCCCTGTCAGGTGAGACTACCTTGCCAAGTGAAACTTTCACTTGGACGTGTGTGGCACCATTGACAAAAGCTGGCATCAACATCTGGCATCAACATTGCACCCCGCATCGCACAAGACACATAAAGCTCTTTGCACGTCATCTGTATTATATTTAGTGTCGTATGTCATCAGAAAGACAACCACTGGGACCATACTTAAGACATCAAAAGGTATCGAGCCAGTTTCTGACAGATATCGGACATCATATGGACATCATTTGACATACAAATGATATCCAGGAGACCCTTTTAATGATATCAGAACGTATCGGTGTCTCGTGATTGGGACTGGACTTTGGGTTTGCCGACCTGTAAGGTGAGTGGTAAGGTAAGGTAAGTAGTACAGGTGAGTAGCAGCGGTGTACACTTTGCGTCAGCTTGCACTTCGGCCATCCCGTTCTGTCTTCACACGTGCTCGCCCTGGTCTTTGCGTTGCTTCCCACCACAGCTGTTCACATAGTGTACCTGTATATTTTCGATACCATTTAGGGTGCCTTGTGTCTTTTCCGTGCAGTTCGAGTAGGTTTCTGTGCGCATGTGACGGTTGGTAGTTTTGTCCCTCGTTCCCCTCTCACGTTCTTGCCTCCTTCACCTCTGTGATAGTGTTGTGTATCCTTGTCTCACTTGTTACACCTTGTGTTGCGTGTCCAGCTTTCCTGTGCGCCTCTTGTGTGCGGTTTGTGTAGGTGACCGTTGGCTGTCGATGCCCTTAGTGCCCACACCTCCATGAGGCAGACACAGCCTGTTGCAGACGGGGGTTAAGAGGAATACATTGAGGTGCAGCTGTGGTCGTTTCGGCCTCGTAATCTCTGCCAGACTACACTTCAAGTTTTGCACTCAGCCATCTGCAGTTGTGGTGCCCAGGGCCTGTGACTTTCGTGAGAGTGCCTGGACGAACATTTGCCTGTTCTGACTACCTAGAGTTGTTTATCAGTTGCCTTTGCCCCACTCTGCGATTCCCTGCATGATATCCTCGACGTCACCCACAGGGTGTTGCGTCGCTGGCGGGCCAGAGGTGTCAGTTCCAGAGGGATACTGGTCTGAGACAGGGATTGCTTGATTGTACATGCTATGTTATGCATTTTCTTGCTGTGATGTGTAGCATTGTTTGGCGGTGGGGTGGATGGTATGTTCCTTAATACGCTCGGCTCACTTGGACTTAGAATTTTAGTATGATACCATATGTAATTCTAAGTCGGAACGGCACGGGTGCTATATAGAGGAGAGATATAGCGTGCTTAGCATCCATGGTTG
>JADEYI010002135.1_pt1 | contig 11029 bp, 5 predicted proteins | sample 8542331 | NCBI WGS metagenome assembly JADEYI01 (sample SAMN16510988, study PRJNA670497) | mine drainage metagenome | isolation source: biofilm near Copperflume 1 | place: Germany: Marsberg coppermine Kilianstollen | collected 2018-02 | reverse complement strand
TCGCAGACGGCTACCGGATTGTTATGGTCTAGCTCCGCCACCAGTTGCCCATCCCAGGTCACGCCCTGGTACGCTGGCGTGGCCGGCACCCCCACTGGCGGGCAGACCGCGTTGTAGCTGGCGGTCGTCTTCTTGAGCAGCGTCGTGCCGTTGGTGTCGTAATAGTCTGCCTCCGTCTCGCGGCCATGCCCCGCGTTGGCGGTATGCCACCACGGCGCCAGATAGCAGGCGTTGGGGGCCGCGTAACACGTCACGCTGCTATCGTAGAGGCCATAGCCTTCTGTCGAGAGGTAGTGGTTCTTGACCACCGAGCCATCCAGATTGGTCACATCCGTCTCGGCGAAGCCCATGAACTGCGAATCGTAGTAGTCTTGGTAGTCGCCGTTGTTCTGGTTGCCCCAGTACATGCCCTGTCTGCAATTCGAGCACTGCGGCGCGGGCAGCGGATAGGTGAGCGCGTAGGTGTAGTTGGTCTGGCTGTCCTCAGGGGTGGTATTCTGCGTGCCCCCCTGACCAGCCTGCGTGATCCACCGCACGCTATCGGCCCGGCTCGCGAGCAACACCCGGCTCCAGTTCTCGTCGTCGGCCAGCGCGCAATTGGTATTGGCCACCAATTCGCTGTTGCAGGTCGTCGGGTCAGTGACGCTGCCCGAGTTCACGCCGTGCGTGTTATTGTGCCCCAGCACATAGGTGAAGGTGCTCTGCTCGCCCAACCCGTTGCTCGACGACGTCAAGAAATTACCGTTCCCGTCGCGGTTGATCCCCCAGAGCGGACACGTGCCATCGGACTGGATGTTCCATGACCAGCCGCACTCCCCAGACCATGCGCGCTCGCTATTGTCCTCGTAGCGCTGCTGAATGTAACTGTAGCCGAAGGTTCGCGGCGGCAGCGTCGAGGTGCCATCAGCGCCAATTAACTGGAGCTGCGTCAGCAAGAAGTAGCCCGCATCGGATTCTTGCTTGCCGTTCGTCTGGTCAGTGTGGGAGACCGGCCCATTTTGCTGATAACTAAAGGCATACTGCCGCAGGGAGGTCCAACTCCCCGTCCCGCTCGTGCGCACCTCCACCTTGAGATCGTTCAAGGCATAGGTCGTCTGCACCGTCGGCGCCGGGTCCCCGCCACTGCCACTGAGATCTTTCGGGTCATCGCAGCGCATCCACGTGCCAGTGTTGCAGTTTGCCGGTGTGTTGGTAAGTCGGCTCGGCCTGTAAGAGGCGTTGAACGCGATTTGCACCAGCGGCGCCCAAGCGCTGCCGGTGCAGGCGGTGTTGGCGTTGTGGCAGCCAGGCGAGTCATACTGAATGGTCGAAAGCTCTACATCGCGCGGGAAGCCCAGCGTTGTATCCGCCTGGTATGTGATGTGGATCTGGTTGCCATGCGGATCGGTAATGAGGTCCAGGTACCAGCCACTCACTCGGTCGCCCGTCGGCGTCTCGTAGTAGCTGAGCGAATCGGGCGTGCAGCCAAACTCTTCCATAATCCCGTTAACACGCCAGACACGGAAGCACGGCGGCTTGGCGGCCTGGGTCCCGATGGTGTTCGGTCCGACATAGCTAATGATCTTGGCGTAGCCCTCCGCCGAGGTATGCCACTGCGATGGCATGTTGTAGTAGCTCGTGCCGTCGAAATAGGTGTTGTTGGTCTCGTCGTAATACGTGGAAACCCCATTGTTGGGCGGGATGAGCGAGGCGCCCATGCCATAGGGGTCAGAGAGTTGCCAGCTATTCTCCCAGTTATTACCGCACGTGGAGACGCAGTCAGCGGTCACATTACGCTCGGCCCACGTGATGGAGCCAAGGGCCATGCTCCAGCCCTCGCCCGCCCAACCAGCGGCGCCCAGGGAATTGTGCTGCTCGCTGACGCTCGCGCTGCTATAGCTCAGGTTGACCGGTGGCGTCAGGCCACCCGGCCCCGGCGGCATGTCAATCGGGATACTGGTCGTCAGCCCGCCGCCGGAGAGATCGGCATTGAAAGGGTCTGGCGCGCCAAAGGTCGCCACGGTCGCGAACGTATCGAAGCTGAGCGTGTTCGCGCTCCCACTCAGCGTGGCCGTAGCGGAGAGGGTATGGCGGGTGGCGTCGTGGCTGGTCCCTAGCGCCTGCCCCTTCCCGAACACACTGCCTCCATTACTCGCGGGCGTGCTCGCCCCGGCCAGCGGCGCCAGCGCAAGCGTGGTGGGACGCACGCCGTTCACCACGAGGAGGGCCTTGTCGAGATTGAGCGCCAACTCGCGCTTGCCATACGAAAAGGTAAAGGTGATCGGCTTGCGTAGCGGCAGTGTCGCGCGGGTGCCCGCCTTGGTCAGCAACTGGACCAAATATATGCCCAGGGTGATGTGCCCGCTGCCTCCCGCACTCGCTCCTGATCCACCCGCGATCTGCGTGATTTGGAGGCTGAGCGCTCCCCCCGCCTGCTCCTGATCCAAGAGCGCCACCGCCCCCGCCGGAGCATCCACCCGTAGCGCGCCATCACTGCCCGTGAAGCTGGACGCGCTTGTCGGCGAGAGCGCCAGCGTGCCTGGCTTCATGCTCGCGCGGAAAGGCCGTGCGATCGCGGGAACGGGCTGCTGGGTCGCGCCCGCCGCGATTCGCGGTCCGCCCGCGCTCGCCTGCGAAACGCGCCGTGGCTGGGCATCGCGCTTGGCGAGCGTGTTGAGGTAGTTGCCAAAACGGTTCAGCTTCCCTGAGTCACCGCGTGGCGTGCTGGTCCCCCGTATCCCCTGCGCATAGGCCACGCTGTTCGGGCTGAAGAGAGCCAAGGGACTATTCGGTCCAATCAGCAACACCAGCGCCAGCAGCCACGGTGTGATCGCACGGCAGAACGTACGCGGATGCACTGAGATACTTATCTGTGCGGGCAGATGGCGAAGCGCTCGCCACGTCTTCGAAGGAGATCCTTGTTGCGGCATACCACGATGTCGTCGCTTCACTCTCTGCTCTCCTCTACTGCGCCGGAGCGTCTAGCCCCGCCGGGAACACTGCTGGCATAAGGTCTTGGCCGTGAGGGCAGCGCACCCGCTCGGCGCGGTGCTCAGTCACTACCAACCATACCGTCGGCAAGTGCGCGACTTGCCGACGGCCCACCCGCTCGGCGGCGATCCCGTCCAGTAGCATCTGGCACGCAGCTAACCGCCAGGCGATGGAGCACTACCTGATCGGGCGTCTCCCCGAGTGCCAAGGCCGTGCCCCGCTACCCTGGCTGACCGCCCAGCGCTTTGTCACTCGAACGGCAGAGGCTGCGCGTCTTCCGCGCCCAACTGTCACTTGACGGGAGCTTGCCGCCGTTGTGGCGTTCCTTGGCACGGTGCCCATTGGGCTTCCCACACCGCAGCCAGCAGCGCCGCCACCTACTCAATACAACGCGGCATTCTCGGCTTCCGATTTGGATGATACCAGGCGTACCTCAAGGTGGCAAGCACTACCTAACATGCAACATAGCATTCTCGGCTTCCGATTGGATAAGGCAAGCCTGTGAGCATCATGCTGCTACTCTAGCACACCTGGCAACCCCCCCCTGAATAGTGACCAGGAAGTGGTTTGAGGATGAGGGCACGCCGTGCCTGGACGTGGCACGCGGGTATCTCGCAGGCATCCCGCTGGCATGTTGAGGTGTCGGCTTTCCGCTTTGCGCCCCTAGACGCGGAATAGGCCTGTAGGAGGGCGACGAGACGCGCCCTCCAAGAGGAGGCGAGCGATGGAGACGCGGCGCGCGATGAGTGAAGCGATGAGTGAGCTGGCACGTGAGATCACGCGGCTGGAGCGCCGCCTGGAGCAGCGCTGGCGCGATCTGGCGATGGCCGAGCGGCGGGGGCAGCCAGCGCACGTGCTGGAGCGCATGTATTCAGCCTACCTGCGCGAGCTGGATGCCTACGTGCGCGCGCAGCGGACACTGGCGGGCCGCGAGCCGCGCAGCCGCCTGGCCTCGTAGCCACCTCCTCCCCCGTGGGGGGGCAGCGGTGGCGGAGCGCCAAGCGTACACCAGAGGAGGAAGACGTGCGCCGCTTCCGGGCGTAGAGCGTCCCCCTTCCTCCACCACCTCACTCCAACGCCGTACCACCTGGCAGGCAGACCACGCGCCGCGCCGCACCCTCAGGCCCCTCCGCCTGGCGCGCCGATGCGGGACCAGCGGCGGCGTGCGCAAGAGAACCCCTTGCTGAGATGCCAGGCATGCGGACCCCCACGCGGTGGGGAGCGGGGTCATCCCGCGAAGTCGGCGACCAGTTGGCCCACCGCGGCGGGCGCGTCGTCCATCACCAGATGCCCGGCGCCCGCGATGCGCTCCAGCCGCGCGTTCGGCATCTCCGCCGCCAGACGCTCGCCCAGCGCGATCGGCGTCACGCCATCCCGCTCGCCCCAGGCCACCAGCACGGGCAAGCGCAACTCGCGCAGATCTGAGGCTGGCGCATTCTGGTAGGCGCGGATCAGCAGACGCACATGCTGAAAGAGCAGGTGCTTGCCGGTCTCGCTGTTCCACTCATCCGCATAGGCGGCCAGGCGCTGGGCATCGAGCGCGTCAGGCGTCGCCGAGCCGTTGGGGAGCGTGGCGCGCAGCTCGCCAAGTACCTGCTCCACCGGTGTATGATGCGCCAGTTCGGGATCCTGGTGCTTGGCCATGTCGGGCAGCGGCCAATCCGGCGCGAAAGCATACTCATAGGCATAGGTATTGAGCAGGGCCAGCTTGGCGACACCCGCGCGATAGAGCCGCGTCGCCAGCACTTGCGCCACCCCACCCCCCAGCCCCAGGCCGACCAGCACAATCTCACTCAGCCGCAAGCGCTCGAAGGCGTAGAGCAGGGCATCGGCATGGCCCCAGATGCTCGTATCCGATGGCCAGGGGCGCGAGGATTGCCCGTAGGCGAGCATATCGAACGCGTAGACCGCCCGGCCCGCGCGGGCCAGCGCGGGCAGCACAGGATCCCACGTAAAGGCGCCGCCCGGCAGATCATGCAGCAGCACGATGGCGCCCCTCGGCCCACGCTCGGCATCTTGGAGGACATAGCTGAGGTCATAGTGGATGCTGCGGACGCTGCCCCGGCGCGCGTTCGTCGGCAGAGGCGCGGTCCGCCTGCCATCCCCCTGCCCCACACGCCGGGGCGTCGCGGACGCGCGCCGCGGTGGATGTGGCGTGGCCTGGCTCGGCGCCTCAGCGGGCGTCGGCACGTCGCCCGGAACCGGCGGTTGGGCGGTTGGGCGGTCGGGGGTGGGCCGCTCCTGTGGATCGCTCTCGCGTGACTCGCTCATATGTGTCCAGATCTCCTCTATTCGTGCTGCTCGCGTTCTCTCCCTCGCGGCGAACGCCTCTTGTCGCTCACAGGCGGTAGCCCGCACCGCATGTCGCCTCGTCTCCCTCAACTGTAGCGAAGGGGCGCGCGCCGCCGCCCACAGGCTGCTACGAGTCCTGCTACGAGTCCCGCTACGAACTCTGGGCGGCGGCGAGATGCGGCGATCTCCCGCCCGTCGCCACTCTCCCCCAGGCCAGGTGTACCGCGGCGCTCCCCGCGGGGCAGGCCGCGCGGGTTTATGCCAGCCCTAGCGTGCCCGCGAGGCCAGCGCCGGCACGTTATAGAAGGCGGTGAAGCCCGCATACCGCGCGCTCTCGCCCAACTCATCTTCGATCGCCATCAGGCGGTTGTATTTCGCGACGCGCTCGGAGCGCGTGGGCGCCCCCGTCTTGATCTGCCCAGCATTGGTGGCCACCACCAGGTCGGCGATGGTCGTGTCTTCCGTCTCGCCGGAGCGGTGCGAGATGACCGCCGTATAGCGAGCGCGCTTGGCCTGCTCGATGGCGGCCAGCGTCTCGGTGAGCGTGCCGATCTGGTTGAGCTTCACCAGGATCGAGTTGCCCACGCCTTCACGGATGCCACGGGCCAGCCGCTCGGTGTTGGTGACGAAGATATCGTCGCCAATGAGTTGGACGCGCTCGCCCAGGCGCCGCGTCAACTCGGCCCAGCCCGCCCAGTCGTCCTCGGCCAGCCCATCCTCGATACTGATGATCGGGTACGCGCCCACCCACCGCTCGTAGAGGTCCACCATCTCCCCAGCGGAGAGCGTCGTGTTCTCGCGCGCCAGCACGTATTGGCCGTTCACGTACAACTCACTCGCGGCCGGGTCTAGACCCAGGCAGATATCCTCGCCCGCCGTGTAGCCCGCGGCGCCGATGGCGGCGAGAATGACCTCCAGCGCGTCTTTATTGGAGCTGAGCGACGGCGCGAAACCGCCCTCATCGCCGACATTGGTGTTGAGCTTGCGGTCGCGCAGCACCGTCTTGAGCGCGGCGTAGACCTCAGCGCACCAGCGCACCGCCTCGCGGAAGGAAGGCGCGCCCACCGGCAGAATCATGAACTCTTGCAGGTCGGTAGAGTTTTCGGCGTGCTTGCCACCGTTGAGAATGTTCATCATGGGGATGGGCAGCGTGCGTGCCGCCACGCCGCCGAGATAGCGGTAATAGGGGAGTGCCAGCGCGTCAGCGCCCGCGCGGGCAACGGCCAGCGAGACACCGAGGAGCGCATTGGCGCCCAGTTGGCTCTTGTCCGGCGTGCCATCCAACGCGATCATCTGCTCGTCAATGGCCGTCTGGTCGAGGGCATCGAGGCCCGTCAGGGCATCCTGCAGCGCCTCGTTGACGTTATTTACCGCGGCCCGCACGCCCTTGCCGCCATAGCGCGCGGGATCCTTATCGCGCAGCTCGAGCGCCTCGTGCGCGCCGGTGGAGGCCCCTGAGGGGACCATCGCCGCGCCGTGGCCGCCGCCCATGAGGGTCACGCGCACCGCGATGGTGGGGCTGCCGCGCGAGTCCAGAATCTCGCGTGCGGTGATGCTCTCGATGATGGTCGCGTCGTTCAGCGGTGCCACGGGTGCCTCCTACCTACCCCGGCCTCCCCTCCCTGGTTGCGCCGAGGAGGGGGAAGAAGGGGCGAATGATGTTCGCGAGCGGCGGGTGCGCGGGCGCACCGCTCCGCGGGGATTATAGAGACGGGCGAAACGTGGCGTCAAGCGGGGCGATACAGCGCGGGTGGGCCGCCTGCCATCTACCGTCCGCTACCGCGCCTCCTCCCTCGGCCAAGTAAGCTACACCTCGGCATGCGAAAGCCCCGGAGCGGCAAGACTCCGGGGCGGTGAAAACGCCTAGCGCGCTCGCTGGTGGCGCGCGTCTGAATAGGCCTGTCAGTTCAGGGCGATGCCGCCCGGTGGGAGCGCGCCGCCCTCGTCGCCGCTCGCTGGTGGCACCAGCGGCACCTTGGCCGCGTTGCGCCCGCCACGCTGCTCCGCCTGATTGGCCAGATAGGCCAACGCCTCACTGATCGGCGTGTCGCCCTGCGCTCTGTAGTACTTGGCAAGCGCGTTCAGTACGGCCACCAGCGCCGCTACCGCCGAGGCCAAGACCACCCGCCGCCACGCCACTGGGCCGTCGCTCTCCAGCGCATGCCCCGCCGTCAGCAGTGCCGCGATCACGCCAGAGACCAGTAACCCCTGCGCGAGCTTGAGCAGCGCCCGCTCCCCTGGTGTCAGCGGCAGCCGCGCCCGCGCCCGGCCCATCACCGCGAAGATTCCCATGCGCCCCACCTCCCTCGAAATACCTCACCACTCACAGAACCGAGAAGCGCGCGAGCGCGCCGTTGCGGTCGTCCCCTCATGGGCTGCCATCTCCTCTCCATATCAGCCGGCACGTTATGCCAGGGCGGCTTTGAGCGCCTTGACCAGCGCTTGGGCGCTCTCGGCCCCTGGCGTGCCCTGCTGTTGCTGCTGCTGGAGGTTGGCCAGTTGTGCCCGGACGTCGGCGAGCTGGGCGGTGAGCGCCGCCACCTGGGTGGTGGCCGTGTCGCGCTGCCGTGTCGCCGTCGCCAGGTCCGCCTGCGCCGTCGTGAGCCGCGCGCGCTCGTCGTTGCGCTCGTCGAGCAGCCCCATCGCCAGATAGCCGCCCAGCGCGTCCGAGACGGCACCACCCACTTTGTAGTAGAGGATCAGCCCACCATCGAAGAAGGCCGCGCTCACGCCGGGGTAGACCTCCGTCTCGCCTTTGACGCACTTCTGCCGCACGTCGTGCGCGAGGCAGTAGTCCAAAAACCCCGCGCCCAGCAGCTCGCCGGTGCGCGTATCCTTGCCGCGGCCATCGGGCAGCCGCTCGAAATCACCTGTCACGCTCGCTCCTCCTCCCCCTCCGCTCCCACTCGTCCCCGTCGTCCTCGCCGCGATGGCCAGCGTCGCGCAGGGGCGCGCCGCCACCAGCACCGCCTCCGGGTAAAACTGCAAGACATCGCCCGCCGCGAAGTTGTCGCCGTCGGCGCACCACCAGCCCGGCGGCAGCGCACGCGCGGCGCGGGCTGAATAGCCACCGGCATGCCAGCCCACCACCACGATAAAGTGGTACTTCAGGTTACGCGCGTTCTCACCTTTGCCGCTCAGCCGATCCACCAGCGCTTGGCCGTTCGCCAGCTCGATCACCACCGCCCGCACGCCCACATGCGTGCTGAAGAAGCCGCGCCAGTCGGCCTCGGGCATCGGCTCGCGATACGGCAACAGCGCCGTGGCGAAGCCGTCGGCGACGGCCTGGGCATACAGCCCGCTCGCGTTCGAGGTGCCGTTGGCGTCGGCGCGCCCCGCCGCGCGCATGCGCTGATAGACCGCCAGCGTGCTGACGTATCGCTGGAGCGCCCAACTCTCCGCCATCGAGAGGGCGTTCGGCCCGCAGGCCCCCGTCAGCCCACCCACAAACTCGCTCTCCCGCCAGAGCCTCCCCGGCAGGATTCTTGTCTCCATCGCTCGCTCCTCCTCCCCTCCCACTGCTCGCCCGCTCTCTGGCGTGGCCTGGCTCGTGCCGTTCGTATGCGCCGTTGGTAGGCACAGTTCGAGCGTAGAATGTGCTGGGTGGTCACGCAAGCCGACAGATGCCCTCAGCGGCGGGAGCCGTGGGCGCGGGTGGGCACGCCTGTCACGTCATGGGGAGAGAGGCGCGCCGCGGAGGCACATTCCGCCCACGGCAATTGACAGCCGGGGAGCGTCGGGCCTATACTAGCCCACACCGTGCGTGCGGGGAGACGGCGCGCGCGTCACCTCCACAGGGGGCGAGACCGCGCCCGCGCCTGGCGGGTGGATGGGACTGGAGTTCAGGAGGATGGGCATGCGGGATGGAACGCCACCACGGCCCCAGCGCGCCCCGCGGAGCCGTGGGCTGCTCAGCCGCCACCGTGAGGGGGGCACCGGCCAGCGGAACGCCGCCGCCTCGCCACCACGCTCCCGCCGGCCCCATGACCAGGGCGGCGATGCGCCGAACCCCTATCGCGCCTATCAGCCCCACGCGGGCATGACGAGCGCGCGCTTCCCCGCCGTGGGCGCGACCGGCGCGCGCATGCCCGGCATGCCCGGCGCGGATCCTGGGATGAGCATGTGGCAGGCTGCGCCGCATCATCACGGCCTCACCCTCTTCCATGATGGCAACGCCGGCCACCTCTGGCGTGGTGAGGTCGCCTCGCTGCTGGGCGAGGCGGTGCTGGGCGTGGGCATTCTCATGTGGCTGGCCTACCTCGTCGGCACCGTCGGCGCCGTGGCCCTGGCCGTGCTGGCGCTGGGGCTGCCCTGGCTGCTGGCTGGCCCACTGGCCATCCCGCCGCGCAACGCCGCCGAGCCGGGGCGCCCGCTCAAGTGGATCGGTCGGCTGCGCTGCCTGCTGACGCTGGGTCTGATTCCCATGCACTACCATACGATCCTGCCGGTGGTCTATCTGTTGCTCTTTGGCATCTCGCTCTGTGGTCGCCTGCGTGAGGGCGGGCGCGTCGCCGCCACCCGCACCTGTCTCGCCCCTGGCGAGTTGGAGAAGGTGGCCGACGATCTGCACGTGGGCGCGGTCGTCGCCGCCGTGTTGGGGCCGTTGCTCGCCACGCTGCTCTTCATTCTCCTTGGTGAGCGCATCCTGTTGGTGAGCCTGGGCAGCTTCATCTTCTTCCTGCTCAGCACGAACTCAGATAGTTTCCTCGATGCTCTGCCGCCCGCGCGTCGCGCCTTCCTGCTGGCCCACCCCGAGGCCACGAACCAGGACGACGAGGACGACGAAGATGAGGATCCGGAGGAGTGGCGCGAGATACGGCTGCCGGAATGGTACCAGCAAGGGCCGACCAGGGTGGGCCAGGGCATCCGCGAGATCCGCGACGGCCTGGGGCTGGCGGGCGGCATCCGGGGCGGTGGCGTCGCCCTCTGGGCGCTGGGATTATTGGCGCTGGTGGGGGGCGGGCTGGGCGTCTTGGAAGTCTTCTATCTCACCGATTATCTGGGGCAGCCGTCCTTCTATCTCGGCCCACTGGTCGCGGCGGAGGCCGGGGGGCTGGGCTTCGGCGCGGCGCTGGCGGGTGGACTGGCGCGGAAGGGGAAGGGGCGGCCCACGTTGCTCGCGGGCGTCGCCAGCACGGGCGTCCTACTCGCTGGGTTGGCGCTGTTGCCGCGTATGCCCGTGCTCTATGGCGTGGCGTTCCTGCTGGGCACCGCGAACGCGGTGGCGGTGGGGGGAGCGTGGCACATGCTCGCCGGGGAGGCCACGGGACTCCAGCGGCGCGCGCTCGCGGCGGGTGAGAGCTTCGTCGTCGCGCTCTCTGGGCTGGTGGGGGCGGCACTCTTTGCCCTCTTCTATCAGGGGAGCGATATCCTTCCACGGCTGGCGCCGCTGGCGCGCTACTTCCCTGGCTGGCCCATCGCCGAGCTATTGGTGGATACCGGCCTGGGATTGGTCGTCGCGGCGGTCGTTTGTGGCTTGCTGCTCATCTTGGGAGGAGAAAAGAAGAAGGCCAAGCGCGCCAAAGGGTCCAGGGTGCGCGCTGGTGGGCGCGATGGGCGTGGCCCAGGCCGGCTCCCCGCGCTGGCGGATGACGACGAGCGCGCGCGCAGTGACGAGTTGCCCGCGGCGCGTGGCATGTGGGATGATGACGAGGGCGCTTCGGGCGAGTGGGAGCGCCAGGACTACGAGGCCGACTATGGCAGCGAGTATGGCGAGGAGGACGACTCGCGTGCCTCACGCTCCATCACCGGCTACGGTCCCTCGACT
>JADEYI010002134.1_pt1 | contig 11038 bp, 7 predicted proteins | sample 8542331 | NCBI WGS metagenome assembly JADEYI01 (sample SAMN16510988, study PRJNA670497) | mine drainage metagenome | isolation source: biofilm near Copperflume 1 | place: Germany: Marsberg coppermine Kilianstollen | collected 2018-02 | reverse complement strand
CACCGTTCATCTTCTCTAAATAGGCAATAATCGCGCCCGCTGCCGCGATAGCCTGTGGCACCTGGGAGCACCCATAGGCATCTAATGACTGCACGCCAAATTGTCGGCACAGCCGCGTGCGAGCAGCATCTTGCGCAAAGAAATATGGCGGACAATAGGTGGTTGTCATAGACTTGGACGGAAACTGGTAGCTATCGGCGTGACTGCCCTCCACCAACAAACATTCCACCGGCACCAGGCGCTGCAATTCCGCCTCTAATGCCGTCGGCAACTCATCGGGTGTAAACCATGTCACCATAAATTCGCCCGTACTCACATCGACAGCCGCCAGCCCTGTTTGTGTGCGTGCGGGGGCAATAGCCACCAGGTAATTATTTTGCCGCGTCGGCAGCAGACTCGGTTCCGAAAGCGTCCCTGCCGTCAGGATACGAGTCACCGCCCTATCCACCACACCATGTCCTACCTCACCCACCTGGTCACAAATCGCGACTTTGTAGCCGTGCTGGATCAGCTTCCCAACATAGTTCTCCAATGCGTGCAAGGGTATACCTGCCAACGGCACCCTATCATCATCATAACCACGCGAGGTCAGAACGATCTGTAACACACGGGCAGCGATTTGTGCATCCTCATCAAACGTCTCATAAAAATCCCCTACCTGGTACATGAGGATGGCGTCGGGGTACTGGCTTTTTATGCGCAGGTATTGCCTGCGAGCAGGCGTTGTCATCTTACTTACTCTCTACTTTATACTATCTGGTATGCCCGTTTTTGATTGAAACACTTGTCCTTACTTATACTTCATTCTGTCTAACTTGTCAAAAAATGGTACATCTTGCGCCATATTTCCCCGTTGACAATAATTCAACTGTACCATATGCTAGCAAACAGCAGTTTTATTGCTTGCAAAGAAGTTTCGAAAGTGAGGCAATCAGGCACTATGGGTGAACCGCGCAATCCAATGGACGTCAAACCTGGCTACCGAGGCCGGGCCTTTACCTCTGACCTCAGCGGCCAGGAATTCTGGCTGGTTGTTGATAAAGGCTTTCAGCCAATGGGGCTTGTCATGGGCAACTGCATCTACTCGATGGGCGCGATCCGCAACTGGCTGGTTGGCATTAAGGGCAACTTCCAGGGCGAACTGCGCGAATATTCCCAGGTCATGTATCAAGCTCGCGAACTGGCCCTGAGCCGTATGCAATTTGAAGCCGACCAACTCGGTGCCGATGGCGTCATCGGCGTTGACATCAAGGTAGAGTATCTGCATAATAACGAATGGATGGAGGTGACCGCCGTCGGCACAGCCATTCGCTACGTTGGTGGTGGCCCCAGCATGCCTCCCACTGGCCAGGGCCGTGTCACCATTCCCGCCAGCTAGTACGATTCGCCAGGTTTTTAGTTGGATGCTGCGTTCTTGCAACCCACGGGTTGCAAGAACGCAGCATCCAACTAAAAACCTCCTGGAATTTGCCTGCCATATCGGCCACCACTATCTACTCGCAATGCATCTTTCGATTAAAATCACCTAAAATAGTTGGTAACGTCTCCATATAACTTGACATGCTCATAACCATCATTTACAATCAAGCAGTCAAGGCGTAACGTTCGCCTTTCACTTCCAAGGAGACAACATCAAATGGATGATCGTGAGGGGCAACAGTTTGGGCAATATCGCCTTATCCGGCATATTGGTCAGGGCGGCTTTGGTAAAGTCTACATGGGCGAACACATAACCCGCAAGACACAGGTGGCCGTCAAAATACTACCGCCAGCATTGTCTCGCGAGGAGTTGGACAAGTTCCTGGCACAAGTCAGCATTGCCTCTGCTTTCAATCATCCCCATATTATTCGTATCCTTGAATTTGGCGAACAGAACGGCACTCCTTACCTCGTGATGGACTACGCTCCCAATGGCTCATTGCGCGAACTCCATCCCAGAGGAACACAACTTCCGCTCTCCACTATTGTTTCTTATGTCAAACAGATTGCGGACGCGCTCCAGTATATTCATGACCAGAACATGATACACCGGGACATCAAACCGCATAATATGCTCCTGGGAGCAAACCACGAGATTTTGCTCAGCGATTTTGGTATAGCAGTGGCCTCCGAAAGTATGGGCTATCGACTACAAAAAGTGCAAGTGTTTGAGGGTACCATCCTGTACGCAGCACCCGAACAGATACGCGGTCGCTCTCGTTTTGCTAGCGATCAGTATGCTCTGGGCGTGCTTGCCTACGAATGGTTGAGCGGTAACTGCCCTTTCTACGGCACAGTAGAGGAGGTAGCCAGCCAGCATACACTCGTCCCACCACCGCCTTTACGCGAGAAGCTTCCTACCATCTCACCCGCTATCGAGCAAGTTGTGCTGAAAGCATTGGCGAAAGATGTGGACAAGCGTTTTGAAAGCGTGCAAGCATTTGCCATAGCATTGGAGCGTGCCAGCCGACTGGAACAAGGCAGCCAACGACAATCTACCCCACACCCCTTGACCCCTTCAACTCCACTCCCATTAACGATACCATCCTTCCAGGAGCGAGGTGCAGCCACGCAGGAAGTTTTGCTCACCTACCACGGCCATACCGATAAAATACATATGCTGGCATGGTCACCTGATGGTTCAACTATCGCCTCCAGCAGCCTGGATGAGACTATCAAGCTATGGAATGCCGCCACTGGTGAAACCATCCTTACGTACCGTGGTAACTCATTACAAGCCTTTGTGTTCGCCTGGTCTCCTGACGGCCAATATATCGCCTCCACCAGTGGTCTATCCTCTGAAAAAGTGCAAGTGTGGGATACCGCTAGCGGTCATTCCTCCTCGCAACATACCGCTTTTACCGCTCATACCGAACAGATATACGCACTCGCCTGGTCCCCTGATGGCAAATATATCGCCTCGGCCAGCGATGATGCCACGGTCCAGGTCTGGGACGCTCTCACAGGCCACAGTGTTTTCACTTATCGCGGTCACACCCTCGGCGTGCAAACTGTAGCCTGGTCGCCTGATGGCACGCGTATCGCCTCCGGCAGTGCTGATAAGACCGTCCAGGTCTGGGATGCCACCAGCGGTGGTAATATCCTCGTCTACTATGCCCATCACGACAAGATCAATGCCGTCACCTGGTCTCCGGGCGGAACCCATATCGCCTCAGCCAGCGATGATATAACCATGCAAGTATGGGACTCCTCCACCGGACGCAAAGCCTTTACCTATTCTGGCCATAGTGGCGGCGTGACCGCCATCACCTGGTCACCCAATGGCTTATACATTGCCTCGGCCAGCCTCGATGAAACAGTCCAGGTCTTGCACGCCATCACCGGACGCACGCTCTATACCTTCATCGGTCACTCCGACTGGGTTAGCACCGTTGCCTGGTCTCCCAACAGCCAGTATATCGCTTCCGGCTCCTGGGACAAGACCGTACAGGTGTGGAAGATGAAGTGAACCTTTTTTGACATGAGGATTTTTACATTTATGGCGGAACAGAAACACAACATTGACGACGAAGACCATCCAGAGGAGCATCACCAACATGGCCTTTGACCTACAACGCGCCCGCCAGGACACGCCCGGCTGCGCACACGTTCTCCACTTTAATAACGCGGGCTCCTCGCTCATGCCCGCTCCCGTCTTAGATGCAACCACCGCCCACCTTCGATTAGAAGCCGACATGGGCGGCTACGAAGCTGCCGAACAAGCCCATCCTGCCATAGAGCACGTCTATGATGCCATCGCTACCCTGATCAATTGCACTCGTGACGAGATCGCCATCATCGAAAATGCCACTCGTGCCTGGGATCAGGCCTTTTACTCCATACCCTTTAAGCCGGGAGATCGCATCCTAACCGCCATGGCAGAGTACGCCAGCAACTATATTGCTTTTCTGCAAATCGCTAAACGCACTGGTGCGATCGTCGAAGTCATCCCTAATGATAGCTACGGGCAAATCTCACTCGCTGCACTGCGCAACGCCATCAATGACCGCGTCAAACTAATTGCCATCACCCATGTCCCCACCAGTGGCGGGCTGGTCAATCCCATCGCGGAGGTGGGCAAGATCGCACGCGAACATGGCATCCTCTACCTTGTCGATGCCTGTCAATCGGTTGGGCAGATGCCCATCGACGTACAACACATCGGCTGTGATATGCTCTCCGCCACCGGTCGTAAGTACCTGCGCGGCCCACGCGGAACCGGCTTCCTCTATGTCCGCCAGGGAGTGATCGACCAACTGGAACCGCCTTTTCTGGATCTCTACGCGGCACAATGGGTTTCCGCGGACAGCTATGAAATATGCTCTACCGCCCGTCGCTTCGAGACATTTGAGGCAAATGTTGCCGGTAAAGTTGGCCTGGGAGTCGCTGTTGATTACGCCTTGCAGTGGGACATAAATACGTTGTGGAGGCGCATTAAAACATTAGCCTATGCCTTGCGTACACAACTCAGCCTACTTCCAGGCGTCATTGTGCGTGATCGCGGTGTCACCCAATGCGGCATCGTCACCTTCACAGTTGAGGACAAAACAGCCGACGAGATCGCACGCAAGCTAAGAGATATGCACATCAACGTGTCGGTCTCGCAACGCAATTCCACGTTACTCGACATGGATGCACGCGGCCTGACCAGTATGGTACGTGCCTCTGTCCATTACTTCAATACAGAAGAGGAAGTTGCACGTTTCTGTCGAGCAGTGGAGACGTTGCTGTAGCCTTTAACCTGCCATCGATAGTATCTTGACAGGCTTATTGACCAGCCTTACAATGAGCCAATACTATTACGTAGCTGCTAAAAATCTTAGGAGACGGGGAATAGCTCATGCATCCAGTGGAAACGTACCTTCGTGAATTGCTTGATATTCATCGTTCTGGCGAGGCTGTCAAAGAAACGTCCTACTATGGCCCCCTCTCAAACCTCTTCAATGAAATTGGCAAAACCCTGAAGCCCAAAGTAAGTTGTATTATCAATATCAAGAATAGAGGTGCAGGCATTCCTGATGGTGGCCTCTTCACAGCAGAGCAACTACAGAAAGTTACCACTACAGAACCACATAAAGGGCTAGTTCCAGCACGCGGGGTCATCGAAATAAAGGGCACCGATGAAGATGTGCAGCGCACCGCCAGGAGTGAACAGGTACTACGCTATCTCCAAAGGTATGGTCAGGTACTCATCACCAACTATCGCGATTTTATTCTGCTCGGCCAAAGCAGTGCTAATAAGCCGCTCATACTGGAAACTTATCATCTTACACAAAGTGAAACCGACTTCTGGAACGCTGCCGCTAATCCTCGCCAGATTATTGCGGAGCAGGGGGAGCGACTCATAGAATATCTTAAACGCGTCATGCTCCATGCCGCACCGCTCGCCAATCCCGAAGATGTCGCCTGGTTCTTAGCCTCCTATGCCCGTGATGCCAAGGCTCGCATAGAACACTCCAACCTGGCAGCACTCACCGTTATTCGCGCTGATTTGGAAAAGGCCTTAGGCATTACCTTTAAAGGCACAAAAGGAGAACACTTTTTTCGCTCTACCCTTGTACAAACCCTGTTCTATGGCGTATTCTCGGCCTGGGTTCTCTGGTGTAAACAGCAAGACAACGCACGACCAGCACACTTTGATTGGCGATTAGCCAACTGGTTCCTTCATGTACCAATGATCAAAGCTCTTTTTGAGCAAGTTGTCACACCCAGCAAACTCGGCCCGTTAGGGCTGGTAGAAGTATTAAATTGGGCCGGTGAAGCACTTAATCGCGTCGATCAGAAAGCTTTCTTTGCCAAATTTGAAGAGACCAATGCCGTCCAGTATTTTTATGAGCCGTTTCTACAGGCCTTTGATCCCGAACTGCGCAAAGAATTAGGTATCTGGTACACCCCCCCTGAAATTGTTCAGTACATGGTGGCACGGGTGGATACCGCTTTACGCGAAGAACTGGACATCGAAGATGGTCTCGCCGACCCTCGCGTTTACGTACTTGACCCCTGTTGTGGTACAGGTGCTTATCTGGTAGAAGTTTTGAAACGCATCGCTACAACACTACAAGAAAAAGGTGAGGATGCTTTAGGCGGTCATGATATTAAAGCAGCGGCAGAACAGCGCGTCTTTGGCTTTGAACTACTCCCCGCACCCTTTGTCATAGCGCATTTGCAATTGGGTCTCTTACTGCAAAATCTGGGCGCACCGCTTTCTGATGAAAAAAATGAGCGCGTTGGTGTCTACCTCACCAATTCGTTAACCAACTCGGATTTACCTCACTCCACCCAGGAAAAGGTGGTACAACTACAGCTAGCCATACCCGAACTGCAAGAGGAACGCGATGCCGCCGAGCACATCAAGCAACAAATACCCATCCTGGTCGTACTTGGTAATCCTCCCTATAATGCCTTCGCTGGCGTTAGCCCGGACGAAGAGTATGGCCTGGTAGACCCGTACAAGGCCGGGTTACTCTCCGCATGGAACATCAAAAAGTTTAATCTCGACGACCTGTATGTCCGTTTCTTTCGCCTGGCCGAACATCGCATCGCCGAAAAAACCGGCCAGGGCATTATTTGCTATATCTCCAATTTCTCCTACCTGAGTGACCCTTCCTTTGTCGTCATGCGACAGCATTTCCTCGCCGAATTTGATGCCTTGTGGTTCGATTGCATGAATGGCGACAGTCGCGAAACAGGCAAACAGACTCCCGCTGGCAAACCAGACCCCAGCGTCTTTTCGACCGAGTATAACCGTGAAGGCATACGCCTTGGTACTGCTGTTGGTTTGATGGTGCGCAAGTCCGAGCGTAGTAAGACTCCTGTCGTTCATTTCCGCCAATTTTGGGGTACGGCCAAACGCCAGGCTTTACTGAATAGTCTCACTACGAACAATTTTGATACACAATATGAACAGGTCACTCCCAACACAAACAATCGCTTCTCATTCCGCCCATCAAAGATTGAGACCCATTACCTGGAGTGGCCCAGGTTGATAGATTTTTCATCTCGACCTCCTTTTGCCGGAATAGCTGAAGATAGGCGCAAAGCCTTGATAGGAGTAGATCGGTCAACTATCCAAAAGAGAATGAAAATGTACTTTGATCCCTCAGTAGATTGGGAAACGCTAGCCACCTTACAAACCTGTTTAACGACAAATGTTCCACGCTTTGACGCGAAAAAAGCGCGAAAATTATTACAGCAAGCAGAAAAATACAACGAAAAGAGACTTGTCCGGTTCGCAATGCGACCTTTTGATTTGCAATGGTGCTATTATTCGCCTGTTCGCCCATTATGGAGAGAACCAAGACCAGAATATTGGGCAGCTTATGACATTGGTTCTCCGGCATTAGTAACCCGCTTCAAAACTGCATCATCTTATGAAGGTTCTCCTATCATGTTTACGCGCAATCTTTGCGACTATCACTTGATGCCTCCCAATTCATCTATATTTCCTGTCATGCTCCGTCCTTCATCGCAAAAACACGACAATAAAGGCACCAAACAAACTGCCCTTATCCATGAAAGTATGCATCAGCCTCAAGCAAATCTATCACCCACTGCACTTGCCTACCTCGCTACACTCGCTATCACCAACACTGATAGCGATGCAAACACTGCCGCCCTTATCTGGATGCATGCGTTAGCTATTAGCTACGCGCCCACATATCTCACTGAAAATGCCGATGGCATTAAGCAGGACTGGCCCCGTATACCGTTACCCGACAGCAAAGAAATGCTACAAGCCTCTGCTGACCTGGGGCACCAGGTAGCCATGCTACTGGACACTGAATCGCCTATTTCGGGTGTGACAACAGGGAAAATACGCCCTGAGGTACGCTCACTTGCCGTCATCTCTCGCACTGGTGGTGGCACGTTAAACCCCGATGCTGGCGATTTAGCCCTTACTGCTGGTTGGGGACACGGCGGCAATGGCAATAGTATCACCATGCCTGGAAAGGGAAAGGTTTTGCTTCGAGACTACACAACACAAGAATGGATGGCTATCGTAGAAGGCGCAAGTGCCCTGGGTTTGACACCTGACCAGGTCAAAGAACATCTGGGGGCAACCACCTGCGACATTTACCTCAATCACACAGCGTATTGGCGAAACATACCGTCTCGCGTCTGGGAATACACTATTGGTGGCTATCAAGTTCTCAAAAAGTGGCTCAGTTACCGCGAATTTCCACTGCTCGGTCGTGCCCTGGCTCCCGATGAAGTGCGTGAAGTCACCAGCATAGCGCGTCGCATTGCCGCTCTTTTGCTTTTAGAGTCAATGCTGAACGATAATTACCATAGCATTAAACAGACCTCTTATAGATGGACGTTCTCAGAAAAGCGGTGAAGAATGCTTTTAGTTTGCTTTACTCTCCTCACTCTCCTCGTACATTTTAAACTTTAAGAAGGTATCTGAGAGGTCGGCGGCGTCCAGCGTGATGCCTTGCATGGTTTGCTCCATCAATAGCTCTACGACGTTACGCAGAACATGCGTTTTTTCAAAAATGGCAATTTGACGATCTGCTCCCGTACCATTTGGGCTGTTCATCAAGGCACGCAAGTAATTCATCTCGTGGCGGCTACCCAGGTCATCAATAACGTCATCCACATAATCCAACGTCTCAGCGATGGCATCACGCATCTTCAAGCGACGATGCTGCACAAAATCAATCACTTCCGCATCCAGCCCATAGCGCATAGCCCGCCATTTGTTCTCATCCAGGTAATCGCGAGTGAGCACCGGAATCCCTATGTTCTGCTCATGGCACCACGTCAATTTCGCGATCAGGGCCTGGCACAGCGCGGCAATCGCCAGCGTATCTTCAATGGTGGCTGGCATATCGCAGATGCGGAACTCCACCGTGTCAAAAAATGAGTGTGGCCGTATATCCCACCAGATTTTTTTGCCGTTGTCGATACATCCCATCTCCACAAGCGTCTGCACATACTCGTCAAACTCTTTCCATGAAGCAAGAATCCCAGGCATGCCACTGCGTGGTATTCGTTTCCACAGTACCGAGCGATAGGATTTGATGCCAGTATTATGCCCGTGCCAGAAAGGCGCGTTCGTGGAAATCGCCAATATCTGTGGCAGCCATGTACGCACCTGGTTCATCAATTTGACCGCCAGGTCTTTTCCCTCAACCCCCACATGGACATGCATGCCAAAGATGATATTGGAACGAATAATGTCTTGATACTCCTCTTCCAGGTCCTCGTAACGCTCTTTCTCCGTCGTATCCTGGTCGCGCCATGATGAAATGGGATGTGTACCGGCACTCACGAGGGCTAACCCCTCATCATTCACCAGACGTGTTAGCAACACCCTCCGCGTGGATAAATCTTTACGGGCAGTAGCAATATCAGGGCAAATATCAGATATTAGCTCAATCGTTGATTGTGTCATTTCTGGTTTAATGTTCTCCGCGAATAACGGCGTCCCCTTCTCCATAATAGATGACACACGAGAACTCAATTGTAAAGTCTGCCGATTGACCAGTTGAAATTCTTCTTCAATCCCCAGCGTAAAACGTCCCGACATTGCTTCGCTCCTTTATCGCTACAAATGTCCTACTTACCACTATGTCACGAATACAAGCGATAATTTGATACACGGCAAGTGGAAAGCAGGAATGCCAGAGGAGACCGCCTCTGGCATTCCTGCTTTCCACTTGCCGTGTATTGATCTGCGCAGTCGCCCCGGTAGGGCCTGAACTGCCTAGAGACCTTTGAATTCGGCTGTGCGCTTCTCGCTGTAGGCAGCGATACCCTCTTTGGCATCCTCGCTCTGGAACAGAAGCTGTTGCAGTTCGCGCTCAATTGCCAGGCTCTCGGAGAAGGGGACTTCCGCACCGGACTGCACCGCACGCTTGATGCGTCCAACAGCTTTTGAGGCTTTGTTGGGCGGACAGAATGACTTCGTGTACGCCATCACCTCGTCCCAGTAGTTTTCTGGCTCATAAATGTAGTTAATGAGGCCAAGGGCGAGTGCATCTTCAAAGCTTAACAATTTGCCTTCGGTCATCAGCTCGATAGCCTTGTTCTTGGGGAGCGCACGCGCCATCCGCTGTGTGCCGCCCGTGCCAGGAAGCACGCCCAGGGTAACTTCTGGCAGACCAACCCTGCCCCCATTGCGTTTGGCGATGCGGATATCGCAAGCCAGAGCAATCTCTAAGCCACCGCCAACGGTATGGCCGTTGAGTGCCGCGATCACCAGTTTCGGCGTCTGTTCCAGGCGCGTCAGCGTCTCGTTGGCATGCAGGCAGAAATAATATTTGAACGTCGGGGTAACCGCATTGAGCATGCTGATATCGGCACCAGCACTGAAGAACTTCTCGCCGGCTCCGCGCAACAAGAGCACATGTACATTCTCATCGAAGCGTGCCTGCAAGATAGCCGCGTCGAGTTGACGCATCATCTCGTGGCTGTAGGTATTGGCCGGAGCGTTCGTGAGTTCGATGATGGCGATACCGTCGGTTGTCGTGTAGTTTACCAGGGTGCGTTCTGTTGTTGTGGTCATGCTTGACCTTCCTTTCGTGTCGCGTATGCGTTTAACATTTCGTCGTCTTTGACATATTCAAATGGCGTATGACAGCTATTACAATAATACTGCACGGTCAGCAGTTGCTGGCCAAACAGTGAAAAGAATTCCGTGTCGAGTGAGTCGCAATAGGGGCAGTACACCTCCACCCGCTTTGCTGACTCGTCTGGAGGATAGTGCATGGCGATTACCCTACCCTTCTTCCCACGGCATCCCACGCAGACCAGGGCAGCGGTTGCGTCAACTCCCAGCGTTTGTCAGTAGCGTTAAATGTGACCGGCATGGTAATATCCAGCTCATTCAGAACAGGCATAATCTTGTGCAGGTAGCGGCTGCGGAGCGCGTCGGGTGTGCCATCGATAATGCCCTCGCGGGAGAGTTGCAGCATGGTAGGATCGTCGTTTGGCCCGAACCAGCACAGGGTTTCATCCCACAGGTGCTGCAATGCTGCAATCAGTGCTGCACGTACCGCCCCCCCGGCTTTCGCCAGTCGGCGCACCCAACCTTCGGCATGCATGAAATGGATGC
>JADEYI010002133.1_pt1 | contig 11039 bp, 14 predicted proteins | sample 8542331 | NCBI WGS metagenome assembly JADEYI01 (sample SAMN16510988, study PRJNA670497) | mine drainage metagenome | isolation source: biofilm near Copperflume 1 | place: Germany: Marsberg coppermine Kilianstollen | collected 2018-02 | reverse complement strand
GCTTCCGGGTGTTCGACTGGTGGCTGCGGCGGCGCAAAGAGTGCGGCCACCCCTGCCAGACCTGCGCCAACGAGTGCGAGGTGCGCGCCATCCGCCCGACCGGCGAGATCAACGCCAACGAGTGCCACTACTGCCTCGACTGCCAGGTGACCTACTACAGCGACCGCCGCTGCGCCCCCCTGATCGAGCGCCGCCTTAAGCGCGAGAAACGGGCCCGGGACCGGGCCGTGCATCCCTTGATTCAGGTCAAGTCGCCCCCTCCCCCGGACGCCTAAATTGACATGCCAGTAAGGAATTGAATGCCAACCGCAGAGGAAACGTCATGAAGACCCGCAACCTGAAGCTCGCCTCGCTCGTCGCGGCCGTCGCCCTGGCGACGGCCTCCGCCTGGGCGCAGTCGGACAAGGACGAGAAGCCGGTGCACCCGAGCACGCCGCCTTCCGAGCTGATGTACAAGGGCGCACCGGCCGGGGTCAAGCCGGGCGAGGCGCCGCAAACGACCGAGCCGAGCGCCCCGCCGATCACCAAGGAAGAGTTCAACGAGGCGAAGGAGATCTACTTCCAGCGCTGCGCAGGCTGCCACGGCGTGCTGCGCAAGGGCGCCACCGGCAAGCCGCTCACGCCCGACATCACCATGAAGCGCGGCACCGACTACCTCAAGATCTTCATCAACTACGGCTCGCCCGCGGGGATGCCGAACTGGGGCACCTCGGGCCAGCTGACCGAGAAACAGGTCGACCTGATGGCGCGCTTCCTGCAGCAGCCGGCCCCGGTGCCGCCCGAGTTCGGCCTGGCGGAGATGAAGGCGACCTGGAAAGTGCTGGTGCCGCCCGAGAAGCGGCCGAAGAAGAAAATGAACAAGTTGAACCTGCAGAACCTGTTCTCGGTCACCCTGCGCGACGCCGGGCAGATCGCGCTGATCGACGGCGACTCGAAGAAGATCGTGAGCGTGATCGACACCGGCTACGCGGTGCACATCTCGCGCCTGTCGTACTCGGGCCGCTACCTGTACGTGATCGGGCGCGACGCCCAGGTCAACCTGATCGACCTGTGGATGGAGAAGCCGGACAACGTCGCGGTGGTCAAGGTCGGGCTCGAGGCGCGCTCGGTCGAGAGCTCGAAATACAAGGGCTGGGAGGACACCTACGCGATCGCCGGCGCGTACTGGCCGCCGCAGTACACCATCATGAAGGGCGACACGCTCGAGCCGCTCAAGATCGTCTCGACGCGCGGCATGATCGTCGGCACGCAGGAGTACCACCCCGAGCCGCGCGTGGCCTCGATCGTCGCATCGCACTTCCACCCCGAGTTCGTGGTCAACGTCAAGGAGACCGGCAAGACCCTGATGGTCGACTACTCCGACATCAAGAACCTCAAGGTCACCACGATCGACACCGCGCGCTTCCTGCACGACGGCGGCTTCGACTCGACCCAGCGCTACTTCATGGTCGCGGCCAACAACTCGAACAAGATCGCGGTAATCGATACCAAGAGCGACAAGCTGATGCAGTTGGTCGACGTGGGCAAGATCCCGCACCCGGGCCGCGGCGCGAATTTCGTCGATCCCAAGTACGGGCCGGTGTGGGCCACCGGCGACCTGGGCGACGACGAGATCGCGCTGATCGGCACCGACCCGGTGAAGCACAAGGCCAACGCCTGGAAGCTGGTCAGGAAGCTCAAGAGCCAAGGCGGCGGATCGCTGTTCATCAAGACCCATCCCAAGTCGCACCACCTGTACGTCGACAACGCGCTCAACCCCGACCCGAAGATCAGCACCACGGTCGCGGTGTACGACACCAGGAACCTCGACAAGGGCTTCAGCGTGCTGCCGATCGCCGAATGGAGCGGGATCACCGAAGGCCCGCGGCGCGTGGTGCAGCCGGAGTTCAACAAGGCCGGGGACGAGGTCTGGTTCTCGGTCTGGAACGGCAAGGCGCAGGAGTCGGCGCTGGTGGTGGTCGACGACAAGACGCTCAAGCTCAAGGCCGTGATCAAGGACAAGCGCCTGATCACCCCGACCGGCAAGTTCAACGTCTACAACACGCAGCACGACGTCTACTAAGCGGAGGCTCGAATGAAGATTCTCATCGTGACAGCACTTGCCGGAGCCTTTCTCGCGACTCCGGCGCTCGCCGACGAGGCGATGGCGAAGAAGTACAACTGTCTCGCCTGCCACGCGGTCGATCACAAAGTGCTCGGCCCTGCCTACAAGGACGTGGCGAAGAAGTACAAGGGCGACGCCGGCGCCGAAGCCATGCTGATCCAGAAGATCAAGAAAGGCGGCGGCGGCGTGTGGGGCCCGATCCCCATGCCGCCCCACCCGCAGGTGCCCGACGCCGACATCAAGTCGCTCGTGGAGTGGATCCTCAAGCAGGGCTGAGCACTGCCTGACCCGGCTACAATGCCGGGCATGAAACGCATCTCGGCGGCGCTATTCAAGAGGCTCGACGAGGCCGTCTGGCAGCGGCCCACCGAGGGCCGGCCGCGCGCGCAGATCTGGACGGTGCGCTCCATGCGCCTGCTGCTCGTGCTGGTGCGCGATCTGGCGCAGGGCCAGCTCACGCTGCGCGCGATGGGCCTGGTCTACACCACGCTGCTGTCGCTGGTGCCGCTGCTCGCGCTCAGCTTCTCGGTGCTGAAGGCCTTCGGCGTCTACAACCAGATCCGGCCGATGCTGCTCGGCTTCCTCGCGCCGCTGGGCGTGAAAGGCGTCGAGATCACCGAGCGCATCATCCAGTTCATCGAGAACATCAATGTCGGCGTGCTCGGCTCGGTCGGCCTCGCGCTGCTGCTCTACACCGCGGTCTCGCTGGTGCAGAAGATCGAGGAGTCGTTCAACTTCATCTGGCACGTGAGCCGCGCGCGCGGCATCGGCGAGCGCTTCAGCCGCTACCTCTCGGCGCTGCTGGTCGGCCCGCTGCTGGTGTTCTCGGCCATGGGCATCACCGCCACCGCGGCGCGCCTGAGCGTGGTGCGCGAAGCGATGCAGGTCCAGGCGATCGGCTGGCTCGCGCTGCAGGCCGGGCACCTGCTGCCCTACGTGCTGGTGATCGGCGCCTTCACCTTCGTCTACAGCTTCATGCCGAACACCCGGGTGCGGCTGGGGCCGGCGCTCACCGGCGGCGTGGTGGGCGGCATCCTGTGGCAGTCGGCCGGCTGGGGCTTCGCCCTGTTCGCCGCTTCCTCCACCAAGTACGCCGCGATCTACTCCAGCTTCGCGATCCTGATCCTGTTCATGCTCTGGCTGTACCTGAGCTGGCTGATCCTGCTGTTCGGCGCCGCGGTGTCGTTCTACGTCCAGCACCCCGAGCACCTGGTGGCCAGAAGCGGCGAGCCGCGCCTGTCGAACCGCATGCGCGAGCGACTCGCGCTGGTGATGATGAGCATGATCGCGCGCCACCACCTCGAGGGTACCGCGCCCTGGAGTACCGACGCGCTGGCGCACACCCTGCGCATGCCGGTGCGCGCGGTCGACGCGGTGCTCGGGGCGCTGCGCACGCGCGGCATTCTCGCCAGCACCAGCGACGAGCCGTCCGCCTGGCTGCCGGCGCGCGACCTCGCCGGCGTGAGCGCGAAAGAGCTGCTCGATGCCGTGCGCGCCGCGGGCGAGGACCGCTACCTCGGCGTCGCCGCGCTGCCCGGCTCCGAGCCGGTCGAGCGCCTGCTCAAGCGCTCCGACGACGCCGCCGCCTCGGTGCTGGGCAAGGTCTCGCTCAAGGACCTCGGCGCGAACCCCTCCGCGCGCGACTAGCGGCCCGCGAGGCGCGCCGAGAGCCGCGCGAGCGGCGCGGGCAGCGCGTCCCAGTCGACCGCGTCGAGCGCGTTCTTCACGATCAGGCCGAGCTCGGTGTCGCCTTCCATGACCAGGCGGCGGGTGAAGAACAGCGTGTCGGGGTCCTCGCGCCGCAGCGCGAGCGAGAGGTAGTCGCGCGGCCTGGCGCGGATCGTGACGTCGGCTTGCCCGCGCGCGGGAAGGAAGTCACTGCCGCGCAGCGAGACGGTGACGCCGATGCGCGGCGCTTCGAGCTCGATGCGAACGCGCTTGCCGCTGGCGGGCTCGAGCGCCGAGCGCGACAGCAGTCCCGCCCGCAGCGCGACGTTCAGCGCGGCGCACAGCGCGAGCGCGGGCGGAAGCTCGGGCAGCGGCAGCCTCATGCGGCGTCGCGCTGCGCGGCGAGGAAGCCCTGCTCGAGCCCCGGGCGGCCGTGCCAGAAGCCGTCGCAGTATTTGCCCGGCTCGAGCGCTGGCGTGCGGGCACCGTCGAGCGCGGCGCGCCACGCGCGCAACGCATCGACGGTGCCCTGCGCCTGCGGGCTGACCCGCACCACCTCCACGCCGCCCTCCCCGAGCGTCGCTGCCTCCCCGATCAGGTTGTAGATTCGCGCCGACTGGGTCTGCACCCCGTTCAGCGCCAGGAACGGCTCGCCCTCGCGCGTGTCGAGCGGCATGCCGTCCGGAAATTCGATGCAGCGGTAGGCGCAGGACTCCTTTTGCAGGTTGAAGCGCCGCGCGGTGAAGCAGCGCGCCGAGAACGCGAGCGGCAGCCGCCCCCAGCCGAACAGCTCGGCCTCGACGCCCGCCGGGCGCGCCGCGGCGATCGCGCCGAACAGCTCGCGCGTGACCTCGATCGGCGCCACCCAGCGCGTCGCCCCGAGCTCGGCCATCATCTCGAGCGTTTGCGGGTTGTAGACGTTCAGGTGCGGCCCGGCGACCCAGCCGCCGCGCCCCTCGAGCATGCGCACCGCGCCCATGTCGTTCGCCTCGACCCGGTAGCGCCCGTTCTCGACCGCGCGCCGCACCAGCTTCACGTCGCCCGCCGACTCGGTCAGCGCCTGGGCCGAAAGCACCACCTCCTTGCCGTGCGCGGCGAGCAGCTGCGCGACCTCGAGCCAGTCCTCGAACGAGAACTCGTGCCGGCGCGAGCACACCACCTCGCCCAGGTACACGATGTCGGCCGGCGACTCGGCGACCGCGGCGTAGAACTCGAGCACGCGCGTGCGCGGCCAGTAATAGAGGATCGGTCCGAGCGAAATCTTCATCTCATTTCCAGGGCCGCGAAAAGGCGCCCAGCGTGTGCTGGCTGCCCTCGGCGTGCCGGTCGAGCGCAGCCATCCATTCGCGCCGCGGCGCGAAGCGGGCGCCTTCGCGTCCGGCGGCGTCGATCGCCTCGCGCCAAACCCGGGTCACCTGCGCCACGTAGGCCGGGCTGCGCTGGCGGCCTTCGATCTTCACCGCGCGCACTCCCATGGCGAGGAACTGCGGCAGCATCTCGAGCGTGTTGAGGCTCGCCGGCTCCTCGATCGCGTAGTAGGTCGCGCCGTCCGCGGCGAAGCGGCCCTTGCACAATGTCGGGTAGGCCGCGCGCTCGCCCTTGGCGTAGCGGTCGATCAGGATCCCGTTCAGGCGCGATTCGAGGCCGGCGGGCGTCTCCTGCCAGCGCACCGCGTGCCCGGGCGAGCAGGCGCCCATGGTGTTGGGCGAGTCGCCGCAGGCGTAGGCCGACAGGGCGCAGCGCCCCTCGACCATCACGCACAGGCCGCCGAAGCCGAACACCTCGATCTCGACCGGCGTGTGCCTGACCACGTGCTCGACCTGCGCCAGCGACAGCACGCGCGGCAGCACCGCGCGCTTCACTCCGAAGTGCTCGTGGTAGAACGCGATCGCCTCGTGGCTGGTGGCCGAGCTCTGCACCGACAAGTGCAGCTCGAGCAGCGGATACTGGCGCGCGGCGTGGCGCATCAGCCCCGGGTCGGCGGCGATGACGGCGTCGATCCCCGCCTCCACCGCGCCCGCGAGCGCGGCGGTCCAGCGCTGCCAGGTCGCCGGCTGCGGGTAGGTGTTGACCGCCAGCACCACGCGGCGTTTGCGCGCGTGCGCGTAGGCCAGGCCCTGCGCCAGCGCCGCGCGGTCGAAATTCAGTCCGGCGAAATTGCGCGCGTTGGTGTTGTCGCGCAGCCCCAGGTAGACCCAGTCGGCGCCGTTGTCGATCGCGGCTTTCAAGGCCGACAGGCTGCCGGCCGGACAGACGAGCTCCATGCGGGCGATTCTAGGTTCGCCGCGGCGCGGCGAGTCTGATATGAATCAACAAAACCACGACCCGCGTCGCGCATTATGTCTGCCAGCGTACAGTTCAGCCCCGCCGGATCGAGTAGAAGAAAGGCACATGTCAGCCGTACTGGAGTTCCCGCAGCGCCCGCAGTCCCGCGGCGAAGAGATCGCGAACAGCGTCAGCCACGGGCTCGGCCTGCTGGCGGGGCTGGCCGCCTTCCCCGTCCTCGTCGTTGTGGCGCAGCAGCGCGGCACCACGGCCGGCATCGTGGGCTCGAGCGTGTTCGCCGCCACCGTGGTGCTGCTCTACCTCAGCTCGACCCTGTTTCACGCCGTGACGAACGCGCGCGCCAAGCGCGTGCTGCAGGTCCTCGACCACTCGGCGATCTACCTCCTGATCGCCGGCACCTACACCCCGTTCACGCTCGGCGTGCTGCGCGGCCCCTGGGGCTGGACCCTGTTCGGGCTGGTGTGGGGCATCGCCGCCATCGGCACGCTGCTGAAAGCCGTCGGCGGCGTGCGCTACAACGGCCTTTCAACCCTGGCGTACGTCGCGATGGGCTGGCTGATCCTCATCGCGGCCGACCCGGCCTGGCACCTGGTGCCGAAGTGGGGCCTCGCCTGGCTGCTCGCCGGCGGCATCGCCTACACCGCCGGCGCGGCGTTCTTCATGGCCGAGCGGATCAAATACTTCCACTTCGTATGGCACCTGTTCGTGGTCGCGGGCACCGCGTGCCATTTCGTCGCGGTGCTGCGCTACGCGGCCTGAGCGGCGCGCCTCAGGCGGCTCGCTGCCGGCCGGCCGAAGCGCGGCAGGACGTGCCCGTCCACCCCGAGCGCGGCCGACGGGCAAGACAGGCGCCTGATCGACGACTACACTTTCAACCATTCCGCGCACCGCGGCTCACTCGGAGGCTTGTCATGCGACAAGCGCTCGGCATCGACGCGCTGACGGGAATCTACGCCCGCCTCGCGCCGCGCTACGACTGGCAGCACCGCCTGATCACCTTCGCCGCCGACCAGCGCGGCCGCAAGATGCTGGTCGAGCAGACCGTGCGCGAAGGCGATCGCGTGCTCGACGCCGGCGCCGGCACCGGCGCCACCGGCCTGCTTGCCGCACGCAAGGCCGGCCACAGCGGCGTGGTCACCCTGTTCGACCTGAGCGACGACATGCTCGACCGTGCGCGCGACAAAGCCGAGATCGAAGCCATGGACCTGCGGCTCGAATTCCGCAGCGGCGACATGGTCCAGCTGCCGTTCAAGGACGCCAGCTTCGACGTCGTGCTCTCCACCTACAGCCTGTGCCCGCTGTACGACCCCGCCAAGGGTGCGCTCGAGCTCTACCGCGTCCTGCGTCCCGGCGGCAAACTGGGCTGCGCCCACTCCGCCGAGCCGCGCAACCGCGCCGTCAAATGGCTCGCCGACAAAGTGGAAAACATCGCCTGGCGCTTCCCCTGGCTCTCCATGGGCTGCCGCGCCGTCGACGTCCTCCCTACACTGCAGAAAGCCGGCGCCCGCGTCGTGTTGCAGAAACACATCGGCGTCCCGCTCTGGCCGTTCGTCGTCTTCGTCGTCGAAAAACCCGCGACCCCTTAGCGCGAGGAGCAAACCATGCGATTCAAGATCGCCCCGAACGACATCCGCTGGTGGTTCTGGCTCGTCACCCTGCTCGTCATCGCCGCCGCCCTGGCCGGCTGGACCGCGGGCTACTACCTCGTCATCTCCATCAGCCTCGTGCACGCCCTGTTCTTCATCGAGGAATCGAAAAGCGTCACCGACTTCGAGACCCAGGTCCGCATCACCTACCTCGCCCTCACCCTGTTCGGCCTCATCCCCGGCGTGCGGGTCGTCATCTACCTCGCCCTCTTCATCGGCACCGTCATGGTCACCTTCTTCGACCACTGCCTCATCACCCGCGTGCTGAAACGCATGCCGTGGAACCAGGGCCATGCGGCCTGAGCCGACTGAAGCAATGCCATCGACGTAGCAAGCGCCAGGCCCCCATGCACCTGGGGAGGACCAGTCATGGCGACATACATCGCACCATGCAGCTTCACCGACCAGGGCGTTAAGACCGTCAAGGACAGCCCGAAGCGCGCCGAGGCCGTCAAAGCCTTGGCAAAGAAATTCGGCTGCGAAATGACCCAGCTCTGCTGGACCCTGGGTCAGTACGACCTGATCTCGATCATGGAGGCGTCGGACGACAAGGCGGCAACCGCGTTCGGCCTGGCCGTCGGCGCGCAAGGCAACGTCCGCACCCAGACCCTGCGCGCCTTCTCCGGCAAAGAGATCGGCGAAATCATCGGTAAGCTGGGCGAGTGCCTCACCTGCCCCACCCCAACCAGAGCGGCCGCATCGCCTTCCCCAAACAGTTCGGCGTCCCGCTCTCGCCCCTCATGGCACTCGAATAATGCAGATTTTCCCGGCCGTCCAACGCCGGCGGCGAATTAGCAAACGAAACATCGCGTTGTCCCAGATTCTGCTCGATAACCGCGCCGTCAATTTCACTTCGGCAGAACGACACTTTGATTCTGGAGCCTATTGACGCCACCGACGCCATGCGCGGACCATGCTATCCAGACCTTTTGCGTATCCATAAACGTAGAACGCATCGAACAAGTTCCTGCGCTAAACGTTAAGTGAGGAGGAATCGAGAATGACGCTATGTCCAATCGCTTTGGCAGTCGGCTGCAAGAAATGTCCGGCATTCTCAGTCTGCCCTCTGAAAGGGGTCATCGGTGATTACAAACCCGACGACGCGCAAACGAAACAGCACGCGGAGAAGGCACCGGGCGGTCCAAAACGGGACGGGTAGCCCAAGACGACGAGAACCTCAAGAATGTTGGCGCGCCGCGTTCTAACCTCTCACCGCGACGGGCGGCCGAAAGCGGCAGCGGTGGCGCGTGCACGCGGACGAATCGAATGCCTGGCCAATGCCCGACAAAGTGTCCAATGAAACGGATGAAGATCACTGCCTCCGGCAGCCGCTGAACTCACTCGTCGACACGTCATGTCCGAGTTCGCCGTTCGCTGGGTATTCGTGTTCGAAACGGACTACGTCTACAACTTGAGCCGCCATTTGCCGCCGGGCTGGAATGAAGCGGTCGCGTTCGTCGATCGGAAAGGCAAGACGCGGTTCGAGATTCTGGCCAATGGCGACGGCAAGGTGATAGCCGGGTACGCGTGGGACGGGGTGTTTCTGGAGATTCTGACGCGCGACCGCTTTGCGCCGCGCCGGGTGCATTACGCGGCGGTGCGGGTGTTCGGCGGGCTGTTTCGGCGTTTTACGCGCTGGAAGCGCGGTTACGCCGGCAAACGGGTGGCATTATCCTGATGGCAAAGCAGTGGAGAACGGAATGATCGATAGTGTGGAGGCGCTGCGCGCGCTTTATGCGCAGCCTAAGGGGCGCTCGCTGTCGAAGGAGCTGCGGCGGCTGGACGCGCACTGCGTGCGCTTCGTGTCGCTTGCGCCGCTGGTGGTGGTGGCGACGACCGGCGCGGACGGCAGGATGGACTGCTCGCCGCGCGGCGGGGAGCCGGGGTTCGTTAAGGCGGCCGACGAGCATACGCTGCTGATCCCCGACTCACCCGGCAACAACCGGCTCGATTCGATGACGAACATGCTCGCGACCGGGCGGATCGGGCTTTTGTTCCTGGTCCCCGGGGTGGACGAGACGCTGCGGGTGAACGGGCGCGCGCGGCTGACGGACGAGCCGCAGGTGCTTTCGCATTTCGCCGGTGCGGCGCGCGCGCCGAAGCTCGCGATCGAGGTGGCGGTGGAGGAAGCCTATCTGCACTGCGCCAAGGCGCTGATGCGCTCCAAGCTGTGGGCGCCCGAGAGCAGGAACGAGCGCTCGGTGCTGCCGTCGATGGGACAGATGCTGAACGACCAGACCGGCACGGCCGGCCCCGCGGAGACGCAGGAGCAGATGGTCGCCCGCTATATTCACGATTTATAGGAAGGGCGCGACGATGAAACTCGACCTGAAGGCTTTCGCAATCACCTGTTCGCTGGCGTGGGGTTTCGGGCTGTTCTTCCTCACCTGGTGGATCATCATGCTCGACGGGCCGACCGGCGAGGTGACGCTGATCGGGCGCCTTTACCGCGGCTACAGCATTTCACCCACGGGGAGCGTGATCGGGCTGCTGTGGGCGCTGCTGGACGGGTTCGTGGGCGGGGCGATTTTCGCCTGGCTCTACAACCGGATCGCGGGGCGCGGGGCGGCGCGCGCGTAGCGCGCTAGAGCACGCTGGCGATGATGTTGATGCTGAGCGCCAGCACCGCGATGTTGAACACGAATGCCAGCACACTGTGGATCAGGGTGAGCCGGCGCATCCGGCGCGAGCTCACGGCGACGTCGGAGACCTGCGAGGTCATGCCGACGACGAACGAGTAGTAGGCGAAATCGAGATAGTCCGGCTCGCCGCCGCCGGGAAACAGAAGCTCGGCCTGGGTCGAGGGCTTGCGGCGCAGGACGGCGTAGTAGCGGCGCGCATAGTGGAACGCGAATACGGTCTGGATCAGGAGCCATGACGAGATCAGCGCGTCAATGGTCAGCGCGAGGTGCCAGGCCCGGGGCCAGAAGGCGAGCTTGCTGATGGTGCCGACGACGAAACCGATGGCGACGATGCTGGCGCAGGCGGCGCCCACCACGAACAGAAAGATGATGTAGCCGCTTTGGTCCTGGCCCAGCGCGTGATCGCGCGTCACGCCGGCGTCGGCGCGCGCGATGAGCCACCACGCAAGACAAAGATAGACCAGCACGCCGAGATTCCAGCTCGCGACCGCACGCGTGTGCCACGAGATGGAGTCCGGCTGCGCCAGGAATGCGGAGCCGGCGATGGCGAGCGAAACCCCGAGGCGTTGCGTTGCGCCAACGCGGAGAATCCACGATCGGTTGCTTGCAGTCGAGTTGCTCGTCATGCTTGCGAATCGTAAGCGGAGCCGGATTGGGTGGCCCGGCAAGCCACGCCAGCGTAAGCCCCATTAT
>JADEYI010002132.1_pt1 | contig 11046 bp, 12 predicted proteins | sample 8542331 | NCBI WGS metagenome assembly JADEYI01 (sample SAMN16510988, study PRJNA670497) | mine drainage metagenome | isolation source: biofilm near Copperflume 1 | place: Germany: Marsberg coppermine Kilianstollen | collected 2018-02 | reverse complement strand
CGCTTCCAGCGCCATCCGCGCGCCCGTGCGGGGGTGCGTGAAGGCGATGCGCCACGCGTGCAGAAACTGCCGCGCGACGAGCGGCGATGCGTGCCCGTACACGCGGTCGCCGGCGATCGGGTGGCCGATGGCGGCCAGGTGCACGCGGATCTGGTGCGTGCGGCCCGTCTTCGGCCGCGCTTCCACCAGTGAGACGCCGCGCAGCCGCTCGACGACGCGATACGCCGTCACCGCCTCGCGCCCGCCCTCGACGACCGCCATCCGCTGCCGGTTGCGCGGGTCGCGCGCGATCGGCGCGTCGATCACGCCCTCCTCCGGGCGCGGCGTGCCTTCGACCAGCGCCAGGTACGTCTTCTCGACGCTCCGCTCCTTGAGCTGAAGGGCGAGCGCGTTGTGCGCGGCGTCGTTCTTCGCCACAACGATCAGGCCCGACGTATCGCGGTCGAGCCGGTGCACGATGCCCGGCCGCATGACGCCGCCGATACCGGAGAGGTCGTCGCAGTGCGCCAGGATCGCGTTGACGAGGGTGGACGTCACGTGGCCGGGCGCGGGGTGTACGGTCATGCCGGCGGGCTTGTTGACGACGAGCAGGTCGTCGTCCTCGTAGATCACGTCGAGCGGGATGTCCTCGGGCTGGGCGACGCCGGCCGACGGCGCTGGCACCTCGACCACCACGCGCTGGCCGGCTTCGAGCCGGAGCGATGGCTTCGCGGCGTGGCCGTCGACGCGCACGTGACCGGAATCCACAAGGCGGCGCGCGCGGGAGCGCGTGAGGTCCGGCACGCGGCGCGCGACGAAGACGTCGAGCCGCTCGCCCGGCGCATCGGCGACGAGCTCAGTCGTCGCGGGTGGCGTCGGGTCCGGCATCAGACGGCGGCTGAGGCGCGGCGCCGCGGCGCTTCGCGCCGTCATTCTCCTGCAACACGAAGAAGAAGAGCACGACGAGAATGCTGATGGTGATGCTGGCATCGGCGACGTTAAACGTCGGCCAGCGCCCGACGTGGATGAAGTCGGTCACCTCGCCCATCCGCAGGCGGTCGATGAGGTTGCCGACGGCGCCTCCGAGCTGCATGCCGAGGGCGAGGCGAATGACACCGTGGTCCATCGGCGGGTAGATGTAGTAGAGCAGGATGGCGCCGAGGCCGAGCAGGCTCGTCACGATGAGGAACGGCGTTTGTCCCTGCAAGATGCCGAAGGCGGCGCCGCTGTTCACCACGTGGACGATGCTGATCGTGCCGCCGTCGCTCGGCCACGACTCGTACAGCCCCAGGTTCGAACGCACGAGCCACTTGGTGAACTGGTCGAGTGCCACGACACCCGCGGCAACGACAAAGAACACGAGGTCGGTCCGCCAGCGCCCGGCGATGCGCTGCGAAATGGTCGGGTGCGGCCGGAACGCGGTGTCGGGGGTGGTCACGTCTCAGGATAGCGCATCGACCCGGGGCAGCGATGCAGCGCCGGGGATCGCGGGCGAACACATGAAGCGAGAGCCAACGCGCCGGCGCAGGCGGTCGGATGTGACCGGCCGGAGCGCCGACCGCATCGATCCCACGCGTCCACTCCATCTTCCATCTTCCATCTTCCGCCCTGCGAACCCGCCTACCTTGAAGACCCCGCACAGATCCGGCCTTCGCCAGCCGATGATCCGGACGGGGAACCATGTCCCCTCCAACCTGAGCAGGAGCCAGCGTCCACCCCGCCACCAGCCGACGCTGGCTTCTGTGCGTGTTGGCTTGGTTGCTGGTGACGGGTCACGAACCGGGGGCGCCCGCCTGCGTCAGAACGACGCGCTGGCCGCGTCGAGCGCCGACGTCTCGGCCGGCGTCAGGCGCAGGCCGGCGGCCGGGAGCAGTTCGGCGAGCTGCTCCGGCGTGTTGGCGCCGATGATCGGCGCCGTGACCGCGGGCTTCGTGAGCTGCCACGCGAGCGCGACGGCGGCGACGGCCGTGCCGCGGCCGGCGGCGATGCGCGCGAGCGCGTCGGCCACCCCAAACCCCTCGTCGGTCATGTACTCCTTCGCGCGGCCCGCGCGCTGACTCTCCGGCAGCGCCGCGCCGCGCCGGTACTTGCCAGTCAGAAAACCGCCGGCGAGCGGGCTGTACGGGATGACGCCGATGTGCTGCTCCCCGCACAACTGCGCGAGCGCGGTCTCGTATTCGCTGCGATGCACGAGGTTGTAGTGCGGCTGCAGCGTCTGGAAGCGCGGCAACGACTTCTCGTCGGCGACGCGCAGCGCGTCCGCGAGCTGGACGGCGCTGTAGTTCGACGCGCCGGCGTAGCGCACCGTCCCGGCCCTGATCAACTCGCCGAACACGGTCAGCGTCTCCTCGACCGGCGTCTTCTCGTCGGGCCAGTGGCACTGATAGAGGTCGATCGTGTCGACCTGCAGGCGCCGCAGGCTGTTCTCGACCGCGCGCTCGATGTGGGCGCGGCTCAGGCCATCGCCGTCAGCGCCCTTCCACATCTCGCCGCGCACCTTCGTCGCGACGACGAGCTGCGCGCGGTTGCCGCGCTGCTTCATCCAGCGCCCGACGATCTCTTCGGCGACGCCTCCTTCATTGCCTGGCGACCAGCGGCTGTAGATGTCGGCCGTGTCGATGAAGTTGCCGCCGGCGGCGACGTAGGCATCGAGCACCTGAAACGCCGAGTGCTCGTCGGTCGTCCATCCAAACTGCATGGTGCCGAGGCAGAGTTCCGAGACGCCGAGATCGGTGTTGCCAAGCGTGCGTGTGTCCATGGTGGAACGGTAGCACCGGGCGCGCTGAGCGGGTAGCGGGGCGGGGCAGACAGCAGACAGCAAACGGGCAGACGGCAGGCGGAGGCGAGCGAAGGGGCCGGCGCTTCCAGCTCGCTGGCGCCGTCGCTACCATGCGTGCATGGCCGACAACGACGCGCTGGCGCGCAAGGCGCAGGCGGACGCGATCATCGACCGGGCGGCGCAGCAGCTCCGGCTCCTGCTCGAAGAGGCAGCACACGCCTTGCGGCCGTTCCCCCCGTTCCCCGGCGCGTTCTTCACCAACGCGGTCGAGGTGAGCCTCGAAGGCGTCGAGCGGCCCGACCTCGGCTGCATCGTCGTCGCCGAGGACGGCGAGCTGTACGAGCTCGAGATGAAGATCGACTTCGGCGAAGAGTTCGGCGACGTCATCGACCCGGTGCAGGCGCGCGACGAGACACTGAAGAAGCTCGACGACCTGCGCCCGCGCGACTACGTGGTGCTCGCGTACAACGCGCTCACCCAGCTCACCGGGCTGCTCGTCGAGCGCGCGGAGCCGCCGCCGCCGCCGGCCGGGGCGGCCGCGCATTGACCGTGATCCTCAGCGCCCCGTCACCGATCGTGCCGGCGCTCTTCGTCGCGCTGTTCGCCGTCGGGACGCTCTGGGCGTATGACATTGCCAGGCGGGCGATGGCCACGCGGCCGCGCTCGGCTGCGCACAGCGTCGGCGGCGCCGCGCGCGCCGCGGCGGACGAGGCGCGCGCATCCCTCGCCGCGCTGTCCAGCGACGAGGAGCCGGTGGCCGTCTACACCCGGCTCGCCGTCATCATGCGCGCCTATCTGGACGTCCGCTTCGGGCTGCGCACGCAGTCGATGCCCGGCGCGGAGATCGAGCGGGCGATCGCACGCGCGGGGTACGGGCGCGCGGCGGCGCGGCTCGCGGCGCACCTGCTCGAGCGGTGCGCGCACGCGCAGGCCGCGGCGATCCGCCCGGAGCCCGCGCGCATCGCCGCCGACCTGCGGAGCGCGCGGGAGGTCATCGAGCTGTTCGCGTGACGGGCGGCACGCGGGCAGGAGCGGCCGCGACAGGGGATCGGGGACGGCATCTGCACGCAGGCATGATCTGGCGCCTGTTGCATCGATCGCACACCGGCATCGTCTGCCGTGTCGCGCACCGGATATATCAGCGGCGCGAACATACCTCGTTCTCGGATACGCGATGGCACGCCGCACGCGGAACTGACTCCGGGGACCCGCTGGTCGCTGGAACACCAAAGACGTTTCGGTATTGTTCTTGTTCTTGCGGATTAGGTTGTCCTCCAGTCCGTCCGCGGTTATTGTAGTCATGGAAAGGGAGGTGCATATGCCACGAGGAATCTACGACCGCAGCAAGGCGCGACGCCGCACCAGCCGCCGCGCGAAGAACACATCGCTTTCGGCGCGCATCGAGCAGTTGAGCAAGGAACTGGCGTCCCTCTCAGAAGAAGTAAAGCGCGTGGAAGGACTGCAGAGCGCCGTCAGCCAGTACATCGAGGCCGGTGCGACCGCGACCAACGGACGCCGCGGCCCCGGACGCCCGCCCGGACGCCGCCGTGGACGCCCACCCGGCAGCAAGAACCGGCCGAAGACCGAAGCCGCCGCGCCGCGCCGGCGTCCCGGACGTCCCCGCAAGAACCCGGACGCGCTCGGCGCCGCGCCCAGGCGACGCGGCAGGCCGCGGAAGGCAGCGGCGCCCGCATAGCTGCTGGCGATGTCACCCCCTCTCCGCCCTGGCGGTGAGGGGGTGTCGTTTGCCCGCCTTCGCCGCCGCTGGTACACTGGCGCAACGTCCGCCTACAGGCGGATTCTTCGATCGGAGCGCACACGGACCGCATGATCCTCCACTCGATGGCGATGCCTCTGCCCCGGGAGAGCCGGGGCGCCCGCATGGGATAGCGCTCATCCCACGTCCGCCGCCGCACGCCGGCCGCGGACACATCCGGAGGTACGCCGTTATGCCGTTCGCCAGATCTCTGCGCTGCCGCGAGTGCGGGCGCGAATACCCCCTCGAACCGCTGCACGTCTGTGAGTTCTGCTTCGGGCCGCTCGAAGTCTCCTACGACTACGAGGCGATGCACCGCACCGTGACGCGCGAGTCTATCGAGCACGGCCCGCACTCCGCCTGGCGGTACGCCGACCTGCTGCCCGTCGATCCGGAGCACGCGGTCGATATCAACGCCGGCTTCACGCCGCTCGTGCGCGCCAGGAATCTCGGCGAGCACCTCGGGCTCAAGCACCTCTACATCAAGAACGACTGCACGAACCCGACGTGGTCATTCAAAGACCGCGTCGTCACGGTCGCCGCGACGAAGGCGCGCGAGTTCGGCTTCGACACGCTGGCCTGCGCTTCCACGGGCAACCTGGCGAACAGCGTCGCGGCGCATGCGGCGAGCGCCGGGCTCGACGCCTATGTGTTCATCCCGTCGGACCTGGAGCGCGGCAAGATCGTCGGCTCCAGCGTCTACGGAGCGACACTCGTCGCCGTCGATGGAAACTACGACGACGTCAACCGCCTGTGCTCGGAGCTGGCCGACAAGTACCGCTGGGCCTTCGTCAACATCAACATGCGCCCGTACTATGCCGAGGGCAGCAAGACGCTCGGGTACGAGGTCGCCGAGCAGCTCGGCTGGCGCGCCCCCGAGCACGTCGTCGTGCCCATGGCATCCGGGTCGCTGTACGTCAAGATCTGGAAGGGCCTGCAGGAGCTGGCGCGCCTGTGGCTGATCGACAGCGTGCAGACGAAGATGTCCGGCGCCCAGGCGCGCGGCTGCTCGCCCATCGTCTCCGCCTACGAGGCCGGCACGACGAACATCCGCCCCGTGCGGCCGAACACGATCGCCAAGTCGCTGGCGATCGGGAACCCGGCGGACGGCTACTACGCGCTCAAGGTCATGGAGGAGTCCGGCGGCTACGGCGTCGCTTCGGACGACGCCGAGATCGTCGAGGGGATCAAGCTGCTCGCCGAGAGCGAGGGCATCTTCGCGGAGACCGCCGGCGGCGTCGTCATCGCGGGGCTCCAGAAGCTGGCACGCGAAGACAAGATCGCACCCGACGAGCTGACAGTCGCCTACATCACCGGCGCCGGGCTCAAGACGCAGGAGGCGATCGAGGGCGCGCTCGCCGAGCCGCTGCACATCGCGCCGACGATGGCGTCGTTCGAGGCGTCGCTCAGCCGTCCGGTCGGGCAATCTGTCGGTTGACGTGCGGCGGCGATAAGCTGGGAACCTGCCCGGCCGGTCGCCAGGAATGGGCAGCGTAGAGCGGGGAGCTACCGATGGCCAAGCAACGCGTGAAGTTCACATTTCCGCAGGAGTTGATCACCCTGCCGATTATTTTCGAGCTGGGCAAGCAGTTCAACGTCGTCACGAACGTCCGGCGCGCCGATGTGACGGATGACCGCGGCTGGGTCGTGCTCGAGATCGACGGCCCGATCGAAGAGATCGAGCGCGGCCTCGACTGGGTCGCCGCCAAGGGCGTGCGCGTCGACCCCGTGCCCGGCGACATCGTCGAAGGATGAGGACGGCAGGCGATTGATGGCACAGCGCTGCGCTCGCAGGACAGCAACAAACACACAACAGGCAGCGGACATCGCGGCACGCGCCCCTGTTGTCTGTCGTCTGTCGTCTGTCGCCGCACGTGACGCACAGGCCGCCGCGCCCCCGCATGCTTCGGACGACACGAGGTAACAGGAACATGGCCAACATCCGCATCCCCATGCCGCTGCGCAAGCTCACGAACGACGCCGACATCGTGCGCATGGACGCGCCGACGCTCGCCGACGCCGTCGACGGCCTCGAACGGCAGTACCCCGGCATCAAAGAGCGCATCTGCGACGAGTCGGGCGAGATCCGCCGCTTCGTGAACATCTACGTCAACGGCGAGGACGTCCGCTTCCTCGATGGCCTCCGCACGCCGCTCGCCGACGGCGCGGAGGTCAGCATCGTGCCCGCGGTAGCCGGCGGCGCACGGTGACGGAAGCCGGCGCCTCGAACATCCGCCCGGCCAGCCGCCCGACGCACCTGTAGACCAGCCAACAGACCAGGAGCCCGCTACCGAGCGGCTTTCCTGCGCTGGTCCTCGGTCCTCGGTCCTCGGTTCTTGGTTCTTGGTTCTCCGTATGTCACCCTCCTTCCAAACACCCGCAGGCTCAGCGTACGGGTCATCAACCGTAGAAGGACTCCCGCCATGCCACGACCGTTCCGCTTCGGCGCCCAGATCGCGCGCTCCCGCGAGAGCTGGGCCGACACCGCGCGCAAGTGCGAGGACCTCGGCTACTCCACGCTGTTCATGCCCGACCACTTCGACGACCAGTTCGCCCCGATGCCCGCGCTCAGCGTGGCGGCGGCGGTCACATCGAAGCTGCGCGTCGGCAGCCTGGTGTTCGATAACGACTACAAGCACCCGCTGATCCTGGCGAAGGAGGCGGCGACGCTCGACGTGATCTCGGGCGGCCGCGTTGAGCTGGGCATCGGCGCCGGCTGGATGGCCACCGACTACGAGCAGTCCGGCATCGCCTACGACGCGCCCGGCACCCGCATCCGCCGGCTGAAGGAGGGCGTGCGGGTCATCAAGGGGCTGTTCTCCGACGGGCCGGTGGACTTCGACGGCGAGTTCTACCGCGTGCACCACAACGGCACACCGAAGCCCGTGCAGAAGCCGCACCCGCCGATCCTCATCGGCGGTGGCGGCAAGCGCGTGCTCTCGTTTGCCGCGCGCGAGGCGGACATCGTCGGCGTCAACTTCGCGCTCACCGAGGGCCGCGTGGGCCGCGCGGCGATGGAGACAGGCACGAGCGCGGCGACGAAGGAGAAGATCCGCTGGATCCGCGAGGCGGCGGGCGCGCGCTTCGACCAGCTCGAGCTCAACGTCACGGTGTTTGCCGCCGCGATCACCGACGACCGCGCCGGCATGGCGGAGCGACTGGCGGACGGCTTCGGCGTCACGCCGGCCGAGGTGCTCGACGTGCCCCACGCCCTCGTCGGCAGCGTCGGCCAGATCTGCGACGACCTGCGGCGGCGGCGCGAGGAGTACGGCTTCTCCTACGTCGTCATCTCCGGCGGCGCCTGGGAGTCGATGGCGCCCGTCATCGCAACGCTCGCCGGGACGTAGCGCACGACGGCGCGCCCAGCCGCGCGCGAGCGACCCCTCACGCCGGCGCTGCTCGCCGCTCCCGCGCGAGGCGGGCGATGCGCGGCGCGAGCCACAGCGCCGCCACCAGCAGGACGAAGCCCATCGACCAGCCGCCGAGCACGTCGGACGGCCAGTGCGCGCCGTTGTACACGCGCATCCAGCCGATCAGCAACACGGAGCCGGCGCTGAGCGCGAGCACGGACGCGGCCGCCGCGCGCGGCAGCAGGCGCCACGCCACGGCCGACACGTAGCCAAAGAAGAGCATCGCGGTCATCGAGTGCCCACTCGGGAAGCCGTACCCGGGCGCGTGCTCGCGGATGATCACGTGCTCGGCGACGCTCGGCCGCGCGCGCTGGATGAGGTCCTTGAGCGCGACATCCGCCAGCAGGCTCACCAGCACCAGCGCGGCCACGACGACCAACTCGAAGCGACGCATCAACACCGCCGCGAGTACCGCGCCGCCGAACAGCCAGAACTGCGCGGCGTAGACGAGCTCGGACGCCGACTCGATGCCAGAGCCGCCGGGCGTGCCCTGCAGGTCGTGCGCGATGCGCAGGTCGCCCGGCATCAGCGACCCCGTGGCGGCGAGCACGGACAGCGCCAGCGCGAGCGCGAGCGCGGCGGCGATGTCGAAGACGGCGACGGCGCGCCTATCCAGAGAGATCACGGATCCCCATGCCGCGCCATGAAGCGTCCAGCTTCCATCCTCCACCCTCAATCGCCCAGCTTCCGGGCCGCGAGCCAAGTCTACGTGCAACGCGGCCACAGCCGTAACTGGCTCTCCTCCGCGTCGTCGACGAGCTGCCCGCACTGGATCCCCAGCAGCCGGAAGCGGTCACCCGGCTCCGCAATGCCGTCGAGCAGCGCCGACGCCGCCTGCCGGATCGCCGCGGTGTCGTCGGTCGGCTCGGCGCGCGTCGTGCGGCGCGTGACCGTGCGGAAGTCCGCGTAGCGCAGCTTCAGCACGACCGTGCGCGCGCCCACGCGTTTCTCGCGCAGGCGGTGCCCGACCTCGCCGGCCAGACGCGCGAGCGCGGCGCGCAGCTCGCCGCCATCGGCCAGGTCGTGCGCGAACGTCGTCTCGGCGCCAACCGACTTGCGCTCGCGCACGGGCTCGATGGGACGGTCGTCGACGCCGCGCGCCATCTCGCGCAACAGCGGTCCACGCGACCCGAGCAGCCGATCGAGCCGCCCGGGATCCGTCTCGGCCAGCTCGCCGATCGTGCGGATGCCTGCCGCGACGAGCACCGCTTCCGCCTTCGGCCCGACGCCCCAGAGCGCGCGGATCGGCATCGGCGCCAGGAACGCCCGCTCCCCGCCCGGCGCGACGACCACGAGCCCGTCGGGTTTGCCCGCGTCGGAGGCGATCTTGGCGATCGTCTTGTTCGTGCCGGCGCCAACCGAAACGTTGAGCGCGGTGGCGCGCCTCACCTCTCCCTTCAGCCAGCGGCCGGCGGCCTCGGCGTCGCCATACGATGCCACCTGTTCCGTGATGTCGAGAAACGCCTCGTCGAGCGAGAGCGGCTCGACCAGTGGTGTCATCGCCCGGAAGACCGCCATCACCTGGCGCGACACCTCGCCGTAGCGGTCGAAGCGCGGCGGCACCCGCACCGCCTGCGGACACAGCCGCAGCGCGCGGCTCATCGGCATCGCCGAGCGCACGCCGTGCGCGCGCGCCTCGTACGAGGCCGCCGCGACCACCCCGCGCCCCTCCGGCGAGCCGCCGACGACCACGGGCCGCCCGCGCAACTCCGGCCGGTCGCGCTGCTCGACCGACGCGTAGAACGCGTCCATGTCGGCGTGGAGGATCGTGCGGGCCATGCCTGATGGTACGGCGAACGCGCGCTGCTTCGCCCCCGCCGGAGACGACACGGACCCAGTCGTCGTCAAGTCCCGGCCCAATTTGCCTTGACAGCCGGCCGCGTCGCCCTTGTCGCGACCATTTGAGTTGACATATGCTGGCCCAAGGTTCCCCGCTAGATCATGCACGTCTATCGCGTGTCGCGCGCCAGAACGGAGGTCAGTCTCTTGGACACATCACAGGACAGGAAGCAGTGGTTCCCCGTACGCGCAGCCTTCGTGGCGGCCGTCGCCGTCGCCGTGGCCGTGTCGCTGCTCCCGGGTGCCCGTGTCGCCCGCGCCGCCACCGGCGACCAGTTGCGCCAGATCACGGCGCAGGTGCCTGCCTGCGGAAGTGGTGTGGGTACCGGGGTGGCGTTCGACGGCACGCACCTGCTGCTCAGTTGCTGGAGCAGCAACGTGCTTCAGGTGGTCAGCCCGGCGGACGGCTCCGCCAGCGCGCCGATCACGATAGCGGGCGTCACGAACATCGGCGCGATGGCGTGGGACGGCTCGCGCGGCAAGCTCTGGGTCTGCCAGAACGGCAGTGACGTCTACCTCGCGGACACCGTCGCGCTGAGCGCGACGCTGAAGTTCTCGACTGGCGGTTGCATCGACGGCCTGGCCTACGACGGCTCCGACGACACGATCTGGGCGAGCCCTGACGCGTCGAGCACGCTCCGGCACTACAAGTCGGACGGCACACTCCTTGCGACCTTCGACCTCACCGGCAAGCTCGGTAACTCCCGCAACTCCGGTATTGCGGTCGGCGGCGACAAGCTCTACCTGGCGAACGACGGCGGCTCCCAGATTTACCAGTGCACGAAAGACCTCGTCACCTGCACGCTCATGTCCACCTTCCCGCGCCGGATCGAGGACCTCGAGTGCGACAACGTCACCTTCGCGCCCAAGGGCGCGATCTGGAGCATCGACGCCTACGACCGCATCCTGAACGCCTGGGAGATCCCGGCCGGCACCTGTACGTTCGGCGGCGGCCAGTCGGGGCCGCCGGTCGGCGCCCCCGTAAGGACAGCGACGCCCACATCCACGCCCGCGCCGAAAGCGACGGCCACGCAGCCGCCTACGGCGACGCCGACCCCGGCCAACACCGTGCTCGCGGCGCAGGTGCAGCCGTCCGGCGGCGCGGCGGCGGGGGTGCGCCCCGCGGTGATCAGAGCGCCGAACACCGGCACCGGCGCATCCGCGGCGAGCGACGGCACAGCATCGTCCGGCTGGCTTGCGCTGCTGGCGGTCGCCGGCATCGCGACATTCAGCGCGGGCGCGACTCTCGCGCTGCGCCGGCGGCAGTAGCCGCAGGCACTGTT
>JADEYI010002131.1_pt1 | contig 11047 bp, 4 predicted proteins | sample 8542331 | NCBI WGS metagenome assembly JADEYI01 (sample SAMN16510988, study PRJNA670497) | mine drainage metagenome | isolation source: biofilm near Copperflume 1 | place: Germany: Marsberg coppermine Kilianstollen | collected 2018-02 | reverse complement strand
AGGCGTACCCTCCCATTACTCCTCTTCGTGTGAGACGGTTGATGTAGTCGTAGAAGGGGTTGCCTGGTGGCACATCTGTGTATATCTGTGGCCCTGGGTCATCAGCTATGCCTGCTGCATTACTGATGATCTTGGAGATCTGCCCTCTTGTGGCCTGTGCTCCTGGTCTGAAGTATGGGCGGTTCTCCATGTCACATGGCTCTTGAGGTATGCTCCCACAGGGGTACCCTCCCATGTATCCTCTTCGTGTGAGACGGTTTATGTAGGGGTAGAAGGGATTAGATGGGGGCACGTCTGTGTAGATCTGAGTGCCAGGGTCATCAGTGTAGCCAACAGAGTTACTCACTATCTTAGCAATCTGTCCTCTGGTCACCTGGTTATTAGGTCTGAAGGTGCCATCATCATAGCCTGAGACAATGCCTTTGCAGGCAAGGCATTCTATGTTGGCGTAGAAGGTATTTGAGGGTGGCACGTCTGAGAAGGAGATGGTGCATGCTGTGACTGTAGGCTGAGTTGTAGCGGTCTGGGTAGCTGCACCTGGTGTAGAGGTAGCTTGAGATGTGGCTGATGGCTGAGTAGTAGAAGTGGCTTGCGTCGTATCGGTAGCTATCGCTGTAGCTGTGCTGCTGACCATTGCAGTAGAGGCCGCGGTGCTTGTGCTTGTCGGGCTGACCATTGTAGATGTTGAGGTCGCCGTATCTGTAGCAGGAATAGAGGTGGCTGTGGGCGTTGCCGTACCACCGCCTAACACGCCGCGAGAGACGTAGATATCCTGGTTGCCGTTGCGCGTGTCGGTCCAGGCTACATAAACGGTATTGAGAGTGGTATCAAGCCCCCAGTAGTCGCCCGCGGCGTTGCCGCTGCCGGGTGGGAAGCCTATATTCAGGTCTTGCGACACAGTGCTGACGCGTGTGTCAGGATCCCATGTTGCCCCACCGTCGGTGCTTGAGCTATACCAGCTATCGAAGAGGCGATTGTTGGGGTCAAGCCTGCGGTCAAGCCAGAAAGCCTGGAGAGTACTGTCGGCCCCTACGGTTAACATAGGAGTAATATGGTCGCGCACCACGCCTGCGGGGTCATGGCTCAGGCGCAGAGGTGCTCCCCATGTGCTGCCACCATCTGAACTTTTCACATAGAGCACATCAGTGCCATCAGTGGCGAGATTCCGCTTATCTGTCCAGGCCACGTAGAGCGCTCCATTGTTGGGGTCTACAGCCGCGCTCAGGATCGCGAAGAAGCGAAAGCTATCGCCATTTCTAATAGGGCTGTCGGGCTGGTAAGCTGTAGCCACCGCCGCGGGCTGCGTCCAGGTTGCGCCCCCGTCCGTAGACTTGGTCATCTGGATGGTGCCCGTTTGGCTAGCCCCCCAGTTGAACATCATGAAGTTGTAAACGGTGCCGTCGCGGCCGACCACTGGGTAGGTGTATTCGGTACCGGAGTCGCCGATAGCCTGCCGCTGCGTCCAAGTTGCGCCGCCGTCGGTAGAGTATTGGGATGCCACATAACTCGCGCCCGGCGCATACATCATGTACATACGATGGTAGTATGGGCTGGTGGGAGTGTTGTCTATCGCGAACCACTCTTTGTCATCAAGTGCGCTCTCAGGATAATAAACGGGTATCGAAGGCGATTGCCAGGTTGCGCCGTCATCGTCAGTCCAGGTAATAAATACGCCACCTCTGCTCTGCGCGTCGTTAGTTGCCAGAGATGCAACGTAAATCCTACCGTCATCGCGCGCCACCACAACGGGATCGCTCTGGATACTTACATCGGCTGGGATGCCAGGCATCTGTAACTGCCTGTCAACGGGCCAGGTAGCGCCCCCGTCAGTGGACACATCTATCCACACATGCTTTACATTGCTGTCGCGGTAATCCTTGGAGGCCACAACCACCGTCTGCGGGCGAGTACGGCTTACCGCAAGCCCAGGCTCATGCTGGCCAAAGGTTGTGTTGTCGCTGTTAGCCTTTACATTCGGACCAAAGACAGGCTCAGTAAGAGGACGTGCTATACTAGCTGCTGCGCCTGTGGCGCTAACCGCCATAAAGGAGCCTGCCCCAATCGCTAGCAGCAGTGCCAAAAATGCAAAGGCTACGTAAGCGGCGTTTCTCCTGGGCGGAGAGGTAAGTAAGGACATAAAGATATTGTCTCCTTGCAATAAATTGTAGAGCTAAGCCCAGGCATCACAGGGCGCGGCGGATGCCGGAGCGGATATAGGAACAGGAGATTATAACACAGAGCTCAGGGGTAGCTGCTAACCCCTAACCCCTCCCTGATGCTGTTTACATCGAGGTACAAACGCTCGCCCATGATCTCGCCATCGCGGAAGGGGAAATATATCACAAGGTCGAACTCGATATAGCGGTTGCTGGGTGGGATGCCGAATAGAGGCCCGGCGTGTGTGCCATGTACATGCGACTCCTCAACCACGTAGCGCTCATCTGCCACCCGGGAGCGCAGGTCCAGTTTCACGTCGGGAATCGCTGCCCACAGCATGTTGTAAAAGCCGCGTATCTCGTCCTTGCCGCGCCAGAACTGCTTCAATGGCACAATCTCATAGACCGCATCCTCTGCAAGCGTTTCGATCAGCTTGTCGAGGTCACGCCTGTTCTCCGCAAGCACATGCTCTGTCCAACGACGCACGTTCGCATCGGTCATGCTCTTTGTCATCCCTTACCTCCTACGCAGATACTCTATAGCGCGCGTTCGACAGGGCGGCCTCAGATCCCTGGGAGCAAGCCCGAATACAGAGTATATCTATTGCAAAAGGCTGTCAACCGAGGTGCGCCGACCAGAGAAGAGGGCGATTTTATTGACAACCGGCTTGCCAGCAACGTATACTGGCTTCAGTGGTGAGCTTTGAGATGCCATTTTGAACATGCCTTTGCTTTGTCAGCGCTCAAAACTTGGTGATTTCGCCCTATGAGCCTCAACGAGGAGGACATTCTGATATGAGCATCAGTGGCCACTCAGCAGCCCACGGCGCGCAAAGCGTGGCCGCACAACCTTCGTTGCACGCGCAATCAACCAATCGGCCAATGACGGAACAGAATGCCACAACGACGCAGCAAGGGGAGATAGCTCGCGCCATCCAGATTCGTAAGGAAGTGGTAGATCTTCACCGCCCTTCTTTCGCTACTACCTCCTCACCTATACGCACTATGGCCCGTATGGTAGCCGAAGCGCAGTCGGCAATGCGCAAAGCGGGCATCTCTCCAAAGATCATCAAGCGCGAGGTGGTCAACCGCAGCATAGGCGACGTCAATGTACGCATGATCACAGAAAAGATAGATGGAGTGGACTACACTACCATAGGCGAAGACCTGGGTCTAATCCTGCCAGGTGAAAAGATCGGCGGGCGTATCAGCACAGGCGAGGTGCATCGCGAGCTAACGAGGCGCGAAGAAGAAATAGAACGCCGCTTGCTCGAAGAGTACGACTGGGACATGCGCGTCTACGATGTCTACGGGGTGGGCAATCCACTCCTGAGAGAAAAACTGGCGGCTCGCTTCCAGAAAATGTGGGAGGTACCCACTGATCCTGAGGAGACATTTATCAGCATCGGCGCGCTCGACGCTCTTTACAAGAGCATAATGGCGCTCAGCTACCACTTCAGGCAAAAGTATGGCGAAACCTCCGCCTTCGCCTTCCCTGCTCCCGGCTTCGGCGTGGTCAACTGGCAGGTAGTGGCGCTTGGTCTAAAGCTAGTAAACTTGCATACCACCTCCCAGAACAACTTCAAACTCAACTATGCCCAGACGAAGCAGGCCTTAGCCGACAACCCTGACCTGCGCTTTCTCTACTTCACGGTAAGCAATAATCCTACAGCTTTCTCCTACTCGTACGACGAGATAAAGGATGTCTACCGCGCTATTGAAGAAGATGGGCGCGAGTTCGTGGTGCTCGCCGACCTTGCGTACATAGGCACGGGGGATAGTGCCGAGGACAAGGCGCGCATGGCCGCCTTCAATACCCCCTTCGCTCTGGACTGTACACTCTTTATCAACTCACTATCCAAAGTCTTTACTCTCACAGGAGACAGGTGCGGGTGGGTATCTCTCCAGAATAAAGAATGGGCCGAGCTACTACGCGTCGCCTGGAATAACACCACAGCCGGGCTGCCCGCTGAGTGGCAGCTACGCTTTACCGCCTACGTTGAGTGGTTTGACGAGCACCCCGAAATCCAGGAGAAGATCAAATCACTATACAATCTGCGCAGAGAGCGCCTTCGCCAGGAGCTGCGCGAGCTGAATGCCCAGTACGACCTCTTCGAGGAAGTAGGTCTCGACGACCATACCACTATCTACAACTGGAGTAAGCTCAAGCCGGGCAAAGATGCCCTTACCCTCTTCGAGACCACCGGCCTGGCGGGCGTATCGGGTAAAGCCTTCGGGTATGATGACGAATATATAAGATTCTCAGTAGGGTTCATACCAATTGAGTAATAAAAATGGATAACGGCGAAACCGAAGCCTAACCTGGCTCGTTCATTATATAATCACCGGGTTGTTCATTGCCCTATGAGCAGCCTCTATTTCCCTGTTTCATGGAGGTAAGTGTGCGCAAAAAGGTAGCTATCGTCCTCTCTACGTTGCTCATTGTTATACTACTTTTATCGGCGGTTCCATTCTCTACTTACGGCCAAACTAGCACACCTGCTCAAGTTACCACTCCCACAGCAGACCAGAGCCAGACTCCGAGTATCGTCCAAACGCCCATAGTAAGCGAGACTCCTGTAGTGAGTCAGACGCCGGGACCCGGCGACCAGTATTTCCCCGAGACAGGCTTCAATGTGCCTGCTATCTTTATCAACTACTGGAAGAAGAACGGAGGTCTGCCCGTCTTTGGCTACCCCATCTCTGAAGCTAAAGTTGAGCGTAACTATACCGACGGCAAAGACTACCTCACGCAATATTTCGAGCGCAACCGCTTCGAATACCACCCTGAGTTTCAGGGCACACCCAACGAGGTCTTGCTGGGGCTGCTTGGTGTCGGGTTGACCCGTGACCGCAACTTTCCCACCGTTGATCCCTTCCCGAATAGCCCCGGTAAGGTCTATATCGAGGCGACCAAGCATTCCCTCTCCGAGCCTTTTCTTAGCTACTGGCAGAAGAACGGCTCTGTAGCTATCTATGGCTACCCGATCTCCGAGCCGTTCAACGAAACAAACCCCACAGACGGCAAGAGTTATCTTGTGCAGTACTTCGAGCGCAACCGCTTCGAGTACCACCCTGAGAATCAGCCGCCCTACGATGTGCTGATTGGCCTCCTCGGCAGAGATTACATGGAGCTGCAATCAACGGTCACAGCCTGGGGTCCCCCGATACCCGGCGGGCTAACTACTGTGCAGCCCATACTGAAGCCGGCGAAGCCCGCGGCGGGGGGCAAGTTCCTGATAGGCCCTACAGTGGGCGACGGAATGATCGTGCAAGCATACTACCAGAACCGTGACCGGATTATGAGCGGTGTGAACGACCTGGGCTACGACTGGGTCAAGCAGCAGGTGCAATGGAAAGACACCGAGAATCCCAAGGGCACCTATTATTGGGACGAGATAGACAATATCGTCAACAGCGCTCAGTCGCGTAACGTCAAGGTGTTACTCTCTATCGTGAAGGCCCCGGATTGGGCCACAGGGGGCAAGGGCGGCTTCCCCACCGACCCTCAAGACCTGGGAGACTTCATGCGGGCGATGGCGGCCCACTTCAAGGGACGCGTGGGCGCGTACGAGATATGGAACGAGTACAACCTGATAGGAGAGAGCGGAGATATAAATCCTGGCCGTTATGTCGAGTTGCTTAAAGCAGCCTACATAGGGATCAAGTCTCAAGACCCAAACGCTGTAGTGGTGGCGGGCGCTCTCACCCCCACCGACACTAATGACCCTCTAGGTAAGCGCGCTCCCGGTGCGGACGGGGCTATACCCGATACACTTTACCTTGAGCAGATGTATCAGTACAACGACGGCGAAGTACGCTCCTACTTCGACGCGATGGGGAGCCACCCTTACGGCTTCAACAATCCGCCCGACACCAAATGGCCTGAAAACCCGAATATGAATCCCATCTTCCCTCTGGGCAACGACGGAAAGCCAAATTATTATAACAACCACGACTCCTTCTATTTCCGCCGCCTGGAGGAGCAGCGCGCCATCATGGAGAAGTATGGTGATGGTGAGAAGCAGATGTGGCTCACCGAGTACGGCTGGTGTAGCGACTATCGCCCTGATGGATATGGTGAATGCCGTTATGTAACGCCCGACCAGCAAGGCCAGTACATAGTGGGCGCTATCCAGCGCAGCAAGAAGTACTACCCGTGGATGGGCGTAATGTTTCTATGGAACCTCAACTTCTCGACCTTCCAGGAGTGGTTCACAGGCCCAAGCCACTTTAGCATCCTGAACGGCGACTGGAGCCCCAGGCCCGCCTACATCGCGCTGAAGAACAGGCCGAAGTAGAGGTCAGGGGGTAGGGACGGGGTTGGGGGTTAGCTGCTAACCCCCAACCGCTACTTCAAGCGAGAGGAGCTGCGAGGTGCCATCGCCCGCCATGGAGACGCCGTAGAGAGTATCGGCTGCTTCTATTGTACCTCGGTTATGGCTAATCACTACAAACTGGGTTTTTTGCTCTAGCTCATGCAAGGCGGCGCGAAAGCGGGTGACGTTGCTCTCGTCAAGAGCGGCATCGACTTCATCAAGAACGCAGAATGGCACCGGCCTAACTTTGAGCAAGGCAAAGAGGAGGGCCGCCGAGGTGAGAGCACGCTCTCCGCCCGACAAAGCAGCCAGAGGCTGCATCCTCTTGCCGGGTGGCTGCGCAAAAAGCTCGATGCCCGACGCCGAGACATCTTGAGGATTGGTCAACTCCAGACGCGCTGTGCCTCCCAGAAAAAGCTGGTTGAAAAAGCCCTGGAAAGCCTCATTCACCTGCTCGAATGTGATCGCAAACTGGTCGCGCATCGTACGGTCAAGCTCGCCTATAACGCGGTGCAGCGCCTCGGCAGCCGATGCGAGGTCGGTGAGCTGCCCTTGCAGATAGCTATACCGCTCAGAGAGTGCGGCGTGCTCCTCCATCGCCAGCGGGTTCACAGGACCCAAGCGCGTTATCTTCGCTTTGAGCGCGTAAACACCTCTCTCCCTCTCGGCGTTCTCGGCAGCAGAGGCGGTAAAGTGGCCGTTATCGCGGGCGTGGTGCTGGGCCGCTGACGAAGCGGCGGAGAGATCGAAAGGCCGGCAAACCGGCGCTCCTGCCGGCATGGACGCGGAATGAGAGGCGGGCGAAGCCAACCCTGACTCGATAGTGGAAGGCACCTCAAGCCCCAGCTCCTCGGAAACCTCGGTTGTAAGGCTGTCAACAGCCCCCATGCATCGCTGCACCTCTACAGCGGCCCGGCTGTGCGCTGTTTCGCTCTCAAGAAGCGCAGCCTGCATCTTCGACTGCTCACCCTCGATACGGCTCACTTCTCCTTCGAGCACGCGCACTTCACGCTCGGAAGGGCCTACACGCGCCTCAAGCTGCTCAAGCTCGTGGGCAAGCCCACCCAGCTCCACAGCCTGCTTATCAAGCTGGCCCGCAAGATTAACCTCATCATTCGTGGCTATCTCAATGCGGGAATGTAGCGCTGCCTGCCTTGCCTGGTGCCGGGCTGCCTCTCGTTCGACGTCTTTATATCGAGCGCGCAGATTGCACACAGTTTCAGAAAGTACCGCCATTCGTGTTTGGCTGGCCCCGGCGGAGGCTGCTACGTCGCTCCGCTCCGCTTTTAGCCTATCGAGGCGGGCAGTGACATCGGCAACTGTAGCCTTCAGTGGAGCAACTTGCGCCTCTACGCTCGCACGCTCTTCAACAGCGCTCTCAGCGGCAGCCCGCAGCGCCTCTATCTCCTTGCGTGTCTGGGCGAGTAGCCCGGTGCGCCAGGAAAGCTCTTGCTGCAAGCGAGAAAGAGCGCCTTGCTGCTCCATGTACGCCATCTGCGCTGCTGCCTGGCTTTTGCGGTAAGCATCGTTCTGAGCGGCAACACGCACCAGCATGGCCTCTGCCTCGCACACTCCCGCGATTGCCTCATCTACAGCTTTCTCGGCGGCTGTTATCCACGCCGCCAGATCGCTCTGCGTAACCAGAAGTTCTCGCCTTTTGCGCTCACGTCCAAGAAGAGTCCGGTCTCTAGCGCGGGCATCATCAGCGCGACTGCTGGAGCCGCCGGTAAGAGAACCGCCTGGGCGTACCACCTCGCCGCCCAGCGTAGTAAGCGTCCACGGCGAGCTATGCGCCAGCGCGGCAATAGTTTTGCGGGCCGAAGGCAAGTCCTCCACGATAAGAAGCCTGCCCAGCAGCGACCCTGCCAGCGTTTGCAACTGCGGGTCGTATTCTACCAGGTCACGAGCAAGGCCAACGATACCCGGGCCGCGAGGTGGCGCGGGAGCCGAGGACGCTCGCAACGTGTCAAGCGGCAAAAAGGTGGCGCGCCCCGCCCCTACCGTCTTGAGCATGGCGATTGCCTGCTCTGCGTCGCCCCAACTTCGCACCACAACGTCTTGCAGACGGCCACCCAGAGCGGCTTCCACAGCCACTTCGAGGTGAGGAGGCACACGCAACAGTTCAGCCACCGTGCCAACGTAGCCATCCAGTTTGCCCGCTTTGGCGGCTCCAACCACCACTCGCACGCTGTTGTAGAGGCTCGCCTGTTGCTCCCCTGCAAGGGCCGCAATCTGCGCGTGGAGGGCATCGGCACGGCGGGTAATCTCACGCAGAGCGCTGTCGGCATCACTCTGACTGCTCCGCGACGCAGCTAACTCTTTCTGCGCCAGAGAGTGTGTGCGCTCACCTTCAGCCAGAAGGCGCTGTGCCTCGGTAACCGCGGCGTGGCGCTCTCCAAGAATATGCTCCGCGCCCGCCAACCTTTGATGTAGACCTTCCAGCAAGACCTCGGCCTCTGTCGCGACACTTTCCTGTTCTGCCCTCTGCCGTTGCGCATCCTGGACCTTCCCTGTGAGGCTGGCATTACGCCTGATCAGCTCATCGAGACGAGAGGCGTGTGAGTTAACCTCTTCCTGGGCCTGGCTTATCTGTCTGTCGAGGGCGAGGAGCTCTGATGTAACCTCGTGCGCTAACTCTTCAAGCGTCTGGAGCTCTGTGGCGTTCTCGGCTGCGGCGTTCTCGAGCTTCGATAGTTGCTCCTGCACCCCACTCGCCACCCCCAGTAAGGTGGCTTGCTCGCTTAGCAGCGCCTCTTTGTGCAGGCGTGCAGCCGATAATCGCTCCGAGAGAACCGCCTGTGCCTGTGCCTGTGCAGCGTGGCGCGATTGTGCCTGGGCACGAGATTCGTGCAAAGCAGAAACTGTGTCAACGAGCGCCCAGACCTTTTTGCGAGCTTCCGCGAGCTGGGCCGACTGGGTCCCCAAAGAACTTTTGCCTGCTTCGACCTGTGCGGCTGCCTCCGCTTCCGACGCCTGAGCTTTGCGCAGTTCCTCCATTAGCAAGAGCCATCGTCCCCCGTACCACAATTTGAGGATCTCTCGTAGCTCGGTTTCAAGCTTGCCGTACTCCTGTGCCTGACGAGCCTGGCGCTCCATGCGCCGCACTTGCGGTTCAAGCTCTGAGAGAAGGTCTTGCACCCGCTCTACATTCTCCTGAGTGTGGGCCAGCCTGCGAAGAGCATCCTCGCGCTGCGCAAAGTAGCCGCGTATCCCTGCCGCCTCCTCAAAAAGCTCGCGACGCTCCTCCGGCCTTAGCGAAAGCGCGGCATCGACAAGCCCCTGCCCCACAACGGTATAGGCCTGTCCCAGCGATGAGGCCACCTCCACTATTTCCCGCAAACGCACGCGGCTCCTGTTGATATAGTATTCGTTCTCCCCTGAACGATAGGCGCGACGAGTGAGGGTTACCTCGGCGAAATCCACGGGCATGAGCCTGTCGCTGTTGTCCAATGTGATAGAAACTTCCGCCATACCGAGGGGCGCGCGCTTGGAGGAGCCTGCGAATATCAGGTCTTCGGTCTTTTTGGCGCGAAGGTTAGAGAGAGATTGCTCGCCAAGCACCCAGCGTACCGCATCCGCGACGTTGCTCTTGCCCGATCCGTTCGGGCCGACAACCGCGGTAAGCCCTTTTCCGAAGCTGAGCTCTGTCTTGGGGGCGAAGGTCTTGAAACCGTGTAGGTGGAGCTGTTTCAGGCGCATGGACTAGTAGTGCGTGGTAGGATATTGTGTAAAAGCAACACGGTGGCCTGCTCTTCAAGGCAGGGATTACTACGACGCGAAGGTAATTGTACCACAGGTAGCTGGTGATGTGGAAGGCATGGCGGTGGTGCGCAAGCGATCTAAAAGTTGGTGCCAAACAAAAAGGAGGTTTAGAATCACTTCCAAACCTCCCTGTTGTGCGATTGTGACGTTACAGCTCCTGGGGTTTTTCAGGCTCGTGGACTATCGCCATGCCGGGGGCACCCTGCAAACCGGGAAGGGCGCGAGGCTGCTCAGACTGTTGAGGCTGAGCGGGCTGCATCGGCTGCTGGCGCGGCGGCTGCTGCTCATTTCGCTCGGGGCGCGGTATGCCTTCGAAGAGAGCCTCGAAGTCGGTGGCGTCGAGCGTCTCCTTCTCGATGAGAAGCTCGCTTATCTCCACCAGCTTGTTCTTATAAGTGGTGAGTATCTCTTTGGCGCTGGCGTAGGCCTCGTCAACGAGTGACCGCACTTCCTTGTCTATCTCGAAAGCTATTTCGTCCGAGTAGTTGCGCTGCTCGGAGATTTCGCGGCCCAGGAAGACAAGCTCTTCTTTACGACCCAGAGCTACCAGGCCGAGCCTGTCACTCATGCCGTAGCGAGTAACCATCATGCGGGCCATCTCGGTGACGCGCTCGATGTCGTTGCTCGCCCCTGTGGTGATGTCGCCGAAGATAATCTCCTCAGCAGCACGACCACCGAGGGCGAAGGCCAGGTTGTCTTTGAACTGCGACTTGGACCACATATAGCGGTCTTCGCCGGGCAGCACACGTGTGTATCCACCCATCATGCCGCGTGAGATGATGCTGATTTTATGCACCGGGTCCACGTTGG
>JADEYI010002130.1_pt1 | contig 11052 bp, 10 predicted proteins | sample 8542331 | NCBI WGS metagenome assembly JADEYI01 (sample SAMN16510988, study PRJNA670497) | mine drainage metagenome | isolation source: biofilm near Copperflume 1 | place: Germany: Marsberg coppermine Kilianstollen | collected 2018-02 | reverse complement strand
GAGCGTTTGAAGCTACAGTTGCCAGATTGTTGATGCCAATGTCTATGCCAGCGTAGTAAGCAGGGTTCACATCTGCTTGGGTAGGCTCTTTTCCGTAAATCACCTCAACTACGTAGAACCCTTTTCGAGGAACAATACGAACCTGGTCAATGTCCGTCTGTTGAGTTTTGATGCTGATCGGAAGCATCGAGGGTTGAATGAGGCCACGCTTCAAGCCTCTTTTACTGATAGCCTGGACGGTGTACACGAGGATGTTCCGGCCCTCAGTCTTGTGCTTGTACTTGGGTAACTTTGGGCGTCCGAGGAATTTTGAAGGATCTTCCTGATAGGCTTTAAGTGCCTCAAAGAACGACTTCCAGTTACGATCAAGCACCATCAAGATTTGTTGGCTCACCTTTGCCGGAAGTGCTTTGTAGGCTTCGTGCGACTGCATGCACCGTTGTATCTCGTTATAGTTGAGGTACTTCCCCTCGTGAATAAAGGCTTGCCGTATCTCGTAGTTGGCAGCATTGTACAGGTTCTTTGACTTAAATGCTGCTGCATCGATCACGGCATAGCGGGGGTCGTTTTTGCTGATAACATGCTGTTCAACTAACTGCACGCTGTTCACCTCCTTCTTCTGATATTTTCTTTTGCGCCTGAACTGTCAACTCCTGGACGATCTTCTCTGTTTTGCGTTTTGCCCGACGTTGCCCATAAAGCTTGGCAGTGAAACTATATAGGATGCTCACAAAGTCGGCGATGATATCCTCAATGGGGTTCGCTGTCACGTTGACGACCTCAATAGAGCGACCCTGCACCGCTAACAACGTCTCAATGTAGCGAAACCCGAAACGGGTCAGACGGTCTTTGTGCTCAACCACAATCATCGTCACGGTTGGGTCAGCAAGGAGTGCAAGTAGTTTCTTACGCCCATCATTGACCCCTGAACCGACTTCTTTCACAACCTTGTGAACCTTCATGCCTTTTGCTGCACAGTAGGCACAGAGCCGTTCCGCTTGACTGTCCAGGTTGGGCCGGTTCTCATTGGCAGAGACGCGCGCATACACAACAATGATCGCTTCTCGTTCGGGATGTTGGCTAAGTTCCTCAGTGATCACGATGGTTCCAGAGTCAAGTTGATGTCCCTCGATCTTGCCAGTCTTGAACCAGCGCCATGCGGTTTCGTAGCGCACCCCTGCCCATTGCGCGAAGGTTCGAAGTTTCATGTGTTCTTCCCCCAGGTGAACATCTTTCCAAGAAATAAAGGTCTCATGCCCTCTGATTATCCTATCTGCTAGCGGTTTCCCTGGCCCTAGCAGGCTCCGACCCGTGAACGTTGCTCTTGCGAGTGTGTCATAGATAACCAGAAGCAGGGTTATTCAGTTGTTAAGATGCTGGTTGAGCTATACAAGAAAACATAATAAGTCTTCTAAGTAGCTTAGTAAAGTCTTATTATGTTTCTAAGTGTACTGAACAAAACTGCTTTTGTCAAGGGCTTCTTAGTAAGAGGTCTTTTCTCAGTAAGTTTGAGGATGTATAATAAGAAACACAACGGCTACCAGGTATAATTTATACCAACTAGCCGTTACTGGTAGCTACCCAAGAAGATTTTTTTCACTAAGGAGTTTCCTTGAACAAGGCACAATTGCAGTCAGAAGAGTACGTCCCCTCTCATGTAGGGGAAAAGATATTAGGAGTTGACACCGGCAAGTTTTTCTACTATGTCCAGTCAGGGCAAATCACTAGAGAGCCTGGAAGCCCGAAGCGGAATGCACGCTACAGCGTTGCAGATATCCTGAAAGTGAAAGAGAAACGTGCAAGCAGGCGACGCAACAGGAAGACCATTCATGGTGTGATCGATTGGATAGGGGTAGACGATGTTCTGACTTCTCTCCAATTAGACTACCGTGTGTACGGTTCTGAGGTGTTCCTGGCTGATCTTCCCTATTATGCAGAGCGTGTCGTGAGAAATCCCCACGTTGCGCTTGCGATTTTTGATTCGCCAAAGCGGGAACGCATCCTTGCCTACATTAGCTTGTTGCCTTTACCAGAGCCAATTATCCTTGAGGTCTTGCATGGCGAAAGACATGAAACCAGGATTCGTACAGAAGAAGTCGAAACGTATGAGCGCAAGGGCGGTTACACCTTACTTGCCGAGAGTGTCGTCGCTGATCCTGACCATCCTGAGCAACTAAATACGCTCTTGAAACACCTCACGGAGTACTGGTGTGAGCAATATCCAGATCGCTACATTACGAAAATTTATGCTCAGGCAGAGAGTCGAAGAGGGGATATCCTGATTCAAAAGCTCTTCTTTGCGCCACGTGAAGACTTGGCTCCGAATGCTCATGTACTCAACCTGTCCCGTCCCGGTGCATCTCGCTTTATACGCCACTTTCAGCAATGCATCGAAGAAAAGCGAAACGCATTAGGTTTGCAAGAAGCACCGTGGTAGTTGGATAGAGAAAGGGAATAGAGCGTAATGAACCAGCAAGAAATCGGAGCACTTCTGGACGATTTGCTTTACCAGGTACAGATCATTCGCATGTATCAAGTCCAGTTTCTTGCAGAAAGCGACCGCAACAACAAAATTGAGTACAGAGAAAAAGCAGACACCGCGTGGAAACGCTATAACACGCTTCATAAGCAACTCGCTGAGGCCATAGGACAAACTGAGGTAGCACAGGAAGAGTAGCCTCTTGCACGAAGCACCCGGATGACGGTACTCTGTCGATCAAGGCTGTATCATCGTCGGGTGCTTGCTTGTGTGGTGGTCGATAGGCGTTGAAAACCTGCCATAAAACGCTATATTTCGCTAGAAAACGCTATATTTTTTGAAACTTGTCTCAATACACCTCAAAGGATTTACCACTCGCATTATGCCATGACAAAAGTCTCATGTCAACTATTATTTCCAAAGTTTTCAAGAGTGTCATCGAATTGTGTGATATTCATACATATCCGATTAAAAGGATGTTTGTTTTCAACAGTGTGATAGTTTCCGAAGGTGTGATATAGTACTATCATCACCTCAACAAGGGAGAAGCTGAATGAATCCTCAATTATCGGATAGGTATTACACTCATGAAGAGGCTCGCAACAAGTTAGGTATGACGAAAGCTAGATTTCAATACTGGGTGAGGACTGGTAGAATTAAGAAAATTATCCCTCCGAACAGCAAACAAGGTGTTTACCTGAAACGGGAGGTCAACGCCCTCGCCAGGGAAATGCTCGCCTTTATGACTGCAGAGGAAACTAAAGGACTGGAGTTCATGAAAGCAACAACGGACGACATAGAGGATGAATACGATCTAGCATCATTTATGTTCGGCAGTGCCGTACATGATATTCCAACACGCCGTGCCTGGCAAAACAAGAATCCTGACATGGATTTCATCGTCAGGGATAATGGGCGGTTGGTAGGGTTCATCAACATGCTCCCAGTGAAGCACAACACAATTATGCGCTTCATGAAGGGTGAGTTAAGAGGATGGGAAATCTCGGCTGAAGATGTGTTATCTTACACGCCAGGAAGCAATCTGGAATGTATTCTTATGGGTATGGCTGCCAGCCCAGAACTGAATACGCTCAGACGCGCTCAGGTGGGGGCTAAGCTCATTAGTGGCTTAGCTGAGTTTCTAGACAGCTTAGCTCAGCAGAATATAACTATCACGAAATTCTTTGCCACAAGTGTAACTCCGACTGGCATAGCTATTTTGAAGCACGCAGGTTTTAAGGACATTGGACAAATAGGAAAGCGCATAGCGTTTGAACTAGATACGAGGACATCAGACGCACCTTTGGTGGCAGAGTACAGGCTGGCATTGGGTTTGACCGCCAAACATGTTAATGTAACGAACCCTGAGGGTACTAACGAACCGTAGGACATTTCGGCGCAAAACATCTTAATATAGCTATTTCGAGGCCAGCACTCTTGTAGAGTATCACGAAGTTACAAGGCGACACATATAAATATTACAAAGAGTGGCGTTGTAATAGAAAGGAGTATTTCCTCCCTATGTCAGACGTTATTGAACTGGCCATTGAATTGATACAACCGTCACGGCGCATCGTGGCGCTGACGGGCGCTGGCATCAGCACCGAATCGGGCATTCCAGACTTTCGCAGCCCCGGCTCGGTCTGGCTGCAACAACCGCCGGTCAGCTACCAGGATTTTATTTCTAAACCGGAAGCGCGCCAGCAATACTGGCAAACGCGCCGCTCCCTTGCGGGACAGGTGGCCGGGGCGAAACCGAACGCGGCGCACTACGCGCTGGCAGAATTGGAGCGCCTGGGTATATTGCTCGGTATCATCACGCAAAACTTTGACGGATTGCACCAGGACGCGGGCAATTCGCCAGAGCGTATTGTCGAACTGCACGGCACTTCGCGCGAGGCTGCCTGTACGTTGTGCGGCGCGCGTTCATCCATGCAGCAACTCCAGCAGCGCATCGACGCGGGCGAAATCGATCCCACCTGCTCGCTCTGTGGAGGCTATATGAAGACAGCCACCATCCTTTTCGGCCAACGGGTGCCAGAGATCGTGCTGACCCGCGCGCGAGCAATGACGGACGAGTGCGACCTGTTTCTGGTGGTTGGTTCTTCGCTGCAAGTCACACCCGCCGCCGCTTTACCACGCCTGGCGCTCATGAAAGATGCGCCTCTCATTATCATTAACCTGCAACCGACGCCGCTGGACGACTACGCCGACGTGATTTTGCGCGAAAAGGCCGGGGTTGCGCTGCCGCCCATCGTGGCCGCGCTCTCACAGGTTGAATACCCTCTACAAGAAGAAGGCAAGCAATGACCACAATTACCATGCGCGAAGTGACACGCGAAAACTGGCAAGAAGCCCTGCGCCTGGCAGTGCATCCCGCACAACAACGCTTCGTCGCCGATTACACGCCTGTAGCGGCTATCGCGCTCGCCAAAGCTTATATACGACCAGGAGGACTGCACTGGATTCCCTACGTATTTTACGCTAATACAACGATGGTCGGTTTTGCGGAACTGGCGTATGAACCGGGCAGTGACGAAAACTACTGGTTTTTCCACTTCTTTATCGACAGCCACTACCAGGGGCAAGGATACGGTAAGCAAGCGCTACAAACATTGCTCCAGTTCATCAAAGAGCAATTCGTTGAGTGCCGGGCAATGCACATTACGGTGCATCCAGAAAACGAACGCGCCATCCGTCTGTACACGGCGGCAGGATTTCAAGCAACGGGTGAGGAACGCTGGGGAGAATCGGTTTACAGGTTATTCCTACTGACTTATGAAGATTTTTAGTTGCTCCCCGTCGATGGAGACTACATGCCCAAAGAGAAGCGATCACCTACGACACCTGTGCGGCTGGCTTATGGCCCCGAAAATTTGCAATTTGGAGAATTGTACCTGCCCGAACAAGCCGGGCCATATGCGGTTATTCCGCTAATTCATGGTGGCTACTGGCGCGCTCGTTACGATCTTACGCTTATGCACGGGTTGGCGCAAGACCTCGCGCGCCGGGGGTACGCGGCGTGGAACATCGAATACCGGCGCGTGGGAGATGAGGGTGGCGCGTGGCCCGGCACTTTTCATGACGTGGCGCGTTCGGTCGATTATCTGCGCGTGCTTGCTCCACGCTATCAGCTTGATCTGCAACGAGTTGTGCCGGTTGGGCATTCCGCCGGTGGGCACCTGGCTTTCTGGCTGGCTGCGCGCCCGCGTATAGGAGCAGACAGTCCGCTGGCAGGTTCAAGCGTTGCAGCGCGGGAGGGCGTACCGGCAACGCCGCTGCCCCTGGCCGGCGCGATTAGCCTTGCCGGGGTGCTTGACCTGGAAACGGCGTGGAGGTTGCACCTCAGTCACGATGCAGTGGTTGAACTGCTTGGAGAGAAGTTCCCACACGCCCCTGAACGATACGCGGCTGCTTCTCCGGCGGCTATGCTGCCGCTTGGAGTCCCACAGATACTCATTCATGGTACCAAAGACAGTAGTGTTCCTATCGAGATCAGCCGCGACTATGCCGCGAAAGCAAAGTTGCTGGGCGATCCCATCACCTACCTGGAACTTGAAGGTATCGACCATTTTGATGTGATCGATCCTCGCTCTACAGCGTGGGAAAAGACGGTCGAGGCATTACAGAATCTTTTGTAATGTAAGCGCCTGCCCTCACAGACATGTGGAGAAAGTGCCTGTCATCCTGAGCGCAGCGAAGGATCTCCGTGTCCGGCGAGCCAGATCCTTCGCTGCGCTCAGGATGACAGGCAGAACACGTCTCACATTCGCTTACGGGAAGCCTTATCTCCACATGTCTGCTACCCTCATGTGCAGGTTGAAAAAAGAATGATAATTCGTTATGCTCTTTATTTGTGAATAGAAGATTGAAATTGGCACAAAAATTGCTGAGCTGCGGATAATCGAACCGAACAAGACGCGCAATACGTGTAGTTAGAAGGGTGGTTGTATCTGGCAGCGCCCAAATAAGGAGATAACTATGAAAATACCTTTTCAGTTTGGCTTCCCTCAAATCCTCCTGATTATAATCGGGCTGGTAGGTCTCTGGCTGTTTATCACGGCAGCGTTGTCGTTAATCCGAGGCCACGAGATACACGAACACAAAGAAGAGGATGCGAAAGCAGGATATGGGTTTATACGCAAGAGGTTTCAGCGCCGCTTACGCTGGGGACGCGGGCTGGGCGGTATTCTGATGATTGCGATTGCCATATCGCTGCTCTGGTTGACGTTTCTGGTACAAAGCTACCTGGGTTTAACGGGGGAAATAAAAGTTGCGCAAGTGCGAGCGACAAAATTAGCTAATGTTCCTCATGAGTTGAGCGTTGAGCTGATTTTGTACGATGATAATGGAAAGGTTGCCTCGGATAACACCTATCTCGTGATGGGTGACGAATGGATGGTACAAGGAGATATTGTGAAGTTCCCGACATGGGCCAATATTCTTGGCCTGCATAGCGGGTATAAGCTGACTCGCTTCGAGGGGCGCTATGACAGCATTACCATGGAACGCACCGCGCAACACTTCGCCATAGAACTCAATGGTGGCGACGACGGTTTCTTCCAGGCGGTCAATACCAATCCAACATGGTATGGATGGCTGGCAGAAGCCTCCTACGGCAACGCGGTGTTTCAAGGTGTTGGAAACTATAATGTCTTTGCCACACAGGATGCGCTGATAGCCCGGAAAACTGGTTAGTATACAGGACGAGGGAGGCGCAAGCGCCCCATCCTCCTTTCCTAACCTCTCCCGCCCCTACGTGATACCGCGCGAAAGGAGTTGTAGGAGCCTTCAAAGACGCTTAATAATTCCACTCCATATGCCGAATAGAACTGGTGATAGATGTAATTCGGATGAAGGAGAGGAATTGTGTCAATTCAAACAGCAGAAGAACCAGTAATTTTGCCAGAGGGCAGCGCGCCAGGCACCTCTGCCACGCTTTTTTATAGTGTCGGGGTGATGGCCTACAACGAAGAGATGAACATCCGGCGCACGTTGCACGCGGTGCTGGAACAGGAGAGCAGGCGCACCCGCGTGACGGAAGTGATCGTGGTTGCCAGCGGCTGCACCGACAATACAGTCGCGATTGTACGGGAGATTATGCAAAGCGATACACGCGTGCAATTGATCGTGCAGGAGAAGCGCGAGGGCAAAGCCTCGGCCATCAACCTGTTTTTGCAGAGGGCGACCAGTCCGATACTGGCGCTGGTGGGCGCGGACATCATTCCCGAAAAAGACGCGCTCGAACGACTCTGCGCAAGTTTCGCCGATGAGACGGTGGGTATGGTCGGGGCGCGCCCGGTGCCGGTCAACGACCAGGATACCTTTACCGGTCACGCGGCGCACCTGCTGTGGCGATTGCACGATACACTGGCGCGCCGCTCGCCCAAGCTTGGCGAGGTCGTGGCATTTCGCAATGTGGTGTCTTCTATTCCTCCCGATACCGCCGTTGACGAACTTTCGCTGCAAGCAGCCATTGCCAGGTGCGGGCTGCGCATAGTCTATGTGCCGGAGGCGGTGGTGTATAACAAAGGGCCAATGACTGTGCGCGATTTTCTCAAGCAGCGCCGGCGTATCTACGCGGGCCATCTCTTGCTTCGCTCGCAGGAAAAGTATCAAGCGTCTACCATGAGCGCCGGGGCCGTTCTAGGCGCGTTAAAGGTCAACGGGCCAGAGTTCGCAGGCTCGCCTCGCCAGGTACTGTGGACGGCGGGCACAGTGGCGTTAGAGACCCTGGCACGTTTCCAGGGAGGCTACGACGTGAAGCGCAGGCGCTCGCACCATGTCTGGCAGGCGGTCGCTTCAACCAAAATCATCGAGGATGAGCAGCGCAAACTGCGGCGCATTTGCAACACCCAGAGCGTAATCGTCTTCCGCATCAGCCGCTCGAACGCTGACCAGACGAACGAGCTGCCAGCGCGTGAACAACAACTTACGCGCCGGATGTTAAGCTTGCTGATCCCACTCCTGCGTAACTATATTCGCAAAAATGACCTGTTGAGCATCCATGGCAATGATACACTGGTGGTTGTATTGAATTCAGAAAAACATGAGGCGGAATTGATCGGGCTTCGGCTGCAACAAATCATCGAGAACCAGCCGATTACAATGCGGAAACACGCGATTGCGCATTTCGCGGCAAAGTATCACGCGGTTTCCTTCGCCGAATAAACGCTTGTATCAGGCAGCGTACCAGACGCGGGCCGTTTTATCCGCGCTGGCCGTTGCCAGGCGTTTGCCATCGGGCGACCACCGGACGACGCTGACGCTATCCCTGTGACCTTTGTACGTCAAAATGGGTGTGCCTTTGTTGGCATCCCAGACATGCACACTGCCATCGCGCCCTGCCGTAGCGATTCGGGTTCCACCGGGCGACCAGGCCACGCTCTGGATGCGTTCGATATGGTTGCGATAGGTAGCCAGCGATGTGCCTGTAACAGCATTCCAGACTTGAGCGGTTTTATCATAGCTGGCGGAGACGATTCGCTGCCCATTGGGGGACCAGGCGACGCCGGAGACGATGCTGGAATGCTTGAAATAGGTAGACACATTCTTGCCGGTCACGGCATCCCAGAGATGTATAGCGTCATCGGCTCCCGTCGAAATGATCTGCCTGCCGTCGGGCGACCACGCCAGGGCGTAAATAGCGCTATTATGGCCTTTATAGGTGATGTGTTGTCTCCACAGCCGCGTATCAAAAATATCGATTTTAAATTCACCACCGCCACATGCCAGGCGCGTACCATCGGGCGACCATGCCAGCGCGGAGATGGTCTTATCCGCCTGGGTGTTCCAGAAACCAGCGTTTCTGACGTAGGCAAATACCTGTTCTCCCGATAATGCAGAGATAACTTGTAGTGTTTCAGGATTGCGCTTATCTCCGGCAAATCCCAGGGCAAGCATCGAGCCGTTCGGCGACCATGCCAGCGCCATCGCGCGTTTTCTGGCATCTCGATACGTCTGGACAATTGCTCCTGTTCCCGCGTTCCAAATATGTGCGGTCTTGTCCGCGCTGATGGAGGCGATAAGCGCGCCGTCCGGCGACCAGCACAGGTCTTCAATAGCTTCCATATGCCCCTCAAAGACGCAAAATTCGGTACCGGCAGGTGGGGCAATCACATTACCGTTCGATAGCGGTCCGCCGCCGCGAGGTGTATGTGGAACTGCTTGACGGGGCAACGCCCCTGATAGTCCACTCGCAAGAGGCATGGATGGACTTCTGGAAAGATTGCGAGGAGTGAAGGAACTCCCCGGTGTTACCGGGACAGATGGTTGTTTGTGTGCCTGTTGGGCGGCGTCCTTGCTGGCCTCCCTTACCTGGTTAGCAATACGGTGTAACTCACGCGCAACCACCAGCATATTCTCTGGCCGGCGATCAGGATTCATCTCCAGCATACGCATAATCAGATCACCCAGACTGGCCAGGGGTGACATGGGCGGAAAACGGATGGGAGAAAACTCAAAGGGGCGCAACGGCGGATAGTCGCCGGTCAACAATTGGTGCAAGGTAGCGCCGAGGCTATAGATATCGGCTCTCACGGTCGTCTGCGGGCTATCGTATTGTTCCGGGGCCGCGTAACCGGGAGAACCGAAGGGACTGGAATATTTGGACTTCGCGGGATCAAACAGGCGCGCCAGGCCAAAATCAATCAAATAGATGCGTCCCTGGGGCGATACGATGATGTTGGCCGGTTTGAGGTCACGAAAGATCACCGGCGGCTGGCAATTGTGCAAATAGCCAAGCACTTCACAAAGCTGCATCCCGACCAGCAAAACGTCCTCTACCCGCAAACGTCCCAATCTATCAAAACGCGCCTCCAGTGTTTCGCCTTCGATATAATCCATCACGAGGTACCAGCGACCCGCTTCGGTAAAGTGATCGTAGATACCGGGCAGGCTGGGATGCTTTAGTTTTGCCAGTAATACTGCTTCACGCTTAAAGGCATCAGCCGCCCCGGCTATCTCAAGCGGGGTGAGGCCGCCCCGGTTCATCTCTTTGACGGCCACCGGGCGATTGCCAGACTGCTCATCCGCCGCTTTATACACCGCTGCAAACCCACCATTACCCAGGCGAGTGATGATGCGGTAGCGTTGCTTGAGCAAATACCTGGGCGCGAGTTGACTTGAATGGCTGCGATATCCACCGGAGCCGCTATTACCCGTAGCCGGGGCTGGCGATGCTGTTGCCATGTTTTGTAAGGGCTGTCCGCAGGCATAACAAAAAGCAAACTGCGCGCGATTGGCCGTGCCGCAACGAGTGCAATAAACGTTTGGCCGAATCATGAATCTGCTCCTCTACCCTCGACGCAAATTTTTGCGTGGACAGCGCCTCGCCAAATTAAGTGAAAAGTTCCATTCGAGCAACTCTTATCCATTTAACCAACCTGCGAAATTATAGCATAGTTGCCAAGATCTGAACAACTGTTACATTGTCCAAACCCCAGCCTTCACCTACGCCCGTTGACGAACGAACTGGGCGGGCGGTTGGACTACGGCCAACCGTTTTGTGTCTTCCATGCCTGACTTCATTCCTATCCGTGCAGGCGCATAGTTCATTGTCTCCCCAACGATGC
>JADEYI010002129.1_pt1 | contig 11069 bp, 16 predicted proteins | sample 8542331 | NCBI WGS metagenome assembly JADEYI01 (sample SAMN16510988, study PRJNA670497) | mine drainage metagenome | isolation source: biofilm near Copperflume 1 | place: Germany: Marsberg coppermine Kilianstollen | collected 2018-02 | reverse complement strand
GCCGGGGGAGTGGACCTCACGGCGATTGCGCTGGCGAGGCGCGACCGTCCCGAAGACCTTGAGTTCGAGCAGCTCTTGAACCGAGGTGCCCTTGGCGCGGGCTTCGTTTCTCAGCGTGCTCATGTGGGAGTCGCTCAACCGGAAGCATTTCGCCGCGTCCAGGGTGCTCGACGTCTGATTCATGGGGTCAGATTATGGATATGCGTACCGGACGAGTGTGTGACACGCCGTGGGGCGCTTTGGATATGCGTACCGCATGAGTGGACGACCCGCCGTGGGCCGCGGCGGGTCCGGCGTTGAGCGAACGCGGAGGGGTCGAGTCTGGCTTGGCTGCCACGAGCGGGTTCGTGCTCCCGGATGTTTGTGCGCATGGGTTGCTCAGCGGTGGGGCTCATAGCGCGGCAGCTCGGACGCGGCGACGCGGCGACGCGGCGACGCGGCGACGCGGCGACGCAAAGCGTCCTCGTCGAGCTGGCGTGACTCGTCGGAGCGGGGCGGTTCGGCGGCGTTGGCAATGGCCTCGAGCAGTGTTGCCGCGACGCGGACGTGCTCAGCGGCGAGGACAAGAGCTTCGCGCACTGGCCGCGAGTGGGGTCGGTCGGACAGTCCGTCGATGGCTCCGACGGCGGGCCGCAGCGCCACGACCCATGCCTGCACGGCGCCTTGGAGCAGAGCGGCGGCCTCGTCGTCAGTCGCGATGGTCATGCCGTGGTGCTCCTTCGAGTCTGAGGCTTCTCAATGGGAGATGTGGCGGGCGGGGCCCGGAAAGTGACAGCCGCGGTGGGTGGTCGCCGCCCTGGTCAGCGGCGGGGCAGCTGAAGGACGGGCATCCGACGGGGGTCGATGGCGCGGGAGAGGGCGACTTGGAGGAGTTCGGCGGCCGAGTAGGCCGGATCGGCCCGCAGGGCGTTTTCGACGGCGATCGAGGCCAGGGCGCCGTTGCCGTCGCGCCAGGACTTCCAGCCGAACAGGAACAGCGGCGCCGCGCGGTAGCGATCGGGGAGTCCGCGGGCCAGTGCACGAAGAGGTCCCGGCCGTCGAGCTGTCCAGTATCGATGGCCAGCCATGCGGCGTCGCGCACGGTGTAGCTGGTGAGGGCGACGCCGAGGCGAGCGGTCTCTTCGTCGGTCCATTGCCGGACTTCGCGTCGAGCCGCCGCAAGAAGTGCCCGCGTGTCGCCTGTTATCAGGGCCCTATCTCCGGAGCGCGGAGTGTCGGCAGGGGCATTCTCGGCGGCGTGGATCAGGGACCGCATCCGGTCGGTGTTCTCGGTGGGGGCGAAGAGCGCGGCGAGTCCGCGGCGAAAGTTGGTTGTGATGACACCCAGTCCAACGCTCGGCGGCCACGGTGGTGTCGGTGGGCAGCGGGCGTCCCTCGGCGGGGCAGCAGCCCTGGATCGGGCAGGTAAGCGACCAGTACCGGCCGGCTTCGACCCGGAGGTGTTCCAGTACCTGCCCCGGATGACCCCTGACCGCAAGGTCATGTCGCCGGGGCTCTGCATTTGTCGTTCGGCACCGTCGGTCGTGAGCCGCGCTGTTCGCTGGCACATCGGGCAGGCCAGGATGCCCTTGACGGGCGAGGGAACATCACCAGTTGGTTCGCCGTGGATAAACCGGACCGGAGCGGGGCAGTCGTTCCCAATCGAGCTGGGCCACTCGTCTGGCTTGCTCGTACTCGCGTCGTGCGACGAGATCGGTCGGCTCCTGAGTGCGTAACAACATCGACAGGTGACCCCCGGGGCAACGCAGTGGGTACCGGCGCGGGGCTTGCCGCATCAGGAACGAGCTACCTGGTGGACACGCATGATCCTCTCAATGTTGGCTCTAGGCTTTTGTCCGGACGTGCAGGTACACATTGAGGGGTGGCAGTGGCATTCAGCGGGGCGCGTCTGGCTGCCGGTCGACTTGCAGCGGGCTTGACGCAGGAGCGTCTGGCGCAGCTGATGCATACCGAGCAGGCCAGAGTGAGCGAGTGGGAGCGCGGCGTTATGATCCCCCGGCCGGGTCTGATCCCCGCGCTCGCGGCCGCCATAGGCATGGATGCGCTGGAGTTTCTGGCCGCTGCCCCGGCGGCGCCCACGTTGGAGGACATGCGCCTGGCCGCCGGGCTGACGATGCAATGCGTTGCCGACCATCTCGCGATCTCGCTGGGACGATATCGGGGAGTGGAGATCGGTTCGACCCGCCGCGACCCGTCCGACGAAGTGGTAGGTCAGCTCGCCCAGCTGTTCGCCGTGCCTGTGGTGACCGTGCGTCGGGCCATCGACAGCGCCCGTCTCTAGTCCTACGGTCATGCCTGGGTCGTCGCGGATCATAAAGCGGGGTATACGCTGCTCTTGCGATATCCGCTACGGGTGCGGTGGCTTCCACGGAGCGCGCCTAAGCTCGATCCACGACTGAGTCGAGAGGAAGGGGGTGCCGAGTGTCTGGCCGCCGGCTGACGATTGCGTCCATCGTAACGTGCTCGCTGATCGCTCTGGTGGCCTGCGGAAGCACGGGGACGCATACCCAGACTTACACGCCGTCGCCTACTGATCCTCCGAGCAGCTCAAGTAGTTCCTCAATTAGCGTCCCTGCCTCAAGTTCGGCTTCCACTACGCAGGCGCCGAGTAGCCAGGTACATGACGTTCCGACCCCTAGCGTTTCTTCGGGAGCAGCTCAGGACGCCGTGAACGCCTACATCTCCTTTATGAACGCAAATGACGCCGCCGCTCTTGACCCGGGCCACGCGGATCTGGGCTCTGTGAACAAGTTTCTGAGCGGGAAGGCGCTCAGCATCATCGACGACTCGTTCACGGCGATGAAGTCAGCGGGTCAGGCCTACCGCGGCTTGCCGCCCGACCCACGCATCAAGGTCCAGACAGTTGTCTCGTCAAGCTTTGTCTTCCTTTCGAGCTGCCCGCTTGCCGATCCGAACGACCCCTCGATCGAGTACTATGTAGCGACCGGGAAGCCAGTTCCCGTGGCGACGCGTAATCCGCCGCCGCCGTATGAACTGACATTGCCGATGAAACTTTCTAACGGACAGTGGCAACTCACGGACATTCTCCAAAACGTGGGCAAGACATGCAGCGCGTAGCGGTACACACATCCGTTCCGGCCTCAGCGTTGCTCGCACTTTTCTTGTTGTTAACAGTGATGGTCTTCGCGTCGGCGCCGGCTCACGGCGATGACGGCGGCAGCGGTGGCGGCTGCAATGTGATCATCAATCCGAGTTGCACGGTTAACGCGGGTGGGGACGGGGGCAACACCGGCGGCGGGTCGACCGGCGGCGGAGGCGGCAGCGTCGATCCGTGCGCGGCCTATCCCAACGCTGCGTACGGTGATCAGCCGCCGAAGGTGTCGCAGGCGTGCGCAGATGAGTTGCAGGGCAATTATTGCAACGCGATCAAGGCTGACGCTCTGGGCGGTTTGGAGGTGGGAAGCTTCGCCGTTCTGCCGATGGCCGAGGTTGATGCGCTGAATCAGCAGTTTGCGGCGGATGGTTGTCCGCCGGTCGTGACGCCTGCGACGTTGGCCGAGGAGGCCTCTAAGACGATCGCGTTCCCGCACCCGTCGGGTGATCGGTCGCCGAGCCAAGAGCAGCTTTATCGGGGTTATCCGTTCACTTATGTCGGGCTGTGGACTTTTTACTGGACGGGGCCCGACTCGTGGAAGACGCTAACGGCGACTGCGTCGGCTGGCGGGTACACCGCAACGGTGACCGCGGTGCCGACGGAGCTGGTGTATGACCCGGGCAATGGTGGATCGGCGGTTACGTGTCCTGGACCAGGTCGTCCGTGGACGGATTCCGATGGAAACAGCGCGCCGTCGGACGGAGCGTGTGCCTACCAGTACGGACAGGTGACCATCTCGCCGATCACGTCTACCCAGTCGATCGTTTGGAAAATCACCTGGACTGGGACGGGGGGTACCGGGGGTGAGATCCCGCAGATCATCACGTCTACGTCAGGACAGCTGAATGTCATGCAGATCCAAACGGTGGTGACTCGATGACCGGCCCGGGCCCGCGGCTGATGCCGCAGCAGACACCGACGAACACGATGAATGGTCAGCGCGCGGGTGGGTTGACCACCGCTCCGCTTTCGACGCGTACTCGACCGAAGGGCTACGCAGCGCTGGCCGTGGCGTTGATCATCGGGCTCGGCGCGCTGGGGTACTACTTCTACGCCAGTGCCGGATCGAAGACACCCGTCGTGATGGCGACGCAGGACATCCCGGTCGGACACGTGATCAGCCGCTCGGACCTGAGCACGGTAGAGGTCGCCGGCGGTGTCACGGCGGTGGCCGGCAATCACCTGTCGAGCCTGATCGGCCAGCACGCCGCCGTCGAGATCCTGCCCAACACCTTGGTGCAGCGGTCGATGGTCACCAGTGGTTCGACGCTGAAGGCCGGCGAGGGCCTGGTCGGCGTCGCGGCCGCACCGGGTCAGATCCCGTCCTCGGGACTGAACCCGGGCGACAAGGTGGAGGTCCTGCAGCTCCCGCAGAAGGGCGTCACGCCGTCCTCGGGATCGTCGGCCCCGTCACCGGTGCTCGTACCGTCAGCAACGGTCTACGACGTGCGAGTGAACCCCACGTCATCGGGTGGGACCCTGCTGACGCTGATCGTGCCCGCTGACGATGCGTTCGGTGTCGCGCAGGCCAGCAACGCGGGTCAGATCGCGCTGGTCAAGGTCGGCGGGTAGCAGTGATCATCGCGGTCGGCAGTGACAAGGGGTCGCCGGGTGCGACCACGTTGGCAACCGTGCTGGGCATGGTCTGGCCCGGGGACCGGGTGGTGTGCGAGCTGGACCCCCGCGGGGCTGATCTGCCCTTTCGGCTGATGCACGCAAGCGGGCAGCACATGCCGGCAGCACCATCGCTGGCGACACTGGCGGTCGATGCGCGGCCGGGTGCTGCTGAGCCTCAGCTCCAGAACTACGCGCAGCCGACAGTGCTCGGCGTGCCCGTCATCCGCGGCGAGGTCTCGACCCGCGCCGGTAATCGGGTCGCGCCGCACCTGCCGTCGATCGCGCAGCTGGCGGCGTCCTGGAACGGGACGGTGATCGCCGACCTGGGCAGCCTGCAGCCGAGCAACCCCGCCCTGGTCGTGGCCAAGGCCGCCGTCGTGGTGCTGCTCGTCATGCGCGCCTCGACGGAGGGCCTGGGACATCTGCGGTCCCGCGTGGACGAGCTCTCGGAGTACGTGGGTGATCCGCGTCGGGCCCGTACCTCAGTCGGCGTGGTGTTGGTGGCGGACTCCGGCGATGCGGGGGCCGCGGTGAGCCGGACTCGGGCGCTATTAGACAACATCGGTTCGCCGGCACCCGTGGTGGGGGTATTCAAGCACGATCCGACGGCGGCGGCCGCTCTGTGGAGCGGGCCGCTCAGCAAGAAGATCGCCAAGGGTGCACTGGCGCGCTCCGGTGAGGCGCTGGCCCACCAGATGTGGCAGCTGTGGCCGGAGGAACTGCGTCGGGCGGCCTACGGGCCGCCGGCGCGCACGGCGGCGATCTCGTGATCGAGCGGGAGCTGTTGGATCATCGGCTGATCCAGCAGTTGCAGGGGCAGGTGGCGCAGGAGCTGAACCGAGAGGCCCAACGCCGGGAGGCGCACGGCGAGCCGGAGCTGTCGCGTGCCGATGAGCAGCAGTTGGCGATCACGCTGATCGACCAGGTGGTCAGCGACTACATGCAGCGCCAGCTGCGTGATGGCGCGGACGTGCCGGTGGACCGCTCGCTCGATGAGCAGTTGGCCGGCGGAGTGTATTCGGCGATGTTCGGTGCGGGCGAGCTGCAGGAGCTGCTCGATGACGAGCGTGTGGAGAACATCGACATCAACGGCTGCGACGAGGTGTGGGTGACCTACGCGGGGGAGTCCGAGCCGGTACGGCACCGAGCGTTGGCACCGACCGACGAGGACCTGATTGCGATCATCCAAGGCCAGGCGGCCCACTCCGGCATCAACGCCCGCCCGTGGACGCCGGCCACGCCGCAGCTGGATCTGCGACTGGGTGACGGCTCCCGGTTGTCCGCGGTGATGACGGCGGGGGAGCGGCCGTCAGTGTCCGTGCGGCGTAACCGGTACCCGCAGATGTTCCTGCCCAAGCTCGTCGAGCTGGGCACGGTCGACGAGCGGGTCGCACAGTTCTTACAGGCCTTGGTGCGATCGCGGATGAACGTCATGGTCGCCGGGGCAACGAACGCCGGCAAAACGACGCTGCTGCGTGGACTGATCAACTGCATCGACGGCCACGAACGGTTGATCACTGTGGAGAAGGCGCTGGAGTTGGGCCTTCGCCGGCATCCGGGCCTCCACCCCAACGTCGTGGAGTGGGAGATGGTGCTGCCTGACGCCGAGGGCCGGGGCGGTATCAGCATGGCCTCGCTCGTGCAGCGGTCTCTGCGGCAGAACCCGTCGCGTGTGATCGTTGGTGAGGTCCTCGGTGATGAAATCGTTGTGATGCTCAATGCGATGAGCCAAGGCAACGATGGCAGTCTTTCGACGATCCATGCTCGCAGCAGTGTGGCCGTCCTGGACCGTATCGCGTCCTACGCCGCGCAAGCGGAGAACCTCAGTTTCGAGGTCACGCACTCCCTTATTGCCGGCGCTATCGACTTCATCGTGTTCATCCGCCAGAACCCTTACATGGGCGGCCTCCGGACGGTCTCGGAGGTTCTTGAGGTTGTCGGCTTCGACGGCGACCGGGTAACGCACTCCCACGTGTTCGTGCCCTCCGACGTCGACGGTCGCGCGGTCCGCAGCGAGTCGTCGGTCAGCGAGGCGCGGCTCAAGCGGCTGGAGAGCGCCGGCTACAACGACCGCGGATACTTCCCCGCTTTCGTCATGGGCGCCCCGTGATGTTGCCGAGTTTGGACGGTCTGCTCGCCGGCGTGATCGCGGCCGGGTTCGGTGTCGGCCTGGTCTTGCTGGCCATCTTCATCCACGGCGTCACACCGCAGCCGGCCAAGCCGCCGTCGCGCGCCTACCTGGCGCTGCAGGCCCTCCGGTCCCCAGCCCTGTCCGGGCGTATCGCCGGCGGCGTGGTGACCGGCGTCCTGGCCCTGGTCCTGACCCGGTGGCCGGTGGCCGCAGTCGGGATCGCCGCTCTGGTGATCTTCTGGCCGCAGATGTTCGGTGGCCAGCGGCTGGAGCAGACGCAGATCCTGCAGCTTGAGGCGCTGGTGATGTGGACTGAGTCGTTGCGTGACACGATCACCGCTCGCGCCAGCTTGGAGCAGGCCATCCCGGCGACGGCGGGCACCGCTCCGGCCGCGATCCGTCCAGCACTTACCCGGCTGACCGGTCTGGTCCGGTCCCGGGTGCCGTTGGATCGTGCGCTGCTGGCGCTGTCGGCCGAGTTGAACGACGGTTCGGCCGATAAGGTGATTGGTTCGCTGATTCTCAACACCCGACAGCGCGGTACCGGTCTGGCGGCGGTGCTGACGTCGCTGGCCGCGGCCGCGCGGGAGGAGCTGGACCAGCGGCGGCGGGTCTCGGCCGGACGCGCGACGATGCGGCGCAGTGTGCAGATCGTCGTCGTCATCACCATCGGGTTCGCCGTGTTCTTGGTGTTGTTCAGCCGCACATACGTCAAGCCGTACGGCTCGCCCGGTGGCCAGGTCGCGCTCGCTGTTGTCGTCGGGCTGTTCGCGGCCGCGTTCATGTGGATGCGCAAGCTGGCCGGTGGTGAGCCGAATACTCCGTTCCTGAGCCGGGCCGAGTCCCGGATCGGGGATGCTGATCTGCGGGTCGTCGCACACTTGACTGGGCTAAGCCCGGCGCAGGCGCAGGAGCTGACCACCAATCGGCCCGAGCCGGCGGGGCAGCAGCGATGATCGGCCTGACGCTGATCGGCTGTGCGATCGGTGCGGCGGTGTTCTTCCTGATCGTGCAGATCAGGCCGCCACGGCCGGATCCGCTGGTCATGCTGGCCCGGTTCGACCAGGCGCAAATGGGCGCGGTCGCGCAAGCTGAGCCCAGCCCGGCCAAGTCGGCCGCGGGAGCTGAGACCCGGCTCGGGCGGTGGGTCAGCATGGAGCTGGCGCGCCGGGGGATCGCATACACGTCGCTGCGACAGGACTTGGCCCTGAACGGTCAGTCCTTCGACGCGACGATGGGCCGCAAGGTCGTGGTCGGCGTGGGCGGTTTCCTGATCGGCCTGATCATCACGATTTTCCTGGGGGTGGCCGGTCTGCATTTGCCGATCGGTGTCCCGGTCGTTGTCGCCTTGATGTTCGCGGCCGGGTTCTTCTTCATCCCCGACTTCGACGCTCGCACTGCCGCCGGTCGGCGGCGTAAGGAGTTCAAGCGGGCTCTCGGGGCGTACCTGGACTGGGTGTCGCTGCAGATGTCCGGTAAGGCCGCCGCCGAGCAAGCCCTACCGGAGGCGGCCAAGATCGGCAGCGGCTGGCCGCTCGCGCTGATCCGGCACACGGTGACGAATGCGACCCGGTCCGGCCAGGACGTGTGGATCGCCCTCACTGATCTGGGCGACCGTATCGGTGTCGTGCAGCTGCGCGAGCTCGGCACCCTGGTGCAGCTCGTCGCCCACGACGGCGCGCAGGTCCGCGACACTCTCGCCGCCCGCGCGTCGAGCCTGCGGACGGAGGAGCTGGCCGACGCCGAAGGCACGGCCGGTAAACGGGATCAGTCGATGTTGATGGCCCAGATCCTGCTCGGAGTGGGCTTCGCCGTGTTCCTTGGCTATCCGGCCGTCGTCAGCTTCATGCGCATCTGAGCGCATGCGGACCACTTCAACCGATCACGAAGGGACTTCGGATATGACAGCAGCAGAGGTACAGATCCGCCTGTTGGTGGCGTGGACGATGACTCGTGTCCGCGCGTTGCAAGACGAGGACTCCGAGCGTGGCGACGGCATCCTCGTCTGGGTCGTGATGACGGCGATCCTGGTGGCAGCCGCGATAGCCATCGTCGCGATCATCGTCACCAAGGCCACCAACAAGGCCAACGACACCAACACCCAGTAGCGACAGCTACCAGGAGTCCGTCGTGGTCGGTGGTGCAGCAGTACGCCGGGCCGGTGCCACAGTGCGGCACCGGCATCGGCTGCTGCGCGAAGAACCGGACCGCGGATACTCCGTGCTTGAAGCGTCGATCACCCTGCCGATCATCTTCTTCCTGCTGATGATCATCGTGCAGTGGGCGATCGTGTGGCACGCCCGCAACATCGCCCAGGCCGCAGCGCAGGAGTCGCTTCGCACGGCCGAGAGCTACCAGTCCACCGCGGCCGCGGGCCAACAGGACGGCGACACCTACCTGGCTCAGGTGGCGCCGCATGTTCTCGGCCCGGGCTGCGTGAACGTGACCAGGTCCGCGACGACGGTCACCGTGCGGGTGCACTGCACCGTAATGAGCGTCATCCCGTTCGGCGACTTCTCCGTCGACGAGACGGTTAGCGGCCCCATCGAGACCTACGTGAACGCGCCATGACCACTTCGGTTCACCAATCCCGACGCCGCCGCGCGCTGACCGCCATCTGGCAGCGTAGGTGCCTGGTCGACGGTGACCGGGGGACGTTCGCCGCGCTTGAGCTGGCGATCCTCGTCCCCTTCATCATCGTGATGATGCTGCTCGTCGTCGGCTTCGGCCGAGTCGAGCGCGGCCGGCAACTCATCGACCAGGCCGCCCAGGCCGCATCGCGGGCGGCGTCGTTGTCGAACTCGCCGATCGCTGCGCAGACGGCTGGGCAGCAGGCCGCCGAGCAGACTCTCAGCGACGGCGGCCTGAGCTGCGCCAGCATGAACGTCCACATCGACACGTCGGCCTTCTACGCCGGCGGCCAGGTCACCGCCCACCTGTCCTGCGACACGCATCTGAGCGATCTGGCGATGGCAGGCATGCCCGGTTCCACCACGCTGACGGCCGATTCGACCTCGCCGCTTGAGCAGTATCGCCAGATAGGTCTTAGGTTCCGCTTTTCTGAAGCTCACTCAGACGCGAACCGAAGTACTGGGGTGCGTGTATGAGGCTATCTGGAGGCGAGGGTTCGTGGACTGACGCGTGGGGTACGCCGAGCGAGGTTTACCGTCGTAGCTACCTGCTGCGGGAGGTTTCGTGTTCGAGCGATTCACCGACGACGCCCGTCGCATCGTCGTCTACGCCCAAGAAGAGTCTCGACTGCTGCGGCATGACCAGATCGGCACCGAACACCTGCTGCTCGGGTTGCTGCATGACAACACACCGACCGGCGCCGCTCTTGGCGAGGTCGGTGTCAGCTTGGCCAGCGCTCGAGACCGGATCGGGCAGTCGCAGGGTCGCGGCAAGAAAGGGCCGCACGGTCAGATCCCGTTTACACCGCGAGCGAAGCAGGTGCTCGAGCACTCATTGCGTCACGCACAGCGACTCGGCCAGGACCACATTGCGCGCCCGCACCTACTGCGTGCGCTCCTCGACGTTCGGGATGGCGCGGCAGCGCGGATCTTGGTCGAGTTCGGTGTTGATCTCGACGGGTTGGCCGAACGTGTCGATGTGCTTGCCTCGGTTGCCCAACCCGGGTCCGACTCTAGTTCGGGAACCGTCGGTGATGTCGGTTGGGTTAGGGCGTCGTCGGCTCCGCAGCCTGGGCCGCGGCTGCGCCGGCTGCACTATCGCCGTGATCTGCAGCCACGCGACGACCCTGCGGCCCAGTTGGCCAACATGGTTGGGCAGCGCGACGCATTGGCGAACGCGATACGCCGCTACGGCCGCCATGACGAGGACTGCGACCAGACACATGGCTGCACATGCGGATTGCAGGACGTGCTCGATGACCTCGATCCACCGGATGCGTCCTGGACGTCAGACCCGGAGCCGTAGCGAGGTTGGTTATCTGGCGGCGTCACTCGTCGCCGAGCTCGGCGGGGTGACCGAGCGATGACCAGACTGCTCCACGCCGCGCGAGTCCGGTTTCGGCTTGCCGGCGACGAGGCCGGCGAGCGCGGTTCGATCGCGCTGTACTTCGCGATCATCACGCTGGCCGCGCTGGTGATGGCCGGGTTCGTCATCGACGGCGGCGCGGCGTTAGCCACTCGCGAACGCGCGGCCGATCTGGCCACCCAAGCGGCCCGCGCCGGCGCGGACGCGTTG
>JADEYI010002128.1_pt1 | contig 11072 bp, 10 predicted proteins | sample 8542331 | NCBI WGS metagenome assembly JADEYI01 (sample SAMN16510988, study PRJNA670497) | mine drainage metagenome | isolation source: biofilm near Copperflume 1 | place: Germany: Marsberg coppermine Kilianstollen | collected 2018-02 | reverse complement strand
TCTTCGATGAAGACGACCTGAGCTACCTGCCCGGCAAGTTCGCCATCGGCCACACCCGCTACTCGACGACCGGCTCCAGCAGCGCCTGCAACGCGCAGCCGTTCCGCGTCAGCGGCCCCAACGGCGAGCTCGCCCTCGGCCATAACGGCAACATCGTCAATGCCGCCGAGATGCGCGCCGAGCTCGAGCGCGCCGGCGTGTCCTTCACCACCAGCAGCGATTCCGAGGTCATCGCCCAGATGCTCGTCAACGCCCCCGGCCTCGACTGGAGCGAGCGCTGGGCACACGTCATGCGCAAGCTCAACGGCGCCTACTCCCTCGCCGTCATCACGCCCGACGCGATGATGATGGCGCGCGACCCCATGGGCAACCGCCCCCTCTGCCTCGGCAAGCTCGACGGCGGTTGGGTCGCCGCCTCCGAGAGCTGCGCCTTCGACCACCTCGGCGCGACCTTCATCCGCGAGATCGAGCCGGGCGAGGTCATCTACATCGATGCCGAAGGGCTGCAGAGCCTGAAGCCGGTCGAAGAGCAGCGGAAGGCCTTCTGCGTCTTCGAGTACACCTACTTCTCGCGGCCGGACAGCGTGATCGATGGCAAGCTGATCTACCCGCTGCGGATGAACCTGGGCCGCGAGCTGGCGAAGGAGCACCCGGCGCCCGACGGCGATGTCGTCATCGGCGTGCCGGACTCCGCGACAGCGGCCGCCATCGGCTACTCCCAGGCATCCGGCCTGCCGTTCGTCGAGGGACTGGTCAAGAACCGCTACGTCGGGCGCACCTTCATCCAGCCGGACCAGCGCCTGCGCGAGATCGGCGTGCACCTGAAGTTCAACCCGCTGCGCGAGATGCTCCAGGACAAGCGCATCGTCCTGGTCGATGACAGCATCGTCCGCGGGACGACGACGGCACGGGTGATCCAGATGCTGCGGAAGGCGGGCGCGCGCGAGGTGCACATGCGCATCACGTTCCCACCGATCACGCATCCGTGCTTCTACGGCATCGACATGGGCACGCGCTGGGAGCTCATCGCCGCGCAGAAGACCGTCGGCGAGATCAAGGATCACATCGGCGTCGATTCGCTGGGCTACCTCAGCCCCGAGGGACTGGTGAACGCGATCGCCGCCACGAAGGACAAGCTCTGCACGGCCTGCTTCACCGGCGAGTACCCCGGCCCCGTGCCGCTGCAGATGGACAAGCTGGCGATGGAAGGCGACGCGGGCGCGCTCGACCGCCACGAGGTCGAGTACACCCTGCCGCGCCGGCGGAGCTAGTCTCTCGCGCCGAACAACCCCGTCGGACCGAATCCCGCCTGCGCCCCTGAACTGCTACCCTGACACCGGAGGTCGAGCGCGCCGTGACATCTGCCTACGGCCAGGCCGGGGTCCGCACCACCGAAGAACTCGCCGGCTTCCCGCGCATGCTCGACGTGCTGCGGGACACCTTCGGCTACCGCCCGCAGGGTGAAGGCGCACCGCTGCTCGACTTCGGCCACTACGCCAACGTCCTCGACCTCGGCAACAACGTCGGCCTCGCCATCTCCACGGACGGCGTCGGCACGAAACTGATCGTCGCCGAGCGCATGGGCAAGTACGACACGATCGGCATCGACTGCGTGGCGATGAATGTGAATGACGTCGTCTGCGTCGGCGCCGAGCCCGTCGCCATGACCGACTACATCGCCATCGACCGCGACGACCCGGAGCTGCTCGCCCAGGTAGCCGTCGGGCTGCGCCGTGGCGCCGAGCTGGCGCACATCAGCATCCCCGGCGGTGAGATCGCGCAGATACGCGAGATGGTCAACGGCATCGACCTCGTCGGCACCTGCGTGGGCCTCGTCCCGGCGGACCGGATCGTGACAGGCCAGCACCTGCGTCCGGGGGACGCCATCGTCGGCTTCGCCAGCTCCGGCATCCACAGCAACGGCCTCACGCTGGCGCGCGAGGTGCTGCTCGGCGAGCACACGGCGCGCCTCTCCGCGCACGTCGCCGAGCTCGGCCGCACGCTCGGCGAGGAGCTGCTCGAGCCGACCACCATCTACGTCGACCTCGCGCTGAGCCTGCTCCGCGAGACCGGCGTGCACGCACTCGCGCACATCACCGGCGACGGCCTCCTCAACCTCGCCCGCTTCGACGCGCCCGTCGGGTTCCGCATCGAATCGCTGCCGCCCACGCCGCCGATCTTCGAGCTGATCGCGCGCGAGGGCAAGGTCGAAGCGCCCGACATGTACCTCGTGTACAACATGGGCGTCGGCTTCTGCGCGATCGTGCCCGAGGCCGACGTCGAACGCGCGCTCGCGATCGGCGCTGCCTGCGGCATCGCCGCCTGGCGCATCGGCGCCTGCACCGACGACCCGGACCGTGTCGTCGAGATCGTGCCGGCCGGCCTCAAGTCCGTGGGTGGGCACTTTGAGCGCGCCTAGTGCACCCCCGACCGTCTGAGATGCCTCTGCGCGCGATCCTCGCCCCCTACGACAAGACTGGCCTGCCCGAGCTGGCGCGCGGCCTGGCCGCGCTCGGCGTTGAGCTGTACGCCACCGGCGGCACCTTCCGCGTGCTGGGCGGCGCCGGCGTCCCGGTGCGCCCGGTCAGCGACCTCACCGGCTTCCCGGAGATCCTCGATGGCCGCGTGAAGACGCTGCACCCCGGCGTCCACAGCGGCATCCTGGCGCGGCGCGACAGGCCGGAGCACCTCGCCGAGCTCGAGCGCCACGGCCTCGCGACCATCGACCTGGTGGTCGGCGGCCTCTACCCGTTCCAGCAGACCGTCGCGAAATCCGATGTCACGCTCGAGGAGGCGCTCGAGAACATCGACATCGGCGGCCCGACGATGCTGCGCGCCGCCGCGAAGAACTTCCAGCACGTCCTGCCCGTCGTCGACCCCGCCGACTACAACGACGTGCTCGACGCGCTGCGCACCGGCTCGGCGCCCCTCGAGTGGCGCCGCAAGCTCGCCGTCAAGACCTTCCAGCACGTCGCCTCCTACGACACCGCGATCGCGGCGTGGCTGCGCGGCTTCGAAGACCCCTTCCCCGACACGATGACGATCGCACTCCAGAAGCGCGGCGAGCTGCGCTACGGCGAGAACCCGCACCAGCTCGCCGCGCTCTACCGCCTCATCGACCCGAACCGGCGCGAGCCGGAGGGCGTCGTCAACGCCCGCCAGCTCCATGGCAAGGCGCTCTCCTACGTCAACATCCTCGACGCCGATGCGGCGTGGACCGCCGCCTGCGACTTCGACGAGCCGACCATCGTCATCGTCAAGCACATGACGCCGTGCGGCATCGCCAGCCGCGACGGCCTCGCCGAGGCGTTCGCGCTCGCCTTCGCGGCCGACCCCATCTCAGCCTTCGGCGGCATCATCGCCATCAACCGCCCCGTCGATGAGGCGCTGGCGCAGGCGGTCCGCGGTACGAAGCACCCCACGAGCGGCCAGCGGCTGTTCGTCGAGATCATCGTCGCACCGGCGTTCAGCGACGGCGCCCTGGCCCTGCTCCGGAAGTCGAAGGATCTGCGCATCCTCGAGGCGCCGCCCGTCAACATGCGCCGGCGCGCCATCGAGTTCCGGGGTATTGCCGGCGGCATGCTGGTCCAGGAGGCCGACCGGCTGCCCGAGGACCCCCCCGAACTGCGCGTCCTCTCGCAGCGCCAGCCGACCGGCCAGGAGCTGGCCGACATGCAATACGCCTGGCGCTGCGTGAAGCATGTGAAGTCGAACGCCGTTGTAGTAGTAAGAGACCGGGTGATGGTCGGCATGGGCGCCGGCCAGCCGAACCGGGTCACCAGCGCGCGCCTCGCCGTCGAGGCCGCCGGCGAGATGGCGAAGGGCGCCGTCTCGGCGTCTGACGCGCTGATCCCGTTCCCGGACACCGTCGAGGTGTGCGCCGCCGCCGGCGTCACCGCCGTCATCCAGACCGGCGGCTCCATCCGCGACGACGATGCGGTCGCGGTGTGCGACGCGCACGGCATGGCGCTGGTCGCCACGGGCGTGCGCCACTTCAAGCACTAGCGGGCGCGAGATCCCGCGGACAATGAGGGACATGACCAGCATGACGATTCGGCACGACGGCGTGAGCATCCTCCAGATCGAAGACGCCATCGCCGCGCTCGGCCACGAGCAGCGCGCCCGCTTCGACCGGCTGTTCCACGTCAGCAGCACGCACGGACGCCTCGTGCCGCCGGAGGCCATGGTCCCCTGGATCGAGAAGCAGTTCGGCAGCGTCGAGCCGACGCTCGACCAGACGATCATCAAGGTCACGAACGTCGTGACGCTCGAAGGTGTGCTCTTCAACTGGCTGCGGTCCAGCCGCCCCATGTGGCGCCAGGAGATCAAGCTCGACGAAGAGCTCGAGCGCACGTCCGCGGACCCGCTCTACGACCCCCTCCGCGGCACCCCCGAGGACCTCTTCGGCCGCGTGCAGGGCGAAAGCTGCGTGACGGCGAGCAACATCGCCAAGTTCGATGGCTTCCACGGGCTCGTCGTCTTCAACGAGCGGCACCCGCTCCGCTTCACCCGCGAGCAGATCCACGACTACGTCGATACCGGCGGCCGCTGGGGCGACCTCGCCCACGCCAGCGACCCGGAGGCCAAGTACTACATGTTCCTCTGGAACTGCCTCTGGCGCGCCGGCGCGTCCCTGCTCCACGGACACGCGCAGGTCATCATGGGCCGCGAGATGCACTACGCCGCCGTCGAATACCTGCGCCGCTGCGCCGCCGTCTACCAGGCCCACAACCGCAGCAACTACTTCGACGACCTCTACCTGGCGCACCAGTCCCTGGGCCTGGCGTTCGAGCAGGACGGCACCAGGGTCATCGCCAACCTGGCGCCGAAGAAGGAGAACGAGGTGCTCCTCCTCGCGCCCGTCGTCTCCACCTCGCTCAAGGACCGCATCTACGACGTCCTCGCGTGCTTCCGCGACCGCCTCGGCGTCAGCTCGTTCAACCTCGTCATCTACACGCCGCCCTGGGGCGAGACGCCCGAGAGCTGGGAAGGCTTCCCCGTCGTCGTCCGCATCGTCGACCGCGGCGACCCGAGCAGCCGCACAGCCGACATCGGCGCCATGGAGTTGTACGCCGCCAGCGTCGTCTCCAGCGACCCCTTCGCCCTCGCCCGCGCCCTGCGCGAGGGTGCGTAGCGAACCCTCCGTCCACCGCATTTGCGTTCGCCCGGATCAATCCTTACAATCAAGGACGCATTCCTTACTGGAGGCGGACGATGACGAGTACAGCACCAACTAGGCGGGCGCGCGAGCGGGCCGATACCACGGTCGCCGCCAGAATGACGAGTAAAGGCCAGCTCACCGTGCCCAAGCGGATCCGTGACCGGCTCGGCCTGCGGCCCGGCGACTCGGTGGAGTTCACGGAGGAAGCTGGCGTGGTGAAGTTCCGCAAACGGGTGCCGGAGTCGCCGTTCGGCGAATGGCGCGGGTACGCGAAGTGGCTGAAAGGGCAGGATCCGGACAAGCTGCTCGATGACTGGCGCGGGCGGTGATCACGGCCGTCGACACCAACGTCCTGCTCGACGTCCTGATCGAGGACTCCCCGCATGGCGACGCCTCGGAACGCGCGCTCGCCGAGAGTTCCCGGCGAGGTGCCCTGGTCGTCAGCGAGCCGGTGGTGGCGGAGATTGCGCCGTCGTTCGCGAGTGTGGCGGACCTCGCCGAGTTCCTCGATCGGACCGGCCTGAACGCTGTCGCGTCCAATGACCGCGCGCTGTTCCTTGCTGGCGCGGCATGGCGCTCGTACGTCAGCCGTCGTACGGCCGGCCTCACGTGCCCGTCCTGCGCCTCCAGGCAACGGCTGGAATGTCGAGCGTGCGGTTTCCGGCTCGCGCCCCGGCAGCACATCATCGCCGACTTCATCATCGGCGCCCACGCCGAGACGCACGCGGACGGCCTGCTCACGCGCGACAAGGGCTACTACGGCACGTACTTCCCGAAGCTCAAACTGCTCTGACGCTCGCGCGTCACCCGACCGTCGTGCCGCCGCCGCTGCCCGATAGCGCGTCGGCGAGCGCGCCCGCCCGCGTGCCGTTGACGATCCGCGTTGCGCACCCGGCCGCCGCCGCGCGCACCGCCGCTTCCAGCTTGGGGACCATGCCGCCGGCCGCGATGCCATCCGCGATCAACGCCTGCGCGCGCTCGACCGAAAGCCGCGGCAGCACGCGGCGCTCCGCATCCAGCACGCCGTCGACGTCCGTCAGGAACACGAGGCGCTCGGCGCGCAGCGCCGCTGCCAGCTCGCCGGCGGCGGTGTCGGCGTTCGTGTTGAGCAGTTGCGGCGCCGCGCTGTCATCGCTCTCGACCGCGATCGGCGCGATTACCGGTAAGTAGCCGAGCCGTAGCAGCTCCTCGACCGGGTGCGAATTCACCCGCTGGATCCTGCCCACGTAGCCCAGCTCTTCGTCGTACCGCCGCGCCTGCAAGATCAGGCTGTCGGCGCCGCTGAGGCCGATCGCCCGCGCCCCGAGCGCCCCGAGCTGCGCGACGAGTTGCTTGTTGACCACGCCCGCCAGCACCGCCACGACGACATCGAGCGTCGCCGCGTCGGTGACGCGCAGCCCGCGCACGAACCGCGGCTCGATGCCGCTGCGGCCCAGCCATGCGCTGATCGTCGCGCCGCCGCCGTGCACGACGACCATCTGCCGCCCATCGCGCCGCGCCGCGGCGATGTCCGCGATCGACGTGTCGTGCGCGCCGAGCGTCGAGCCGCCGAGCTTGACCACGATGGGCCGCTGTGCGTCAGGTGGTGTAGTCACTGTTGATGTGCACGTACTCAGGCGTCATGTCGCACCCCCACGCCGTCGCCGTCTCGCCGCCACAGCCGAGATCGATGCGCAGCAGCACCTCCTCGCGCCGCAGCTCGCCGCTCGCGGCCTGCTCGTCGTACGCCAGCGGCTCGCCGGCGAACACCTGCGTCCCGCCGAGCCACGCGCGCGCCCGCGCAAGGTCGATGCGCGCGCCGCTGCGCCCCGCGGCCATCAGCAAGCGCCCCCAGTTCGGGTCGTTGCCGTGTACAGCCGTCTTCACCAGCGGCGACGCGCTGATCGTGCGCGCGGCCGCCCGTGCGTCGGCCTTCGTCGCCGCCCCCTCGACCCGCACCTCGATCAGCTTCTCCGCGCCCTCGCCGTCGCGCGCGAGCATCCGCGCCACCGCGACGCATACCTCGTGCAGCGCCGCCGCGAAGGCGCCTCCGCACGCGTGCGACGCTTCGATCGTATCGCCGCCCGCCGCGCCGTTCGCGAGGATCGCCGTCGTGTCGCTCGTGCTGGTGTCGTTGTCCACGCTGATCATGTTCAGCGAGTCGTCGACGGCGTCGCGCAGCGCGTCGCGCAGGAATCCCGGCTCGACAGGCGCGTCGGTGGTGAGAAAGCAGAACATCGTTGCCATGTCCGGGTGGATCATCCCCGAGCCCTTCGCCACCGCACCCATCGCATAGTCGCGGCCGTTGCACGTGAAACGCGCGGCCAGCGTCTTCGGTCGCGTGTCCGTGGTCATGATCGCGCGCGCGAACGCGTGGCCCCCGTCTTCCCGCAGCTCGATGCGCGCGATGCCGTCGCGCACCTTCTCCATCGGCAGCGGTCTGCCGATCACGCCCGTGCTGCCGACCAGCACATCCTCCGGCGCGACGCCGAGCTTCGCCCCCGCCAGCGCGCACATCTCCCGCGCGTTCGCCATGCCCGTCTCGCCCATCGCCACATTGGAGATGCCGGCGTTGACGACGATCGCCCGCGCGTGCCCATCGCGCAGGTGCTCCTGCGAGACGAGCACCGGCGCGCCCTTCACGCTGCTGCGCGTGAACATCGCCGCCGCCGCGCACGGCCGGTCCGATGCCAGCAGCGCGACGTCGAGCTTGCCTTCGCCGGCCGTCTTGATGCCGGCGTACACCGCGCCCGCGCGGAACCCCCGCGGGCTCGTGACGCTTCCGCCTTCGATGATCGTGATCGCCGTGGCCGCGGGTGCTGCGTCCACTAGGGGAAGAGCGCCGCCTGCTGCAGGCCCGCCGTTTCCGGCAGCCCCAGCATCAGGTTGAGGCACTGCACGGCCGCGCCCGCCGCACCCTTACCGAGGTTGTCGATCGCGCAGGCGATGACCACGCGCCCGCTGCGTAGGTCGACGCTCGGGTGCACGAGCGCGTAGTTCGTGCCCGCGACGTGCTTGGTCGAAGGCGCGGCGTCCGACACCCGTACGAAGGGCGCGTCCGCGTAGAACGCGTCGTACGCCCGCCGCAGCTCGACGCGCGCCTCGGCAGCGCTCATCGCCGCGAGCCGCCCGCACGCGCGCGCGTAACACGTGCTGAGGATGCCCCGCGTCATCGGGATGTAGTGCGGCACGAAGGTGATCTGCGGCGCCGGCGCCTCGGCCAGCGCGCCCAGCTCCTGCGTCATCTCCGGCAGGTGGCGGTGGCCGTCGAGCCCGTATGGCGCCACGCTCTCGTCCGCCTCCGAGAAGTGCACCGCCAGCGCCAGCCCGCGCCCGGCGCCCGAAAGCCCCGTCTTCGTGTCCGCGATCACGTCCGGCTCGATCAGCCCGGCCGCGAACGCCGGCGCCAGCGCCAGGATGACGCCCGTCGAATGGCAGCCGGGCACCGCAACCAGCTTCGCGCTCGCGATCTCGTCCCGGTGCAGCTCTGGCATCCCGAAGACGGCGCGCTGCAGCAGGTGCGGCGCCGGGTGCGTGACCTTGTAGAACGCCTCGTACTCGTCGACCCGCTTCAGCCGGAAATCGGCGCTGAGGTCGACGACCGGCACGCCGCGGTCGATGTACGGCAGCAGTTGCTCCGCCGCCGCCCCGTGCGGCAGCGCCGACAGCACGACATCGACCGAGGCGCCATCGAGCGACTCGGCAATGGGCAGGTCGATCTGCCAGAGGTGCGGGAACACCTCCGGCAGGCGCTTACCCGCCGCACTGCGGCCCGTCACCGCCGCCAGCTCGATGTCCGGGTGGGCGTGCAGCAGCCGGGCCAGCTCGCTGCCCGCGTACCCCGTGACGTTGAGAATCCCGACGCGCGTCATGGAGTTGAGTATACAGTTCGCCGTATGCCGTGGGCAGATCGCGCGGCTCCCACCCCGTAAGGACAGGTCTTCAGACCTGTCCGCCCCGTCATGAGCGACCAACGGCCGTGGAGGAGATGCGCCCGTAGCCGCGAAGCTTCAGCTCCGCCCGGCACGCTGCGGGATCCGTAGCCGCGGCACTCGGCGGCTGCGCGCTGCGGCGCCCGGGTCGCCCCGACCTCTGACCTCCGTCCCCCAGCCCCTGCCCCTACGGCGCCGCCGCCCACACCATCACCGCGTCGACGACCCGCCGCTGCACCGCCGGCGCGTCGTCGAGCGTCTTGTGGCTGACGAGCGCCGGCCCGCCGCCGCCGTCGCTCGGCGCGATCGGCGCCACCTCGCGCGACGCGTCGACGTTCATCACGTTCGGCTGGTCGATCGGCACGCCGTGCCAGCCCTCGTTCGTCTGGTAGACGTTGAGCAGTGGCGTCTTCACCGGCATCTCCGTCGCCGGACGGTCGTACAACGCCGTCGTGCGGTCCAGCATCACGCCGAACATGCGCCCGGCGTAGCGCCCGTCGAGCGCCGCCGTAACCGACGTCACCGTGACGCCGCCGTGGCTGTGGCCGATCAGCGCCACCCGCAGGCAGGGCAGCGCATCGAGCCGCCGCGCCACGTCGTGCTCGATCCACTGCTCCATGCGCGTCTGCGGCTTGTCCGCCCCGAAGACCGCCGATGTCGACAGCACTGGCAGCGTGCTGATCCCGGCCGTCGCCGCGCGCGCCTGCAGCTCGTTGACGATGTCCAGCACGCCCATGCTCTCGCCCATCGACGGCTCCAGCATGTCGCTGCCCGCGCTCGCGACGGCGACGATCAGCAGCGGCGGCCTCGGGGCGCTGCACGCGTAGCCCGCCGGGTCCGACGGCGATCCGGCGAAGAAGTCCGCGTGCTGCGACGGGTCGACGCACGCCTCCCCCGGCACCAGGCGGATGTCCAGCCCCGCGAACTGCGGGCCATCCGTCGCGTCGATCCGCCCGTCGTGGTCGGTGTCGAGGCAGGAGATCAACTCGGGCGTCCCGGTCGTCGGGATGCGCAGGCCTGAAGGCCAGGTGCGCGCCAGCGGCGTCGGCGTCGCGGCCGGCGGAGTCGCCGTGTGCGACGGTAGCTCGGGCGCCTGCGTGCTGCCGGCCGTGAACGCCAGCAGCAACACCACCACAGCTCCGATGGCCACGAGCGCAACCAGCGCCGCGCCCGCGATCCTCATCCGGCACGCCTGCGCGACAAGCCGAACTCGCCACGATGCCGTGCGCCTGGCTTCATCGCCTCGATCGTCCGCAGCCAGGATCGCCCGCGCCCGCGGAGGGCGAACGGCCCGCCGGTCAGCTCGAACGTGGTTGCGCGGTCGCGCGTCGCGACGCTCAGCCCGTGTCGTGCCACCGCCCGCACGGCGATGATCTCGTCGAGCCAGCAGGCCGCGTTCTCGATCAGCGGGTTGGTGATGTAAGGGATGAAGAACAGACGGTCGCTCGTCAGCAGCAGTGTCCCGGCCCAGCGGTACGGCGCGATGTCCAGGTACAGTTCGGCGCGCGCTTCACGCACGAAGCGTTCGCCGGGCAGCAGGTGCTCGGCATCGGACCAGCTCAGGCGTCCTGCCATAGCGTCAGTATACGGCCGGCGCCGGAGCGCCCGCGCGAGTCGGCGCCCTACGCGGTAGTCCGCCTGTGAGGACGTACAGAATCGCCCCGCCGTCCGCATCGCCTGCCGCGAGGTTCGCGCCGGGCGCGAGCCGTCGCCCGTAGCGAAGGAGCTTCAGCTCCGTCCCCCGCCCGCGCACCAGACGCCGGAGACCCGGACGCGCGGCTCCCACTCCGTAGGGACAAGGTCTTCAGACCGATCCGCCTCTGTGGATGCACACCAGCGTCGTCGTGTGCACCGCCCAGCGTCCGCGCGCGGCGCCCTATGCCGGTAGTCCGCCTGTGGGGACGCACAGCATCGCCCCGCCGTCCGCATCACCTGCCGCGAGGTGCGCGCCGGGCGCGAGCCGTCGCCCGTAGCGAAGGAGCTTCAGCTCCGTCCCCCGC
>JADEYI010002127.1_pt1 | contig 11074 bp, 10 predicted proteins | sample 8542331 | NCBI WGS metagenome assembly JADEYI01 (sample SAMN16510988, study PRJNA670497) | mine drainage metagenome | isolation source: biofilm near Copperflume 1 | place: Germany: Marsberg coppermine Kilianstollen | collected 2018-02 | reverse complement strand
AAGTCTTTCCGATGGCTGTGGAGTCACTCCGCGTAAAAACTCTTCAAGCCACCGGCTACAGATATGTTCCCACACGGCAATATGGGCCATGATATCCTTGATGGACCATTCCCCGTTGGAGGGTGCGGTACAGAGTTGTGTCTCACTTAAGAGAGCGACAAGCGACTCGAAATGCGCATATTCCGTCTGGATCGTGTTCAGCAAGGTTGTTTTGTCCATTTCATCCTCCAAAGAGATTTCCCGTGGTCTACTCGGTTGGTCGCAGATCCACGACTCTGGTCGATTTCAGCGTTTTGGTGGGGTCGAATATATCGCTCATGTTGCCCACGAATTCAATGAGAGGGCGCATCTCCGCTGCTTCCACAACCCTGGCCGCGAGTTGGGTACGCACACGCTCCTGCTCGTCGGGTGGTGCCGCAACGCGGACCAGCAATTGATCAGAGGAATAGGGGTCATCCTTTTGCTCTTTAGTGAAGATGATCTGATATTCTTCGATGCCATCGACGGTGGCAATAGCCTCTTTAATAGTGTCGGGATTGATCAACGTGCCTTTGAGTTTAATGAGTTCAGCCGTGCGGATGGTGTTGGTAACGACGCGTGGTCCCTGTCGTCCACAATGTGGACAGGTTTCGTTGCTGATGGCGTTGAGGTCGCCGACAACGTAGCGCAACAGGACGGTGCCGCGCCTATCGAGATGAGTTATGGTGAAGAGGCCGCGCTCGCCATCGGGGAGCGGGTCATGGCTCTGCTCATCGAGTACCTCAAAGAAGAATTGGTCGGGGGCGGGATTATGACCGCCACCCAACTCGACGCATTCGCCGGTGCTGCCCTGCATTTCGGTAAAGCCGAGCGCGTTGCTAATGAACAGGTTTTGCTCATGCGCACCCAGACGCAGCAGGCGGCGTCGCATGTCTTCGCGCATGCCACGGGGACAGGGTTCGCCCAGGGCTACTACCAGGCGAATATGCGAGAAATCGGCTCCCATTTCTTCAGCACGCATAATGACCCTGCGCACATAGCTGACGATGCCGCTAAGTACTGTTCCTTTGTGCTGCTCGATCATGCGTACCGCTTCATCCAGGCGGCGATGGACGGGATAGGGAGGATACGGCGTGCCGGTGAGGGCGTTGACAACTGGTGCGCCAATCACTGTCGCATAGTCGCGAGTGCGTAAGAAGCCGATATGCGGAACGGGAGTGAGTGGGAAGAGATTCATGATGGTGTCTTGGGCGGAAATACCTATGACGTCGCAGAGCCGTTTCAACTGTTCAAGAATGGCGAAATAATCATGAGTCATGTTAAAGAAAGGCGTAGGCATGCCCACTGTTGTGCCGGTAGTGTAGCTGAGATCCCAAAGAATGCGTTCGTAGGGGGTGAATTCTGGCAAGGCGGTTAAGCGGAATGCCAGCGGATTCTTCATATAGTCAGCCTTGGTGGTGACAGGTAGTTTATGGACGTCGTCGAGCGTCTGGAAATCCTCCGCTTTTAGATGCAGGCGACTAAAGACTTCCTGGTAGTAGGGATGGGCCTTAAAGCAGAGGGAGACCTGGTGGCGAAAACGTTGATCCTGGATGGCGCGAATCTCTTCTTTGCTGCGATAAAGAATATCTGTTTGGGATGGTGTCGTACTTTCTTGCATGGTACATCTCTTTCCTTTCCTAGCGTCCTTACAGTGATAGGGCCATGAATGGGATTTCCATTTCGGCGCGGGTAAGGCCACCGTGGTGGCTGTGAAAACGCATCTCAAAGATGCCTTCTTGATACCACCAGACGGTTTCGTTGCGGTAGGGCAAGATGATGACGTTGCCTACCCGACTGAGAAACGTTGGTGATGGTGGTTGAGTGCCGAAAAAGTGTTGCGCTAGCAGGTCGACGGTTGGGTAGACTTCGGCGCGGCCTGCCAGATATTTTTGCAAGAGTTCCACCACTTCGGCGAGCAATTCTTCTTTGACGTGCAAGAACATATCGCGTGCGGAGCCAGCGGGAACCAGCAATTTGCCTTGCCGATTGGTTTTCAGGTAGCGTTCAATGCCAGGGATGAGTTTATTGAGGTAGATGGTGCTACTGGGATCGACTTCGACTTGCCCATGATCGGCGGTGACAAGGAGAAGCGTGTTATCGATTTTCCCGCGCAGCTTCTGAATGAAGAGTTGGTCCATTGCTGTCAGGAAGCTGTCCACTTCGCGTTCAAATTGCGGCGAGTTTGGCCCGTGGCGGTGGCAGATGGCGTCGATGCGATCAAAGTAGAAAAAATAATAGTAGGGTGGGGCTTTGTGGGCGGTGACAATATCTGCCAGGCGCGTAAGGGCGTCGCTCAGGCTCTGAAAAGGGACAACATGGCTACCCTGGAATACAGTGTTCGAGAAGGTCGAGGGCGTGTAGACTTGAGATTGGAAGATATATGAGACAATGCCTTTGGCTTTGAGCGTTTGATAGAGTGATTGTTGGGGATAGAATTGCGCGGAAGGAATGTTGGTTTTGCTGAGGGTGTCGCGAGCGAACTTGTCGCTGGCATAGGAGAAGAGCAAGGGCGAGATGATATCATCGACCAGGGGTTCGTAGTAGTGCCACTCGTAGACGCCGCTCTGCCCAACGTTCAGGCCGGTATGAATACAAGTGGAATGGGCGGCGGTGGTCGAGGGGAATTGCGCGGTCAATTTGGAGACGACGCCGTGGTTGAGGAAGGTTTTGAGAAAAGGATAGTGCTCCGCGTAGCGTTCAAAAAACCGCCAGCCAAAGGCGTCAATGAAGAAGAGGATGACCTTATCATAACGAGTGGGCAGATTGCCGAAGACATCAAGGGGTAAGGCAGATGTGCCTTCACCGGTGAGAAGAAATTGGATAGAGAGGGGAATATTGGCAAAGCTGTACGAGTCGTAGAGGGGTCGGACGAATTGCTGGGAGAAGGTAGCATGGTCTACCACGTTCAAAGAGGCTGTGTTTAGCATGTCTCTGTCTGCTTCCTAATGTGAGGTGACGATTGAGAAGTTTGGTTGAGGATAGTATATCACGAAATGGGGAGGTATTAGAGGGAACCTTGTAATCGTTCTTGCTCCCAGGTAAATAGTCGCTTCAACGCGGTACGAAGTACCAGTATGGCAAGAAACATGAGGATTTGCTGCCATGTATGGAGTTCAATAGTTTTGAGGAGGGTACCTGCCAGCTTGAAACTAAGACCGGTGATGACACCATCGGCAACGATGAGCCGTGCTCGTGAGATGTTTCTATGATGGAACAAGGAGACGATGGCGACAAGAATATAGCCGACGATGATCAGTGCGCCGACAAATTCGATGATGGCAATCCAGATTGAGAAGTCCATAGATCACCTGACTACACTAGCATTATCGTGTTTCTCTACAGATTGATTGGGTGATGGTGGTAGATCAGCATTCCCTTGTCGCTGAGCAGCCCTATCGATCTCTTGCTGGAGGAAGTAGTTGAGCGCGGTTCGTATAGCGGCAATAGCGGCGAGTTGTCCAATTTCTGACCAGGAAGGGGCTATGGCAGTACGCAGGATATCCGCCGCCAGTTCAAATTCAAGCGAGAGGGCAAGCCAGCGACCGAGGCGGAGACGAATATTCTCTGTCTGTGGCACTTCTGTCTGCATATGTGAGTATAGCTTACGGAAGAAAAGAATGAGTGCTCTAATTGTCGCTTGGATAGCTGCCAGCCCGATAATGACGCCCGCGCATGCTTCGACGGTTGCGGCGAGAAAATAGGTAATCTGTTGGAGATAAAAGACGATCTGGTTGAAAAGTGCTTCCAATGTGCCTACGCTCCATTTGCAATAGATATATGCTGCCTGTGTTTTACTCACGTTGGATAGGGTAAACGTGGTTTCACTAGTGAACCATTAGACAATGATGGTGAAACTATGACCCTCTTGTAATCTCTACCCCCTACGAAGTACACTACCTGTGATACGCTGAACATGTCCCCTTTTTAAACAATGCTAGCAATACTAGAAAGGACTGGATAGCTGTATGGACTTTGAACTTTCGGAAGAGCATCAACTCGCGTATGACAGTGCTTTTGCTTTTGCGCGTGACGAAATTCGGCCACATAATGCTGAGATTGAGCGGAGCGACGATTTTCCGCGCTGGATGTGGAAACGGCTGGCAGACCAGGGCTATACGGGTATCGCTATTCCAGAGGAGTATGGCGGTAGTGACGGCGATTTCTTGATGGCGGCACTGGTTGCGCGTGGGATTGGACGAGCCAATGGGGCGATTGCGATGTCTTTCGGAGCCCACCTAAATTTGTGTGCCCATAATATTCTGCGCAATGGGACTGAACAACAGAAGCAGAAGTATTTGCCGGGGCTGGCGAGCGCTGATTTGATTGGCGGGTTGGGGCTGACTGAGCCGAACGCGGGTTCGGATGCCATGGGTATACAGATGACGGCGCGACCGACGGATGGTGGTTATCTGCTGAATGGCACGAAGATGTTTATTACGAATGGGCCGATTGCTGATCTTCTGATAGTGTATGCCAAGACGAAACCGGAGGCTGGCAGTCGAGGCATTACGGCCTTTATCTTTGAGACGAAGACGCCGGGTTATTATGTGGCGCGGAAGCTGGAGAAATTGGGCATGCGCGGTTCCCCCACGGGTGAACTGGTCTTTGAGGATGCTTTTGTGCCGGAAGAGAATGTGCTGGGCAAGGTCAACGAGGGATTTCGGGTGGTGATGAGTGGATTGGATTTGGAACGAGCTTTTTTCGCGGTCAGTGCTATTGGAGGGCTAGAGGCAGCATTGGAAGTATCGATGAAGTATGCCAAGGAGCGCGAGCAGTTTGGGCAGCCTATCGCTAATTTCCAGCTTATCCAGGCCAAGATTGCCGATATGTATACCGATCTCGAGGCGGCGCGTTTGATGGCACATCGCTGTATGTGGCTGGCACAGCAGGGGAAGCGCGTGAGCAAAGAGGCGGCAGCCGCGCTGCTGTTTACGGCACGGGCGTCGATGCGGGCGGCTGATGAGGCGTTGCAGATTCATGGCGGTTGGGGCTATCTGACCGATTTTGAGGTGGAACGGATGTGGCGTAACGCCAAGTTGGGAGAGATTGGGGCCGGCACGAACGAGATTCGCCAGTTGTTGATCGCACGAGAACTGTTTGGGATGAGGTAGCCTCTGATGAAATCTGTGCGTATCGCCGGTGGCCTGGGCTTTTATGGAGATGCGTGGCAGCCGATTAAGGCAAGTATTGAGCGCGGTAATGTGCAATATGTTGCTTCGGATCATCTAGCTGAACTGACACTGGCTATTTTGCAGAAGGATCGGCAGCGCGACCCCAAGCTGGGTTATACGCGTGATCTGGTACCCATGCTGGCCGATGTGCTTCCTATAGCCGTGCCACGAGGGATCAAATTCATTTTGAACGCGGGTGGGTTGAATCCATTGGCGGCACGAGAGGTGTTACTGAGCGCGTTACGGAAGTTTGGTTTGAAGCTTAAAGTTGGGGTAGTGTTGGGTGATGCTGTGCAGGAACGGCTGGATGAATTGCGGGAGGTAGGGGTTGCGCTGGCTCACATGGATACGGGAGAGGATATCGCGACTGTGCGTGAGCGCATCGTTTTTGCCAGCGCATATCTGGGGGCGAGGCCGTTGGTCGCGGCGTTGGAGGCAGGAGCGGATATTGTGCTGACGGGACGGGTAGCGGATGCCGCGCTGTTCCTGGCACCGATGGTGTATGAACTGGGCTGGAGGTGGGATGAGTGGGATAAACTGGCGCAAGGGATGGTGGTGGGACATCTGTTGGAGTGCAGTGGGCAAGCAACAGGCGGCAACTTTGGTGGCGATTGGCGTTCAATTCCTGACCTGGCACATATTGGATATCCGATTGCCGAGGTGTGGGAGAATGGGGATGCGCTGATTACGAAGGCAGCAGGAACGGGTGGGCGAGTGAATTTTGATACGTTGCGCGAGCAATTGCTTTACGAGGTGCATGATCCTGGACACTATATGACGCCGGATGTCGATGTAGATATGACGACCTTGCGCATGGAAGAGGTTGGCCTGGACGAGGTGCGCGTGACCGGGGCGACCGGCGGACCCGCTCCTGAGATGTTGAAGATTGTGGCGGGCTACGAGGATGGGGTGATGGGACAGGCGATGCTTGGCTATGCGTGGCCGGATGCTATGGCGAAGGCACGAGCTGCCGCCGCGATCATTCAACAGCAGATGGGTGAGATCGGGCTACGGGCCGAGGAGACCATAATCGAGTACGTGGGCTATAATTCTATCCATGGGCCTTTGGCTGATCCGACCCATGTGGATGATTTGAACGAGGTCTATCTGCGCATTGCTGTGCGCTGTACCGATAAAAGAGAGGCGGCAAAGTTGGGCCGCTTGTTCCCGCCGTTGGCTCTGAGTGGTCCACCGTTTATTGGTGGTGCTGGAGGTATGATGGAGCCGCGTGGCCTGCTTGGTATCTGGCCGACGCTGGCACCGCGTGGGATTATCGAAGAATATGTGCGGGTGAGTGTGGAGGAAGCATAAGATGAAAAAACAGTTGGTGCAGCTTGTCCATGCGCGTTCCGGTGATAAAGGTGATAAGGCAGATATCAGTCTCTTCGCGCCCGATAAGGCGACGTATGATGTGTTGAAGCGGGAGGTAACGGCGGAGCGTGTGCAAGCGCACTTTGCCGATATTATTACGGGGAAGGTCGAGCGGTTTGAGGTGCCGAATGTGTTAGCACTCAAGTTTGTGTTGCACGGCGCGTTAAATGGTGGAGCGTCACGCTCGTTGCGGAGTGATGCGCTGGGGAAATCGTTAGCATCAGCATTACTCAGGATGGAGATTGAGGAATGAGCGCAGTTTATCAGAGCCATAATACCTACAACAGGTAGAGCTTGCGGCATGATGTTTCCTCCTTGCGTTTCTTCCCTTGACATGTCCTAAAATAACCAGTAAAATTATTTTAGATAGTTATAGCATACCATGGAATAAATAACCTGTCAAGTGTGTTTTAACGGTTAGTATGAAATATGAAAGAGGAGGGACGTATGGCAGCAGTAGCAATGCAAATTCCTGCTTTCGATGATCTTTCAGGGAATTGGCTGTGTCTGGATTTTACACATACATTGACCGAACGCTATTCACCTCAACGACGAGAATTGTTGAACAGCTACGGCGACCTTGTGGCATGGGGTTTGTTTGAGCGTCTCCTGACAGATGAAGCAGCTCAGCGACTGCTACGGGAAGCTAAGAATCATCCAGAGGAAGCATCAGCAGCGCAAGAACGCGCTCTTGAGCTGCGCGAGACGATCTACCGGGTGTTTTATGCTCTCTCGGAAGGCTCTTTGCCGAAGCAAGCTGACCTGGCTCTCTTAAATGAGAGGCTAGCGGAAGGCATGTCTCACGCGTGTCTCGTTCTTGATGGTGGTGCTTTTAGATGGGACTGGGCGACGAATGAACAGGCATTCGAACGCATACACTGGCCGGTGGCGCGTTCGGCAGCTGATCTTTTGACATCCGAAAAATTGCACGATGTGCGAGCCTGTGCCGCTGAGGATTGTAAGTGGCTGTTTCTCGATACCAGTAAGAACCATAGTCGTCGCTGGTGTGATATGCAGACCTGTGGCAACCAGGCCAAAGCCCGCAGGCACTCTAGCCGCAAGAAAGACGTTGCAGCGAAAGCTTAACGTCATGACTGCTTGGAGCTTGCGCTCAAACCTTCCAGCGACGGTCCGCCACGGCTGTATGCCGTTGAATCGAGGACGGCCAGCCAGTCGAAATCGGTGAAGCTTTGAGGAGTAAGTGCGAAGTAGGTCGTATTCTTCATGCTGCCAGAGCGAGTTGGAAGTGCTGCGATTGTCGAGGTTGGAAGCCTTTGACCCTGGTGAGTTGGAATAAACCGCGCTGGCCCCGGCACGGCAGTCAGGTGGTTCTCAAGAGTGCCGGTTTCAGGCTGGCCGATGCCATTAGCAAGAGATGCGCTCACTGCCGAACCGATGACGGCATAGCGCGGGCCGAACATCTCATTGAGGTGCGATCCCATCGGCCACCATGTCAGTAGGTCAGTGCCTAATTGCCATTGTGTCTTTCCGCGCTGTAGATGGCTGTTATGAGCGAAGACCAACACTTTCCCTCGACCGCGCTCACGGGAGACTATGTACGCCAGGTTATCCGCCATCATCGCATCGCGCATGCCGAGAAGTCTGCTAAGTCGTTGATTGGACTGTCGCGCCAACTCAGCATGATAGTTCAACAATTGCCGTGCTTCCGAAGCATACTGCGCGGCTTCCAAATAGCGGCTTTCGTCGCTCTTCGCCACTAATTCGGGTCGGCGGGCGTGTAGTTCTGAAATGAGGTCCTCCGTCTCAATCCGCAGTGCGGTTGCGGCTGGTGAAAGGCCTATCGACTTTGTCGGGTCCATCATTGCAGCGGGGTTCTCCCAATCAGAGTTCTGGCCAAGAAGTGAGTCGATGCGGCTTCGATATTCTTGACCGCTGGCACCATCAATCGAGGCGAGGTAATCGAGAACAAAGTGCAGGACCTGGCTTGGACTATCAGTGTCGGTCATTTCAGTGGGGCTATCGAAGCCGTAGAACTGGAGTTTGACGCGATGGGAAGGATCGGCATTGTATCGCCGCATCCACTCCACGAGTTCGCGATTCGCGTCGAGCCGACCGAAGCCGTGGCTAAATCCGGTGTCCTGCACCGCCTCGTACGATGCTGGGCCGCGACCGACCACGTACTCGTTCACGACGTGCGCCCGAGGGAAACTGCTCTTGATGGCAATGGCACTGTAGCCATGGGCTTCCACCAGGTGCTGGAAGAGCCGATTGCGTAGAATGAGAATGTCCTCGCCGCCGTGAAGTGCTTCTCCGAAGCCAAGCAATTCCACCGAGTCACCGAGTGAGGCGATCACCTTGTCGATGGCGGTGCTGAAAGTACTCGGCGAATCGACAGAGAACGGAATCGCCTCGTGCATAATCCAGTCGTCGAGCGCCACATGTATGGGGGTGGGATGAGTCATTGGTCGAACCTCCTTTGTTTTCACTTTAGCATTCATCTGATGAGAAATCTCCTGCTGCTGCTCATGCCTGCCCTGTTCTCGTGCGGTGTGCGAGATGGACAGGTCAGAAAAGTGAGTACACTCTCTACTCTACAACACAGATGCAAGATTGGAGGGTTAGAAAGGGTGCAGAGGGTGCGTATGGACATGACAGAGTCCTATCGAGCGCAATGTTCTTGTTTCATGTGATAGAAAGAGAAGTGTATCTGAGAGAAGTCTCTAAAATAACTTGGGAGTTTCACATGACACTTCGCAACGCTTTGCGCACTATCGATCTGGCCAGGGCTGTAGGGATCAGTGTTCAGCAGGTGCGCAACTATGAAGCCTCAGGTCTGCTGCCATCGGCCTCACGGAGCAAGAGCGGCTACCGTCTCTACACGCAGCAGCATCTTGCTGCGCTCAAAACCGCACGCAGTTTGGTCGGTGGCTACGGCTGGCAGCGGATGCCAACGATCATGCAGGCACTTCATCGGGGCGATCTGGGAGCCGCACTTGCGACTATTGACACGCGCCACGCCGAACTTGCCAGCAAGCGGAGAGAGTGCGAGCAGACGCTCGCCGCTCTGCATGCGTTGACCAAGCAACTCGCGCCTGAAGAAGGTTCCCGCCATCCCCAACGGTTACGGGTGGGAGAGGCGGCCAGGCAAGTGGGTGTGCGCGTCTCGGCCCTGCATTTCTGGGAACAGCAGGGCCTTTTGCACCCGTTACGCGACCGGAGCAGCCGCTACCGCCTCTATGACGAGCACCAGATGCGTCGTCTGCGCGTAGTGGTTCTGCTCAGAGAGGCTGGTTACGACTTCAATGTGATCCTGTCAGTCTTGGATGAACTGGCGGCGGGTCGGCCAGAACAAGCCATCGCGGCTGTGGAGAAGAGGCGCGAGGAACTGAAGCGGACAAACTGGGTATGCATTGAAGCCCTGGTCAGCTTTCAGAGCTATGTGAGTGAGTTTTGCGGGGAGCTTCTCTGAGAGGCTCCCCGCTCCCTAAAACAACCGGATGGACTAACAATTGATAGTGACCAATCAAGCTAAGATTGGTAGAAGCTTACGCTATTGGTGCAGATGTATCAGCTTCGTTCGTATTTCCTGTGGTAGTGCTGGTTTCTTCGCGGAAGTTTTTTGCCAGTGGTACATCTTTTAAGAAAATGGAGGCGATGATGACGGCTGCACAGAAGAAGAGTACGGCGACAAAGCTATGCTGAATGGCAACGGCCAGTGAAAGGCGCAGCGCATCAAAGACCTGATTGAGCAGGTGTTGAGTTTGCTGAATGGTCTGTGCCGTGACTTTTTGGGTGATGGCGGCGACGGTCTGGTCGTGATTTGGGCCAGCGGGGACATTGGCGGTGGCTTGAGCAACGGCGTTGCGTACCGCGAAGCCTTCGGCGGTGTGAACGACGGTGTCGCGATAGGTGGAGTCAGGGCCTGTGAATGATTACCAGAGCGACCGCCAGGGTCCTCGCAGCAATCATTCACAGACCCTGCGCACCGCAAAGAGAAAGGGGAAGTGGTTGTGATACACTGAACTCTACTGAACAATGGATTTGCGGAACGTTATAGAACGCCAACTGAGAAGGAAAAGAGATTGACGGAATGACAAGCAAAGATGAACAGTTAGCGGAGCAGATGGAGCGTATTCAGAGGGGTGGGGCGGAGAAATATCATAAGCGCAACGCGGAGCAACATAAACTGTTTGCGCGTGACCGTCTTAAATTGCTGCTCGATAATGGGAAGATAGAGTTCGAGGATGGTATGTTTGCCGAATGTCAGAACCCGGAGTTGCCGGCTGACGCGGTCATTACAGGGGTAGGGCGCATTCATGGGCGACCTGTGGCCTTTAGTGCTTCGGATTCGACAGTGAAGGCGGGTGCGGCGGGCGAGAAGTCGGTACAAAAGAACCTGCGTATCCAGGAGATGGCGATGCAGATGCATATACCGATGGTTTATCTGATTGATTCGGCGGGGGCACGCATTACTGATCAGGTACGGCTCTTTCCAGGGCGCAATCATGGTGGACGCACTTTTTATAACCAGATTAAAATGTCTGGCGTGG
>JADEYI010002126.1_pt1 | contig 11080 bp, 5 predicted proteins | sample 8542331 | NCBI WGS metagenome assembly JADEYI01 (sample SAMN16510988, study PRJNA670497) | mine drainage metagenome | isolation source: biofilm near Copperflume 1 | place: Germany: Marsberg coppermine Kilianstollen | collected 2018-02 | reverse complement strand
TGCAATCCGCCAACAAGACCTTCGGCCTCGAAACCATGTGCGTCGGCGGAGGCCAAGGCATGGCCATGATTATCGAGCGTCTCAGCTGAGCGTACACTCGAATGCCTATGACAGCCCTGTAGGGGCCGATTGATCACGCCCCATACACATGAAGTTAAAGACAACTGTGCGGCTATTCCCCCACCAGGGCCGCCCCTACCATACACGGAACGGCTCTGCGAGCCGTATCTCGTCAGGAAAAGCGAGGCGTGTATGGTAGGGGCGGCCCTGGCGGCCGCCCTGGAAAACGCGCTGCATTGCTTAACTTAATGCCTGTAGGGGCCGATTGATCGCGCCCACCGACGCACCCTGCCTGCACTGAGCATCGTCTTTTTGCCCAAAATTGCCAACTGGGGGCCGATTGATCGCGCCCACCGACGCACCCTGCCTGCACCCTGTCTGGGGGACAGGTAATAGCAGGTAATAATCGGCCCGTCCCGTTGCTAGAAGTAAATGATTCACAAGCCAGCGTTCGTCAGTTCTTCCTTCAAAGCACGCAAGTTGCGGTTCTGTTCACGCAACGTAGTCACGTACTTCGTCCATGCCTCGTTCTCGCCAAGTTTTTCGTATAAGGTACGCATCTTAACGAGAAACGTGCAGGCTTGCTGGTAGCTTTGGCGACCGCGCCTTGCAATCAGTCGTTCGGCAAACTGTCGGTACAGCTCGATTGCTTCACGCGGTCGCGTCTCTTCGGCAGCTCTGGCAACCTGAAGAGCGATATCGCTAGAGCCATAATACCCGTAGCTATCATTGTAGGTGTAGCCGTAGATGTCCTTCTTTGCCGTGTCTTTGAGCAGGTGTAAGGCGTGGTCAATATCTTTTTCGTCCAGGGCAATCTGGATCAAGAGCGTCGTGTTTTTTGCCTGTTCCAGGAATGCGAGCAACTCCGGTTGCAGCGTCTCCCAGCGACCAAGTGGCCTAGCGAGAGCGTGTATCTCCTGGTATCGCCTGAGAAAAGGTTGCGTGCGGAATAACGTTTCGACTATCTCCAATTCGGCGGTCTGGTTGCCCCGCTTCTGATAGTATTGCTGAAGCCAATTCAAGAGGTGCAGCTCTGGTTTCTCTGTGAGACGTGCTCTCACCAGGTGCTCAGCCACAGTATCCTGTCCCTGCTGAATGAAGAGATCGACGAGCGTGAGGAGTGCAAGGTCGTTCACCTGCTGTGTTTCTCTGGCCGCTTCTTCAATGCGTCTCAGTGTCAAGAGCCGCTCAATCAGGTCAGAGGTGCGCCCTGTCTCACGGCAAATGCGCAGGTAGGTTTCATCGTCGAGGATATCTTTCTCCAGGTTTAACAAGAACCCGCCATATGCTCTACGCAAGGAGCCAGAGACCTTCTCATCCTCGTCGGCCAGGATAGCGCGAATCCGCTCGGCGAGTGTCTGTCGTTCCAGAGGTGTCGCGTATTGCACGACGTGGTCTGCTGCGCTGGTGGCAAAACCGAGACTATTGTCCGCATGGAGGTCGTGCTGATAGATGGCAAACAGCACTTCTAATGATCTTCTCACGCGCTACCCGGTCAGCTTGCTTATCAGCCAAACAACGGCCTAATGCTTCAATACACTCCCCGACGAACTCCTCCAATCCTTCTTCTTCAGGATAGTAGCTCTCCTCTTCATAGTAATCGTCGTACTCGGCTTCCTCGTCAACATAGAGGTGAGATTGCTCGAAGACCTCCATTACCAGCGTTTCATAGATCGTTGCCGCACCAAGATAGTCTTGTTGTTGCGCCAGCCGATCAGCTGCCTTTTTCACGGCGAGCAGTTCCTGCGTAATGCGCGGCGTATCGCGTTGAAATACGTCGGCGATCTGGTGCCGATACGTTGCCGGGTTCACGGAAAGAATCCTCTGCGCCGGGCGAATAAGGTAGCCCTCGGGATGGCGTACCCAGAATTGCCGCATATGCCATGGGTATTCAGCGAGGGTGCGCACAATATCTGCATGGGCCTGTTGGGCCTGGCGATAGATAGCGTCTACATTCTCGACGAGGAGAACGATCTCAACGCCGCTGCCACGCTGTCCCGGCGGGAGCAGCCGTGAACGCTCGCCTTCCCAATATGGCGCATCATCAGCTGCTAGTTGGATAAAGGTTTCCCCATGAGACAATTCAGCATACTCGTTTGCTTCGCGGGCGACTACACGAAAGCCCAGCACCTGCTCAAACCAGGTAATAGATTGCTCGAAGTCGCTCACACAAATTTCGACCCAGCTTGTTCTGGTCATAGCTCACATACCTTTCAGCGTGTTGGCCCCATCTTGCCAACTACTGTATCCGCTTTGACTTTTCTTTGCAAGCTTTTTTTGACCTTGGTGCATATCTCATTGTCGCGCTATCAACGTCACGAGTCATTGTAAATGTACCACCTGGTTCATGTTGATGGAGGAATATAGCAAACTACGACAAAAGCTTTATGCTAAATCAAATTAAATCATTTATACGTTGCTCTAGCGCTAAAGCTTTGACATCCTCACCTTTACTTCGCAAAAGCATTGCCCGTTCTTTAAGAACTTCTATCAATGTTTCTATGGTCTGCTTAAGTTCTGAAGTTCCACTATCATCGCCTTTTCTTAATAAAATTGCTGCCCGCCTTTTCAGGATTTCTAATGTATCAGGATGGTTTGGTATTAATTTTTGTTGAATAGGTAAGGCCTGGTCATATAATGCCTCAGCTTCGTCAAACCGTTCCAAGAGAGCATAGAGGTCCGCCAGATTTATTAAAGTACGAGCAATCTGCGGATGCTCTATAGAAATCTCATTACCAATGGCGCGTGCCTCAAGCAATCGTGCTTCTGCTTTTGTATAATCGCCTTGTGCCATAAAGAGCTGCGCCAGGTAGTTAAGGTTAGTAATAACATGTGGATGCAATCGTCCTAACCTTGTTTCACGGGCTGTGAGAGCTTCCTCGAAGAACTTTCTAGCTTGCTCATACTCGCTCCGTGCAAGATAAAGTAATCCTAGATGGTTCTTCGTCTGTGTTGTTTCTGGATGATCTGGGCCAAATATCTTTTTACGAATTGCTAATGCTTTCTGATAATAGCTTTCTGCCTCAGCATATTTTCTTTGAGCTTGTTCAAAGCGTTTTGTGTTCTCATAAGCTCTTGCTTTATGGTAAGAGAGAAGACCGAGACTATCATATGACTCCGCTATATCAGGATGTTCAAGCGGTAGTATGTCCTGACGAATCTTAAGGGCCCGTTGCTGGGATTCCTCTGCCTCTTTGAAATTACCTTGTGCGCAGTAGAGCAAACCAAGCTTAGTTAGAGTCTTCGCGAGGCGTGGATGATTGGGGCTAAGCGTTTGCTCCTGAATGAGTAATGCCTGTTTAAGAGGCTCTTCAGCTTTTTTTAAATCCCCTTGTTCAAAGTAAAGCCAGGCGAGGTCTACTTGCGTTTTAGCAAAATGAGGATGCGCCAATTTCATACGTATGTCGAGTGCCTCTTCGAAGAATTGTCTAGCCTTGTCATATTGTGCAATATGCCTATAGAGACGCCCCAGTTCATTCAGGCTGGTGGCTATTCCTTGCTGCTCATGAGGTAACTTCTTACGGCGTATCTTAAGAGAATCTTGTAGGAAACTTTCAGCATCTGCATATCTAGCCCACCTATTATAAATCCATCCTAGCTGATGCATCGAGGCGGCAGTGAGAATATCTTCTTGGCCAAGTACCTTTTTTCGAATGCGCCAAGCCTTCTGAAATAGCTCTTCGGCTTGGGGATACTGACCTAACTCCCGGTAGTAAAGTGCAAGACTGTGTAGGGTTTTAGCAATTTCGCTATCTTCCTCTGCTAAAATGTTTTGTTGTATACGGAGGGCTTTTTGATACAGTTCTTCTACAGTCTCGTACATCACACGTTCAAACAGATAGTAAGCTGCTTCATGGATAAGATGGGCAGCTTCTTGAGAGACTAGCGAATATTGCTCAATGTAGCGTATACATATTTCGACATGGGGAAGATAGATTTGACACTTAGCCCAATTGTTGAATTCAATCGGAGGGAAAACCTGATTGACTGCCAGTACGGTACATTCGGCGTTGTGACGCTGATCTTCTATCGACTGATCTGCCTTCAATATTTCTTGCATGAGTGGATGAATGCTCAGAACATCCAGGGATTTCTCAGTTAGGGGGCGGCTAGACCTTTGTAAAAAAGAATATTTACAAAGCGTGTCAATAGCAGCAACTACATCTGGCGAATCGACTAAAGCCTTCTCGTTGAAGAAGTGTAGCCCCTTGAGGATAAGCTCCTCTGGAATATCTTCCGCTTTCAGAAATGCACAGAAATATAGCACATCGAGAGCAAAAGGCACTTCTGCTATACTTCTGAGTGATAGTAACCAACGGGCTGATAGTGATAAATCATCGGCATCGTTTGCTGTAATTCGCCACTTCAACAATTCAGCACTCTGATTTTTGTAACGCATAAGATAGCCTGATAGGCCACAACAGGTTTCTTCGATGAATGCCGCTGCTTGATTCAAGGCAAGAGGTAAACCATTCATGATCTGTATAATTTTTAGGGCATCTGGATTAGAATCAATAAGATTCTCTTCGTCTCCACTGTTCGGTGGAATAAGCCTGGCACGGCGTAGTAGCAACAAGACACCTTCGCTGTCCATCATCTTTTCGATCTCACTATTCGGGATATCATTGATTTTACGTAATTGGGTAGTAATTAAAACATGACCGTTTTCAATAGCAGGAATGAAGTCGGACAGCAATTTATCATCTTTCACATCATCAAGAATCAGAAGCCAGTTATTCCGCTGCTTCAACCAGCGATGAACAGCAGTAATGCCAATCTGCATGTCCTTCTCTTGCAATCCTGGTAGACGTAGTAGTTGAGCGATAGCCAGCATGTCAAACTCAAAATTGCGGCTAGAAGAAGCATTTACCCAGAGTATAGCGTCATAGCGATTAGACTGTTGATGGGCAAATTCTAAAGCAATTTGGGTTTTTCCCATGCCTGATAAACCACATAATGCTATCAACTGTGTAGCTTTGGTATCTTTACTAAACTGCCTATCCAGTTTTTCTAAGATTCCCTTACGTCCCGTGAAAAAAGTATTACGCGGCGGCAAATTAAGTGTTGCGAGACGCTCGTAAATCATAGGAGACTCCTTCAAGCCAACTGCCTGGAAAGGGAACCACCCTCTCATTCATTATATCTACTGTCTAGCTTACTCATCATTATAGCACAAAAAGGTATCTTGTTGTGCTAAACTCTGCAATACGCAGCTTGAATACTGCATCTGACACGTATTTTATAGTCATACGTATACAAGAATAAGTTCTAACTGAAGAGTCACTTTTCACCCTCCTTTTTCTGGCTCCATTTGGCTTTATATACCCTGATTATTTGTACCTCAGCTGCTAATGAGCGTTCCAGCTCCCAAGCATCTATAAGCTTTTCGCTGGCGGTAAATTGATCTTCCCAGCATAGTTTTTCCTCAGGGACAGGCTCAACATTTTGATATTGAAGTAGAGTTTGAGCTACTGCCCGAATCGATCGCTCTGCCCATATCAAATTTTCTTCCTGTGTTAGTAGGTCAAGAAGAATAATAGGTAAAAAAGGATGAACAGATAATAATTGATTTTGCCATCCAGTACGCTCGATAAAGGAGTATCTGCGTAGCTGTTTAAAAAGTCCATCGAGCGAAGATGGGGATGACACACTATCTATCATAGTTGCAAGTTGTGGACCTAAAAAACTACGTCCCTCTGTAATTATCTTTGGATATGTTCCCTCTGCATGAAAAAAAGCACAAAACCGCAGCAGATCAGCTGCCATAGGATAGATAATTTCCAATTGTTTAAAATGCTGTTGCCAACTTTCTACAAGCGTTAGAGGATAATACCCATCAAGACGGCTATCTCGCAATAAATCAATAAGCGGCCTAACTTTGCCTTCTAAGTAATGTGTTACAAATCTCTCTAAGCTAGACATTGATGAATCAATAAAAGCTCCCGCATGATCAATGGCCAAAGGAAATAGCTGCATTGCATGCACAATTTTTTGTGCATGCTTCTTAACATCTACAGGGACCTCGTTGCTTGTTTGGTAATCTATTATCCTGACACGCTTTAAAAGAAATGAAATAGCGTTTTCTTCGGTCATTTTCTCAATAGGAAGAAGATCTACTGGGCCGACAATCTTTGTACAGGTTGTTACGAGTACATGTCCCTGACCTATAGCTGGTACATAGTTATCTACAAGCGATACATCGTCTATGTCATCAAAGATGAGCAACCACTCGCGGTTTGATCCTAGCCACTCCCTGAGCGCTTCCGCATCAGTCGCATTCCCTTTTATCTTTTCTTTCTCTCTCATATGTTGTACGAGTGGCTTGATTTTCTCATCTAACGCTTGTCGTGAACCTGTTGAACCTATACCGCCCTCTACCCAAAGTACATTTTTATATGTCCTAAGATCAAAGAAGTTGTGGGCATATGCCAAAGCAATTTGTGTTTTGCCACTACCCCTCAATCCAGATAAGACAAGTTTGTAGGGGGCATTTGGTTGGACCTTTTGCGCCCTAAGATACCCCTGTTCAATTTTTGTCAATTGCTCCTGACCGCTAAAGAAAGGGTTACGTCGTGGTGCTTTGAAATAATAAGCGTCGGGGAAATCTGGCTCTGAAAAGTAGAGTGTTGTTGTCCGGACGCTTGGTGAAACTGAGACTGGTGGCGTATGATACTTCTCCCATTTCGCTTGTGCAAGCTCAAAAGCTTGATACAAGCTCTGACTTGTCTGCCCGTTCATTGTACCGTTTTCATATGCGTCGAAGAGTTTAGGGAAAGACGTGACTTGAAGAATGTGAGAGAAATCACAAGGTTCTATACATATAGGAATAATGATTCCACGTTCGCCACTAGGATCTTTTGCAGTAACGGTATGCCACTCTGACTGGTATGCATAAGTTGCAAGGAAAGAGGGCGAGAAGAGCATAATAAAGTGTCTGGCTTGTTTAAAAGCCGCTGACTGTATTTCGGTAAACTGCAATTCGTTAGACTTCATTTCCTCAGAAAAATCAAATTGATTCGCATATCGCTTGATAGAAAACTCCTTATACTTTTCTGCAAGTCGATTTTTAATATTCTCTGCTAGATGTATTTCATTATAAATGCGGTTATCATACAGAATGAGTACTAAGGGAGCTGCCATGCAATTGTTATTCCTCTACTCTACATTTATTGAATGCATGTGCTTTATTGATCTTTACTATCAGCTATATCGTTTAGTCTCTGATGAATAGCTATTGCGTCAGGATGCTCTATCCCGAAGCACTTCTCCAGTATGGCCAATGCGCTTTGATAGCGATCTGCTGCTTGCATATATTTCCCCTCTTCATCATAAAGTTTTGCTTGTTGAAAGAAACTGGTGGCGACATCTGGATGGTTTAGTCCTAGTCCGTGGATGCGAAGTGCTATTACTTCATCTAACAAAGAAGATGCTTCTGAAAATCGCTGTTGAAGGCGTGCGATTTCCGCGAGAATTTCTAGGCTATATGCAAGATAGGGATGTTTTGGCCCTAACTTCTGTTCTCGAACAGCAAGAGCGCGATGAAGTTGGACCTCTGCCTGTTTATACCGACCATCTATGACCGAAATAGCTGCTAAGTGATTCAAAGTCAAGGCAATATCAGGATGATCATTTCCTAATGCGTGTTCCTCGATCAACAAAGCCTGTGTATACACCTGTTGAGCCTGCATATACTGTTCTTGGGCCTGGTACACTTCACCTAGATTGTTGAGAATAGTGGCAAGATAGTGATGATTAGGCCCTAATTTTTGTAACCATAAGCTGTACGCTCGCTTTCCATGCTGCTCTGCTTCAGCATAGCGGTTCAGAATGCGATAAAGCCGTACCATGTTAGCAAGTGTTTGAGCTACATCCAGATGATCCGCTCCAAATATTTCTTCCCTGATCGTGAGTGCTTGTAAATACAATTTTTCCGCATCTTTATACGCACCTTGAGCTACAGAGAGACCTGCCTGATCGTTAAGAACTTGTGCTATATCAGGATGGCGTATTCCGTGAAATACCTTTACTCGAATAGCAAGAGCATCCCGATAGTACTGTTCTGCTTTTCCATAATCTGCCATGCGGCGGTACAGCCTGGCAAGAGAACTTAGAATGTGAGCAACATCAGGATGTTCGCTCTCCTTGCGTTCTTTTCGAATAGCCAGGGCTTGTAGATAGAGCGTTTCTGCCTCACGATAATGACCTTGTGTGTAAGCAAGCTTCGCTTGATTGGTGAGAATATGCGCTACATGAGGATGAGGTGATGGCCAGGCGTGTTGATGGATGTGGAGAGCGTCTGTATAATAATTTGCGGCCCGATCATACTGTCCCAGCCGATAATAGAGAAAACCAAGCCCATTGAAGCTATGTGCGACATCAGGGTGGTCCTCTCCTAATGCCTCGCTACGAATCTTCAAGGCATCATGGAAGAATCGTTCTGCCTCAGGATAGTGATCTCGCCTTTGATAGAGTCGCGCTAAATTATCAAGAATGGTGGCAGTATATGGATGCTTTGCTTCTATATCCTGACGAATGGCCAGAGCCTCAAAATAGTTTTTTTCTGCTCTATCGTATTTTCCAAGAATATATTGGATCCAGGCAAGGTTGTTCAGACTCGTAGCTAAATCGGCACTATCTCCCTCTTGTGACTTGCGAATAGCTAATGCTTGCTGATTGAAGGCTTCCGCTTCAAAATACTTTCCTTCATTGTAGTAGAGCCATGCGAGGTCATTCAGGGTTTGAGGCAGTGCTTGACTAGAATTATCCCGACGGATTTTCCGTGCCTCATCAAATAAGGAAAATGCAGCTTCATACTCACTAAGTGTCCTGTGAAGCCATCCCAGATCATTATAGCTGGAAGCAAGTTCGTCAGGATTGGAAAGTTTTTTACGAATCTCTAACGCAAGTCTATAGAGATGCTCTGCTTGCTTATATTGTGTCCTATCGAACAAATACGTTCCTGCTTCGTGCAATAATCTTCCAGCCTCTGCAAGTTCTAGCTTCTTCTCAGCTTCTGGAAATGCATTCTGCCACTGCTCAATTAAATCAGCACAAGCAAGAGCGGAGGCAATATATCTTTCACAATCTTTTCGATTCTCGTACGTCGCTTCTGGAAATACATGATTGACTGCTCGTATAACGGATTGAACCCAGACATATGGCTCTATATCGCTCGCTACAATGTCTTTTCTGTTTTCTTCCAGTGCTTTTCGTATCACAGATTGCACAAGGCCATGTACATGTAGCATTTTGGTTCGTGGATTGCGGGTGATTAAGGAAAATTTCCGTAGTTCGTTAATGGCACTATCCAGCACAAATGGATTTTGGGTCAGGGCACTGAGAGGTGATTTTGGCATGACAGGGCTATGGGTAATAACTTCTTCAGGGATTTGGTCAACGGCGAGAAAAGCACAAAAGCACAAAAGTTGGCAGGCGGCAGGATGTGTCTCTGCTAGTAGTTCAAAAGATATCGTCCATGTAGTGATGACGGAACTTGCATGCGAAAAAGGAGCGTTTCCACGATTCCTTAGTAAATCGATCAAGTGCTGTGCATAATACTCTTTGTAAGTTGATAAATCCCCATGCGTTTCTTCAATGTACGCGCCTGCTTGATCGAGTGCAAGCGGCAGACCATCCATTTGCTTCGCTATCTCTTTTGCATATCTGCGCTTCTCGTCTGAAATCTCTTCAAACTTGCTATCTGTATCGATGGCATGAATGCGTAATAACAGGAATGTAGCCGCTTCTCTAGGACTCAGCTCGCCAACCGGAATATACTGTGCAATAGTACCTAGAGGCTGTATCTGTGTTGTCAATAAAATATGACCTCCAAAATTGGGCGGGATCACATTGTTGACTACCTCTGGCTTTTCAACATCATCAAGAATGAGCAACCATTCACTATTGGCTTGCAACCAACGTTTTACTGCTGAGGCTACTGCCTCCTGGTTGTTGTGATTTCTCTCTGGTAGCTTCAATTGCCTGGCAATGTTGGCAAAGTCTGAGACGAGTGACTCACGAGCATTTACCCAAAAGATGTGGCGATACTTGTGTTTGTACCTATGAGCATATGCGAGAGCGATTTGTGTTTTTCCAATACCGCCGAGTCCACTTAAGGCTATCGGTTGTGAGGAGGTCGTAGAGGTCTCATGGAAAAAGTAGTGTTCAAGTTGTCCGAGGATTTCTTCGCGATCAATAAACAAAGGGTTTTGTTGATATGGTAGATGATTAAGATCAGGTGAATAAGTATTCATTTGCTCAGATTTACTCTCACGTTGCTTAAAGGCAAGGAGACGCTTTTGAAATTGCCGATGCAATGTTGCCTCATGAAGGATATCAAGGGAGAGTGGCGGGGAAGGCGTTTCGTTCTCTCTGCGTGCTCTTTCCAATAGAAGAGAACGTGCTTCTATCTCGTTCAGCCCAACCAGGTTACTATAATGAATAGTACCAAACAAGCGTTGAAGTTCATCCCGGCACTCTCGTACATGGACGAGCATAATTAATCCATCTGTTTTTTGTGCTTCTTGTTGTAAAAGAAGTACCCAATCTAATTGCTTATAGAGGATGGAGAGATAATTGAGGGAGAGAATGACCAGGATGCGTTTGTAGTGTGTAAGAATGTCAGGTATCGTTTGAGCAAAGTTCTTTTCTGCTTGCAAATCGACATTCGGTATCTTGGCGAGGATATGTGCTGATTTAAGTTGCCAGGTAATCCACTCAGCCCATATTCTGTCATCGTTCGAAAAGCTGATAAAGAAATCTTGTCTTTGATCACGCTCGGATTGATACATTATTTTCTGCTCCTCATAGAAAAATTTCTATAGATGTTGCCATCCGAACGAAAATGGTAAATGTACCCAATCTTTTCCGCTTAATCAGCAATCCTATGTGAATGATATAAGACATAAGTGAAGGTGTATAAATAAGCATAACATATTTACAAACATCTATCAAGTACATCATTACTGGGGTGTATGAAAAAGTTGTAGGCAGGCAAGCAAAAAAGTGGTATCCTCATCTG
>JADEYI010002125.1_pt1 | contig 11088 bp, 10 predicted proteins | sample 8542331 | NCBI WGS metagenome assembly JADEYI01 (sample SAMN16510988, study PRJNA670497) | mine drainage metagenome | isolation source: biofilm near Copperflume 1 | place: Germany: Marsberg coppermine Kilianstollen | collected 2018-02 | reverse complement strand
GCACGACGAGTGCATCACCCGGGAACGTGTGGACAGTCACCGCCGGACCGGCAACCCGAAGGCCGGGATTGAGCGCGCGGATCTGAGGGTCGAGCAGCGCCATGCGTCCCTGGATCGTACTCATCGCCTCGTGCAGGTCGGCCACGGATTGCGCCGCAATCGCTGCGATCAGTTCCGGATCGCAGGCCGGTATGCGCGTGAACACACGGTGGGTCATTGACCCTCCCCTTCGAGTTTGAGTCGGCTGTGGCGCAAGGCATCGGGGTTCACGATGTGCATCGGACGGCGCCCTTCGACGACGTCGATCGCCGCCTGCGCTGCGGCCAATGCCGTCAGCCGGCGAGCGGACTCGCTTCCGCCTCCGATGTGGGGTGACAGGACAACGCGGGCACTGGCGAAGAGTGGATTGGCGATCGTCGGCGGTTCCTCTTCGAGAACGTCGAGTCCAGCCCCGCGCAGATGTCCATTGTCCAGGGCCTGGATCAGCGCCGCCTCGTCGACGACACCACCGCGGGCCGTATTGACGAGCACGGCATCGGACCTCATCAGTTCGAGCTCTTCGCTGCCGATCAAGTGGTACGTCTGTGGTGTGAGCGGCGCATGCAAGGACACGACGTCGCTGCTGGCCAGAAGCGCGTGCAGCTCATCGACCTTCTCGACTCCCAGGGCTGCCATTTCCTCCTCGGAGACGAAAGGGTCGAAGGAGGCGACGCTGGCGCCGAAGCCGAGCCGGCAGATACCCGCCACTCGCCGGGCGATGCTGCCGAAACCGACCAGGCCAACCCGGGCGTCGGACAGGTCGCCCAGCACGACCTGGCCAGGGTGGGTGTAGGCGCCGTAGCGAACATTTCGATCGACGGCGGGAACGTCATGCAGGATGGCGAGCATCAGCGTGACCGCGTGCTCCGCGACGCTGGCGGCGTTCGAACCCCCCGTGTTCGTCACCAGAATCCCCAGGGCGGTGGCCGCATCAACGTCAATCGAATCGAGGCCGGCACCGTGCTTGGCGATCACCTTCAGCCGGCTGCTCTTCGCGAGTGCGGTGGCCGTGATTGGAGCCGACCGGACGATCACCGCATCCGACTCGGCCAGCGCAGCCGCCAGATCCTGTTCGCCGATGGCCAGATGATCGACCTCCACCACGTCAAAGACCTCAGCGAGGAGGTCGATCCCGACCGGATGGATCGGCGCCGGGACGAGGACGACGGGTCGGGGCGACCTCATCTGCCCCCCTCCGGTGCGTGGAGGTCCGCATCGGCAGCTATGGCCTCCGGCCGGTAGCTCGCCCCGCGATGGTGCTGCGGAAGACGCGGGCCGGCACCCATCACGTTGCCGCGCAGCGTATCCGAGGAATACGACCGCGGGAACCGCCCGCGGCGCTGCAGTTCGGGCACCACGAGGTCAACGAAGTCCGGGAGCGTGCGCAAAGGGAGGTTGTCGAAGATGCTGAACCCGTCCAGATCACCGGCGACCATGAGCCGCTCGAGACAGTCGGCCACGGTGGTCGGGGATCCGACGACCGTGATTGCGCCCAGTGATTCGGCCATCTTTTCCGCGGCTTGACGCGGCGTCCAGACTCGATCAGGGTCACCGATGGTGAAGCGCTCCAGCCACGTCCTCAGTCCGTCGGTCTCCACGTAGTGGATCGGCGCATCGAGGTCCACCTCGCCGAAGTCCATCTGCATGAGCGCCGACTGGCGCGCCAACGTCCCTTCGACGCTGACGAACTGAAGCTGCTGAGCGAACTTCGCTTCGGCCTCGGCATCGGTCGGTGCGACGACGACAGAGACGCCGGCGATGAACTTGAGGTCCTCACGACTGCGTCCGACGGCGCGCGCCGCGGCAACCGTCTGGTCGACCGACTTCCGCACGATCTCGATGTCGGTCGTCGAGAGGAAGATCGCCTCGGCGTGCCTGACCGCGAACGCCTGCCCGGCCGATGACGAACCGGCCTGGAACAGCGTCGGGGTCCGCTGCGGAGACGGTTCGCACAAGAACGCATCGGGCACCGAGAAGTACCTGCCCTTGTGCGCGACCGGGTGAATCTTTGCGGGGTCGGTGTAGACGCCTCTTACGACATCTCGAATGATGGCGTCGTCTTCCCAGCTGCCTTCCCAGAGCTTGTAGGCAACCTCCATGAACTCATCGGCGATCGCGTAGCGCTCGTCGTGCGGGATCTGCTGATCCAGGCCGAGGTTGCGCGCCGCGGACGCTGTCGCGGACGTGACGATGTTCCAGCCGATGCGGCCCTTGGTCAGGTGATCAAGGGTCGTCATCTTCCGCGCGAGGCTGTACGGCTGCTCGTAGGTGGTGGACGCGGTCACGGTGAACCCGATGTGCGAGGTCACCGAGGCCATGGCGGCAATCGCCATTGTTGGATCATTCAGCGGCACCGCGATCGCTTCGCGGAAGGCCGTCTCGCTGCTCCCCTTGTAGCCGCTGTGCAGACCGGGGAAGTCGGCCATGAACAGGCTGTCGAACAAGCCGCGCTCGAGAACCCGCGCCGTGTCGAGCCAGTAGTCGAGGTCGGTGTAGCGATGCTCCTGGTTGTAAGGATTGCGCCACGTGCCGATTGCGGTATGTCCGACGCCCGCGATCTTGAAGGCGTGCAGATGGATGCGTTTGATCCCAGTCGTGCTGTCCACAGTGGCATTCACTCCATTGATATAGCCAGTGACCCGGATCAGATACTGTCAAGCACATGACAATTAGCCCTCGATCGTCGGCTGGCAAGCGACGACTTTCCGTGGAAGCGGAATCGACTCAGTCTGGGCAGGGGCGTCTGCACTTCTTCGACTTTCTCACGCCAGAAGCGCAGCAGGACTTCGAAGCGATGGCCAGCCGGCGCCAGTTCCAGGCGACGGAGCGGATTTACGGTCAAGATGACCTGCACCGGCTGATGTTCCGCATCGTCTCGGGCCGTGTCTGGTTGTCCTATTCGCGGCCGGACGGCCGCGAGCACCTCAGCCTCCTCGTCGGCCCGGGAGAATGCTTTGGGTTCAGTTCGCTGGTCGACGGCGAAGGCCTGCCCCAAAGCGCGACGGCTCGTTCTGAGGTGCACGTGCAGGTGCTCACGAAAGCCGCCCTCGACCAGCTGCGGGCCAAGCACAGATCTGTCGATGACGCGATGATGCGGTCGATGCTGCGCGACATCAGAATCCTGATCAGCCACCTGTCGGAGGCCACTATCTCGGACCTGCCGTCGCGACTCGCGCATCGGCTGCTGCTCTACGCGGTACCCGACCGATCGAACCAGCCCGTGGTGCGCCTTACTCAGAGCGAGCTGGCCGGAGTGTTCGGTGTCTCTCGGCAGACGGTCAACAAGGTGCTCAGCGACCTCGTGACGCAGGGTTTGATCACGCAGTCGTACGGCCAGGTGCGTCTGCAGGATGTACCGCGACTGCGGCAATTGGCAGACGGCACCTGAGACAGGTACCAAGTCAGCAACCCGTGCTCAAAGAAGGCGCTTTTGCTTGCGGAAGTTGACCCCTCCGACGGTCGCTGTCAATCCGGCAGAAATGGTCCGACCGACCGGCAGCTGAGCGAGCCCGTTGACGATCGTCACCAGCGTCGGAAGTTCCTTCCAGGTGGCCTGATTGAATCGCACCTGCCCATTCGCCGACGAATGGTGGAGAATCCTCATGTTGTTGGCCTCGGCCGGGGTGAGGCTCAGGTAGGAGACGTCCGACTCACCCCAGTGCTCGGCCATCGGAAAGTACTTGTAGACGAACGTCGCGCGAGGGACCGCCTGTGGAACCGGTTCAACCGCCTGCAGATCAGACAGGTTCATCTCGAGGAACGTGAAGCCGTCCCAGCTCGCACTCGCTGTGGCTGAATGGTCATCCGCAACGGAGATGTCGGGGATATCCGCGAACAGCTTGGGGTATCCCATCTCCTCCCGCCCGGTCATGATGGGATCGGCCATGTTCTCCCACAAGACGGACACAAAGTCTCCGTCGATCGTCGTGCCATCGGCGGCCCGGTAGGTCACCGGCCAATTGACATTGACAAGGTTGTAGCCCCGCCCGGCGAGCCAATCAATGTTGGTGATTTCACAGATCACCACCGTAAAATTGGGTGCGGCCAGTTCAAGCCCAGGCGGCAGCAGCTCGCGTAGAGCATCCCCATCTGTTTCGACGGTCACGCTCGCAGTCCGGATGTCATGGTCGAGTTCAGCGACGAACGGCATCCCGTCCGGGCCCTGCCGAGGGCCGAGGCTGGGACCAAATGTGATGGGCATTCGATACATTGGCTTGCCGGGATTGGGATTCATCGAGTGACCTTGTCTGCTTTGGTGTTTTCGGTGGCCCTCGCGTTGGGGACGAGGGGGAACTCGGGATGGTCGAGCTCGGCGCCGACCCGCAGCCCCAGCCCCTTCGTGAGGAAGCCCTCCGCTCCTGTGTAGCGGGAACTGGCCGGAAAATAGCTCGCCGCGTAGTTCCACCGCGCCATGCCGGTCGAATTGCCCGGTGCGCCATGGATGATCCGGCTGTTGTGGATGGTCGCATCGCCCGGCTCATAGCTCAGCGGCGGTGTCACCGTCGTCGTGGTCGTCAGCCACGGATAGGCTGCGAACACCGAGTCGAGGTCAAGCAGGTCGCGCCGGTACGGCTGTCGGGTCATGTAGTCATCACGATCGGATCCCTCGACGAACCGCATGCTGCCCATCTCTGGCTCGACCCGGTCGAGCGCGATCCAGCAGGTCACGCTCAGCGCGCGGTGGATCGGGAAGGCGTGAAAATCCTGGTGGTAGTTCGTCGGACCGCTGCCCGCGCCGCTGGCTGCCCCCAGCTTGGCGCCGATGACGTCAATGTAGCAACGTGTTCCCGCCGCGTCGGGGCGGAGACGTTCGATATTGCGAGCCATCTGCGGATTGAAGGACACCCGCTTGAACGCCTCGTCACGGCGCGAGACGTGCATGAGACTCATCGCAATGTCTGCGACATCAATTCCCTCATCAGCGTCGTCGCCCACCGTGCCATTGGCGTCGTCAAAGTCGAAGTAGACCTTCGCGCGGTCCCGAAGGTCTGCGGCGTACTCGGCCTCTAGGTAGCCCGGAAGAAACACCCAGCCCTTCTCATCGAAGTGCTTGACCTCGTCGTCGGTGAGGCTCCGAACTCCGGCTTCTCTGCCGTCCAACACAGTCGTGCTCCCATCCGATCCGGGCAAGCTCCCTCACCCCGAGACACTAGTCATGGTCGTTGAGACGTCGACAATTCGTGTTCCACGGGGCGAGATAGCATCCGTTGCGCGGAGGGAACGGTGCTCAGCAGTCGGGTCGCCGTGCCGCCGAGAATCATTTCGACGTCCTCGGTCGTGATGAACCCGCATTCCTTGCGAATGAAGTCGATCGATTGCTGATACGAACAGCGCTCGAGGACTGGCGGGAAGTTGGATCCCCATATCAAGCGGTCGGCGCCGAAGCGGTCGTAGACCTGGCGCATCAGTTCGGCGGCATCGGAGAAGGGGTAAGGCTGAGCCGATACCTGTGGGAACAGAGACACCTTGAGATACACGTTCGAGAACTTCTGCAAGGCCAGGACAAGGTCCCACTCGTCAGGCGCCGCTGGCTTGTGATCGAGCGCGCAGTGATCGACCAAGAGCACAAGATTAGGTTGACGGCGGGCAAGTTCGGCCAGCCGAGCAGCTTGGTCGGGTGCGAAGACGGCCACGATGAGACCCAAATCCTGACAGGTCTTCCAGAAGCCCTCCCAGGCGCGGACCCAGTCGACCGGGTGCGACCCACCTGGAAAGAGGGTAAGTCGCACCCCGGCGGAAACCCGGTGCTGAGCCCACGCCCTCAGCTGCGCGGTTACGTCCGGCGCATCCGGATCGAACCGGCCAAGCACACGGATCCGATCCGGATAGCGCAGTGCCCCCTCCAGCGAGTACCGGTTGTCGTAGCCCATCAGCGACGGGGTCACCTGAACGATGCCGGAAACGCCCGCCGAGTCAGCCAGCTCGATGACATCCTCGACCGAGATCGGCGGCCCAAGCTCCATCCCCCCCGAGTCATACGTGACATCCGGCGTCTGAGGCGGCCAATAGTGAAGGTGGGTATCTACGATCGCGGACATCATCCACCGCGCTTTTCGAGCTCGACCGAGCGATGGCCTATACCCGCGATGCGCTCTCGTATGGCGTCCAGTACCACGTGATAGTCCGCCGGCGGGACTCCCCCGAATGCGTAGCCGAGTTCCAGGCTTGCGACCCAATCGAGGCGAGCCGCGCTTGCCCTCGACATGATGGGGTCCAGGCCAAGCTCGCACAGCGCGTCAGCACTCATCGAGACTTCCTCGGACCGTCTTGCGGCGTGCACCGCCGCACTGGTCAGGTGGTAATTGATTGCATCACTAAAAGAGTCGTGCTTGTCCATCAAGCCCGAAAGCGACCGAACGACCTGCTCGGAAATCCCATACCGATCACTGGCGACTACGCACTCGAAGATCAGAGCATCGAGGCCCTTGGTCAGCACACTTCGGAGGATCTTCACCGCGGACGCATCACCGATGCGTTCACCGGCCAAATCGACTCGCATACCCCACGGGGACAAGAGCTCAATCAGACGGTGCGCCGCCACCCCTCCACTGACAAGTACCTCGGTCTGGTGGCGATCGACCCGCACCGGCGACATAATTGCACCATCTACATAGCCACTCCTTGCTTGGTCAAGCACCCGGCCAACCTCGAGCTTGACCGCGGGTGTCGTCGACGCGAGGTCCGCGTAGATGTGCCGGTTCCCGAGAATGAACTTCAGTCGGCTCGCGACCTCGACACACTTCGCCCCAGGCGTCAGGCCGAGTAGCACGTCGGACTCAGACGCCAACTCATCGAGCGAGTCGACGAGGGTCACACCGCACGAGGCAGCTCTAGCCTGGATCAAATCGCTGAACGCACCAGCATTCGACCCCGGGTCGAAGGCGCAGATCTGACCCATTCCCACATCGTGGAAGCCCGAAGCGAAAGAGCTTCCGACTTCCCCGAAGCCAACGAGACCCAGCCTGAATCGCGGCAGATCCACGCGATCGCCCCTCACTGGCATCAGACTGTGAACCCGCCGTCTGCGACCAAGTTGTGCCCTGTCACGTAGGACGACATCGAGGACGCGAGATAAATCGCGTTGTGCGCCATCTCGGTTGGCGATGACTGCCGTTGCAGCGGCACCGATCCCGCGACCAGGGCGTCCACCTCGGCGCGCCCGCCCACTTCAGCGATGAACGGGTCGTTGAAAGGAGTGTCGACCCACCCCGGAGACAACGCGTTCACGCGGATGCCGTACGGCGCCAACTCCTTGGCCGCGGTCTTTGTGAAGGCAATGACCGCGGCCTTGGAGGACCCGTAGGCGCTCAAGCCCTCGAAGCCGCGCAGGCCGCCGGCGGAGGCGATGTTGACGATCGACGCACCACCTCGGCCAAGCATATGGGGGCCGCCGTACTTCGTCATGAGGAATGTGCCGCGCACGTTCACGGCGAATTGGCGGTCCCAGTCCTCTTCGGCAATCTCCATTATCTTCCCGGCGGTCTGCACCCCGGCGACGTTGATGATGACGTCAACGCCGCCGTGCCTTTCAACCACAGCCTGAAAGAGAGCTTTCACAGAGGCCGCGTCTGAGACGTCGACCGTGTGGAACATGCTGCCTGACTCCTGCGCAGCCCTCTCCACCGCGGCGGAGTCAATGTCGGCGAAGACAATCTCACCGCCAGCGGCGATGGCCGCGTTCGCCACCGCCCGACCGATTCCCGATGCCGCGCCGGAGACAACAACCGTCTTGTCCCTCAGCAGCATTCGGCTGTCATCTTGAGGTTCCATGACTAGTCCAGGTGATAGATGCGCGCCGCATTGCCGTGCAGGGCCTTGCGCGCGATGTCGTCCGGGACCGAGGCGAATGCGTGAGCGACATGATCGGAAACCAGTTCAGCCGGCGACGCCGGCCCCGGCGAAAGAGATGTCGGGTGCGGGTAGTCGGTCTCGAACAGAAAGTTGTCGGGGTACTGCTCCAAGAGGACCAGCGTGCCCCGTTCAAACCAGAAGGAGCCATAGCACTGGCGACGGAAGACCTCGCTGGGCAGCGGGCCGGCTCCCATCGCCTTGTCCGCCCCATATCCCTTCCAGTGCCAGTCGAGAGACTCGATCAAGAACGGCAGATAACCCATGCCGCTCTCCACCGACACGAACGGCAGCCGCGGGAAGCGGTTCCCGAGGCCGTCCATGCAGATCTGCGCGATGCAATCCCCGTTGGTCATCTGCCCGACGGCGCTCAATCGCGCGGCCGTGCTCGGCACCCACCCGTCAGACCACGCCTTCATCTGGTCCGCCGACAGTATGGGTACGTCGGAACCGCCGAAGCCAACGTGGAAGTTGACGGCGAGCTCGAGATCCTGGCACAAGGCGTAGATCGGGTCCCAGTGTTGATCGGTGAAGACCGGGAAGTCAATCTTCTCGAACTTGTTCGCGAAAAGGATTCCCTTGTGCCCGATCTCCTTTGCGCGCTTGATCTCTATGAGCGACTCCTCGATGTCCCAGAACGGCACCATCGCCATGGGAATCAGGCGCTGCGGATCGGCGCTCGCGAACTCGACCAGGAAGTCGTTGTAGATCTGCGTGCACAGGATCGCGATCTCCGGGCCCTGCTTCACGAACGACATCGGCTGAAATCCGATGATGTTCGGGTACAGCACCTGGCCATGGATGCCGTACTCATCCATCCGCTTCAGGCGCTCAACCGGGTCCCACGCCCCCTGATCGCCATCCGCGATGTTGCGGAAGAAGCTCTTCGGCGGGTATTCGTTCCCGCCGGCATAGGAGAACTGTCCCGTCGTCCCAAGCCACTCGTCGCCGATGCGCCAGTGGTCATAGCCAGTGCTCTCCAGACGGTGCACCGACGGCACTTGATCCCGATACTTCGCCGGAGCCCGACTCGTCCACAGGTCTGGCGGCTCAGTGACATGAGAATCCGTGTCAATCACCTGGATGCTTGCCAACGTTTGAGCACTCGCCATTGATGGCCTCCTCGATAGTGCGATGGACGGGTTGTGCCGGTCGAAGACGAAGACACCTTCGACTAAACTCCAAGCTAGGCAGCCGCAGAGCGTCTGTCGACTGCCCGATGTCGCCCAGTGGAACGCGACCAGTCTCCCGGGCGGCACGGACACGTCGTTCCAGTCCCCGCAACGACGGCCTTGACGATCGATTTGCGGTGAGCGACCCTCAGTCTGCCTTGTCCAGCAACTTGGAGGATTCATGCCGCAGTTCCGTGGCAGCGATATTGATGCGATAGCGCAGCTCCTGGCCCGCACAGCGGACGTCCTGGACTTTCGCGAATGGGACCGGCTCAGCCAGGCATTCACCGAAGAGACGGAGGCCTATGGCGGTCATGGGCTGGCAGCCATCCAGTTAAGTCTCAGGCGCTGCTTTGACGAGTGTGGGCCGACCCATCACCTGCTCGGGAACATCCAGATCGAGGTCGACGGCAGCCGCGCAAGATCGACGGCAAAGTATCGAGCGATCCACCAGGGGCTCGGCGCTCGTTCAAATCTGACCTACGAATCGATCGGCGAGTACCACGACGAGCATGAACGGACGACGGGCGGATGGCGGATCGTGCACCGGCAGGTGGACGTCCGCATGACCTTTGGCGACCGTTCAGTCCTGCAGCCCGGACCGATCGATCCGCCGACGCGGGTCAGTCGCTGAGCCGGAATGTGCACGTCCTCGCGGGCGACCCGCCCTACCCGGATGCTGCCGCTCGACCGGCGATCCGGCCAAAGACCATCGCGTCAGCAATCATCATCCCGCCGTCCATGCACCAGGCGTAGGACGAGCTGATCTCACCGGCCGCATACAGGCGCGTGATAGGCGAGCCGTCGGGCCGCAGGACCCGGGCTCGCTCGTCGCGCCGAGGGCCACCGCAGGTGTAGCCCACAATTGGCGCACAGCGGAAGCCATAGAACGGCGCCGTTTCCAGCGGCAGCAAGGTCTGCGGATCTCGGCCGAACGCGGCGTCCTCCCCCACTGCGCAGGCCCGGTTGTACTCGTCCACGGTCCGGCTGAGCGTTCCCGGATCGAGTCCAAGCAGCGGCGCCAGCGCTTGCATTGTCGATGCGGATTGGATCCACCCACGGTCGATTTCCGCGACGCTGCCCTCACTCCACGACGCGCCTTCGACAATGGTGTTCCAGGAATACGCCGCGCGATCGATGGGCTGGAAGAGTGAACCCGCCACGCGCGTTGCCTCGTCAAACAGCACGATGGTTTCCGGCGGTGGAGAGAGTCGATACTCGCCATCGATCTTCACGTGACCATGCCCGCCAAGCCGGGGATATTCGTCGGTGAAGCGTCGCCCGCATTGGTCGACGAAGACCAGCCCACGCCGCTCAGGCGCGATGTGGAACCCACTGGCCCAGCCTGGTGCGGCCAGTCCGAGCACCGGCAGATAGTTGTCCATGTGCCAGAGGTCGGCACCTGCCTGTTGAGCGATCAGGATGCCGTCGCCGGTGTTCGCCGGACTGCCCCACGGGACGCTGTCGGAGACGCCGAGGTATTCCAGTGCCATCTCGGGGTTGTTCTCGAAGCCCCCCGTTGCCAGCACCACACCCCGGCGCGCCCGCACCCGCAGCTTGGTGCCGGCGGAGCCGACGACTGCGCCCAGCACCTGCCCGTCGGCGACGATGAGTTCGAGCAAGGGGCACTCAAAGCGCACCTCGATGCCGCGCCGGTGCGCAGCGTCGAGCGCGGTTTCCCACACGCGCGCCATCCCCATGACCTTGTCGACGACCCACATGCCGCCGTAGCAGTCGGCCCCGGCAAGGTCGGCGAACTCCGGTGGCTCGCTCCCGGGGAGGATGGACACCGAGCCACCGAGAGCCTCGATCCATTCGGTGTTGCGCCTCGTCTCTGACGCCCACACGCGCACGACTTCGGGCGGTGGCGGATCGCCAGCCGACATCGCGATGAGGTGACGGGCGGCCGCGTCCTCGTCCAGATTCTCGAACCAGCAGTTGCCGGACACGCGAGAATTCCCGCCGCTGTGCGCCTCGTCGGTCTTCTCGAGCAGGAGGACCTCGGCGCCAAGGTCATGCGCGGTGATCG
>JADEYI010002124.1_pt1 | contig 11093 bp, 9 predicted proteins | sample 8542331 | NCBI WGS metagenome assembly JADEYI01 (sample SAMN16510988, study PRJNA670497) | mine drainage metagenome | isolation source: biofilm near Copperflume 1 | place: Germany: Marsberg coppermine Kilianstollen | collected 2018-02 | reverse complement strand
TATGGCGCGCTACCTGCTCGAAGACGCGGCGCACTACGCGAAGCACCGCAAAGCGCCGGATGTACGCACGCTCTGTCTCATCGACGAGTTTGGGGCGTTGGGTATTTCCAACGTGGCCGGCCTTTATGAGCGGATGCGCGAGGCCGGGTTGTCGATGTGGGCCTCGGCGCAGTCCTACCAGGGCCTCGGGTCGGAACACGGAAGCGTGCTGGCCGCTTCTTCTATCAAGATCTTACATCGCTGTGGCGATCCGGAGGAAATGGTCAAGTTCGCCGGCCAGCGCGAGATGCCAGCCTTTTCCCAGACCCTGGATGACGAGGGGGACACGCTTCGGCCTTCTGCCGAGCCAGTACACCCGCCAGAGGGGCGCACGACCGTGCAGATGCAGCGCCAGTATGCGGTTCCCATCGAAGACGTGCAGCAGCTCGCGCTCGGGACGATTGACCTCATCACTGGCGGGCTCCATGCATGGGTACAGGTGTACCCCGTGATACTGCCAGAAGACCTGTTGCGGATGGCTACTGCATTGGTGTCAGCGCCGCCGGAGGAGAGGCCCTCGCCGATGGCGCCGCCACCACCGCCAGCATCGAGGAAGAAAACGCCGAGGCGAACGCCACCACCGGCAGATGGAAAGGATCAGAGCCAGGAAGCGAAGCCGCCAGAGCCCGTGCATGCGCCACCACCCGCGCGGCCACAGGCGAGTTGGCCAAGACCAGCAGACGAGGAGGATGATAGCCCTGTCGATTTTTAGGATGTGTTCCTGGGAGAAAGAAACTGGTGCTTTTGCCCGCTGTCCTTGTAGGGAAGAAGCCGTAGCGCGAGTTATGTCGCACTAGTGGCAATGTATCAGAGAACAAGGAGACCATAACTATGTGGATCGCCCTGCTTTTGCTGACCTGGGGTATAGAGGGGGTCGCTGGTGTCTGGTTCTGTTATCATTACTGGATCTTTACCGGGATTCATTCCGGCACTGGCGTCTTCTTTACTGGCCCCGGGGAAGCGGTTGTGCAGGTGTGGAATGCCCTTGCCATGGCACTCGCTCACGAGTATGCACCTCACCGGCATCCATTGGTGCTGACACAGGAGGAGCTGGCACACTTCTTTCTGGCAGCCTATGTCGCTTTTCACGTTCTCGCCCTGCTGAGGGGAGCAGTTGCTCCCAGCCGGGAACGGCGCCAACTGGGGGTCCGGGCGCGGCCGAGCGGTCGGGAAGTCCAGCGCCTTGAGCAGGTGTTTGCTGCGCTCCAACGGTCGCAGGTAGCGACACCGGACGCACCGCCACTCAAACGACCGTACAACTGGAAGGTACGCGATAATGACCAGGCGATGCACATGCGCTGGATCGGTCTGGTATTAGTGATCGACCGGGGGCTGCTGATGAGCCGTCACTTTCCCCCGCTGCTGGCTCACGAACTGGCCCACGCCAACAGCTTTGACCTGCTCACCCGGAGCCTCTATGCCATCTTGCCGCCATTGCGCTGGAGCATCCTGACGTTGCTCGGCCTGCCACTGGCCTGTGGCCCGGCCATCCTGCACCTCGTGTGGATGAAGTACTGGCGTGACCGGGTGTTTGCCGCAGACGAGTACGCGGCACGCCTGGGTCAGTGTCACCCGCTCAAACGTACCCTGGATGATCTTCGCTGGGTACTGGATGGTGGCAGGGCCACCAGGGGAGGGCGCTGGTTGCGCGAGACGCCATATCTAGAGGAGCGCATTGACCGCCTGGATCGTTATCAGCCGCCGATGCCTCAGACAGTGGTTTGAGACGCGACCCGAACCTACCTGCTTCACTTTGATGCGAACCGCTCCGGCACAGGACAGGGAGGGGGCAGCAAAGGGTCAACTTTTACATGTCTCTACGATCGCTCTGCTTGCCAGAGGCAACCGTTTTTAGAGCGCTTTTCGTGTGCTTTTCGATAGTTTGTGCTTGTGAAGGTAGTATTGTGATGTCTCCCAAATTCCTTCAGAGAAAGCGAATGTGGGAACAGGTGAAGAAGCTGATTTCTGGCTTGTAGAACAGGAGTTGGCGAAAGAATGAGAGGTGAATCAATGCCAGTAACGGTAATACTCCAATTTGCTGACCAGGGCTGGCACGTTCGCTGGCGGACCCCAGATCCGGCAGAGTTTGAGGCGACCAGGCGGGCATTCAAAGACATCCTGTCTCTCCATGATTACTATTGGGACCCGGAGGCTTTCAGCGGGAAGGGTGGATGGTGGGTTGCCTACGGCGCACTGGACTCCGTCGGCCACTTGTTCCACAATTATCAGCTCCTGCGCGATCAGCTTGAACAGCCCTACTGGCCACAGTTTGAGCGACAGCGGCAAGAGACTCGTGAGCGCTTTGCGCGGGAGCGGGAGCGAGAGGCCAGTGAGCGAGAAACAGCGCAGCAGCAGAAGCAGCGGCAACAGCGTCAACAGAAGAAAGCACAGCAGCGAAAAGAGCCTCACCCGAAGCGCGAAGATGTGAGGCTGCCCCGAACAGTCGAGGAAGCCCTGGCTATCCTGCATTTGACCCCTCCAGTCACGGCCAGCGATATTAAACGCGCTTATCGGACCCAGGCTTTCAAATCTCACCCGGATCGTGGCGGGAGCCATGCCGCGATGGTCAAAATCAATGCCGCCTACGAGCTGGCTTTGGCCGCATGCTGATAGCAATGCAGTTCTTTTCAACACTACTTCAATGGGTAGTGCAAACGACGCTACAGGGTGCATGTTATAGCCTCACCTGCGCTTTCGTGCCGCCTCGCGGATGGTTTGCAGGTTGAGCAGTTCGGCGACCTCGTAGCTTGTGACGGGGCCAGGTTTGGGGCGCAAGCGTATGAGTGATGGGAAGTGGCCGATGCGCCCGTGGAGTTCGGCAAGCAGGACGAAGGCTGCCGGTGCGTAACCAGGCGGGTTGATGAGTAGGGGAAGAGTTTGCCATTCTTCGGAGGTGAGGCCAACGGTATCTACGATAGCGATGATTTGTGGTTCGAGCGGCCCGGCCTGATCGATTTGCACAGGGATAGTGCGTATTTCCTCGATAGAGGTGTGAGCGAGCGCTTCGATCTGCGCTCGCTGTTCGGATGTGAGGGGGTGAGTGAAGTTTAAGATGAGCATGATTGTAACCTGTATGCTAGTTATCTCCTCGGCCGCAGCTTCAACTCGACAACCAGGCGACCGCTGTACTCCTGACGCAGACCCGTCACAACGACTGATATTTTGGAACCCAATTGCCGATCTATCTGTTCCTTTGGGATAAACCCAATAATCTGTGCGGGATCCCGATTCCAGAACCTGACTTCAACACCCTGCTCACTTTGAGTAAAATCAACCAGACCGCGCAACTCATTGCCGACATAAAAGACCTCCGCCAGATCAGGCGGCAGGACTGGCTGCGGTCTGTCTTTCTCTGCCTGGGTCTGTTCCACGGTCGCGGGTTGAGGCACTTGCGGACGGAACTTTCCCTCGAAGTATGGCTTGTCGAACCGCCTGGGATCAGGCAATACCGGGCGATTGCGATACTCTTTAAGCTCCATATAACGCGTATTTGGACGCTGCTGGTCTTCCAGGTATAGCTGGCTACCTTCTTCTGCCCGGTAGCCCGGCCACTCGAATAGCTTGAGTAGCATGGCGATGCGCAGCATATCTGCCAGCCGCTTGCATGACGGATCGGGATTCAGTTCGCGCAACAGGTGTTCCTCGAAAGGTTGCGTCCGGCGCTCCAGTACTTCTCGAATAGCCAGGTCCTCGCCCGTCGACGCCTCACCTAATCGCCAGTTATCGCCGCTATCATTAAAAAGCTTCCCATAGCGCAGCCACCGATCTATGAGATGCAGATGGGCATGTAGCTCCACAGCTCCCATCCCTAAGGGTTTACCCATGCCAAGATGATGGCAATAGCGCCGCCCCTGCTCACCGTGTGGATGCAGCGTCCAGCAGAGCGCACCCAACTCGTGATCTGACAAATTCTCGAAGTAGACACGGAAGGAGAACTGGACTCCCGGCTTGAGCGGTTTAAAGCGCGTGTGCTGAGTATCCTTTGGACCTACTTTGGCTGATTCCTTGATCGAAGTACGGATCTCCTCAAGCGTAAGGCCTCGGTCGGTATCCAGACCCTGGTGCCAGTAGAGTTTATGACCGCGGATAGTGGTCTTGTCGCTATCTGCTGGTAGACTGTCGTAGTGGTCGAGTCTTCTCGGATCATCAGGATGTTGCTGTGTAAGATAGTGTTGGAATGCTGTGGGTTTTGGCGTTGCCAATATCCTGGGTACAGTTTCCCTGTTAAAACTTCCTGCCAGCCAGATATCAGCCGGGTCGGACCGGAGTACAGCATCCGTGACGATAACACGGCCAGCGTAAGCACGACCCTTGTCACCTTGCCTGGGTACGTCGGTCCCCAGTTCGGTAAGCTGCTGGTGAGTGCGGACAAAGCCGAACATCGCTTCAGCGTAATCGATATGCCTGCTGCTGCGTAGAGACGGATCTACCAGGTCAAATGGTGAACGAGTATAAGGTAACCTAAACATTCGCGCTCGACCAATAAACGTCAGTTTCCCATTTTCCCGCAAGAAGAAGATGGGCTCTCCAGGAGCAGTTGGTGCCATACCAAGCATCCCATTTCGCTCACGGTAGTGAGAAGTTGGTTGATTGGCTGGGAACGCTCCTTCCTGCCACTGTGTTAGCTGATCGTCGTCATGGAAACGTCTGATGATATCCTCGGAAGCAGGTATTTCTTCAGCATCATCTGTGGGTAGCAAGAAGACAAATTCTTTACTCTTGCCTGGTCTGTTTCTGTTACCCGGCATATCCCCCGTAATTACTAAGCGCCCCTCAACCATATCATCATGCTTCTGGTAGTTTAACTCTTCAACGATACCTGTCTGAGTTCGAAGCCTCACCCAGACCGAGGCGTACTGCCGTGGCTGTCCTTGCCATACTGGTATCTGATTAGGTGGATTGCCGCTGTATATAGGGTTGCCAATCATGGAGCGCTTAACACGAGCCATTGAACAGACCTTGATGTGGTATGTATCGCCTTTGCGAATGAGGAACCCTGTTTCGACGCGTTCACTCATTCTCTTACGATAATAGTCCCCGATCGTAGTTGCGTCAACTGTGCGAAAGAATAGATGTTTCTCGGTGACCCACTGCATCTTGCTGTAGCTGACGATTTCGAGTAGCGCACGGAGCATGCCGCGCAGGCTGCTGCCGGGAATAACTGGTATGCGTTCATTGCCGGTATGGAAGAACTCGGGCTTGTTCTTTACCTCCTGATCCGACTCCAGACGTGGGAAATCCTCAGCCAGCACAGGGCCACGGATATAGAGAGGTGAGCGTGTAGTCAGCGTCACATCGAAATAGCCGCTATGACGGTCGTAGTAGTATTTGTCGTGATCTGGCAGTTCGTCGGTCTTATGAACGGCGGGGACGATCTTCTCGGGCAACGGCACAAAATTGTACGGAGCGCTAGCGATTCTCCATGGGTTAGTAGGGTTTTGGTGCTCAGGCCAGTGTTGTAGAATTGTCATGCGTTGCTCTCCTTCGGCTCCGGCAGCAGGCTAAAAAGCCGACTGGCATTTACCCGCGTGAAGCCATATTCATCTGACTGCAAATAGTGGCGAACTACGAGTCTCAGAGTGCGATTTTGCTCGTCAATCTCTCCTGGATAAAGCGGAACGGCGTGAAAGAGCCCTTGCGAACCCTCACTCATCAGGTAGAAGCCTTTGTTCAGGGGTACTGCCTTTGTACCCACCAAGATTTGCTGTTCGTCAAAAGCTGCGGTCCATTCGGGGGTAGTGCCCAGCGTGTCATCAGCGATTAGCCGACCTACCCATGCGCCATCGTCATTACGCCAAACGAGCAACTCGCCCGTACGCGCGAAGAGCCGAGCCATCTGGAGCGTCTCCAACCGCAAAGGCGGAGAGTATTCTGGCGCTAAGTCATGCGAGGTGATCAATTCCTGGCTGTCGAGCCGACCCCATATTACGCCACAGTCGTCGTGCGCAAGCAGGTATTTCAGTTTGTAGATGTGCATATGCTGGGACAGCCATTTGGCCGGCTCGTCTGCAAAGCCGTCCATTTTGACAGCCTTGCATGTTGCCGCAATGTTGTCGATGATCTTCCGCTTCATGATTTGCTCCCGCCTAGATGTGTATGTAGCTCGGCGACGTAATTTTCTAGACCCTCTTGGTCGCCTACCGTCACGTTCAGACCATTGACCCCATTTGCGAGCAGATCCCAGGTCCGCACCTGTCCGTTCCGGTACTCCAGTTGGCAGTTCTTGCCCTGCAGTCGGCCACGCCCTATGGAAATCTCGCCGCCCAGCGGCAGGTCTCCGGTCCAGAGATCTTTCAAAAGCAAGAGGAGCAAGCCGATTTCGTATTCCTGCGGGTTCTCAAGTCGCAGGTTCACAGTGACAAGCGATTGCGCGTCGCCGAACAGAGGCTGCTCGTTGAACAAGGCCCCATCGCGGGTACCACCGGTGAAGCGGTCGATACTCACACGGTTTTGCACAGACATATCTTCGACGCCGCTCACCATGTGTTCGTAGAGATGCATACGACTGCCGACGGGCTTTTTGACAGTATCCATATCGGCTCCGAACATGTCGTCAACCAACTTGCGGGCTACCTTTTCGCCTTCTCCCGTGTTTGGCGCAATCAGGCGGGCGATCTTGAAGGCTCTGGCGCGCAGCGCGCCGGTGAGGCTGGTACCGGATAAGACTGGTTGGCGCATGCGTTTCCCGCCAGGCGATAATGCCGGCCGCCTCGAATGCAGATGCATGATGTCAGGTCGCTGGATTTCGGCGTCGTTCGCACCAGCCTGTTCGATGTCTGGCCCGCTCCCGGAGCGAATGAGCAACGATCCATCCAGCAAGAATTCGGCCTTGAGGTGGAAAGCCCGCCGCCGATCGGCTATCATCTCGCCAACGCCGGTCGCCTGGAGTATATCTGGACTGGCGGAGACACTCAACGCTGCAGCGCTATTCTTGATCCAATCCAGCAGTTGCGCAGTATCTGTCAGGTCGTATTCTTTGATGCGCCACCCGGTGACGCTCACCTGACCGTAGCCGCGCCGCTTGCGCGCGCCCATGGTGATGCCGCCATCGTTCAAACCGGCGAGCGCCGTAGCCAGCGCCTGTTTAAGCGCGGGCACATCATCACGCTGGCACACGACCAACTCGAAGCGCAGGGGAAACGTTGTACCGGCTTCCCACATCTTAATAGTGAACAACTTATCTTCTACACTGGTGCGGCTATCTCCCGCGAGACGCACCCCGTCGCGCAACTCAATAGCAGCGTCTTTTCCGCGTGCGTCTTCAACGATAAGCGGACTCTGTTCGCCATAATCGTTGCCCTTGTTGCCGCCGAAAAGGAGTATGCTAGCCGATCTGGAGTGGTCTGCACCCGTATCTTCTGTTGTAGCAATTTTCGCTCTGAAGCCGTGTTCGCGTTCGCGCAAATAGCTCCGTAAAGCACCGGCAATTGAGGCGCCGGTCAGCAGTGGCGTCTTGCCATCCAGTGGGTCGGTCAGCAGCGGCATGTCGACCAGGGTATCGCCTTCGCCGTTGCCGAAATGGGCGGGGGTTTGCAGGACGAGATCGCCCTCAACCACAATGCGCCGCACGATTTTGCGCGATACATCACCGGACCACGAAGGTTTGGGCATGGCTAGTTCTCCTCTCGGTGTTCTTTGGCCGCGTGTGCCAGCACCAGGTCTATGAGCTGCAGGACGTATTCCAGACGCAAACCATCGTTTATCTCCGCTTTCACGTCGCCGATCCTGGCGCCAACCTCAACGCCGCTTATACGCAGGCGATTTCTCCAATCATTGTCGGCCATCGTCCACGCGCCCTCGCGCCCGCACCTAAGCAGATCTTTGAGCCAGCGGAGCAGAGGTTCTCCGTCGACGATGCTGCGTTCAAACTGGCGGCGGGCGCTGCTTCTCTTTTCAATGCTGTCGATGAACTTGCATATCTTATCGGTGCCCGGCGCTGCTTTGCGAATTTCCTCAAGCACAACGCCTCGCAGGCGCGAAATCTGCGTGTTGGATGGCGGATTATTAATCTTTATCTCGTTGACCGCCGCCAGAAGCCACTCGTCCAAGCGTTGCCTGAGCATGCGATCGACCATCAACCTGGCGAGTTTGCGTGCCTCTACCTCGCTGACGATGAAATCAGCCAGACCGTGACTCTTTGGCGTATAGTCCACTGTAAGCTCTTCCACACGCTGCCGATTGAAGGCGATGCGGCCAAAACCTTCGGCACGACGCTCGCCGATGCCGCGTATCTCCAGATCATCCAGCAGTGTGGGGTCACAGCCGGGGCCTTTAAAAACCAGCACACTACCCATGCGTACTGCAAGCGTCTGTGGCAGTGGCAGACCCCATTTGCGGTTGAACCCGCCAATCACCTCGGCCTTCAGGAACGCATCTTTGAGATCCAGTTCCACTCCCAGATGCCTGCTCAATACCCGGCACAAAAGTTCGGGATCGACAACAAACTGGCCCCTCTCGTCGCGTAGCAGTACATCGCTTTGCAGCGTAACGATCAATTTGCCCTCCGGTGCATCCTTGTCGTCCTCAGCCGCGTCCCGATCCGCGTCATCGTTGTCTATCAGACTGATACGGGCCTGTCCATAGCCGCCACTACGCGAGCCACCGAGCGTTACATAACCAGCTGTTAGGTCCTGCATTACATCCCGCAAAGTCGGCTCGTCGGTGTCATTGTCACATATGATGGCAGCCCGGAACGTCTGCCCGGCGGCCAGCGCATCGTAGCGATACACAGCACCAGGAATTTCGTCCTTGTCGAGCCATATGGTAGATCTTCTGCTCGCCTGACCACTTCTGGAAGGACGATACTCTGGCATGGCGCGGCCAAATCGTGCGGTGCGCTGGGTATGTACCGCGATATTGCGCGCCGGTCGGATTAACCGCACGGTGTTGCCAGACTGCGTGTAGAATGATGCCGAAACCGATTGCCATTGCTGCTCGCCATCCTGTGCCTCGACGGCGAAATCGAAAATTTCGCCTTCCTTCTCCTTGACGTGCTGCCAGGACGCGGGTACCGGCAGGCTGGGATGGTCGTAAGCGTCCAGAGGATAGCCGTTGAGATAACGGGTGGTGCCATCGAAGAAAAGACGCCGCAGCGTAGCATCACTGGCATCGCTCCCATTAGCCGACTTCGGGAGGAGATACTTGCTGATCAAAATACCGCGTAAAGCGCTGCCCGGTAGGTAATCAAAGGCCACCCCGCTGTTGGGGTCGCCTTGTAGAGAAGTGACCAGGGTCGGCTCCAATAGGTGAATACGATAATGAATAACTTTCATCCCTGCCCTCTCTCCAGGAGTAGTTGCTCGAAATATTCGAAGTGCGGCTTAATGATGGTATCTGCACCTTGCTCATCCAGCAATTGCAGGCTCAACCGGCCTCGTCCACGGTTGCGGCCTATGCCGCCGCGCCGCACGCTAAGCGCGCAAGCAGCCAGCAAAGCCAGGTCGTCCTCTCTAGGGTCGCTGGCGAAATCGAGCCAGGCGCGGAAGCTAGTCTCGCGCAGCACAACGCGCATCGAACGCAAACTGCCCTTTTCGGGTGCGGCGCTGACTTCGTCAATGGCGGTCTGAGTGCGAATCGCAGTTAATGACTCCAGCACAGCGGCTGGTTTCAGTTGGCCGCGATCTATCCCGTCGCGCACGGCATCCCGCAATTGATCAGGTAAGAGCGCAGGGCCAAAGTGCAGCATCGCTGCGCTCTGCAAATCGCTACCGGGACGACCGAAAAGCCGCGCTGCCGCCGCTTCAAGCCTGGGCAGCGCGTGCGAACCTGCCGTCTGCAGGGCGAACAATAGATTGGCGCACTCTTCTACCAGCAGCCCCTTCAGCGTGCGACCACGTATAAACGGCAGCCCTGTCGCAGCATCGTATTCTACCTCCTCGTCCACCAGCCCCGCCAGCCCCTCACCACGTCCAAACGTGACGTCGCTTTCAAGACGCAGGTTCATTTGCAGACGTCGCATCAGCCTCTCCTTCCAGTGGTACGAACCAGTCTACTAACTCGATTGCATCGAAGTAACCACAGTATTGACCGTGCCATCCAGTCAATGGCCAGGCTCCCATCCCGGGCAACACCTCTGGCAGCTCTGCTCCTTTGTTAAAGGCTGTTCTGAAATGCTTAACCGCTGCAGGACCCTCGCGCAGGGCATTGCGCAGCGCCTTGATTTTGTTACGTCGTCCCGCCCATTCCCCTTCCTGGAAAGCTTTGATCCCTGCCGAAACCACCGGCCATGCACTCCCAGAATGTCTGGAGTTGCCAGCCAGGGTGACAGGGCGCAATGTCAACCAGTCGCCCTCACCCACCTTATATTCGCGACCGCGAATCTCCGTTATTGAACCACTCAGGCCACTTAAGGCGAAATGCCAGTCGAGACAGGAGCCAGCGATCTTCTCCTTTGTACGATAGGATTTAGCCAATTTGCTCAACTCTTCGGCCAGTGCGTAAGCGCGGGCAAAGGGATAGTGGCTCTTGACGATGGAGACACCGGCGCAGGCTGTCAGGCCGCCATTATCTTTCCCCAGACCCACGCGAGCAGTTTGTTGCTCAAACTCTCGCAGATATGCTGTGGTAAGCGACAGACCCAACCGTCCATCGCATACAAAGGTAACATCATCACCGCCGAAGACGATCGGTCGGAAGGGAATGCAATAGCCGTCTTCCCCGCTCGCCAGATCGATCCGGATCGACATCTCCTCGTTCGGCTCGTAAATTATGGACGTACCGCCGCCTTCATCGATAGCTCTCTGGAGCCTGCCGAGTACCGCTTTGAGGGCTTGCCTTGAGGCCTCCTGTATGCTGACCGAGAAATCCCTCGCGGCCAACACGTAAGCGCGGTTTTGGTCCTTTGCCGCATACGGAGCGCAGATGTCGCGCATGTGTTGGCCCATACTGTTACCGTCTGCATGCACAATAGCGATATGGCTGTACTCGCCCGCCGTGGCGACTATGTAGTCAAAATCAGCGGGGTTACTGTATCGTTATTTGGGCCCCCAGATCACCTCTTCCAGCCGTCGATCTGCTAAGCTCGGGTCGCCTCCCTCTCGCGTCGCCACATCCAC
>JADEYI010002123.1_pt1 | contig 11094 bp, 9 predicted proteins | sample 8542331 | NCBI WGS metagenome assembly JADEYI01 (sample SAMN16510988, study PRJNA670497) | mine drainage metagenome | isolation source: biofilm near Copperflume 1 | place: Germany: Marsberg coppermine Kilianstollen | collected 2018-02 | reverse complement strand
GTCCAGGGCGACGGTGCCTGGCTCGAAGGCTCGCGCATCGTGGTGCGCGAGGGCACAGAACGAAGCGACGCCGTCCGCCGTGACCAGGTGCATCTGCGTGGCCGCCACAACCTCGCCAACGTCGTCATGGCCTGTGCCATCGGGCATGAGGCCGGCTTCAGTGCGCCTTCCATGGCGAGCGCTTGCACGGCCTTCCGCGGCGTGCCACACCGCCTCGAGGTAGTCGGCAGCGCGGGCGGTGTGACCTGGGTGAACGACAGCATCGCCACCAGCCCGGAGCGGACGATCGCGGGCCTGCAGGCCTTTACAGAGCCCGTCGTCCTGCTGCTCGGCGGACGGGAAAAGAACCTTCCACTCGACGGACTGAGAGAGTTGGCGAGACAGCGATGCCGAGCCATCGTCTGCTTTGGCGAGGCCGGCCCGGTCTTCTTCGACGCGGTGCGCACCGCCGTCCCGGCAGCGACCCTGGTGGCCACGCTTTCGGAGGCCGTCGAGGCTGCTGCTCGCTCATCACAGCCGGGCGATATCGTCTTGCTCTCGCCGGCAGGCACGAGCTTCGACGCCTATCCCAACTTCGAAGCCCGCGGCGAGGAGTTTCGCCGCCTCGCCCAGGATCGCCCGGAATTTCGCCCGGAGGTGACGTCATAGCTGCTGCATCACGGACTGGCGAATGGGTGCCAGGACACCCCGACTATGCACTCATCGCACTCACCGTCGTGTTCACGATCACCGGGCTCGTGGCGGTCTATAGCGCAAGCTTCGTCATCGGCCTCGCGGACTTTGGCGATTCCAACCATTTCATTGTCCGCCAGGCTCTCTGGGCCACGCTCGGGTCTGTCCTGTTAATCATTGCAGCGCGCACCGACTACCGGAAGTATCGGCCGCTCGCTGTGCCGATAATGGGCGCGACCATCCTCTGCCTGATCGCCGTGCTGGTTATCGGTGTCGATGCTGGGGGCGCCCGGCGCTGGCTTGGTCAGGGCGAACTCAGTATCCAGCCCGCCGAATTCGCCAAGCTCACCGTCATCATCTATCTCTCGGCCTGGCTTTGCGGGAAGGGCGATAGCATCCGCAGCTTTGAAGAAGGCCTGATCCCCTTTGTCGTCATCATCGGCCTCGTGGGCGCGTTGATCATGCTCGAGCCAAACCTCGGCACGACGTTCATCATCCTCATGATCACTGTCACCATGTTCTGGGTGGCCGGTGCCTCCGTCCTCCAGATGGGCGCTCTCTTCGCCGCCGGGTTCGTCTCCGTCGCGGTGCTCGCAACCATGGCCGGCTATCGCGCCGCCCGCATCACGACCTTCTTCAACGCCCAGGCGGACCCGCTGGGCCACGGCTACCAGACCCTCCAAACGCTCATCGCCCTCGGCAACGGTGGCCTCACGGGCCTCGGCCTCGGCGCCAGCCGGGCAAAGTTCTTCTACATTCCTGAGAGCCACACCGATGGCGTGTTCGCCATCATCGGCGAAGAGATGGGGCTCGTCGCCGCCGCCGCCATTTTGTTGCTCTACGTGACGCTCATGATCCGCGGCTTCCAGATTGCGCGCCGCTCCCGCGATGATTTCGGCCGCCTGATCGCCACCGGGATCACCACGTGGGTGATCGTCCAGGCTCTGCTTAACATCGGCGGCATCACACGGGTGATCCCACTCACCGGCGTCCCTCTCCCCTTCTTAAGCTACGGTGGCAGCGCCCTGGCCGCGGAGATGCTGGCTATCGGCGTCCTCATGAGCGTCTCTCGCTATGGCAGCGACCGTGGCGGCTACATGGACCGTGAGCCACGCGCACGCCGCCGCATTGTCCGGAGGTCGCAATAATGCGTGTCGCGCTCACCGGCGGCGGCACGGGCGGCCACATCCTCCCGGCACTCACGGTGTTGGAGGCGTTGCGGAGCTGCGCCCGAGACGGCGTCGACGCCCGCTTCTTCGGCCCCGAGAACCGGGGCGAGCGCGCGCTGGTCGAAGCCGGCGGCGTTGACTTCGAGCCCGTGCCCGCGGCCGCGCTTCATGGCAAAGGGCCGATGCGCGTGGCCCGGGGGCTCGCCACACTCGCCCGCGGTACCTTCGTTGCCCGCCGGAAGCTCGCGGCATTCAGGCCAGACGTGGTCTTCGGCACTGGCGGCTACGGCAGCTTCCCCGTGAGTCTCGCCGCACGGCTCCTGCGCGTCCCGATGCTGGTCTACTTGCCGGACGTGCTCCCCGGCTGGGCAGTCCGTGCTGAACGCCACCTCGCTACCCGCATGGTCACAACCACCACGGCCGCCCTTGAATGGCTCCCTGCCCACAAGACCACCGTCACGGGCTACCCGGTGCGCCGTGCCTTCTTTGATCAGACCAGGCAACAGGCTCGCGCAGCCCTCGGGCTGAGCCCGTCCGAGCGCGTTGTCGTTGTTGCCGGCGCCACCCAGGGCGCCCATGCCCTTAACCAGGCGGTCTTCCGCAGCCTCCGCGACATCGTTGAGGAGTGCACACTCTTCCACATCACGGGTCCGACGGACTTCGCCCAGGCCGGCGGGTTCCACAGTGAGCTCGGCCCCGACCTCCAGGGCCGCTATCGTGTCCATTCCTATCGCGACGACCTGCCCTCCGTGCTGCTCGCCGCCGACATCGCCGTGATGCGGGCAGGCGCCAGCGCCCTCGGTGAACTGCCCGCAGCGAACCTGCCAGCCATCCTCGTGCCTGCGGGCTACGCCGGCGGCCACCAGGGCGCGAATGCCCGGTGGCTGGCCGATGCAGGCGCCGCAGTCGTGATGCTGGAGTCCGAACTCCACGGCCTGGCCACCAGGCTGCTCGCCCTCCTCGACGATGAAGCGCGCCTGGCAGCGATGCGCACGGCCGCCGCTGCCCTCGCGCGGCCGCAGGCAGCGGAAGCCATCGCCGGCGTCATCCTGGAGGTTGCACGCAAGTGACAGACATCCACGGCCCCGTGCACCTGGTGGGCGTCGGCGGCATGCATATGTCGGCCATCGCTCTGCTCCTGCTCGAACGGGGGATCACCGTAAGCGGCAGCGACCTCCGTCCCTCTGCACTGACGGCGAAGGTCGCGGCGATGGGCGGCAACGTGTTTCAGGGCCACGCCGCCGCAAACGTTGGCAATGCGGCACTCGTCGTGACGACCGCCGCCGCCAGCGACGACAACCCCGAAATCACGGCTGCGCACGCGCGTGGCATCCCCGTCATCCTGCGCGCCGAGATGGTCGCGCGGCTCATGGAGGGCAAACGCGTCCTCGCCGTTGCTGGCGCACACGGTAAGACCACTACGGCCAGCCTCATCGCCTTCGTCCTCCGCGAAGCCGGGTTGAAGCCGATGTATCTCCTTGGCGGCGAAAGCATCGACCTCGGGGGCCACGCCGCCTGGGGCGAAGGTGACCTGTGCGTGGTGGAAGCGGACGAATATAAGCGCGCCTTCCACGAATACAGCCCCTCCGTCGCGGTGATCACTAACGTCGAACCCGACCACCTTGACTACTACGGCAACGAATCCGCCTATCGCGAAGCCTTCGTCGAGTTCGCGAAGAAGGTCAAGCCCGGCGGCCGCCTCATCGCCTGCTGGGACGATGCCGGCGCTCGGGCGGTGAGCGAGCAGGTCGAGGATGGCCCGGTGGCCATCGAGAGCTACGGGATTGAAGGCACCCGGTTCTGGCTCGGGCGGGCCATTGACAAGACGGAGCGCGGCGCTGAATTCGACCTGTTGCGCGGCGGTGGCCTCATTGGGCGGGTGAGCGTACCAGTCCCCGGCGACCACTTCATTCGCGACGCCGTCGCAGCTGCCGCTGTTTGCCTCAATGAAGGCGTCAGCTTTGAACAGGTGCGAGTAGCCCTGGCCAACGTGCGGGGCGCGCACCGGCGGTTCGAACGGGTTGGGGAAGCGGGCGGGGTCCTTGTTATGGATGACTACGCTCACCACCCTACCGAAGTCCGGACCAACATCGCGGCGGCGCGCGTAGCCTTTCCCGGGCGGCGCCTCATCATCGTCTTTCAGCCGCACACGTACAGCCGGACAGCGTATTTGTGGGACGAATGGACACGCTGTTGGGATGGCGTGGACGAGCTGATCATCTTGGAGACCTACGCTGCGCGGGAAACGCCGCTCGCGGGCCGGGGCGCCCGGGAGCTCGCCGCCGCGATTGCCGGCACATCCGTGCACTACGCATCCGGCTTCGACGATGCTGCCCGGCGAGCCGTGGCGTTGGCGAGGGCCGGCGACGTGGTTTTCACAATGGGCGCCGGCGACGTGATCGAAGTCGGCCCGAAGATCCTGGAGCTGCTCCAATGACGGCAATCGAACGGCTGGTAGCGTCGTTTGCGCGCTTTGGCGAGGCGAAACTTGCCGAGCCGCTCTCACGCCACACCACGTTTGGTGTGGGCGGGCCTGCAGACATCTTCCTGACGGTGCGCGATGCGGCCGGGCTGGCCGGCGCCACGAAGGCAGCCGCTCAGGAAGGGCTGGACCTCTTCGTCCTCGGCAGCGGCAGCAACATCCTGGTGGCCGATGCAGGCATCCGCGGCCTCGTCCTCGATAACCGGGCGCGCCGCGAAGTGGCGAGCGACGGTGGGCTCGCCTACCGGCTTGAGAGTGGTGCGAGCTTCGCCGCGTTTGCCCGCCGGATGTGCCGGTTGGGGCTGGATGGCCTGGCGTGGGCCGTGGGTATCCCCGGCACGCTCGGTGGCGCCGTCGTCTACAACGCCGGCGCCTATGGCGGCTGCCTCGCCGACGTGCTGACGCGCGTGCGCTTGCAGGATTCGCAGGATGCTGACGCCTGGGTTGCGGCGGCTGACCTCGGCCTCGTCTACCGGGGGAGCGTCTTCACGCGCGGCCAGTTCGTGGGCAGGACTGTCCTGGAAGCCGAAGTGGAACTCGCCCCTGGCGACGCTGCCGCCCTGATGGCGCAGGCCGCCGCCCTCGATGCCCGCCGCCTGGCCGCGCAGCCCCGTGGCCGCAATGCCGGTTCGACCTTCAAGAACCCGCCCGAGCGGCCTGCCTGGTGGCTCATCGATGCCGTCGGGTTGCGCGGGGCCACTCGCGGAGACGCTGCCATTAGCGATAAGCACTGCAACTTCTTCGTGAACTATGGCAACGCACGGGCGGCCGATGTCGCCTGGCTCATCCAAGAAGCCGAGCGTCGGGTGAAGGAGCAATTTGGGATCACGCTGGAACGCGAACTAGCCTTCGTGGGGGCGTGGTCGTGACGCGGCGGCGCGTGGCAATCATCCTCGGGGGACGCTCTGGCGAGCACGAAGTCAGCTTGCGCAGCGCGCGAGGTGTGATCGCCGCCCTCGACCGCGACCGCTGGGAGCCGGTGCCGGTCGGTATCACGCGCACCGGCACGTGGCTGAGCACGGGACAAACGCAGCGCCTCCTCGATTCCGGCGCCGAGCGGTTCACGGGCGGCGATGGTGCTGTCTTGCTCGGCGCGGAGGCGATGTCCGCTCTCTTCGCATGTGACCTCGCCTTCCCACTCGTCCACGGGACCTATGGCGAAGACGGTTCCCTGCAAGGCTTCCTGGAGATCGCTGGCATCCCATACACCGGCTGCGGTGTGGCTGCGAGTGCCATTGGCATGGATAAATCACTCATGAAGGCACTTTTTCGTGAAGCAGGGGTGCCTGTGCCATTGTATTCCGTTATCCGATCATGGGAGTATGCGCTTAACGAAATGCAAGCGCTCCGCCTCGTCGAAGATCATCTCGGGTATCCGTGCTTTGTAAAGCCCGCGAACGGTGGCTCCAGCGTGGGCGTCACCAGGGCGTCGTCGCGCGAAGACCTGCCCGCGGCCTTTCGCGCAGCCTTCGCCTACGACGATACGGTCGTCGTCGAAGAAGCTATCCGCGGGCGCGAGGTCGAGTGCTCGGTGCTCGGCAACGAACATCCCGAAGCGAGCGTCGTCGGCGAGATCATCCCTGACCGCGAGTTCTACGACTACGACAGCAAGTACTCCCCTCATTCCACCACCGCCCTCGAAATTCCGGCCCGGCTCCACCGTGCCACCGCCGAACAGGTCCGGGATCTCGCCCTGCGCATGTACCAGGGGCTGGGCTGCCAGGGCTATGCGCGCGTCGATTTCTTCGTCACCGCGACGGGCGTCGTTGCCAATGAGGTGAACACCATTCCGGGTTTCACGAGCATCAGCATGTATCCGAAGCTCTGGGAGGCATCGGGCGTGGACTACACGCGCCTCCTGACCCGGATTCTCGATCTCGCCCTCGATCGGCACGAGCGGAGGTCGGCGCGATGATCATCAAGCGCGACCGCAAACCCCGGCGCAACTGGCCAAGGATGATCGTCCGGCGCAACACTCCGGTTATCGGCGAACACCGCCCGAAGACCATCGTCCGGCGTACGCCCGGGCGAGGCGTGGAGCCTCCCGGCGGCGGGCGTATGGATCCCCCGCGCGGGAGCTGGTTCCCAGACATCCCGAAGCGGTGGATTGCGCTCGCCGCGACCTTGACCATCCTGGTGGGCCTGGCTGGCGGAGGCGTGTGGCTATGTCAGTCACCGTTCTTCAAGGTCACCCGCATCCAGGTGCAGGGCAACCGCACAGTCCCCACGGACACCGTGCTGAGTGCGGCGGACGTGCTCGGCCAGAGCATGTTTACGGCCGACCTCGCGAGCGCCCAGAAGGCGCTCTACGCACTCCCCCTCGTCTCCTCGGTGCGCATCGTCCGGGCGTGGCCCCACACGGTGAAGATCACCGTCCAGGAACGGCAACCCTGGGGCACGTGGCGCCAGGGCGGCGTTGACTACACGATCGACCGTGAGGGTGTCGTCCTCGGCATGAATCCCGCACCCCCTGGTTCCCCCGTGATCGTCAGCTCCGAACTCGGCTCGCACATCCTCGGCGACCGTGTCGACTATCAGGCCGTCGCCGCGGCCGCGGAGATCTACCAGAAGCTGCCCGCCGTGCTCGGCACGACCGTCACGGAGGTGGCGTTCGTCCCCGGCAAGGGCGTCCAGGTCACGACCGCAAACCACCAGACGGCGCTCCTGGGGGACTCGAGCTCGATCTCCTACAAGCTTGCCGTCTGGGCTGCGGTCGTTAGCGCCGCCCAAAAGCAGAAGCTCACCTACCACACGATCGACCTCCGGTATGGAAACAGGCCGGTACTCCAATGACGGCTGCGACAAGGATGGGCAGGTAATGACAACTCGGCGGCGAAGCACAGTAGCAGCAATCGATGTGGGGTCGACGAAGGTCGCCGTGCTCGTTGGCGACCTTGGCGATGCCGGTGAGACGCGCCTGCTTGGCGTGGGCGTCGCCCCGGCCTCGGGCCTTTCGCGCGGGGTCATCGACAACATCCAGTCGGCCCGCGAAGCCGTGTCGATCGCCGTCGAAAAGGCCGAACAGGCATGCGGGATGCGCATCCTCAGCGCGGTCGTTGGGATCAGCGGCAATCATCTTGCGTCCCAGAACAACCGCGGCATCATCGCCATCCCCGACCGCACGCGTCCCATTTCAGCCGACGACCGGTCTCGGGTCCTGGAGTCGGCCAGCCAGATCAGCATCCCCACGAATCGCCAGGTGATCCATGTCCTCCCGCGGGGCTACTGGGTAGAGGGCACAGACCCGGTGAGCGACCCCGTCGGCATGTTCGGCGGCCGCCTTGATGCAGAGACCCACATCGTCAGTGGTGCTGTCTCAGCGGTGCAAAACCTCACCAAGTGCATCGAAGGCGCGGGTGTCCAGGTCGACGAAATCGTCCTCGAATCCATCGCCTCCGCGACCTGTGTGCTCCGGGAGCAGGAGCGGATGCAGGGCGTTGCCGTCGTCGATATCGGCGGAAGCATCACCTCCGTCGCTGTCTACGACGAAGGCACCGTCGCCCACACCGTCTGCCTTCCCATCGCAGGCTCGCATCTCACACACGATTTGGCCCGCGTGCTGCGCTGCCCGTGGGAGAGCGCGGAAGAGGTGAAGTGCACCAATGGGGCCGCATTCGCCGACCCCTCCATGGGCAGCGAGACTGTCGAGATCCAGGCGTTCGGGACCCAGACGCAGAAGGTGGTGCCGCTTATCCATATCTGCGAAATCCTCCAGGCCCGGAGCGAGGAGATCCTCGAAATGGTCGGCCTCGAACTCAAACGCGCCGGTTACCTGGATAAACTCGCGGCCGGGATCGTGCTCACCGGCGGCACCAGCCAGCTCCGAGGCCTCTGCGAAGTGGCCGAAGCGCGCCTGGGCATACCCGCGCGGCTGGGGCGTCCGACAGGCTACACCGGCCTTTCAGACCTGATCGGCACGCCCGCCTTTGCGACATCCATCGGGCTCGTCGAATACGCACTCGGCACCCGCGAACGTGTGACAGAAACTGCCGGGCCGCATTTTGAATTGGCAGCGGGCGGCTTCTTCCGCCGGCTGGCATCGCTTGGGCGGGCGCTTATGCCCCAATAACCAGGAACAACGGAGGGAACTGGAATGAGCCTCACCGACTTCACCCGCAGTCAAGAGCCATTCGTGGAAGGGAGATACACGGCAATGAGCATTCGATACGACACGGAACTACTGCCCGATATCAAAGTCATCGGGGTCGGAGGTGGCGGCTGCAACGCCGTCAACCGCATGGTGCGGTCCAAGATCCCCGGCGTGACCTTCGTCGCCTGCAATACCGATGCCCAGGCGCTGATGTCATCCGAGGCAGCCAACCGCATCCGCATCGGTGAAAAGCTCACCCGCGGCCTCGGCGTCGGCGGTGACCCGGCCCGCGGCGAACGGGCCGCCGATGAGAGCCGCGACGAGCTCTATGAACTCCTGCGCGGCACCGAGATGGTCTTCGTGACCGCCGGCATGGGCGGAGGCACGGGGACCGGCGCGGCGCCCGTCGTGGCGGAAATCGCCAAGGACTGCGGTGCGCTCACCATCGGCGTCGTCACGAAGCCCTTCGCCTGGGAAGGTGCGCGCCGCGCCAAGCAGGCCGAAGATGGCCTCGCCCGCTTGCGTGAGAAGGTCGATACGCTCATCGCCATCCCCAACGCCCGCCTCGTTGATATCTGCGCGCCGGATTGCACCATCGAACAGGCTTTCGAAACCGCAGACGACGTGCTCCGGCAGGCGATCCAGTCGATCTCAAACATCATCAGCCAGAACGGCTCGATTAACCTCGACTTCAACGACGTGCGCACCACCATGAGCGAAGCCGGCCCGGCCCTGCTTGCGGTTGGTCATGGCTCAGGCGAAAACCGCGCCGTCGAGGCTGCCCGCGCCGCTACCACGAGCCCGCTCCTCGATACCTCTATCGATGGCGCCCACAATGTGCTCTTCAACATCACCCACAACGGCAACCTGCAACTGCGCGAACTCGATATGGCCGCACGCGTCGTTGCAGAAGTTGTCGACCCCAGCGCAAATATCATTTTCGGCACCGTCGTGGATCCCAAGGTCGGCGACGAGGTGCTGATGACAGTCATCGCCACAGGCTTCCCGCCCAAACTGAAGGTGCTGGACGACCCAATGGAACAGCACAAACTGGCGGACATGGGCCTGCAGGGGGTGACGAGCCTGGAGGATGCCGAACTGCCGGCGTTCCTACGGCGCAATATCCGTTCTCTGAACGCGGTAAACGCAGCCGGGGAAGCGGCATTGGCAAGGCTGGCTGAAAGGAGGTAGCTGTCTAACCGAAGCGCGCTTGATCCAGGGAAGACTCCCCGGATCGCTCACCCGAAGCATTCGGGAAGCAAGGGGCTTGATGCAATGGGAGATGGCATCAAGCCCCGTTTTTTTCAGTCGCGCCCGTTACCCCGCCGACAGCTACCCCCGTTTCAGCCGGACGATCAGGGTACCACGGCGAACGCTGCCTTGTCGATCAGCCGATCCTCCGATTCGACCGCCTGGCTAACATCATCCGCACGCCACGCCCCTCCGGCGATGGCGGGGATGATATAAACCTCCGACTCCTCGGTCACCGGATCTGAGAGCGTAAAGGCCTCGACCGCCCCGATTGCGATTCCGATCTCCGGGCGGATCCCTGCCTCATCGACAATCCGCCCCCGCAAGCCTTCGAACTGTAACTCCAGGTTCGCGATGACGTCGCGGAGGGTTGAGCCCTCTGCCTGTGCTTTCGCCTTGCCACCTGCGAGCGGACGCAGCATCGCGGGGATGTAGACCGTAGCCATGACGAGCCCTACTCCAGGTGCTTCGTGGTCTCCAGGATGCGCCGCGGAGACATGGGAAGCTGGCGTTGGCGGACGCCCGTTGCGCGGTACACCGCGTTGGCAATTGCCGCCAATGGCGGCACGATCGGAGGTTCGCCGACGCCACGGACGCCGAACGGGTGGAGAGGGTTTGGAACTTCCACGATGATCGTGTCGATCATCGGCACATCAAGAGCCGTGGGCATGCGATAGTCTAGAAAGCTCGAGTTCGCCATCCGGCCGGATTCGTCATAGTAATACTCTTCGTTCAGGGCCCAGCCGATGCCCTGCACCGCGCCGCCCTGCATCTGGCCCTCGACGTAGGCCGGATGGACAGCGGTGCCCGCGTCCTGGACCGCCGTGTAGCGGAGGATCGTCACCTTGCCCGTGTCGGGGTCCACTTCCACATCAACGATGTGATGCGCGAAACCGCCGCCCTGCAGGAACCCGGCGTTGACCGACCCGCTCACACTGAGCCCCGGCCCGCGCCCCACGACCATCTCGGCAATCTGTTTGAACGAGCCCGTCCTGGCGCCGTCCTTCGTCGTGAATGACCCGTCGGCGAAGTCAATCTGGTCGGCCGTGACATTCCACGCCGGTGCCAGCCGTTCGGCCATCGCCTTGATCAAGTTCTTGCCCGCCTCATGGACCGCCATCCCCGTCCCGAAGGTCACGCGGCTCCCCGCCGTGACATCGTTGTAGCCGACGGAATCGGTGTCTACGACGGTCGGCTTGACCTGCTCGTATGCGATCCCGAGTGTCTCCGCCAGCTGCATCGCCAACGAGGCGCGGGTACCGCCGATGTCCGTACTCCCTTCCAGCAGGCTAACGCCGCCATCTGGCTGGACGGAAACGGTCACACTCGAGCGTAAGCCGACGTTGAACCAGAAGCCAGAGGCAACGCCGCGGCCTCGGTTCGGCCCCTCGATCGGCGAGCGGTAGTGCGCTGAATTCATCGCGGCTTCC
>JADEYI010002121.1_pt1 | contig 11116 bp, 5 predicted proteins | sample 8542331 | NCBI WGS metagenome assembly JADEYI01 (sample SAMN16510988, study PRJNA670497) | mine drainage metagenome | isolation source: biofilm near Copperflume 1 | place: Germany: Marsberg coppermine Kilianstollen | collected 2018-02 | reverse complement strand
AAACTGGCTCCATTACGCCGAAGATCCCTGGCTCCATAACGGCGAAAGATGACACTGCCACACCCCGACCACGTCGTCCGCGTCGCAGCCGAGCGCAAGCTGCTTGAGCGTGGTCTCGATCAGCTTCGCCACCGCCGTGTGCGCGCGGCCGTGGTGCGCCTCGCCCCAGCCGGTGAGCCCGCCGCGCGTGCTCACCTTCACCACCACCGCGTCGCGCTTGATCGCGGTGCCGATCCCGAGCGCGACTCGCCGCTCGGGCGGAATCGGGAACGAGGTCGGGTAGGCCTCGACGTCGGTGATGGTCAGGTCTTTGCTCACGGTATCGTCTCCGCGCGGGCCGCTAGCATAGCAATGTGAAGCAGGAGCTCGAGGCCGCCGACGAGGTGTTAAACTGTTCGATGCCGCCTAGCTGCTCGATAGTTGATGCCTCGGTGCTCAACATGTCGCGCGGCATGGTCCATCCACGCAACCTGGAACGGACCCCTCTGAATTGAGCGCTGGCACCAAGTTCGTCGGATATATGCGGCGGTTGAATAGGCAGCTTCGCGCAGGCGGCCTGTCACGCAATCACCTGGACGAAGAACCGCCGCTCCGATCGGATTTGTTCAGCGCCGACCAGATGGCGCAGCATGGCAAGGCTCTGGCGGCTTCGCACAAGCTGGCGCCGGGGCGCGCACCGGACCGGCTGCTGGCGCGGCTGGCGGCGAACGAGAGCGCCCTGGTCGGGGTGTGCAGCCTGCTGACCGAGGCGGTCACGGAGAGCCGCCGCATCACGCCGGCCGGCGAATGGCTGCTCGACAATTTCTATCTGATCGAAGAGCAGATTCGCACGGCCAAGAGGCACCTGCCGAAGGGTTACAGCAGGGAGCTGCCGCGCCTGGCTCAGGGTCCGTCGGCCGGGCGTCCGCGCGTGTACGACATCGCGCTGGAGACCATTGCGCATGGTGACGGCCGGGTGGACACGGAGGGTCTCGGCCGCTTCGTGGCGGCCTACCAATCGGTCACCGCCCTCAGGCTAGGCGAGCTGTGGGCGATCCCCATCATGCTGCGGCTGGCATTGATCGAGAACCTGCGCCGCGTCGGCGTGCGCATCGCCGTCAGCCGGGCCGAGCGAAACCTGGCCGGGTCCTGGGCGGACCAGATGACGGAAATCGCCCAGAAGGATCCGAAGAGCCTGATTCTCGTGATCGCGGACATGGCGCGCTCGAATCCGCCGATGGTCAGCGCGTTCGTCGCCGAGCTCGCGCGCCGCTTGCAGGGTCGGGGCCCCGCCCTGGCTTTGCCCTTGACCTGGATCGAGCAGCGACTGTCCGAATCGGGCCTGACGATCGAGCAGTTGATCCAGTCGGAGAACCGGCGGCAGGCCGCCGATCAGGTCTCCATCAGCAACAGCATCGGCAGTCTGCGGGTCCTGGGCGCGACGGACTGGCGCGAGTTCGTCGAAACCATGAGCGTCGTCGAGCAGACGCTGCGCGAGGATCCGGGTGGCGTGTATGGCAGGATGGATTTCGTTACCCGCGACCGCTACCGCCATGCAACGGAAAAGATGGCCAAGCGCAGCGCTCTGTCCGAAGGCGAGGTGGCGCGCATGGCGATGCGGCTGGCACGCGCGGCCGCAGAAAGCGGGGCCGGGGATCGAGCAGGGCACGTCGGCTACTACCTGGTCGACAAGGGCGTGCGCGAGCTCGAGCAGGCGGCGCAGGTTCGTCTTTCCGGTTCCGAGGTCTTGCGTAGAACGGCGGGCCGGTTCCCGCTGCTGCTGTATGTGAGCGCGATCGCGCTGATCGCGGCGATCATCAGCGGGAGCCTGTTGGCGCAGGCGCATGCCGGCGGCGCGCCGGACTGGTTGCTGGGTTCGATCGGCATCGTCTCGCTGCTGGCCGTCAGTCAGTTGGCGGTGGCGCTGGTGAACTGGCTGGCAACCCTGCTGGTGACGCCGCATCCGCTGCCCAGATTGGACTACTCTGCGGGAATCCCGGCGCAATCGCGCACTCTGGTGGTGGTCCCGACCATGCTTTCGAGCGTGCAGAACGTCGAGGATCTGGTCGAGGCGCTGCAAGTCACATTCCTGGCGAATCGCGATGAGCGCCTGCACTTCGGGCTGTTGACCGATTTTCAGGACGCGCAGCAGGAATCGCTCCCCGGGGACGGGCCGCTGCTGCAACGGGCCCAGGCGAGGATCGGCGAGTTGAACGCGAAATACGGCGCCGGCGGGGGCCGCAACAAGGACGACATCTTTTTCCTGTTCCATCGCCCACGGCTCTGGAATCTGCAGGAACGGCTGTGGATGGGTTACGAGCGCAAGCGCGGCAAGCTTGCAGACCTGAACGCGCTGCTGCGCGGCGACTCGGGGAATCGTTTTTCGCTCGTCGCCGGCGACACCGCGGTCCTGTCCGAAGTGAAGTACGTCATCACGCTCGACACCGATACGCAGCTGCCGCGCGATGCGGCGCGGCAATTCGTCGGCGCCATGGCGCACCCGCTCAATCGCCCCCGCTACGACGAAACGAAGGGGCGCATCTCGGAGGGCTACGGCATCCTGCAGCCGCGCGTGGCGGTGAGCCTGCCGGGGACGAACCGCTCGCGCTATGCGCGCCTGTACGGGGGCGAGCCGGGCATCGACCCGTACACGCGCGCCGTCTCGGACGTGTACCAGGACGTGTTCGGCGAAGGCTCGTTCATCGGCAAGGGGATCTACGACGTCGATGCGTTCGAGCAGGCCCTTGGCCGGCGCTTGCCCGAGAATCGGATCCTCAGCCACGATCTGCTGGAGGGGTGTTACGCGCGGGCCGGGCTGTTGAGCGACGTACGGCTGTACGAGGACTACCCGCCCCGCTACGGCGCCGACGTGAGCCGGCGCTACCGCTGGATTCGCGGCGACTGGCAGCTCGCGGGGTGGCTGCGACGGCGGGTTCCGGGCGAGGATGGTCGCCGTCACAGGAATCCGCTCTCGCGGCTGTCGCAATGGAAGCTGTTCGACAACCTGCGGCGCAGCGTCGTTCCGGCGGCGCTGGTGCTGCTGTTGCTGCTGGGATGGACGGTCCTGCCGCAGGCCTGGCTGTGGACCTCGCTGGTGATCGGCATCATGCTCATTCCGTCCTTGTGCGGCTTGATGGTAGAGCTGATGCGCAAGCCCGACGAGGTGCTGCTGCGGCAGCACTTCGCAGCCGTCGCGCACTCGGCCTCGCGGCACTTCACGCAGGCGGCATTCGAGCTCGCCTGTCTGCCGTACGAGGCGTTCTACAGCCTGGATGCGATTGTGCGCACGGCCTGGCGCATGCTGGTCGCCGACAGAGGACTGCTCGAATGGAATCCCTCTGGCGCGGCGGACGGCGAGCCGGCCAGGCGCAGCCGCAGCGACCTCGCCGATTCTTTGCGCTCGATGTGGATCGCCCCCGCCATCGCCGCTGCGGCGGCGATCGATCTGGCGGCGGCGAACCCGGCGGGGTTGGCGCTGGCGGCGCCGATCCTGCTGTCGTGGTTCGCCTCACCCGTCATCGCGTGGTGGTTCAGCCGTCCGCTCGCTCGCCGCAAGGTGACCTTGACGCTCGAGCAGACGCGCTTCCTGCGCGCACTTGCGCGTCGGACCTGGGCATTCTTCGAGAGCTTTGTCGGCCCGGAAGACCATTGGCTGCCGCCCGACAACTATCAGGAGTATCGCGTTGGCGCGCTCGCGCATCGCACCTCGCCGACCAACATGGGGCTCGCGCTGCTGGCGAATCTGTCCGCCTACGACTTCGGCTACCTGCCGGCCGGACAGCTCATCGAGCGCACGGCCAAGACACTGCACACGATGCAAGGCCTGGAGCGACACCGGGGGCACTTCTACAACTGGTACGACACGCAGACGCTGCAGCCGCTGCCACCGCTGTACGTCTCGACGGTCGACAGCGGAAACCTCGCCGGCCATCTGCTGACCTTGCGCGCGGGCCTGCTCGCGCTGACCGACGACCCGATACTGCCGGCGCGGCTGTTCGAGGGCTTGAGCGACACGCTCGGTCTGCTCGGGGACGCGCTGCCATTGCGCAAGGAGCTGGAGTCCGCGTGCGCTGCGCCGCCGCCGACGCTCGCGGCGGCCCGGGAATGCCTCGAGCGCGTGGCCGCCGGTGCCGCCGGCGCAGCCGCCGCCGAGGGCGAGGCGGGCGGCTGGGCGCAGGCGCTTGTGCGGCAATGTCGCGAGGCGCTGGACGAGCTGGCGTTGCTCGCCCCGGGCGAGCTCGACGCGATTCCGACCCTGCGCCAGCTGGCCACGCTGGACGCGGCGCGCTATCCCCGCAGCGCGCAAGCGAGCGCCCGTGCCGGCGACAGGATGGCGGCCATCGAGCGCCTGGCGCTGCAATGCGGCGAGCTCGCGCGCATGGAGTACGACTTCCTGTTCGACAAGTCGCGCCAGTTGCTGACCATCGGCTACAACGTCAGTGAGCGCCGGGCGGACCCGGGTTACTACGATCTGCTGGCCTCCGAGGCGCGCTTGTGCAGTTTCGTGGCCATCGCGCAGGGGCAACTGCCGCAGGAGAGCTGGTTCGCCCTGGGGCGCCTGCTCACCAGTACCACTGGAGAACCGGTGCTCCTGTCCTGGAGCGGTTCGATGTTCGAGTATCTGATGCCGCTGCTGGTGATGCCGACCTACGACAACACCCTGCTCGACCAGACCTGCAAGGCGGCGGTGGCCAGACAGATCGAGTACGGGAGCCAGCGCGGCGTCCCGTGGGGCATGTCGGAATCCGGCTACAACACCGTCGACGTGCACCTCAATTACCAGTACCGCGCGTTCGGCGTGCCGGGCCTGGGGCTCAAGCGCGGGCTGGCCGACGATCTGGTCGTTGCGCCCTATGCCTCGGCGCTCGCGCTGATGGTAGCGCCCGAGGAGGCGTGCCTGAATCTCCAGCGCCTCGCGGACGAGGGGTTTGTCGGCAAGTTCGGCTTGTACGAGGCGATCGACTACACGCCGGCACGGCGGCGCCGCGGGCAGTCGAGCGCGGTGGTGCACGCCTTCATGGCGCATCACCAGGGCATGAGTCTGCTCGCACTGGCCCACCTTCTGCTGGCGCGTCCGATGCAGCGCCGCTTCGAGTCGGAGCCGCTGTTCCAGGCGGTCATGCTGCTGCTCCAGGAGCGCATCCCCAAGGCCACGGCATTGTTCCCGCACACGGCTCAACTCTCAGCGGTGCGCTCGACCGTGGTCGCCGCAGGGACGCCGATCCGGGTGTTCGGCAGCCCCGACACGCCGATACCCGAGGTGCAGTTGCTGTCGAACGGCCGCTACCACGTGATGGTGACGAACGCGGGAGGCGGCTACAGCCGCCGCAAGGAACTCGCCGTCACGCGCTGGCGCGAAGACGGCACCTGCGACAACTGGGGCACGTTCTGTTACATCCGCGACCTGGCCAGCGGGGCGTTCTGGTCGACCGGCTATCAGCCGACGCTCGAGCAGCCGGAGAACTACGAAGCGATCTTCTCCGAGGGGCGCGCCGAGTTTCGCCGCCGCGATTCCGTCGGAACCGGCGGTGGCCGTATCGAGACGCACACCGAAATCGCCGTATCGCCGGAGGACGACATCGAGCTGCGCCGGGTCCGCATCATCAATCGATCGCGACAGCGAAGGGAGATCGACGTCACGAGTTACGCCGAGGTGGTGATCGCACCGCCGGCCGCGGACGAGCTTCATCCGGCCTTCAGCAATCTTTTCGTGCAGACCGAGATCATGCGCGAGCGGCACGCGATTCTGTGCTCGCGCCGACCCCGCTCCCTCGGCGAGCAGTTGCCCTGGATGCTCCACCTGATGGCGGTGCACGGTGCGGGCGTCGGCGAGATGTCCTACGAGACGGACCGCGCGCGCTTCATCGGCCGCGCAAGAAGCAGCGCCGCGCCCCTGGCGATGAGCGACCCGGCGGCCCTCTCGGGCAGCGCGGGCTCGGTGCTCGATCCGATCGTCGCGATCCGCTGCCGCGTGACGCTGGAGCCGGACGAGACGACGACGATCGACATGGTGTCCGGCGTCGGCGATACCCGCGCTGCGGCCTTGAGTCTGGTCGAGAAGTACCAGGACCGGCGTCTCGCCGACCGCGTCTTCGACCTGGCGTGGACCCACGCCCAGGTGGTGCTGCGGCAGCTCAATGCCAGCGAGGCCGATGCGCAGCTGTACGCTCACCTGGCCGGCTCCGTCATCTACGCCAACGCCTCCTTGCGCGCCGATGCGGCCGTGCTGATCAAGAATCGGCGCCGGCAGTCCGGGCTGTGGGGTTACGCCATCTCCGGCGATCTGCCGATCGTGCTGCTGCAGATCGGGGACGCGGCCAATATCGAGCTTGTGCGCCAGCTGGTACAGGCCCACGCGTACTGGCGCCTGAAGGGGCTGGCGGTGGACCTGGTGATCTGGAACGAAGAGCACGCCGGCTACCGGCAAGGACTGCAGGATGAGATGATGGGACTGATCGCCTCGGGCACCGAGGCGAGCGTGATCGATCGTCCGGGCGGTATCTTCGTGCGGCCGGCCGAGCAGATATCGAGCGAGGACCGCATCCTGTTCCAGTCGGTCGCGCGCGCCGTCATCACGGACGGTCGGGGAACGCTGGCGGAACAGCTCAGCCGTCGTGGGCCGGTGGTACCGCGCGCGCCGCGGCTCAGGCCCACTCGCGCGCACCGTGCCGAGGCCGCTCCCGCCGCCTTGCCGCGGCGCGACCTGATCCTGTTCAACGGGCTGGGAGGATTCACCCGCGACGGGCGCGAATACGTGATGACGCTCGCCCCCGGCCAGGTGACGCCGGCGCCGTGGGCGAACGTCCTTGCGAATCCGACCTTCGGCACCATCGTCTCGGAGAGCGGCGCTGCCTACACCTGGAGCGAGAACGCGCACGAATTCCGTCTCACGCCCTGGCACAACGATCCGGTGAGCGACCCGGGCGGAGAAGCCCTGTACCTGCGCGACGAAGAAAGCGGCCACGTCTGGTCCCCCACGCCGTCGCCCGTGCGCGCCGCGGCGCCCTACGTCGTGCGGCACGGATTCGGCTACAGCGTCTTCGAGCACAGCGCCGGCGGCATCCGCTCCGAGCTGTGGATCTACGTGGCGGTGGACGCCGCGGTCAAGTTCTCGGTGCTGAAGCTGCGCAACGAGTCGGGCCGGGCACGCAAGCTCTGCGCGACCGGCTACGTGGAGTGGGTGCTGGGGGACCTGCGCGCGAAATCGGCCATGCATGTGAGCACCGAAATCGATCCCCGCAGCGGCGCGCTTTACGCGCGCAACCCGTACAACGCCGAGTTCGGCGATCGGGTCGCCTTCTTCGACGTGAATGACGCGGCGCGCAGCGTGAGCGGCAACCGCACCGAATTTATCGGACGCAACGGCACGTTGAGCGATCCGGCCGCCATGGGCCGCGTGCAGCTCTCCGGCAAGACGGGGGCCGGGCTGGATCCCTGCGGCGCGATCCAGGTGAGCTTCGAGCTGGCCGACGGGGAAGCTCGCGAGCTGGATTTTCTTCTCGGTGCGGGGCGCGACCTCCAGGACGCCGGCAACCTGGTGCAGCGCTTTCGCGGATCGTCGGCTGCGCGCGGCGCGCTCGAGGCGGTATGGCAGTACTGGAAACACACGCTCGGCGCGGTGCAGGTGGAAACCCCCGACCTGTCCATCAACGTGCTGGCCAACGGCTGGCTGGTGTACCAGACCCTGGCGTGCCGTGTCTGGGCGCGCAGCGGCTACTACCAATCGGGCGGCGCCTTCGGCTTCCGCGATCAGCTGCAGGACGCGATGGCGCTGATCCACGCCGAGCCCGCGCGGCTGCGCGCGCACCTGCTGCTGTGCGCGAGCCGCCAGTTCCAGGAGGGAGACGTTCAGCACTGGTGGCATCCGCCCTCCGGCCGCGGCGTGCGCACGCATTGCTCGGACGACTACCTCTGGCTGCCGTTGGCGGTGTGCCGCTACGTGGCGAGTAGCGGCGACACGGGGGTGCTGGATGAATCCGTGCACTTCCTCGAAGGGCGCCCGGTCAACCCGGAGGACGATTCCTACTACGACCTGCCCGGGCGCTCTGCCGAGGCGGGCAGCCTGTACGAGCATTGCGTGCGCGCGGTCGCGCACGGCCTGCGCTTCGGCGCGCACGGCCTGCCGCTGATCGGCTCCGGCGACTGGAACGACGGCATGAACCTGGTGGGGATGGGCGGCAAGGGCGAGAGCGTATGGCTTGGCTTCTTCCTGTGCGAAGTGCTCAGGCAGTTCACCTGGCTGGCGCGTGCGCGCGGCGACATCGCGTTCGCCGAGCGCTGCGAGGAGGAGGGTACCCGGCTGCGCCGGAGCATCGAGCAGCACGGCTGGGACGGCAAGTGGTACCGCCGCGCCTACTTCGACGACGGCACGCCGCTCGGCTCGGCGAGCAGCGCGGAATGCCGGATCGATTCGCTCTCGCAAAGCTGGGCCGTGCTCTCCGGCGCGGGCGACGCGCGGCGCGCGCGCACGGCCATGCAGGCGCTCGACGAGCGGCTCGTGCGCCGCGAGGACGCGCTCATCCAGCTGCTCGATCCGCCCTTCGACAAATCGGAGCTGGACCCCGGCTACATCCGGGGCTACGTGCCCGGCGTGCGGGAAAACGGCGGGCAATACACGCACGGGGCGATCTGGGCCGCGATGGCGTTCGCCGCCCTGGGCGATGCCCGGCGCGCGTGGGAGCTCACCGCCATGATCAACCCGGTAAACCATGCGGCCTCGGCGGCAGCGATCGCCACCTACAAGGTCGAGCCGTACGTCATGGCGGCCGATGTCTACGCGCTCGAGCCGCACACCGGGCGCGGCGGATGGAGCTGGTATACCGGCTCGGCCGGCTGGACGTACCGGCTCATCGTGGAATCGCTGCTGGGCCTGAGGCTCGAGGGCGACAAGCTGCGTCTCGCGCCCTGCCTGCCCGCGGATTGGCAGACGTTCAAGATCCACTACCGCTATCGGGAGACCGTGTATCACATCGTCGTCGCGCAAACGGGCGACGAGACGCGCGTCACGGTGGATGGCGTCGCGCGGCGTGACGGGGCGATTCCCCTGATCGATGATCGCCGCGACCACTTCGTCGAAGTGAGCGTACGCGTCGCCGAGCAGCTCGCGCTAGCATAGCGACATGCCGCAGGACTTCGACGCCGCCAGGGACCATCGTTTCGCCGCCACGGCATGCTGGCACACGGCATGCAGGTCATGATCCAGACCGCCGCCGGTGCCGGCGTCTTCCCCCGCCTGGCGGCCGATTCGCTGGTCGCGATGCTCGAGTGCAGCGCCAAGTTGCTCGAACCGGCCTACGTCGGCGACACCCTCTATCCGCAGCTCGAAGTGGCCGAGCTCGTTCCCCAGCGCACCACCGGCGTGCTCGTCATGCGCGCCACGGTGCACAACCAGAAGAACGCGCTCGTGCTCGAGGGCAGCCAGCGCTACCTGCTGCGAAAGCGCGCCGCGCCGTGACCCTCGACCAGGCGTACCGGGCCCAGCTCGAGCTGCTCGCGCGTTGCGAACGCGCGGGAGAGCGTCAGGCCGGCTGGAAGGTCGGCCTGACCGCACGCGCCATGCAGGCGCAGCAGGGCGTGTACGAGCCTGTGTTCGGTTTCCTGCTCGAGAGCGGGCAGCGGCCGTCCGGCACCGCCTTCGATTTTTCCGCGCTGATCCGCCCTGGCTTCGAGAACGAGTTGTGCATCACATTGGGCGCGACCCTCGCCGGTCCCGGCGTCACACTCGAACAGGCCCGCGCCGCGGTGTCGCACGTTGCCCCCGCGCTGGAAATCATCGAGAAGCGCGGCGACTTCGGCGCCGACCTGGCGCTGAGCCTGGCCGACAACGCGCAGCAAAAGGCCTTCGTGACGGGCGCTGCGGTGCCGCTCGGCGCGCTCGACCTTGCCGAAGTGACGCTCCACCTCGCCGTCAACGGCGCGGCGCAGGAGCGTGCGCGGGGCGCGGAAGTCCTGGGCACGCCGATAGCCTCCATCGCATGGCTAGCCAACAAACTGGCCGACTACGGCCGGCGCCTGGAGGCAGGGGCGCGGGTCATGTCGGGCTCGTTCACCAGGCAGTACGACATCCATCGCGGCGATGCCGTCGAGGCGCGCTTCGAGCCGCTCGGCACGGTGCGGGCCGATTTTCGCTGAGCCGTCGCGCCGGTCGCGCGGGAGTAACATTGGCGCCAAGGGGAACGTCAATCGGAGAACCCGCGATGCGCACTCTCATCTTCGCCCTCTGCACCCTCGTGGGCGCGGCGATTCCGGCCGCAGCCCAGGTAAGCATCGGCATCGGAATCAGCTCTCCCGGCGTGAGCATCGGCATCAACGTCCCGGTCTATCCGCGCTTCGTGCGCGTGCCCGGCTACCCCGTCTACTACGCGCCGGGGCTGAACGCGAACTACTTCTTCTACGACGGCATGTACTGGGCGTTCCAGAGCGACCGCTGGTACGTGAGCTCCTGGTACAACGGTCCGTGGGGCCTGATGGACCCGTACTCGGTGCCGCCGTACATCCTGCGCATCCCGGTACGCTACTACCGCGACCCTCCGCGCTATTTCCACGGCTGGCATCGCGACGCGCCGCCCCACTGGGGCGAGCACTGGGGTCGAGATTGGGACCAGCGCCGAAGAGGGTGGGACCGGTGGGATCGCAGGGCCGCGCCGCCGCCCGCACCGCTGCCGCGCTACCAGCGCAAGTACTCGGGCGAGCGCTACCCGGGCGCCGAAGACCGGCGGCGCGAGCTCGAGAGCCGCAACTACCGCTACCAGCCGCGCGAACCCGAGGTGCGCCAGCACTACGAAGAACGCGGCCGCGGACGCGGGCAGGGCGACGATCGCGGGCGTGGCCAGGGCGACGACCGCCGGCGCGACAGATAGGCGGCCCGCTCAGCCGCGTGCGCGTACCCGGCCGCCCGGCAAGTTGCCCCCTGCCGCGGCCGGGAGTAGCTTTCCCATCCAGGCTTCGCGCACGACCGGCGCGAGCCCGAATACCGTTTATCTGGATATCCGGTATTCGCACAACTGAGCAAGGAACGTGATTCCAATCGCCTATTTCGAAAACGCGATGCGATTGACGGAACGCAGTCCGTTTTTTCGGCCACCTACTTCACGTTGAACTAAACCGCTTCGCGGTGGTGGTCTGAGCCTCGTCGTTC
>JADEYI010002120.1_pt1 | contig 11124 bp, 6 predicted proteins | sample 8542331 | NCBI WGS metagenome assembly JADEYI01 (sample SAMN16510988, study PRJNA670497) | mine drainage metagenome | isolation source: biofilm near Copperflume 1 | place: Germany: Marsberg coppermine Kilianstollen | collected 2018-02 | reverse complement strand
GCTCCAGAGTTGACGCCGGAGACGATTGCCGAAGGAATATTGCGGCGCCTGGTATGGATCGCTGCTGGAACGGCTGCGCCGCACTGCGTCGCCGGGAGCTGCGGAGGGGGTTGCGAGCGATTCGTCGTGGGCCGATGGATTCATAGAGGCTGAATTTCAGTCGCTTTCCATGCGTTGAAAGAACCGCACCAGTTCGCTGACATTCTGATCCAGATTGTAGCGGGCTTCGAAACAGGCATGAGCGCGCAACTCCATCTGGCGCCGGTCTACCGGCGAAAGGGCCAGCCAGCGCTCCAGCAATCTTCTGGTTTCTTCCGGTGTGTCGCGGGCCACCAGCCCGGCCCCGTCAGCCTCGATTTCCGGCCAGATGTTGACTTGATCGGAGATCAGAACGGCCCGGCTGCATCCCATTGCCTCGGCGACGGCAATGCCGAAGTTTTCCTGGTGCGACGGCAGCACGAACGCTTCACAGGCGTGGAAGGCGCCCCACTTGGCTTCGCCGGTCACCAGCCCCGGCCAATGCACGCGATTTTTCAATCCTGACTGGGTGATACGCGCTTCCAGTCCGGCCCGCATTCCCGCATCCGGGCCGGCCATCACCATATCGACATCGGGATTTGCAGCAGCGATTTCAGCGAATGCGTCGACCAGCATGTCGCAGCCCTTTTTGGGATGGATGCGGCCAAGGTAGAGAAAAAATCTTCGCCCCTTTGCACCGGGGCAGACGGTGAAGAAGGCATCGATCTGGCATTGCGGATCGCCGGTGGGCATCTCCGCGCCATAGGGCACGACGGCCGCGTTCCATGCGGGCATGCGGAAACTTTCCGGCGCAAGCCGCTGTTCCGTTTCACAGGTGAACAAGACAGAGCTTGCGTCCCGCAACACGCGGCGCTCGGCCAGATGCCAGTAGATCCATTTTTTGATGTGCTTGAACGGATAGCGGCGCTTGAACCAGGGATCCAGCATTCCATGCGGGAACAGGACATAGGGTTTGCGTTCACGTATGGCCCGCCATGTTCCCCAGCTTTGGTACTGCCAGACGCCGTGCACGACGACGCCATCGAAACGGTCGATGTTTTTTTTGAGCCACGGCACCCAGCTTGCGGAGTATCCGTAGGTACTGTGGTTCTCGCCCAGGGCATGCACGGGGAACTGGATTTCCTGAAGAAAAGGCTGTCCCGGCACGTCCAGGCATGCCACCTCGCCCTCCCACCCCAGGCGCGGGCCGGCGGCAACGATGCAGCGCACCAGTTGCGCGGGGCCACCATATTCTGGATGGAGAGAACGGATTACGTGCAGGATGCGCATGAGAAATGCTCCATTACAGGCGGGTGTCCGGGGATTTCTTTGACCCGCGCCGCTGTTGGCAGATTGTCGCAAATGCTTTCATCAGTCCGAGAACGTTTGCATCGAAGCTGAAGTTCTGAATGCGCTCCAGGCTGCGCTCGCCCATCTTACGACAGGCCGCGGGGTCGGCGAGCAAGGCTTCCAGCTTGCCGGCCAGGGCGGTTGAATTGCGTGCGGGAAACACGTACCCATTGTCTCCATCGGCGACCAGATCGGGCCAGCAGCCAACCTCATCCGACACAACGACAGCCCGGCCCGCATTCATAGCTTCATTCACAGCCAGTCCCCAGGGTTCGTGGATGGAGGGTAGCACAAACACATTGCACAGGTCGTAGTAGCGCGGGAGTTCCGACTGATTGCGAAAGCCGACGATGCGGACACCGCTGGCGGCATGGGCCGGCGCGGCGCGCAGACGCGCTTCGAGAGAGGGTCTTTCCTCGCCGTCGCCGACAATCAGCAGACAGGGCAATGAATCATTCGATTTTTCAACGCTGTCGCGTTCACAGAGTTGGAGATAGGCGTCGACAAGATCGATGCAGCGTTTTCGCGCCAACAGCTTTGCAGCAAACAGGATCACCGGGCGGTGGGGCTGAAGGCCGAGCTCACGCCGGAGCTCTTCGCGGCCTGCGGATGCAGCCCGGCATCGCTCCTGAAAAAAGGCGTTATCGACCGCATACGGGATCGAGAAGATCGGAACGTCGAGGCCAAGATGATGCTGCCAGTATTCCGTATTGCGCTGGCCGACGCTCAAAACGCCAGCTGTAAAGCGGCGCAGGAGCTTGAAAAAGATGTCCTTCACCGCCAGCTTGAGGCGACCGCGCGGATGGTCGATGAGCGTGGAGTCGGTCCGCAGGAGCACGGGAATGCCCAGTATTTTCGCCGCTGCCATCGCAATCCAGGAGGTGAGGGTGGCGTATCCATGAATCCACAGAACGTCGAAGCGGCCGCGGCGCAGGCGGCGGAAAATTCCGCAGTTCAGCGGACGAAGAAAAGAGATCGCCGAGGCATCCAGCAGTCGCGGCAGAACTTCATGCCGGTATCCGCCGAGCAGAGGAACGTCCCATTCCACCGGCACTCCAAAGCCTTTGTCGAGATAGCTGCGCAAAGAAAAGTCGGAGGTGTAGAAAACCGTGAGGTCGAGCCCCTGCTGCCGCGCCAGACGCCGCAGCAGGGGAGACTGATACTGAATCGGATGGCTCAGAAGATAGGCGACTCGCATGGCTTTCAGGAGACATCATCGCTTTCGAAACGCGGCCTGAACCCCGATGAAATTTCGCGGGACTCTCCGCATTCGAAGCGATCAAAGCAATGGAATTGCATAGATCAGGCCGATGGCGATTCCGATTCCACCGCCCTTTATCGCGGCCTTCATGTAGTTGGTGGGGACGAAAATAATGTCGTCGCTTTGCAGGATCGGATCCGGGTCGCGGCCCTTGATAATTCTTCCGATGTTGACCGGAATCTCGCGGCGCTTCGCGCCAGTAGTCCGAATGATGCGGGCATCTCCGGTGGACGCCTGAAAACCCACCCCACCGCTCAAGGTGACTGCCTGGAGGAGGGTGGTTGGAGTGTCGGGAGAAATAGGAAACGCGCCCGCATGGGTCACCGCCCCCACAACGTAGACCACGCCAGTCCGGGGCACAATGACGCGGTCGCCGGGATAGAGCGGAATGTTCTGGCTGAGAGCATTTGCGGGATCGGAATTGAGGACGACCAGCAAGGGCTCCGATTCCCCTTTACGCAAAATCGAGATGCTGTGGCTGGCATCGGGTTTCAAGCCTCCGGCGGAGGAAATCGCATCCAGCAGCGACATGGGCGCATATGCGGGAATCGCTTTGGGCGCGTTTACTTCGCCCATGACGCCGATGATGTCCACCATAGAGTCCTGGACGGTAATCAGCACGTCCGGGTTGAGAATCATCTGGTTGGCGATCAGTTTCTGCGCGACGGTCTGCTGCGCCTGCTCAATTGTCTGGCCAGCCAGATGCAGGCCGCCGATCAGGGGCAGGTCGGCCATTCCGTTGCCGGCGATGCGCGCGGAAACTTTGTAATCGGGAACGCCGTAAACACTGACGCCAATCAGATCGCCGGGATGCAGAACGATGGCGTTGCCGGGCAGGAGTTCGGATGGCGCCGGCTGCATGCGGCCCTTGTTATCAGGGTTGGGACTGTCGGCTTTTGTCGGAGCCGACCCGACATACTGGGCGTTGCCGGCAACCGTAAAAACAGCGGCCAGCAATAACATGAGAGAAACGCAGCCGAGAGCGCGAAGCCGCCGGGAAGGCATTTTTTGTGAAGCGAGCATCTGTGAAGAAACTTTTTGGCGAACAGGCGACAGAAACATTCTCATCACGAATCCTCCCTGCGCCAGAAGAAGGGCCATTTGCGGCGTCCCATTCCATTGGAAGGAGGCCGGCCATTGGTATAGGAATACCGCTGATATCCGTAATACCCATAGTAGCGTTGCGAGGCTGAGTCGACCGCGTTGATGACCGTTCCGCCGAGGCGGGTGCCGGAGCGCATCATCAGATCGCGGGCGCGACGGACAGAGTGTTTGCTGGCCCTGCCATAGCGCACCACCAGCAGCACGGCGTCGCAGAACGGAGCCAGGATCAGCCCATCGGTAATTGTCAGGATGGGCGGCGAATCGATGATGATGTGGGTGAACTTGCCTCTGCATTCCTCGATCAGGTCCGCCATGCGGGCAGAGGAGATCAGTTCTGTTGGAAACGGAGGCACCGGGCCGCTCGGCAGCAAAAACAGATTAGGAGCTTCCGGAATCGTTTGCAGAGATTCCTCCAGCGTCGTCGATCCGGACAAGAGCGTGGAAAGTCCGCTGCGGCTGCTGATGCCGAAGCGGCTGTGGATCGTGGGACGCCGCATGTCGGCATCGATCAATAGAACTTTGGCATCTCTAAAAGCAAGCACCGCCGCCAGGTTGCTGGCCACTGTGCTTTTTCCTTCTGCCGGGGTGGAGCTGGTAATCAGGATGGCCTGCGGTGGCTGTCCCACGCCGGAGAGAAGCAGCGATGTGCGCAGCGAGCGGAACGCCTCGGCAAACTGGGAGTTGGGCTGACCCAGCACATCAACATTTCTCTGCGCGGCGGAGCGGGTATCTTCCGTAATGCCGCGCGGCAGCACCTTACGCGCGCGGGGAATGACGGCCAGCGAAGGCAGCTCCGAAATGGTTTCGATGTCGTGAACGCTGCGCAGGCTGGTGTCGAGCGAGTCGAAGAAGAAGGCCAGGGCGATGCCGCCGAACAGGCCGAACATCAGCCCGATGAGGACGCGGGAGCTGCGGCGCATGCCGCTCGGATACAGGGGCCTGCGCGCAAAATCCACGACATCGATTTCGCTCGACTCCAGCCCGGCTTCGATGCCCGCTTCCCGCAGCCGGCGCAAAAGTCCGTCATACAGAGTGCGGTTGGAATCGAATTCCCGCTGCATCAATACGAACTGAACCATGTCGTCGCGCTTCTGATAATCCTTGGCCTCTTCGTCCGCGAGCACCTGGCGGGTCATGTTCTCGTTGACGGTGGCGGCCTTAAAGGCATTGTTGGACTGGGCGAGGACGCGGGCCTCTTCCTTGTCGATGGCCTTCTGGTTCTGCTGCATCTCCGCCCGCAATTGCTTGACGGCGGGGTAATTCGGTCCGAATTGAGAGATGAGCTGGGCATATTGCGCCTCAAGCGATGCCTGGCCGTTTCGCAATGTTGCCAACAGCGTTCCAGCGCCTGAGCCGATGACCGCGGGACTGCCGTCGAGCAGGTCCGGGTTCATGGTGGTCAACATGCGGTACTGGGCCTCGGTCACGATGCGTCGAATTTTCGCGTCGGCCGCGGCCTTCGACAGGTCATCCAGGGTGTCGAGGTTCAGGTTGTGCGCCTGGTCGCTGAATCCCAGCACCCCCAGCTTCCTTTGCAATTCGACCAGCTTTTCCTGGGAGGTTTCGACGGACTGTTTCAGATCGTCCAATTGTGTCGAAAGCCACTGCGAAACACGCTGCGTCGCCGCATAGCGTGTTTGGAAACTGCGTTCAATATAGTCGTTGATCAGGGTATTGACGACGCGTGCGGAAAGGTCAGGAGACAGACTGGTAAAGCCGATGGAGATCAGTTGCGTTTTGGGGATTCTTCCGATGGACAGGCCGCCGTGCAGAAAGCCGATCATCCAGTCCTGGACGCCGGGGTCGTTCGGGTCCACATGCGTGACGGTGGATTTCGGGCCGAGGAAATAGGGATTGTCTTCGAGTTTCAGTTCTTTGGCGACTTTCAACAGCAAAGAATCGCTTTGGAGAATGGCGACTTCAGTTTCCAGCCGAGTTCCGAGGTCCTGCGGTCCGGAGCCGCCGGTGCCGAGACGATATTCGTTGGAAGATCCGGGACTGACCTGAATGATGCCGGCGGTGACATACGTCTTGGGAGTGGTGATGGCGCGGACAACACCGAAGACGGTCCCGGCGAAAACACATGCGAGCACAATCCATTTGCGCTTGCGCAGGGTGAGAAGGTTTTCAGCGAGCGCGTTGCCTTCCTCATTCGTGACCCAGCCTCCACCGGTCTGGAATGATCTTGGCTTGAACTCCGCCTCGGTCGTCGCGTTATCTTCTGGTGTCGGACTCATGCGAGGAGGGACCGCTCATTCATGTTAGTGATGGGTTGCTGTGTCGAGATGGCCGGAAACCTCAAGAGAATCGGGAATTGGAAGCAAAAACACGTGCGATTCAGCTGCCTGCGGTTTCAGTACGGAGACGGCCACTCTGAACCACGATACGGCGTGGCTTCGCTGGTATCGCACTCTTACGATGCCGTTCGATGGGCAGCAGTTTGCATCGCCTTTCAAAACATCGTTCCGGGCAAGCCAGCATCCGCTGCTTTTTCGGAAAGTCCGGCTCAAAATCAGCTCCAATGCGTATCCTGAGGATAGGTGGAAGCAACGCTGGCCGTCAATCGGAAAGCGGGAGCGCGGGGTAAAGCCGAAGCATTTCTATGGCATCCAACGGCGTGAGCCGCGCTGGTATGATCGTGCAGTGCCGGACGCCATCGTGGCCGGCAGTCGAGTGCGACTCTTGAAAACGGACATGGGTGAATGGACCTGAATCGTCCTATTGTGGTTGTTGGCTCCGGATACGTCGGACTGGTCGCGGCGCTGTGCTTTGCCGAACTGGGACACCGGGTGATCTGCGTCGACAAGGATGAAAAGAAGATGGCGGCGCTGCGGTCGGGCCAGGCGACGATCCATGAACAGTCTCTGCCGGAATTGTTGCGACGCCACGGCAACCACCGGGTCTCATTCACCAGCGAGCTGGGTCCGGCTGCCCGGCAGGCGGAGTTGATTTTTATCGCAGTGGGCACCCCCCAGGCGCGAGGCGGCAAGGCGAACCTGTCCTACGTGGAGGCAGCGGTAAAAGAGATTGCTGCCAATATCAGCGACTACACGGTGATTGTCGAAAAAAGCACGGTCCCGGTCCATACGAATGAGTGGATGGCGGGCGTCATCGAGCGTTGCGGAGTGCCCCGCGAAAAGTTCGACGTGGTTTCGAACCCGGAGTTTCTGCGCGAAGGAAGCGCAGCGGCGGATTTTCTGCATCCGGACAGGATCGTGATCGGCTGCAACAACGATCGGTCGGCTGCGCTGGTCGAAGCCGTCTACCGGCCACTGACATCGGGCGAATATTACGATCAGCGCGATGCAGTCCCGGGCCAGTGCAACGCCAGCAGGCCACCAGCGATGCTGCGGACCACGCCGCAGAGCGCGGAGATGATCAAGCACGCCTCGAACGCCTTTCTGGCGATGAAAGTTTCCTTCATCAATGCGATTGCGAACCTGTGCGAGTCCGTCGGGGCCAACATCTCCGAGGTCGCACCGGGCATCGGCATGGACCAGCGGATCGGCACGCAATTTCTTCATCCTGGAATTGGATATGGCGGTTCCTGCTTTCCAAAAGATCTGGCGGCCTTTCGCTCTGTGGCGGCGGAGTTTGGGGTGGACTTCAGCCTGCTGGGCGCGATCGAGCGAATCAACGAACTGCAACCGCTGCGATTTCTGGAAAAGATCCGGGTCGCGCTGGGCGGCATTGAGGGAAAGCACCTGGCCGTGCTCGGTTTGTCGTACAAGGGCGGAACGGACGACGTGCGGGAGTCGCCTGCGCTGCGGCTGGTGCATCTGTTGCTGGCCGAAGGCGCGACGGTCGCGGCATACGATCCAGCGGCGATGACACGCGCCCAGACCGTGCTGCCCGCCGACGGACGCAAGGTGCGCTATGCAGCCAACGAGGAGGACGCCGCCGCCGGCGCGGACGCGCTGATGATCCTGACCGACTGGCCGCAGTTCGCATCGCTGGACCTAGAAGCGCTGGCAAAAAAACTGCTGCACCCCAGGATGATCGATGGCCGCAACCTGTACCAGCCGGAACAGGTATCGCGCTGCGGACTCAGTTATTTCAGCATCGGGCGCGCGGCAGCGCTGGTCAATGGAGATGCGCATGCGGGAGACGCACATGCAGGAGAGGCACATGCAGGAGAGGCACATGCAGGACAGGAACCTGGCATTGCCGTGACCGCGGCCCGCGCTTCGTTGCAGCGTCCCGTCATTGCAGTACGCCGTCCCCGGCAGAACATGCGGGTGCTGTTGACCGGCGCGGCAGGTTTCCTGGGTTCCCATCTTGCGGACCGCCTGCTGGCGGAAGGCCACAATGTTCTGGGCGTCGACAACCTGTGTACCGGGGACCTGCGGAACCTGGCGCATCTTGTACGCGAGCCGCGATTCGAGCTGATCGAGCACGACACCTGCGAATTTTTCGATCCCGGCCCGATCGACTTCGTATTTAACTTTGCTTCTCCGGCCAGTCCGCCGCAGTACATCCGTCTGGGAATTGAAACGCTGCGCGTCGGCTCCGAGGGCACCATCAACATGCTGGAGCTGGCCAGCAAATATCATGCGAAATTTCTTCATGCCTCCACGTCAGAGTGTTACGGAACGCCGGAGATCCATCCCCAGCCGGAGAATTACTGGGGCCATGTAAATCCAGTGGGGCCGCGCTCGGTGTACGACGAGGCCAAGCGGTTCGGCGAGGCCTCGGTGATGGCATATCGGGAGCACCACAATGTAGACACTCGGCTGGTGAGAATCTTTAACACCTATGGCCCCAGAATGCAGCCGGACGATGGCCGCGTCATTTCGAACTTCGTGATGCAGGCGCTGCGTGGAGAAGACGTCACGGTGTATGGCGATGGCTCGCACACCCGCAGCTTCTGCTACGTCACCGACCTGATCGAAGGCATCCTGCGACTTTCGCGGATCGGCGAGGCGCTGCCTGTCAATCTGGGCAATCCTGCGGAAGAGAGCGTGCTGACGTGCGCGCGGCGCATCATTGCATTGACCGGCTCCGGGAGCCGGGTCCGATTTGAGCCGCTACCCCAGGATGATCCTCCGCGGCGCCAGCCGGACATCACCAAGGCCCGGCATCTGCTGGGGTGGGAGCCAAAAGTATCGCTCGATGAGGGGCTGAGCGAGACGATCGCGTACTTTCGCGCGTTGACGGAGAGCCTGATTGTGGCCGGGTAAGAACCGGCGCATCACCATTTCCGCAGCGTGTGCTTCAGCTCCGGATACCAGGTGATCTGTACATTGGTGGTCACGTCCGATTGGCCGCCGGTTTTGTATACGGGGGCCTTCCAGCGTTCGTATTGCAGCCATGCGTTCAGCTCAATCTGCGGGCGGATGCGTTTGACTACGGTCGCGGTGAACAGGTTTTGCGTGGTGCCACCCTCAGTGAAGCCGGGATTTGTGCTGCCGGGAATAAAATCCTTGGCGGCCTTGGCGTTTCTGTAGGAGAGCTGCACCATCTCGTTCGGCGACAGGTGGTAGGTCAGCCATGCCTGGCCGCCTTTGGATTCGCGGCCAATCCAGTCGCCGAAGATATTTCCTTTATTGGTGTAACCCTGACGCTGAACGTCTTCAACGTACATGAAGCTGCCGCGAAAGCTGTTTGAGACGGGCACATCGGAGTAGACGGCTTCGGCACGGAGGTCGAACTTCGGCGCTCCGGGGATGCGGGTCAGGTACAGCCCGGTACGGATCGCGGCGCGGCGCGGCGCGCTCACGGGCGTTACGTCGTCATGCGATTCCGAGTCCGTATAAAGGGTCAACCATTTGCTGACGTAGGGAGGGCGAAAGGTGAAGTCGAAAGTGCTGAAGCGCGCGCCGGGATCGTTGCGGGAAAACTTCGTTGCCTCGGTCACGTTCTGAAAGCTGGTAAAGCTGTTCCAGAAGCTGCCAAAAGTTATCGGGACATGATTCTTTCCGCCCCAGATCACAGTGCGAGAGAAGCCAAATTCGAAGTTGGGAGACGGGTTGAAGGCGAACTTTTCCATGTGGACCCAGGGAGCGTTCGGGTCTGTGTGCCCCTTGAGGCTGCCGACAAGAAATTCATACCGAACCGGGCCCAGGACAGCCGACAGAATCGGAATATGCAGGGGCTCGATGCGGTTGATGCGGAAGGAGTAAATATCTTCCGCGTTATTGCTCCAGTCGAACGCGCCGCCCACGGCAGGACCGTCCCACACATCGCTTTTTCCAATCGAGATGTCATGGTTCCAGACGGTCGCAGACAGATTGGCCTCAATCAGGCGGAAGTAATTGCGGCTGGGAACAGGGCCGGCAGGGATGGTGTCCTGGGGCACATTCGGCACCCCATCGAGTGTAGCCAGGGTCTGAGCCAGCAGCGGCGAATAGCCGGTGGCGCTGGGCGCGTGCTGGTACTCCCCGCGAACGTATAGGGCAAATGGCCCGGAGGTCGCTCGCACGCTGAAGCCGGAGTAATTGTTGAACCCTTGTTGATACGGACGGCCATAGTTGTTGATGATGGTCTGGCCGAGATGATAGCTGTCGTTCAGCGGCGTTCCGCCAATGCCCATCGCGCGTTCATAGACAGATTCCAGCGTGCCATGCACCTTCCATCCGCCCGCGTCGTCCACGTCCGGTTGCAGCTCCGCCATGACCGCGTCAAAGATGGCCACCGCTTCTTCATTGTGGCGCTCCATGTGGACCCGTTCCTGCTCGGCGTACAACATCCGCAGCACGCTAATGCGCGTCCAGGGCCGCATGTCCATAAACGCGCGGTCCAGATAGCCGAGGGAATAGAGCCGCATCAACGCTGGATACATCCAGCTATCGAGCGGAATGTAGGTTGAGCCGAGATTCGGACCCAGGGCCGAGGTGTCGACAATCCTGTAGGGAGGAAGGGCCTCATCCATGTCGTTGGGTGCGGGCGCAGGCTTGCGATGAAGGCGCTCGGTCCATCCGCCGCGCGGAGGAGGCAGGTAAGCGGGCATGCTCTGGTCCTGCTGGGTGTCCTGGCGCCAGTTCAACGATGCCAGAAACCATGAGGCCCGCGGCGTGGCGGAGACAGCTTCATTGATAGAGACAGGGGAGCTGGCAGGTGCAGTTCCAGCGGCCAATTTTGCCTGTGCGGCCGCACTGCCAGAAAGCAGGCTGATTCCGCCAACAACGAACGCGCTACAGACCAATCTCGTTAGAACGACCCGAATGCCGCTGGTTTTCACTTGCACCTCAAAAAAAGATTTGCCGCGGTCGCGCGACGGTCACGGTTCATGGCCGGACAGCCTCTATCTATGATGCGTTGCCAGCGTGTTTCCGGCAAGGCGGAAGGCGTTTGGAGACCCAAAAGAGAACGGAGGGCAGGGAGAGAAAGGAAACCGTGGAGCGGGAGACGGGGATCGAACCCGCAACCAACGGCTTGGGAAGCCGCTACTC
>JADEYI010002119.1_pt1 | contig 11126 bp, 5 predicted proteins | sample 8542331 | NCBI WGS metagenome assembly JADEYI01 (sample SAMN16510988, study PRJNA670497) | mine drainage metagenome | isolation source: biofilm near Copperflume 1 | place: Germany: Marsberg coppermine Kilianstollen | collected 2018-02 | reverse complement strand
GTGAGGTCGCGCCTGCCACAGCGGGCACAGCGGGTCGGCCACCGGAGGACGCCATCGCCCATCTGGTGGCGGGCTATCGCCAACTCGACCCGATGCTACGCGCGGCAAAGATCCGCGCCGCCCTGGCCTTGCTGGACGCACTGGGCGGCGCATCCTTAGCCCCACAGCAAGCGTCACGCGCGCCCACTGCCCCCAGCACGTCCACTGAACCGCGAGAGAGTGCCATGCTCCCACCCACTCCCCCACATTCCAACGTTGCCGCGCGCCCAGCCCCATCCATGCGCCCGCCGCGCCAAGTGGCCGAGAGCGAGCCGTGGCCGCTAGCCGCGCCGCTGCCCGTCCCCCCAAAGCTCGGCGCCGAGCGCGTAGCGGCGCCGCCGCGCCCTCCCCGACCAGAGGATGAATACCTGTTGAACGCGCCAGTGAGCGCGGTGCCAAACGTAGGAAAGACCCAGCAGGAGCGGCTCGCGCGGCTGGGCATCAGCACCGTGCGCGATCTCCTCTTCACCTTCCCACGTGAGCACCGTGACTACAGCCAGCTCAGCAAGATCGCGCACCTCCCCTTCGAGACCGTCAGCACATTTCTGGGGCTGATCTGGGAGGTGGAGAACAAGCGCACCAGCGGTGGGCGCACACGCACCATCGCCCGCATCTCCGATGAGACCGGCGGCATCTATGCCACCTGGTTCAACCAGCCATACCTGCTCAAGCAATTGCCGCGTGGCGCCTATATCGTGCTGACGGGCGTGAAGCAGCGCTTTGGCAATCACGTCGAGTTCAGCGTGCGCAGTCACGAGTTACCGGAACAAGGCGACCTAATCAACACAGGTCGTCTTGTTCCGGTCTATCCGCTGACCGAGGGGCTACACCCCAAGGTCATGCGGCGCTTCACCAAGTGGGCGGTGGACCATTGCGCCGGGTTCGTACCAGAGCATCTGCCAGCCGCGGTGCGCACGCGCGCGCATCTGGAGCCGCTGCCTGAGGCCATCGCGCAGATTCACTTTCCCGATGACCCCGGCGCGCTGGCATCGGCACGGCGTCGGTTGGCCTTCGACGAATTCTTCTTGATCCAACTGGGCATGCTCACCCAGCGCGCCAACTGGCGGGAGGGACCGCCCGCGCCCGTGCTGGCCGTGCCTGAAACGCTCATCTTCGCCTCGGCTGCTGAGACCACCGCCGCGGGCGGAGAAACGAGGGCGGCGGAGCCAGCGTCCGCGGAGGCCATGGCATTGGCGGGCGGGGGGCTGTGGCCACTGACGGCGACCTGCTTTGAGCGCTCGCTCCCCTTCGACTTCACAGGCGCGCAGCGCCGCGCCATCCGTGAGATCCTGGCCGACCTACGCCATCCCCACGCGATGTGCCGCCTGCTGCAAGGTGATGTCGGCTCCGGCAAGACGGTGGTCGCGGCGGCGGCGTTGTTGGCGGCGGCGGCCAACGGCTACCAGGGCGCGCTGCTCGCGCCAACGGAGATTCTGGCGGAGCAGCATTACCGCGGCCTCAGCGCGTTGCTCGCGCCCTTTGGGTTGCGCGCGGTCCTCTTGACGGGCAGCCAGAAGGCGAAGGAGCGCCAGGCGGCGCGCGCCGCCTTGGCGAACGGCCAGGCGGCGGTGGCCATCGGCACGCACGCGCTGCTCCAAGAGGACGTGAGCTACGCGCGGCTGGGGCTGGCAATCGTGGATGAGCAGCACCGCTTCGGCGTGGAGCAGCGTGATGCGCTACGTCGCAAAGGGCAGCAGCCACACATGCTGGTGATGACCGCCACGCCTATTCCACGTACACTCTCGCTGACCCTCTATGGCGATCTCGATCTCTCCGTGCTGGACGAATTGCCAGCGGGGCGCCAGCCCATCATCACACACTGGCGGGCGGGCAATCAACGCGCGGAGGCCTATCGGCTGGTAGCGGCGGAGGTGGCGGCGGGCCGACAGGCCTATATCATCTGCCCACTGGTTGAAGAATCCGAGACCCTTGAGGTGAAATCCGCCGTGAAGGAGTTCGAGCGCCTAAAGGCTCAGGTCTTCCCTGAGTTGCGGCTGGGGCTGGTACATGGGCAACTGCGCCCAGCCGCGAAAGATCGCGTGATGCGTGCCTTCCGCGATGGCGAGATTGATGTGTTGGTGGCGACAGCGGTCGTAGAGGTGGGGGTAGATGTGGCCAATGCGACGGTGATGCTCATCGAGGATGCCGACCGCTTCGGCCTGTCACAACTGCACCAGTTTCGGGGGCGGGTGGGCCGTGGCGCGCACCAATCCTATTGCTATCTGCTCAGCGCCGAGGCCAGCGCCGCCGCGCGCGCGCGCCTCACCGTGCTGGAAAGCACCAGCGACGGTTTCCAGTTGGCCGAGGAAGACCTGCGCCTGCGCGGTCCTGGCGACTTCTTCGGCACCCGCCAGAGCGGCTTGCCAGAACTGAAGATGGCCAACCTGGCGGATACCCGGTTGCTGCTGGAGGCACGCGAGCAGGCGGAATGGCTCTGGGGCCAGGATCCCTACCTGCGCAACCTGGAACATCGGGCACTGCGCGAGCGCGTCTTCCTCTTCTGGCGCATGTTCGCCGCGCATTAAAACCCCGGACGCATACTGGATACGGTGCGTACACCGCCCTTGGAGTCGCCGTGCCTAGAGCCGTGGCGGAAGTCCTACCCCTGTAGCCCCTGCCAGAGGAGGTTCGCGCGGTGGCGGAGCCGGGCGCGCGGCCCGCGCAGGGGGAGGACCAACGCGAGCGGCGCGAAGACGCCAAGCATCGCCAGCCAGCAGAGCTTGACGGAGAGCGAGAGCAGGCGCGCGCGCCCGCGGCCCAGATGCTTGCGGGTGAAGTAGCGGGCACTCGTGAGGCTCTGCTTCAGCGTGCGCGCACTCAGGCCACGCGCACGGCTCGACCCCCCCTCCAGATGCACGATCGTCGCGACGGGCACATAGCGCACGACATACCCCGCCTGACGGATGCGGTAGCAGAGGTCCGTATCCTCATAGAAGAGAAAGATACGCGGATCAAAGCCGCCGACCGCGTCGAGCACACGGCGCGGCACCAGCAAGTAGCAGCCCGAGAGCATGGCCACATCGCGCGAAGTGGCGTGGTCCCATGCGGCAAACTCCTGCCGACGCACGGCGCGCGAGCGGATACCCGCAAAGGCCAGGGTCAGGCCAGCGATCATGGTGGGCACGGTATAGTGCCCGCGGCAGGTGAACTGTAGCGTCTCATCGGCGTTGAGGACGCGCCCACCCACCGCGCCGCACCGCTCCCCCAGGGCATCCGCCGCGGCCACCAGCGCATCCAGCGGCTCCCGCACGAGCGTATCAGTATTGAGGAAGAGCACGTAGCGCCCAGTGCAGTAAGGCAGCGCCACGTTGTTGCCCGCGCCGAAGCCGGCGTTCTCAGCATTCATGACGCAGCGCAAGCGTGGGTGAGCGGCGGCGAGGGCGCGCAGCCGCTCTTGGCTGCCGTCAGTTGAGGCGTTGTCAACGACGATCACCTCATAGGCAGAGCGCGTGCCTGATGCCTCGATGGTCGCCAGGCACTGCTCGACGAGCGCGGCACCATTCCAATTCACCAGCACGATTGAGAGGTCCATAGGCAGATCCATCTGGCCGATCTAGAACGCGCCACGCCCCGTGAAGACCACCTTGATGGTCATCAGCAAGATGCGAATATCCAGCCAGATCGAATAGTTGCGCACATAGAAGATATCGTCTTGCGTATTCAGGTGCAGCACACGGTCACTGCGTCCATGCACCTGCCACCACCCCGTGATACCCTGCGGCACGAGCAAGCGACGATACTGCCAGGCACGGTAGCGCTCGACGATCCAGGGCAGCTCAGGACGCGGGCCGATGAGCGACATATCGCCTCTAAGCACGTTAAAGAGCTGTGGTAGCTCATCTAGGCTCGTCTTGCGCAGGAAGGCGCCGACGCGCGTCACGCGCGGATCGTTGCGCTGCTTATGCACGATGCCCTGCTCCGTGCGCACCGCCACATCTCTCGCGCGCCGGTCCGCGTCTGGAACCATTGTGCGGAACTTGTACATCTTGAAGCGGCGGTTGTGCTGACCCACACGCTCGCCAGCGAAGATCGCCGGGCCAGGCGAGTCCAGCCGCACGGCAATCGCGATGGTGAGCAGGAGCGGCCAGATCAGCAAGAGCAGTGGCACACAGATCAGGAGGTCAATCACGCGCTTGATGCGCAGGTTCCACCCCGTAACGCCAGACTCGGTCAGGCCAATGACGGGCATGCCATCAATCGAGTCGGTCACGGTCTTGGCCGTCTCACTGACGACATCCGGCAGGACGTAGAGCTGCACCGGCAGATGCGCCAGCCCGCTGATCACCCAACTGGTCTCGGTGCGCTCCAGCGGAGAGAGCGCGATCAGCACCAGATCCACCTCGCGCTCGCGCACGATGCGCACCACATCACGCAGTTCCCCCAGCCGCCACGCGACCCACGCCTGATACATCGCAGAGAGGCGATCATCTGGCGTCGGCTCCACAGCATCCAACTCTTCGAGCACGTCGCGCTCCGGCCCGACGATGCCGACCAACTCCAGACCTTGATTGCGCCGACCCGCGATGGTCTGTGCGGCATCCACCGCGAGCCGTCCCGTGCCAACGATGAGCACGCGGCGGCGTACCGCCTGGCGCGTTGCGAGGGGCCTCAGGATGAAGCGCAGGCCCGCCAGCAAGATGGCATCCAACAGCGTAAAGCAGATCAGGAAGATGCGCGTGCGATCGAGCGCGGACGAGAGGAAGTAGAGAAGGCCACTGGTGATCAGGCTGGCGACAAAGACCGCTCCAACCGCGCGCACCGGGGAGAACCGATTGGCCAGCCAACTCGTCTGATAGAGGCCAAAGAGGGAGAAGATGACGGGCCAGATGACCACCACCAGCGCGGCGAGCAGCACGGTATCATTCACGCCGAAGATATGCACATAGAGGTTCGCGCCGAAGAGATCATGCAGCAAAGCGCGATAGTTCTGCGCGATCAGCAGCGCGGCCAGCGAGAGCGCGAGATCGAGCACGAACATGAACTCGTAGAGGCGGCTGCGGGTGCGGCGCCGATTGGCCAGCGTGCGCTGCATCTGCTCGTAGTGCGGGTCGCGGGTGAGCATCGCCATGCGCGTCGTGATATGGCGCTGCAGTTCCTCTTCTTCGCTGTTCTTCGTGGGCTTGGGGGTACCGGTCGTGCCAGACCGTGGCCGCGCGGGGGCGGGGGCGGCGCCCCAGTCTGGTGGCGCGTAGCCTTCAGGTGATGTGGCAGCGTTGTATGATGGATAGGCGACGCCGGTGGGCGGACGCGACGCGCCTGGTTGTGCGCCAGAGAAAGACGCCGACGTTGGGCCAAACCGTGGCATCTGATCGCCTGCCCCAATGGGCGCCTCGCCGCCTACACGCCCGGCATCGAAGGCGGGGGTTGGCGCCGGGCCATCGCGAAACGGGGCATCGCGAAACCAGGATTCATCCGATCTATACTGGTTGCCCATCCTATGCGCACTCCCTTTCTCCCTCACATCCGCCCATACCCCCAGGATACCAGATCAGCATACCAGATCGTATAGCGACATACGAAGGTTGTGGCCTTCGAGCGGATGACATGGGCGATCCTTTATAGTCCATCCTCCGCACCTCATCACTTCTTCCGTCCTTACCACTATAACGGGAGATGGCGGGCGCTGTCACTGGCCGTTACCGCTCCGTACTACACACGCTCTCGGGCCGACGGACAATTTGACGCGCCACGCACCAGCGCGTGACAATTGCTATGGCCCTTGCGCACGCGAATGCGCACGCGAATGAGTGGAATCCCAGCGATAGCGAGCAACGTGGCATATGGCGAAACATGACTGAGAACGTGGTCTCACAGGAGCGCACGCATGTGGATGCGCTCATCGTCGGCGCGGGTACGGCGGGGCTGCTCGCGGCGCACGAGTTGCTACGTCGCCGACCCCACACCTCGCTGCTGCTGGTGGAAGCGGGGCCATCCCTGGCGGCGCGGCTAGAGCAGCCGCCCGGCGGAATGAGCGGCTTAGGCGGCGCGGGATTGTATCTGGGTGGCCGCCTCTATCTTGGCCCGGCAACGCTTCCCGTGCTGCCGCCGGTGAGCGCGCCATCCACGCTACGCCCTATCCTCGCGGGCGATGCCTACCAGGACCGCGCGCGCGCGGTAGATGCCCACTTCATCCGGCTGGGCGCGCGATCCGCGGTGCGGCACGCGCCCGATCCGCGCCTGGCTGAGGCGGCGGCACGCGCGGCGGCGCTGGGCATCGAGTACATCCTCAGCTATCCCACGCGCCCGCTCACGCCGGAGGAGCGGCGGAGCGTGCTGGCGCGGCTGCATGCGGAACTGGAACAGCAGGGAGCGCACTTCGCCTTTGGTTGGCGCGTCGTTTCCGCGGCGCGCGGGGCGGCGGGCTTCACGGTGAATCTGGCGGCTGAGGATGCGAGCGGGGACGCACGACGTATCCGTACGCGGGCGCTCGTGCTGGCGCCGGGGCGTTATGGCGCGGAGTGGCTGGTACGCATGGCTGAGGCGCTGGGAGCGGAGGTGGCGCAGTTGCCCGCGACGTTCGGCGTGCGGCTAGAGCTTCCCGCCGCGGCGTATGCTCCCCTGACGGATCTCAACCCCGACCCACGGCTCCAGATGCCGCTGACCGATGACGCGGTGATCAAGACCTATGCCACGTGTCCCGGCGGCTATGTGCTTCCCATCACGCGCGCTGGCGCACTGGTGGCGAGCGGCATGCCGGTGACACTGGAGGCACGGAGGCCGAGCACGACGGTGGCGATTCTGGCGCAGCCGGGTGTGCGCGGCGCGGAAGCTCGCTGGCGCGGCGGCGAGGATCTGGCGCGGCGACTGAACGAGCGCGTGCCAGGGCGGCTGGTGGTCCAGCGCCGAGAAGATCTGCGCGCGGGGCAAGCGACGACGGCGGAGGCGCTGGCCGCTCATTCGGTGCGCCCGACCTGCGCCGAGGCGGTGCCGGGCGCCCTGCACGACATCTATCCCGCTCCCTATTGGGCGGCATTTGAGGCGTTGCTCACGCGCATCGAGCGGCTGGCCCCTGGCGTGGCCACGGGTGACGCGCTGCTCTACGGGCCGGCGGAGGAGCGCTTCTGGCATTTCCCCACCAGCGACCAGTTGGAGACACGCATAGCGGGCCTCTTCGTCGCGGGTGATGCCGCTGGCCAGAGCCAGGGCACCATCCAGGCTGGCGTGGCAGGCACCCTCGCGGGCGAGGGCGTGGCGCGCCATCTAGGCTGATGCGCGTGGGCGCGACAGCGACCTACGGGTGGCTCTCTGGTGGAACGAGCAGACTGCGCAGGTAGTGGTAGTGCTCCTCGAAGACGGCGGGGTCCATCCCAGCCATGCCTTCGGTCACGACGCGGGGCAGCACCTCCGCAAACAGGGCATCAAGCACCGCGGCATCGAGTCGGCCAGATCCCAGCAGTGCCACCACGTCGTGAAAATCGCGCTCGGTGCCGCGCTCGATCTTGCTGAGGGCCATGCTATAGAGGTCGAAGTGAAACACATCGAGCGGACCATAGCGGCCAATGTAGATACTTCGCTCACGCCATCCCGCTGGCAGCGGAATGAAGTCTCCTGGTGAGACAAACTCGATGTTGAGGTCGAGGCTATCTTTCAGCGCGCGAATCACCGCCATGAGTGGACCCAAATCATCAGCCTCGACCAGCACATCAATGTCGACCGTCGTCGCGCGAAACCCTTCATAGACCATCGTCGTGCCACCGACGAGATAGAGGCGACCAGGAGTATGCGCCTGCTGGCCTAGGCGCTCTAGGAAACGCTCGATGCGCTCGCGGTCCGCGGGTGCGCGCATACTCATGGGTGTGCCTCCTCGTGGTACATGCGGCATCCCCATCGCACCCCCGACGGCTCGTGCCCCGGCCTGATGGCGCGAGCTGATCCCTGACCGCCGCGTCAGAGACAGCGGCGGTGCGGCTTGCCGCCGCGATCTCCGCTGGCGCGCGCGCCATCCCTGCGCGATCAAGTGATCAACCTGCTGCTGCCACATGCTGAGAAAATTGAACGGCTTGCTGAGGCGCCGCCGCTCACGCACTGCCAGCGCCTGGAGGCCATACTCGGCAGCCCGGCCCAGGGGCGGCCCATCTGGATCAGGCAGGCCACGCGCGCGCCAGAAACGCGCGGGCAACCACGGAATCGGCCCCAGCGCGAGGGTAAGTCGCGAGCGCCACATGCGCTGAAGATAGATCGCCGCGAGCGCCATCACGATCAACCGCTCCCGCGCGCTCTCCGCCACGTCTGGGCTATCAGACGGCAAAGAATCGGCGAGATCGGGATGCAGCAGCAGGAGTGCGATGACGGCATACCGCACACTCGGCTCCTCACAGCGTGCCAACTGATCGAGCAATTCAGCGGTTGCGAGGGGATCTCGCGCTACCTCAGCGTCGAGGGTGGCATCACGCCCGCCCGTGAGGAAGGCAATGCCATGGGAGCGCAGTTCAGCGATCAGGCGATCACTAGAAGCCTCTTCGGGTGCCGCGGCCGGTGGGCGGGGCTGCGCCTTGGGGAGTGGGCGCGCGTCGGGCACGGAGGAGGAAGGTGGCATGTCAGATGGGACCATGCGATTCACTCCTTCCTCCGCGCACGTGCCGCGTGTGAGCACGCCTAGAGATCCACGTAGACGTTCTTGACCTCAGTATAGAGTTCCAGCCCATACATGCCCAACTCGCGCCCGATGCCCGATTGGCGGTAGCCGCCGAAAGGCGCCTCCACATGGATGCTGTGGTTGGTATTGATCGAGAGCGTGCCGGTGCGTACACGGCGGGCGGTGCGTAACGCTCGGCCAATGTCACGTGTCCAGATCGAGCCAGAGAGACCATAAATGCTATCGTTGGCCAGGCGCACCGCGTCGTCCTCATCATCGAAAGGGATGAGGACAGCGACCGGGCCGAAGATCTCCTCTTGGGCAACGCGCATCTCCGCACGCACACCGCCAAGCACGGCGGGCGTGAGAAAGCTCCCTCGCGCCAGCGCCTCGTCGGCTGGCTCAGTGCCGCCGGTGAGCAGTGACGCTCCCTCTTGCTGGCCGATCTCCACATAGTCGCGCACGCGCGCCTTCTGCTGTGGTGAGATGATCGCTCCCATATCTGAGGCGGGATCGAGCGGATCACCCACCTTGAGGTGTTGTGTGCGCGCCACGAAGCGCTCCGTCACCTCGTCGAGCACCCCGCGCTGCACCAGGATGCGCGAGCGAGCGGTGCAGTCCTGTCCGCAGTTGCCAAAGATCGCGGGCACGCCTTGCTCAACAGCTTTCGCCAGGTCGGCGTCGTCGAAGATGATGTTGGCCGATTTGCCCCCCAGTTCCAGCGAGATGCGTGTGATATTCTCCGCGGCCATGCGCATCAACTCGCGGCCCACCTCGGTCGAGCCAGTGAAGGCCACTTTATCCACGCCCGTGTGCCGCGCGAGCGCGGCACCGATCACAGGCCCAGAGCCAGTGATGACGTTCACCACACCCGCGGGCACGCCCGCCTCCTGGCAGATCTGTGCCAGCGCCAGCGCGGTGAGCGGCGTCTGTTTCGCTGGCTTGAGGATCACACAGCAGCCGGCGGCGAGCGCGGGGGCCAGCTTCCACGCGGCCATCACGATGGGGAAGTTCCAGGGAATGATCTGGCCCGCCACGCCAACCGGCTCACGCAGCGTAAAATCCAGCCCAGAGCCATAGACTGGAATGGTCTGGCCGAAGAGCTTGGTCGCCGCGCCCGCGTAATACTCGAAACACATGGCGATGCCCTTGACCTCGGCGGTGGCGTCGCGGATGGTCTTGCCGCAGTTGCGCGATTCGAGCGTCGCCAACTCCGTGGTGCGCTCATTGATGAGGCTGGCGATCTTGAGCATCACCCTGGCGCGGCGGCCCGCGGGCCAGCGCGGCCACGGTCCCGCGTCGAAGGCTTGGCGTGCCGCCGCTACGGCGCGGTTCACGTCTTCCACTCCGGCCTCGGCGACCTGGGCGAGGCGCTCGCCGGTCGCGGGATTGAGGGTCTCGTAGGTGCGTCCGTCGGCGGCGGGCACGCGCGCGCCCCCGATCAACAGTTCTTCGGTCGTCAGTGTCACAGACATCGCTGTCTTCTCCTATAGCTCTCGTCGCTCGCTGGATGCCCAGGTTATGCTTGTCGTGGTGGAGCACGGAGAGGCGACGACGCGCCCCTCCGCACCGCGCTCGCCTCTGGCCCATCTCTGGCCCGATGGGCATTATATCCGATAGCGCACCGATGGCGGCGCCAGCCCAGGAACGCTCCCCGCCCGATTCAGGCGCGAGCGCTCTTCGAGACCCTTTCATGGCCACCACTCATCGGCCAGCGAGGCTCTACCTCCGCGAACGCCGATGCCATACCTGCATGGATATGAGTAGACCACTTGCCAGTCAAAGCATTCACGGGTACGCTTCGGCGGATACGCTGAGAGCGGCGGCCAAACATCTGAAGAAAAGGAGCGGTATATGAGCATGCTACGGATCGAGCGCCCCATCACCACGTTCTCTCTCGTAGGGCGCGACCCCGAGACCGGTGACCTCGGCATTGCCGTGCAGTCGAAGTTTCTGGCGGTCGGGGCGGTGGTGCCGTGGGCGCGCGCGGGCGTAGGCGCGGTCGCCACGCAATCCTGGGCCAACACAAGCTACGGGCCACGCGGGCTGGATCTGCTCGCCGCAGGCACATCCGCCGAAGCGGCGATCGCCATGCTCACACGAGATGACGAGCGCGCCACCCAACGCCAGGCCGGCATCGTTGACGCGCGGGGCCATGCGGCGACGTATACAGGCGCGGACTGCAATTCGTGGGCGGGCGGCGTGGCGGGGCCAAACTTCGCCGCGCAGGGCAACATCCTCATCGGCGAGGCCACCGTCACCTCGATGGCCGAGACCTTCCAGCGTACACCGGGACCCCTCTGGCACCGGCTGGTGACGGCGCTGGCGGCGGGCCAGCGCGCGGGAGGCGACAGCCGCGGACAGCAATCAGCAGCGTTGCTGGTGGTGCGCGAGGGTGGTGGCTATGGCGGCTTCAATGACCGCATGATTGACTTGCGCGTGGATGACCATCCGCGGCCGATTGACGAGCTGGCGCGCATCCTCGACCTCTACGAGTTGCTCTTCCTCAAGC
>JADEYI010002118.1_pt1 | contig 11127 bp, 3 predicted proteins | sample 8542331 | NCBI WGS metagenome assembly JADEYI01 (sample SAMN16510988, study PRJNA670497) | mine drainage metagenome | isolation source: biofilm near Copperflume 1 | place: Germany: Marsberg coppermine Kilianstollen | collected 2018-02 | reverse complement strand
CGTTCTGAGTGTCACATGGCTCCTGTGGGATCATGCCGCAGTCGTATCCTCCCATTACATTCCTGTGTGTCAGTCTGTTGATGTAAGGATAGAAGGGATTAGAAGGAGGCACATCAGTGTAGATCTGTGCTCCTGGATCGTCCTGTATGTCTGCTGAGTTACTCACTATCTTGGCTATCTGACCACGTGTGACCTGGTTATTAGGTCTAAAGGTACCATCGTCATAACCTGAGATGATGCCCTTACAGGCAAGGCACTCTATGTTGGCGTAGAAGGTGTTTGAGGGTGGTACGTCATTGAAGGTGATGGTGCATGCTGTGGCCTGAGTGGTAGCTGTCTCAGTAGCTGTACCTACCTCAATGGTAGCTGTCTCGGTCGTGCCGGGTGCAGGCGTAGAGGTCTCTGTTGGCGGTGCTGTGGCTGTGCTGGAAGATGTAGCAGAGGGCGTAGGTGTTACACAGGGGTCGTTGTATCTCTCTATGAGTGTATAGTCGGCACTGGTGCTCACATAGTGTCCAACAGCCCATAAGTCGTTCGTGGACACTACCGCCACGCCAAGAAGCTCGTTTGCTTGCAATCCCACACTGGGACTGGGATCCACACTCCACCGGGTACCGTCCCAGTGCATAGCAAGTGTACGCTCTTCTGGGGGAACGCCGTTTTGTCCTACAGCCCATACGTCGTTGGCCGACACGGCCGCTATCCCGAACAGGTAATTCGGGCCCCGTCCATTGGGGGTGGGTACCACGTTCCATGCCGTGCCATCCCAGTGTAAGGCTAGCGTCTGTTCTGCAAGTTGACTGTCATCGAACCAAGTGCCTACGCTCCATATATCGTTACCCGACACAGAGGCTATTCCATACAGATCATTGGTGCTTGACCCGACATTGGGGCTTGGCACAATGCTCCATTGGTTGCCGTCCCAATGCTCTATCAGCGTCACTGGCTCGTTGACTCCGTCGTAGGAGTTTCCAACTGCCCACACATCGTTGGCTGAGACAGACGATACACCGTAGAGCTCGCTATCCCCTGTCCGATTGGGACTAAACTGATTCCAAGCTGGGATCTACATGTTTCGCGTGCAGCCCTGCGTGGGTCTCATCCTGGAATCAGTTTAGGTACCACGCTCCACGCACTGCCGTTCCAATGCTCCGCCAACGTGGCGGCCTGATTGTTGAGAATAGTGTAACCTACAGCCCACACATCATTGGCCGACACTGCTGCTACGCTACGCAATTGGCTGCCAGGGGCGGGATTGGGGCTTGGCACGATGCTCCACTGGCTGCCATCCCAGTGCTCTGTCAGCGTTGAGGCAACGGCCTGATAGCCGTTCCTCCCTACAGCCCAGACGTCGTTGGCCGATACCGCCACTACTCCAAAAAGGATAGCGTGTATACCGGGGCTGGGGTTGGGCACCACACTCCACTGAGTGCCATCCCAGCGCATGATAATCGCCCCGGTTGAGAAGTCCAAACCAACTGCCCACACGTCGTTGGCTGATACTACGGCTACGCCATAAAGGTAATATGCCCCAGGGCTGTCCACTACGCGCCAGGCCAGGCCGCAAGCGGGGGTAGCTGTGGGTGTGGCCGGTGTATTGGTGGGAGGTGGGGGCGGTAATGTAGGAAGTGGTGTATCGGTAGCCTGAACAGTAGCTGTGGCAGTCCCGCAGGGGTCGTTGTACCTCAAGATGAGCGTTTGTTCTGAACCGAAGGGACGGTAGTATCCCGCTGCCCACACGTTGTTGGCTGACACCACCGCTACCCTGGCGAGCCTGTTCTCGCTTGGATCGGGGTTAGGGCTGTCAACAATGCTCCATGCTGTGCCATCCCAATGCATGGTAAGGGTGTACTCCGTGCCCTGGGTGACAACGTAGAACCCCACCGCCCACACATCATTGGGCGACACTGCAGCCACCCCAAACAGGAAGCTCAGGCCGACCCCACCTGGATCGGGGCTCGGCACTATGCTCCACTGGGTACCGTCCCAGTGCATGGTTAGTGGCGCGAGTCTTCCATTGTTAGCATAGTTCCCTACGGCCCACATGTCGTTGGCAGAGATCACTGTTACCCCCTGTAGGGTCCCACCCCCGGTTGTGGGGCTCGGCACTACGCTCCACTGGGTACCGTCCCAGTGCTCGGTCAGCGTATTGTCTATGCTGTTGGCAGTGTAGTCCCCGACAGCCCATACGTCGTTAGTCGATATCGCCGCCACGCCACTGAGGTAGTTATTGCTTGCCGAAGGGTTTGGGCTAGAAACTATGCTCCATGCGCTGCCGTCCCAATTCAAGATCAACGTCTGAGATGGCGAACCAGGATTCGCCTCGCGGTCCCCGACAGCCCATACGTCGTTTGCCGCCACAGCCACCGCACCACGAAGGAAGTTTGAGTAGCCTTGTGGGCCAATGGGGCTGGGGATGATGCTCCACGCGCTGCCGTCCCAGTGCATAGTAAAGGTTTGGTTATCCTCCACACCTTGATTCTCGTAATCACCTACGGCCCACACGTCGTTAGCCGATACCACTGCCAATGCTGAGAGAGATGTGTAAGCTCCCATATCAGGACTGGGTACCACGCTCCACTGGCTGCCATCCCAGTGTTCGGTCAGCGTATGCCTGCCTGGGCCGTGAAACCCTACAGCCCATATGTCATTGGCCGATACTACTGCTATATCCCTGAGAGGGTTTCTCGACGAGGGATTAGGGCTGTCCACTACGTGCCAGACCAGGCCACATGTGGGTATGGGTGTGATCGTGGGCGTGGATGTGGTCGTCCCTGTAGGTGTAGATGTGTTCGTAGGTGGGGTGCCGGTCGGGCTTATGCACGTTCCACTAACCATGTTCGCCTCGGTAGTGTCATAAAAGGTGCCACTTCCATCAGTGCCACCGGCGGCTACTACCTTGTTGCCCACGAACGTACCCGCAAGGATGACACGGCTCACGTTGAGGTCGGGGCCGGTCGACCAGGTGTCGGTAGCGGGGTCGTATATCTGTGTTGTGTTCAATGCATCAGGCGCTGCATTGGGCTCTATGAGTGACTTTGTGGGCTTTGCGGGCTTTGTGGACTTTGCGCCTTTGGTCTGAATATGCGTGAATGGAGTGCCACCACCGAACACCCAGATACGCCCGTATACCACCGCACTGCCCGGTCCCAGCACGCCTGTCGGTATGTTGGTCCGCGTTGCCCAGGTGTTGGCTCCGATGTCGTAGTCGAAGACGGTATTCTGTTGAGTGAACGAACCGTCGCCGCCAGCGATTATGTACAGGTGGCCGTTGACCACCCCGAAACCGGGAGCTACCCGTTCCGCGGGCATGTTGGCCCTGGAAGTGTTCCAGGTGTCTAACACCGGGTCGTACTCCCACAATTGCGCCTGGGCAGTGAAGTTCTCGTCGATCCCACCAGCAAGGTATATCTTGCCGTTGTAGTATGCGGCCCCCGCCAGGTAGCGCGGACTGGGCATGACCGCTCCCGACGACCATGTGCCGGTAGATATATCATAGACGCGAGTGACGTTGACTACGTTTGTGCAGTCGCAGCCGCCGAACGCGTACAGCTTATTGTTGATAGGCGAATAGACCACCGATACCGCCGAGGCGGCGGTAGGCATAGGGGCGAGGCTTGTCCATACGTTGGTGGCAGTGTCATAGCGGGCGAATTGATCAAAGGCATTGCTACCGTTGTCGCCACCCGCCAGGTAAGCATATGTGCCATCGCTATCCGTGCTTACTCCCTCAGCCGCTGCTGGTATGGGGCTGGTCACAACCCAGGTGCTGGGCGAGCCCGGCACGCACGTTGGCGTGGCCGTAGCTGTGGCTGTAGCGGTGCCACCATTTGGGGCATTCGGCGCCTGCCGTTGCTGCTGAGACTTCAACTGAGATGCAGCCGGTATACCGTCCACACGAAGCGCCGCGCTGGCCTGCCCAGTCAGGGCAACAAACACGCCAAACAGCAGCGCCACGAGCGCCAGCATCGCAATGAAGAAATGTAGCGCTCCTCGTTGCCTTTTTTGTGTCTTATCTACCATTTGTTCTTCCTTCCTTTCTTCCTTTCTTCCTTGTCTTTACTTGCCTTGTTTATCGGTGAAACCGCTGGTGGCATTTGTCCACAGCCCTTTGGTAACCATATAAGCGCGCCCAGCAACCGTCTGCAGTTACCTCAGCTAATTAAAGCAGAACGCCCTGGATAATAGAAGGCTTTAGTAGTACAATAGGCTCTACAGATAGCTATACAGATTGTTATACAGAGCAGCCCGCCTCTCTGTTTGTGTATTTCACGTACACATTGGTGATTCCAGACGCCACAGTTCCACAGTTATCGTAAATGTAGAGGCGAACGGAACGGAGGCTGTGATGAACGACGTTCCCCCGTTTGGGCTATGGGTCAAACAGCGCCGTAAAGAGCTTGGCCTGACTAGATCAGGTCTTGCACAGCGCATCTCCTGCTCTGTACAAACTATCGACAAGATCGAGGCAGGAGAGCGCAGGCCGTCTGAACACATGGCGGAGCGGCTGGCAGAGTGTCTGCAGGTAGACGCGAGTGGCCCACAGATGCAGGAGTTTGTTGAATATGCTCGCCTCAATTGCTTATCTAATGAAACGCCTCCCGTCTCACAGTCCGAACTCGGATCTCCATGGCAGAAGTTGCACGGGCTTCGCCACCCGAATAACCTCCCGTCCCCTCCCAACGACTTTATTGGCCGCCAGAGGGAGGTAGAATCTGCATCTGCTCTAATGCGCCGTTCGGGTGTGCGCTTACTCACCCTTGTAGGCCCTGCGGGTGTCGGCAAGACCCGCCTTGCTTTGCAAGTAGCCTCGTCCCTAATCGAAGACTTCCCCGAAGGAGTATTCTTCGTCGCATTATCATCGATAACTGACCCCGCTCTGGTAATCTCGGCGATAGCCCGGGCGGTGCATATTTCCGAGGTGGCCGGGCAACCCCTATTAGAGAGCGTGCATGCTTATCTGCACGACAAGCAAATTCTGCTGCTGCTGGATAACTTCGAGCAAGTGGCGACGGCTGCGCCCCTGGTGTCTCAATTACTGACATCCGCCCCTCACCTCAAGGTGATGGTAACCAGCCGGGTAGTGCTCCATATATATGGGGAGCACGACTTCCAGGTATCGCCGCTTGCCCTACCTGGCACAGAGCAGGAAGGATATCTCTCGTTACTACCGACGGAATGCCTGGCCGAGTACGAAGCAGTGAGATTGTTCGTGGAGCGGGCACAAGCTTCCAAAGCTGACTTTGTGCTGACTAATGAGAATGCCCATGCTGTTGTGGAGATATGCCGCTGCCTGGAAGGGCTGCCACTTGCCATTGAATTGGCCGCCGCTCGCATCAGGCTATTACCTCCACAGGCCATGCTAACGAGGCTGAATAGCAAGTTCGGCAACAGACTGGAGTTTCTGACTGGAGGAGCACAAGACCTGCCGAGCAGGCAGCAGACAATGAGAAGCGCTATTGAATGGAGCTATGATCTGCTGGATGAGCAAGAAAGAGCGTTGTTCAGGCGACTTTCGGTCTTTGTAAACGGCTGCACGCTAGGTTCAGCAGAGGCGGTTTGTAACTACGCAGGTGAGGACATACTGGGCAGAGATAGAGCGAGAGATGTCTTGGACGGGCTAGAAGCCCTCCTTAACAAGAGCCTGCTCAGGGAGTGGGTAGGAGCAGGTGGAGCTGAAGTTGGAGAGCCACGCTACTCGATGCCGGAGATAATACGCGAATACGCGCATGAACGCCTTGAAGAGCGCGGCGGGGGGCAGCACACAAGAGATAGCCACGCTCGTTTCTTCCTTGCCATGTCAGAGAAGGCGCCACCTGAGCTTCGGGACTCAGAACCGGAGGTGTGGTTGGGACGCTTACAAGCGGAACACGATAATCTTAGAGCGGCTCTCCAGTGGGCACAGGAAAGTGGGCAGGTAGAGATAGGATTGCGCATATCAGGAGCGCTCTGGCGCTTTTGGTACCAGCACAGCCATTTTAGCGAAGGACAACGATGGTTGGAGAGCTTCATATCCCGCGCGGAAACAGCAGGCGCGTTGGAAGAACTCTTCAGCATATTTGAGCCTACACAGCCAGAGGAGCCTACGCTAGATAACCTGAGTAAGCACCCGCCTACGTGGAAGGCGTTTAGGTCCGCACTGCCGGAGGCGTTGTTAGGGGCGGGAACTTTAGCATGGAGGCAGGGCGACTGCGAAACCGCTCATTCACATTTTGAGCAATGCCTGGCGATTTGCCGGCGCCAAGGGGATAACCAAGGTAGCGCAAACGCACTCAATGGCCTCGCGTTCGTGGCTGACGATCAGAATGATCATACATTGGCGCGTGCTCTCTACCTGGAAAGTTTAGCACTCCGCAGAGAGTTGGGAGATAAAGGACGTGTTGCTTGCTCACTTGCGAACCTGGGTGAGGTAGCGAGGTGCCTAGGCGACTACGGCGAGGCGCGCGCTTATTATGAAGAAAGCCTTGCGATACGTACAGAACTCAAAGACACGAACGCAAAAGCCACGTTGCTCCATAACCTGGGGCACGTTGCACTCCATACAGGTAACGTCCCACACGCAGCTTCCCTCTTTGCAGAGAGCCTGGAGATAGCCCAGGAGCTGGGCAACAGGCAAGCCATTGCTCAGTGCTTGGCAGGATTAGGGGGAGTGGCCTTACTGAAAGAGCAGATCCCAGAGGCTGTGAGATTGCTCGGGGCAGCCGTAGCGCTGCTCGATTCTATCCATTCCATGCTTGATCCTGCGGACGAACTCGAGTATCAACGCAATCTGACTGCAAGTCGCATACAGTTAGACGAGGTTAGCTGGACCGAGGCCTGGGAAGAGGGCCGGAACATGACTATGGAACAGATCCTCTCCCTCGCCCCCAGTCCGTTGTAAGGTATACATGTGGTCTCGGACCGGGTACGATGGAGCCCAAACGCGAAGTAGAAGTCGCCGCAAGGTGAGTAGAGTGCATATGGCTGGATACGGCTGGTCGGCACAACGAGCACCGAGGCACTTGTCGGCTTTGCACGTACACATAACCCCACCCCTGCCGATGAGGGTGACTGAGCACCAGTAGCGCGGCTGGATGGCAAGCTTGCACCGTTTGGCTCGTGACTACGAGCGCTTGCCTGAAACTCTTGAAGGCTTGAATTTTCTGGGCATTGCTAAGCTCCTGGTTGCTCGCTTCGTTTACCTTCGTACTCAAGGTTTATAGCACCCTCCAGTGCATAAGCAATAGCCCGTTCCACCCCTTGCGGTCTCAGGGCCATAGCCTGCCCCTCTCCCCACGCCTCCTCCCATATCACTTTGTTCGCTCGGGCGCGGGCAGTAGCCACATTATGCTCGTATTCCATTTGGTCAGCAGGAGAAGAAACGAAGCCGATGGCTTCATGCAGCGCTTCCGCTGCTCCAAACAGCTTGGCTGCTCGAACAGGCTCACCTTGCGCCTCGGCCACTCCTGCTAGTCCAATCAGGCACTCCGTTATGCTCCGCTTGTTCCCTAGCTCGCCCACTATCTCCAGACTCTCTGCAAACAGGACAGCAGCGCGCCTGAAATCACCCTGGTGCAGCGTTACGTGCCCCAGATTGTGGAGCAAAATGCTGATGGCATTCCTATGTCCTAATTCCCTGCGTATAGCCAGGCTCTCCTCGTAGAGAGAGCGGGCCTCAGCGTAGTTGCCCTGGTATCTTACCACCTCCCCCAGGTTGGAAAGCACACAGGCGATATCACCTTTGTCGCCCAACTCTCTACGCACCGCCAGGTTCTCTTCAAGGAGAGAGCGTGCCACCACAGGATCACCCTGGTAAGCAGCTACAAATCCCAGATTGCCAAACGCACCGGCAGCGCCTCGCCTATCGCCCAGGCTCTGGTATATTGCCAGGCTCTCCTCGTAGTAGCGTTGCGCCACCGCGAAGGCCCCCTGTGTGCAAGCCAGAGTCCCTGCTCCAGAGAGCGCCTCTCCCCGCGCCAACGCTTCCCGATGTGTATCCTTGTCCTCACAAGCCCCACCTCGCTCCGTGCTAGCTGACCCCTCATAAGACAAGAAACTCGCCAGCCACTCTAGCCCTTCGCTCACATAGCCGCGCTGGTACCAGAAGCGCCACAGCGCGGCGGCCATACGCAATCCTATCTCTGGCTGCCCGCTCTCTAGCGCCCATCGCAGCGCGGCTCGAAGGTTGTCGTGCTCTCTCTCTAACCGTTCCAGCCACGCCGCCGATCCCGGATCTCCGAGTCTATGTCCTGCATCCTCTACCAATGCTAGAAACAAGCTGGCATGGTATCGTTTTACGGCCTCCGCTTCGCCACACCTTTTCAGTTGCTCCAGCGGGTATTCCCGTATCGTTTCCAGCATGAAATAGCGTGGCTCTCCCTCCACCGCCTCTTGCCTCAGCAGGCTCTTGTCAAGGAGCGCCGCCAGCTTACTTAACACAGCGGTCGTCGGCGAAGCAGGCCGAAGAGGCGGGGTTACGACAGGCTCTGCACCTGAAGCATTGTCCCGTATGTCGCAGACGGCCACTGCCATGAACTCCGCCGCCTCCAGCGTGCAGCCGCCCACGAAGACCGATAGCCGCCTGAATAGCTTCTTCTCTTGCGCGTCCAGTAGATCGTAGCTCCACTCTATCGCATCACGCAGCGTCTGCTGTCTACTCGGCAGGTCCCTGGCCCCTTCCGTCAGTAGGTCCAACCTGGCGCTCAACTTTGACTTCAACCGCGCCAGTATAGCCTGAGGCGTGAGGAGCTTGATACGGGCTGCGGCTAGCTCAATTGCCAGGGGTAACCCGTCCAGCCGCCGGCAAATCTCAGCCACGGCAGAGGCGTTCTCATCGGTGAAGACAAAGTTTGAGTTAGCAGCCTGCGCCCTATCTACGAACAGCCGCAGCCCTTCGTACTCGGCCAGACACTCCACAGGCAGTAAGGATAGCCGCCCGTCGTGCTCTGTGCTGGGCAAGGCGAGCGGAGGCACCTGGAAGTCGTGCTCTCCATATAAATGTAGGGCTACTCGGCTGGTGCAGATGAACTTGAGTTGGGGAGCGACCTCTAACAATCGAGACAGCAATGGACCTGCTTCCACCACATGCTCGAAGTTGTCAAGCACCAACAGAATCCGTTCATCTCGCAAGCGGCTTTGCAGGCTCTCAAGCAAGGACCGCCCGGTGGCTTCGCGCACATGCAGCGCCTTGGCGATTGCAGAGATAACCAGGCGCGAATCGGTGACAGGGGCCAAAGGCACAAAGAAGACGCCATCCGTGAACGCTTGACCTGAGCCTGTAGTAGGCGAAGCCCAAGAAGCCGCAGGGTCATCAACCAAGGCTGAGGCCACCCGTAGAGCGAGGCGCGTTTTCCCTATGCCGGGAGGGCCGGTAAGGGTGAGCAGGCGCACATGGGGGCAGAGTAGCAGACGGCATGCTGTCTCTACTTCCCCCTTGCGCCCGATAAACTCATTGGGCTGAGCGGGCAGATTGTTCGGGCGCTGCAACCTACGCAAGGTGCGCCACGGGGCATGCGTATTGTCGCTCGTCTGGCCGAGCTGCGCCAGTTGGTTGGCGGTCAGCTCTGCTCTGGCGAATTCAACGAACGCCGGATATTCCTCTTGAGGTACGCCAAGGCACCCTGCTAATCGCTCGGCGATCTGCTTGGAGGGGCGGCGGGTGCCCGTCTCGATCTTCCGAACCATCTCCAGAGAACATGAGACACACTGCGCCAGCTCCTGTCGGGTCAGGTTATGCTCTTCTCGACCCTGTCTTAGCCATTCAGTAAATGATACAGCGTTGCTCATCACGGCCCCTTTTCTCTGAAGACGACAAAACCAGCCCAACTGCTAACACTAAGACACACATCTGAGGCTATATGAACCTTGCCCCGGCACCTGTTCTTGCATCCTGTGCAGAGGGCCTGCCCAGCTAGCCGGTTTCCGGTTTTGTGACACCGATTGTACCATCGATTATACCAAGAAAATCTTCCATAGGTTTCCATATTCTGCTAATGTCTAAGTACGTTGGAGTGCCGCAGCCCCACAAGGGTCAGTCTGACCATTAGTAAGGCAGACCGACCCTTGTGGAAGCCAATCCTTAAGCGAACGCTTCACACATCTTCGCAGCAAGGGAAAGACAAGAAAGGAAGGATGAGCAAATGACGCATGTAATAGACCAACAAGATGGGCAGGGACAACAGCAGCAGCACTGGCGCTATCGCTATCTGGCTATCGCGCTGCTGGTGCTCCTGGCCAGCCTGGGACTGACAGCGAGCGTGGCACTGGCGGGTTTGCCAGCAGGTACGACCTCTAGGGGTGTAGCTGTAACCGTAGCCACTACTCCCCCTATCCAGCAGCAAGGCACCAACCGCAGCAGAGGGATTGCCCTTCCACAGAGCAATAGCAATAAAGCTCCTAATGTACCTTCTGACTGTAGCATTGACGGAGCTATTACCACCTCGGACCCTACCCACTCGACTAGCCTAGATTTTGGTGCGAAACCCTCTGGCCGAACTTACCGGCCACTAGATATACCGGAACTAGTCATGAATGCTACCAAATATATGGCGGCTCACCTGCAAGTCAGGAGTTTCGCACCAAAATCTAGCCTAAACGGGCTGCCAGATCCTGCGGCCTGTGGGACCACGAATACATGCCCCGGTACCTTCTCGGCTACGCCTAACTACGATACCTACTCTTTCACCAACAACAGCAGCAGCGACCAGTGCATCACTGTGTCACTGCCGAATACACTACCCGCCGGCATGTTTAGCGCAGCGTACCTGGGCAGCTTTGATCCTGCTGACCCCTGTGTCAACTACATTGCCGACTCAGGTGGAAGCGCACCCGCTACCTCATACTCCTTCACCGTACCCGCAAACGCAGTCTTCGTAGTCGAAGTTGAGGCGTGGAGCGCAGGTGAGACCGGCACTTACACTCTCGGCGTGATAGGCGATGTGTCAGGTCCTGGCTGCGCTACTGGCGGTACTGCTACTACTACCGTCACAGGCACCCCACCTACCAGTACAGCAACCGGCACATCTACATCCACGCCCACGGCCTCACCCACGTGCGGAGTGGCATGGCGTGTAATCACCAGTCCCAACAACGGGTCGGGCGACAATATCTTCGGGTCGGTGTCAGTAGTGTCGGTCAATGATATTTGGG
>JADEYI010002117.1_pt1 | contig 11149 bp, 10 predicted proteins | sample 8542331 | NCBI WGS metagenome assembly JADEYI01 (sample SAMN16510988, study PRJNA670497) | mine drainage metagenome | isolation source: biofilm near Copperflume 1 | place: Germany: Marsberg coppermine Kilianstollen | collected 2018-02 | reverse complement strand
GAGGAAGCCGCCAGCGATACTTCCCGTAATCACCCCGACAAGGCAGCCGAGATAGCCGCCATGGGTCGGCCAGCTATAGCCTGGTGGCACCGCCCCTTCAAAGGGGTCCTCGACGGGCGGGTAGAGCACATCGGCGGACGTGGCGGAGGGCGCATGAGAGGACAGCGTGAGTGCCGCATCGGGCGCCCCCTCGTTCATGGGCGCCTCGGCATCAGGGGCGGTCTCAGATTCTGGGGGAAGTGGTTCTTCTGGCAAGGGTTCTGTATCTCCCACGTGGGGCCGCGATGGAGCGCCTAGGCGCGGCCCGCGCTATAGTGTTCCGAACTGGCGGTCACCCGCGTCGCCCAATCCGGGGCGAATGAAGCCGCGCTCATCGAGCTGTGTATCCAGCGCGGCGAGGTAGATGGGCACATCTGGGTGAGCCTGGCGCAACTTGAGCAAGCCATACGGCGCGGCGATCAGCCCGACATAGCGCAGGTGGCGCACGGAATAGCGTTTCAAGGTGTTCAGCGCGTCAATGGCCGAGCCACCGGTGGCGAGCATCGGATCCACCGAGAAGCACACCTGAAGGTTCCCCGCCCGCGCTAACTGATTATAGTACTCTATCGGCTCCAGCGTCCGCTCATCGCGTCGAAGTCCTAGATGCCAGACCTGCGCGTCGGGGAGCACTTGGCGGAAGCCCTCGGCCAGCCCCAGACCGGCCCGCAGGATGGGCACGATACCCACGCCGCCGGCCAGCCGTGTGCCGGTCATCGGCTCCAGCGGCGTCTCGATGGCATCGGGTATCAACTCCAGATCGGCGGTGGCCTCGTAGGCCAGCAACGTCCCCAACTCGCGCACCAGTCGGTAGAACTCCGGTGGCGCGGTGCGCTGGTCGCGTAGGGCGGTCATCTTGTGCGCGATGACGGGATGCCGCGAGAGAGAGACGCCCGGCAGCGCGGCCACCTCGGCGCGCGTCGGCTGTGGCACACCGCGCATGGGGAAGGCGCGCTGGGCGGCGGACTCATCTGACATAACGCGCTCTCCCTCTCCGCGGCGTGTGGCATGCGGCGCTCATCGGCCTCACCGGCACACAGCCACCGCGCAGTGTCGCACATACGGCGCCGTCCGGTCAAGCGCGAGAAGGCCCCGCGAGAAGGCCCCGCGTTCGTGGTGCCACCACCACGCCGGATATGCCCCTATCATACCCATGCCAAAGCCCAAGGGAGCACCGATATGACATAAAACTCCTACCCAGTTAGACAAGTCATCCATCACTGGATATACTCATGCCGAAACACGAGCGGCCTGCCGTACGTACATGGAGTGACATGGGCACCTTGATGACCGTGGCGGGACGTCCGCATACATGGAGGTCGCCGCGCAATTGTGGCTTATGTCACTGTGGCCTTGTCCGCTCGCGTGGTATGCTGCTCCGGATGAGCGCGGGGATGAGCATGTGATTGGCCCACTCGCGGATGTGTGGGGGGATTATGGGTATTATTCGACATCGCGACTCCGTGGAGATCCGCGAGCAAGCGCTCCGATCGGCGGTCCAGAAGCACGACACCGGCTGCCCACAGTGCGCGGAGGGCTATGTGCGGCTGGCGCGCCAGCATGGGGCGACCGCTGGGGACTTCGAGCGTGCGGGGGTAGGACGGCGTGGCTTCCTCAAGATGGCGGCGGCGGCGCTGGCCGCGGGCGTCGCGGTAGACCTCCTGCTCCCGGCGCGGCGTGCTAGGGCGGCGCAAGCGCAGGTGACCACAGGCATCACCGGCTACTTTGGTGTTGATTCGTGTACCACGCCAGAGGATGGCGCGATCGCGGGCATGCCACTGCAGTTCTATATTGGTGAACTGGGCGCCACGAACTTTGGGCTGGCCTGCTTCAACACCGCGACGGCTCAGTACGTGGGCCTGAATTTCGCGCACGGCTACTGGGGCCTCTCGGGGCCAGGCATGATGGGCAGCGCTGGGGTGACCGACCTCGCCACCTACGGCAAAATGCAGGCGCAGCAGGCGATTGCCGCGTGGAACGTCAATCACAGCGTCGCGGGGAAGACAATCTTCGCCGACATCGAATACGGCTTCGGCGGCTGGGGAGATAACGCGACGCCAGAGCAACAGGCCACGCTGTTGGACGCGTTCATGGTAACACTCGCTCAGGAGGGCTTTGTCCCTGGCGTCTACATCAGCGACAGCGCCAAGGTGGCCTGGTTCCCCCCCACCTACATAGCGGCGGTGCCGTTCGTCTATTGGGTAGCTGGCGGACCGTACGCGGGCACGATGTGTGGCCCCTGCACGAATGGGTGTGACACGCTGGGGCCGGTGCAGGGCTACTGGCAGCAGGCGGTCTCGCAGGCGGTCTTCGCTGGGCAGTCAGCCATCATCTGGCAGTACTGGCTGAGCGGCTTCGGTTGCTCCGGCGACTTCAACTACTCGCCTCAGACTGGCCAGAGCAACTTCACCCCTGGACCGCTGCCGCTGCGGCAATAACGGATCTGGCCTGGCGAGGAAGCGGCGCGACCACGTGTGCTGACGGTGGTGCGCCGCTCTTTCGTCCGCCTGGTGGCCACGTGCGGCGTGGGCGCGGTAGAATGCTGGTGTCGGCGCGCACGCGGCGAGCTGTCGCACTCGCGCCTGGCGGACCGATGGGGGGAGGATGCGCGTGCCTGGCTCCAGCGATATTCATCACGATATCGAAGAGATTTTGATTGCCGAGCCTGTGCTGCGGGCACGGGTGGAGGAGTTGGCTCACGCCATTGCTGAGGATTACGCGGCGAAGGATTTGCTGCTGGTAGGCATCCTGAAGGGGGCGATCCTCTTCATGGTGGACCTCGCGCGGGCGCTGGAGTTGCCGCTCGAGATGGATTTCATGGCGGTGAGCAGCTATGGCAACAGCACAGAGTCGAGCGGAGTTGTGCGCATCCTGAAGGATCTCGAACACTCGATCACGGGGAAGCACGTCCTGGTAGTCGAGGATATCGTGGATAGCGGGCTAACGCTACGCTACCTGCTGGAGAATCTCGAGCGACGCCATCCGGCGAGCCTGCGGGTGTGCGCGCTGCTCGATAAGGAGAAGGTGCAGGATAAGCCGCTGGAGCTGGCCTACATCGGCTTCACGATACCCGACCGCTTTGTCGTGGGCTATGGCTTGGACTACGCGCAGAAATATCGCAACCTGCCGTATATTGGGGTGCTGAAGCCGAGCGTTTACGCCGAGGACTGAAGGGGCGCGTGGCGGGTTCCTCGCTCCACCTTGCCAAAGGCGCCGCGCATCGCGTACACTGCGGGAGCGGCCCGGTTCGGGTCGCGCGCCCTCCATGCCGGCGTGGCGGAATGGTATACGCGACGGTCTCAAAAACCGTTGCCCTCACGGGCTTGTGGGTTCGAGTCCCACCGCCGGCACCGCTCAGCACGCGCCTCTCGGCCCCAGCGCTCTCGCGTGCTGAGGCCGCTGTCTGTCGCCCACTGGCTCATGACGCCTGGATCTCTGACGACTGAACGGCGGTGAGCGGCTGGGCCGCGCGGACGTGGGGATTGATGATACTGGCCAGCGCCATGAGCACGAAGCCAACGAAGAGCACCAGCACCGTATTGATCACCTGAATCCGCTCCAGCAGCACACCCGTCAGCGCGAGGCCGAGGGGCTGTACGCCAAAGGCGAGCAGGCGGAAGACGCTATTCACGCGGCCTTGCAGCGCATCGGGGATGAGCGCCAGGCGATAGCTCATCTGCGTCGTGTTGTAGATTGGTCCCGTCACCCAACTGGTCGCGGTGATCGCCCCTAGCAGCCACACATTCGGCGCGAAAATCAGCAGCGGCCAGAGCGCCGCCGAGACGACCTGCGTGCTGACGATCACCGTCCTGAAACGAAAGCGCCGTTGGATTGGGCTGGCCACCGCCGCGCCCAGGATGGCGCCGACGCCGCCGATGCCCAGGATCAGGCCGATGGTAGCGTCTGAGGCATGGAGCCGCTGGGCCAACAGGATGATGATCAGCACGTAGCCAGCGGTAAGCAGGTTGTTCGCGCCGGTGAGCAGCGCGATGAAGCGGATCAGTGGCTGGCGCCAGAGCCAGACGAGTCCCTCCCAGATCTCCTGACGCAAGGGGCGGCGTGTGCCGACAGGGCGCTCGCCCTGGAACCGCGTCCGGATGAAGAGCAGCGAGACGACCGAGCCAGCGTACGAGACCGCGTCCGCCACGAAGGGGAGCATCTGACCCAAGCCGAAGAGCGCGCCGCCCAGCGACGGCCCGATCAGCGCGGAGGTGCCGTCCGTCACGGCGTTCTGTGCCGTGGCGGCGGGGAGCTGTTCCTTGGGCACGACACGCGGCAGGCACGCGACCTCAGCCAAGTTGAAGAAGACGAAGAGGGTGCCCTCCACCGCTGAGACGATATAGAGCTGCGTGAGGCTGATCGGGCCAAACAGCAGCGCCACGGGAATACTGCCGAGGGCGAGGGCGCGGCCAGCGTCGCAGAGAATCATCACCAGCTTGCGATTCCAGCGGTCAATCAGCGCGCCAGCCGGCAGGCTGAAGAGGAGATAGGGCACCGCGCGCAACGCTCCCATGAAGCCAGCCTGGGCGGGCGAGCCGGTCAGCGCCAGCACGAGGAACGGGAAGGCGATCAGCGAGGCCTGCGAGCCGATAGTAGAGACAGCCTGACCGCTCCAGAGCAGCATATAGTCCCGGTTGCGCCACAGGGGGCGCGGTTTGCGTGGGGTGTCGGGTGTTTGGCCCATTACCGCGGGGGCGCGCATGGATCTTCTCCGTCGGTGGTGCCAGAGGGCGCTGGCTGGGACGGCTCAGCGAACTGCATATAGCGCGGCGAGCGGAAGAGCGCGACGCAGCAGCCATAGATGGCTCCTGTGGGGTCGGGAGTCTCTTCGATCAGTTCTTCCATCAGTGCCTCTATCTGTTGCTCATAATAGCGGATGCGCTCAGGTGAGAGGCGGGCATGAGGGAACCCGATTTTGCCGCGCTGAGCCTCCCCATGATCGGCCAGCGCATCGGCCAATTCATCGCGCGCATGCGTCATGATCTCGAGAGAAGGCGAGTTGTCGCCCGTCACATCAGGCGGCAGCTCATAGTTGAAGATGCGGGCGGTGCGCGTATAGTACTTGGCGACGATGCCGCGCACGAGCCGCCGCGCCGTCACCCGCGCCAGCCCAGCCGCTTCTAGCACTTGGAGGTGATGGCCCACGGTGCCTGGTGCCAGACCGAGTCGGTCGGCGATCTGCTTGGCGGTGGCCGGTTGGTTCTGGATGATGCCGAGGATGCGTGAGCGGGTGGGATCAGCGATGGCCTTGAACTGCTCCATGGTCGTGATGGTGAGCCGTGGGGGCAATGTCGGCATGGCCACCGGCACATCCTCCGGCAGGAGGGCGCCCGCCTCACGCTCCACCTCACGCTCCACCTCACGCGCCGCCTCACGCGCCGCCTCACGCGCCGCCTCACGCGCCGCCTCACGCTCGTCGCGATAGCTGTCCACCGCTCCCCTCCCTTTATTCGCGCCCGCGAGCGGCGCGCCATGTGCTGTTTCTTCGGCACGTGCGGCACAAACCGTATGTGCGGGTATGGTAGCATCGCGATGGAGAGTTGTCAAGGGGGGCATCGCGCTCACACGCTGGGGCCGCCACCGACCAGGGGCGCCCCTCGTAGCGCCGGACTGAGCGTCGCGGCGAAGGCCAGCGCGGCCAGTAACGCGAAGAGCGCCACCACCGCGCTGGTCGGGCCGAGGGATTGGAGCAGCACACCGGCCAGCGCCAGGCCCAGCGGCTGGCCAGCGAAGACGATCAGCCGGAAGACGCTGTTGACCCGCCCGCTGAGTGCGTCAGGGATGAGGGCGAGGCGATAGCTATACTGCGCCGCGCCGTAGATCGGTGTGATGCCGAAGGCGGCGGCGGTCACGGCGCCGAGCGCGAGCGCGTTCGGCGCGATGGCAAAGAGGGGCAGCAGCAGTGCCCAGATCCAATGCACGCCTAGGACGATCTGGCGAAAGCTGAAGTGGCGCTGGGCCACGCCAGCGAGGGCCGCGCCGACCACCCCGCCGACGCCACCAAGCGCGAAGATGGCGCCAATAACGGCGGGCGAGGCGTGCTGGCGTGTGGCTAGGCGGATGATGACGAGGATGTACCCTGATTCCACCAGCCACCCGCCGCCGGTCAGGATGGCGATGAAGCGCACCACGGGATGACGCCAGAGCCAGCGCAGCCCATCCATCACCTCCGCCCGCAACGGGCGGCGCGCGCCTACAGGCCGCTCGCCCTGGAACGCACCGCGGATGAAGAGCAGCGAGATCACCGAGGCGGCGTAGGAGATGGCATCGGCGAGGAAGGGCAATACGCTGCTAACGGTATAGAGTGCGCCGCCGAGCAGCGGTCCGAGCAGGTAGGAAGCGTTGGCCGTCGCTTCGTTACGCGCGACAGCGGCGGGGAGCTGCGCTTGGGACACCACACGCGGCAGGCACGCGACTTCGGCGAGGTTGAAGAAGACGAAGAGGGCGCCCTCCAGCACACTCACCGCATAGACCTGGGGCATGCTGAGGTGGCCGAGCGCGAGCGCGAGCGCGAGGCTGCCGAGGGCGATGGCGCGCCCGGCGTCGCAGAGAATCATCACCAGCTTGCGATTCCAGCGGTCAATCAGCGCGCCAGCCGGCAGCGCCAGTACGAGATAGGGCAGGGTGCGGAGGGCGCCGACAAGCCCCGCCTGGGCAATGGAGCCGGTCAGCGCGAGCACGAGCAGCGGCAGCGCGAGTTGCGAGACCTGCGTGCCCACTGAGGAGATCGCCTGCCCACTCCAGAGCAAGAGGAAGTCGCGATTGCGCCAGAGGGAGGGCGGCGCGGGCCGCTGGACAGTGACATCAGAGCGTCGTGGCATGGCGTCGGACTCCTCTCGTTCTGGCACGCTCTCACAGAGGCGCGCGATGCGGCGGATGCGGGACGCAAACAGAAGTGTACCAGATTACGATCACGGATGCAATATGGCATTAATATATTAATGGCGGGTCACGTGGGGCATACGGTTGGTCAGCCCGGCTCATGCCGCCGCCATCGCGCATTTCGCTCGCCAGGGTGACGCGCGGGGTGATGCGGCCAGCGAGTGACGCACGCACAGGCTGGCGTGGAGGGTGACAGGGGATGCGGGCGGCTGTGGGACGCCGGACGCGGTGTGCCCGACGGAGGTGGGCTTCGGCGCTATGATACCTGGGGGTATGTGGCAGTGGCCGCGCGTGTGCTATCTATGTCCGTGGTCTCGCACCGCCACCGGCGCGCGAGTTCCTCCGCCCTGCCCCTCTTCGCGGCATGAACGGCGCGCGTCATTTCATCCAGCCGGGCATCTCCTCGTGGGCAATGCCGAAGTGGTGCGCCAACTCGTGCAGCACGGTGGCGCGGACCTGGGCACGGATGCGCGCGGGATTGCCGCGGCAGACGCGCTCAATGGGCTGGCGAAAGATGGTGATGACTTCGGGGCCAGCGCCAAAGCCACCTTGCTTTGTCAATGGCACACCCTGATAGAGGCCGAACAGCGTGCTCCCTGGGCCAACGCCAGCGGTGCGCAAGGTCTCCGCCGAGGGCGCCTCCTCGACACGCACGATGACATTGGCCAAGTGCGGGACGAACTCGGCGGGCACGCCAGCCAGCGCCTCATCCACGAGCTGCTCAAAGCGCGCGGCGGCGAGTGCCTCTGGGTCGGCGGCGGCCTCAGCGGCGGGTGGGACATCAGCGGCGGGTGCGGCATCGAACACCGGTCGGTGGGGCGGGGTGGGGCGGTCGCCTCGCGGCTCGCCCTCAGCCCACCGCTGTGCCGCGTGGGCGAGCAGCGATTCCTCACTGAAAAAGAGCAGGGCCAGCAGGAAGATGCCCGCGCTCGCGCCCAGCGCGAGAAACGCCCCCAGGCTGTCATCAATGCCACCGCGCAGCATGCCCCCGAAGATACCCAGGGCCAGGATCAGGCAGAGGAGGCCGACGAATTGCCCGGCGCCATTGGTATTCGTCGTGGCATGCTCCCACTCATCCAACACTTTCGTGTCAGCGGCGGCTGATGGCGCTGCGGGGGCGGTGGCCCAGAAGCTTGGGCGCTCGCGGCTGGTGGTGGGGCGGCGGTCACGGTCGTAGACGTGGCGGGCCAGCGGATCGCTGAGCACGGCATATGCGCGATTAAGGGCGAGTATGCGCCGCTCCGCCCGCGTGCGCAGTTCTGGGGGCGCGGTGGCATAGCGATCGGGATGCCAGAGCTTCGCCAGCCGACGATACGCCTGGCGAATAGCTTCGGCGCTGGCAGCGGGCGCTAGGCCGAGCACGGCATAATAGTCTGGCTTGCCCGTGGGCGTGGGGGCCGCGTCGAGCGGCTCGCCGCCATCGAATGGCTCATCCGTAAGGCGTGCCTCCCTCGGCGCCTATGACCCCGCCGGCCTCTGTGGTGGGGAGGGTGCTCCCCTGGGCGCCACCATACTTGCGCAGCAGATGGTCCACATACTGACTATAGGCGTCGGCGAGCGGGGCGCTCTCGATGCGCAGAATGTTCTCCGCGTTCAGTTCCGCGCTATGCGAGAAATTGTAGGAGCCAGTCACCACGGTATCATCTACCACGAGCGTCTTGGCATGCATGAAGTCATGCGTACTGGTGGGGCTATAGGGAGTGGAGTGCTTGCCCACCAGCCCCGCTTCACGGATGATATCCTGTATCGCGCCGATCTTCCAGTGATTATGCGGTACGCCCTGCCATTGCGCCAGCACGCTCCTCATCTGGGTCTCATCATAGATGCCGCTGACCTCCGCTTGCCCGATGCGCAAGAGGTCGCCGAGCGCCGCCAGCAGCACGCCGGAGTTCAAGAGCATACTCCAGATACGCACGCGCCGCCGCGCCCCCGCGACCAGTCGCGCCACGTCATAATCTATCGTCTCACCACAGCCGGGTGAGAAGAGCACGGTGATGGCCGCTGGCTGCCCCTGATAGATCGCCTGTGCGGGCTGAGCGACGAAATCGCCCGTGTGCTCGATGGCGCCACGCTGCCACAGCTCAGCGAAGTCGCGCGCATAGGCGGTGGCAAGCTCTGGCGAGGCGATGGTGAGGAGGTTGTTCTCTTGGAGCGACCAGGAGTCGTCGGTGAAGTTGGAGGTGCCGGTCCAAACGGCGGCGGTGGGGAGCGCGGCATCGCGGACGATGTATTTCTGGTGCATCAGTTTCATACCGCCGATGCGTCGCCAGGGATAGCCGAGCGCCCGCACAAAGCTGCCCGTGCCGGAAGGGGCCGGGTCCATGCCACTGACCAGGCGTGGAGCGGCAGGCTTGTCGGCGTCGTAGGCGATGCGGATGGCGACGCCCGCGGCGGCCCGCTCGCGCAAGGCCCCCGCCACGATGGCGGCGGGCTGTTCGGTCAGGCGGAAGTCATAGATGGCGAGGTCGAGGCTCTGTTGCGTGCCCCCGATGAAGGCCGCCAGCCGCGCCGCCACATCCGTCGCGCGCTGCTCTCCCTGTGCCAGGAAGAAGGCGTGCAAAGAATCGCTGGCGAACCCTGGTGACAGGCCCATTGACATGCTCATTGTTCCGTCCCAGCCATCGGCGAAGTGGCCTGCCGCAGCTTCTCATCGGGTGTTGTGCGCGTATGGCCGGTGCGGGCGAGACGCTGGTGCGCCTGCGTCCGTACGCCCGTTTCGATGCTCTCGAGAGCCTCATCCAGGTCGTCGGTCAGCGTCCAGATGGCGAGATCCGCCGGGGCGATGGCCCCCAGCCGATCACGCAGCATCGTCTCCATCCAGGCGATCAATGGCTGCCAGTAGTCACGTCCGATGAGGAGAATGGGCACGCAGCGTTCGAGCTTGCCGGTCTGGACCAGGGTAATTAGCTCGAAGAACTCGTCGAGTGTGCCGAAGCCGCCAGGGAAGAAGACGTACGCCTCGGCGGAGAAATCGAGCATGACCTTGCGACTGAAGAAGTAGTGGAAGCTAATCCCCTGACGCACATAGGGGTTGATCCGCTGTTCGTGGGGCAACTGGATGTTCAGCCCCACGGAGTCGCCGTTACCCTCGACGGCACCCTGGTTGGCCGCCTGCATGATGCCAGGGCCGCCACCCGTCACGATGGCATAGCCGCGCTCGGCCAGACGGCGGGCCAGCGTGCGTGCTCGCTCGTAGGAGGGGTCCCCTTCACGCAGCCGCGCCGAGCCGAAGATGGTGACGCTCCGCTGCACCCGCGCCAGGAAGGTGAAACCATCCACGAATTCGCTCATGATGCGAAAGATGCGCCACGTGGGGTTGTGCTCAAAATCGAACGCTTGCGTGGAGTGGGCGACTTCTGGAGTGTCAGCCATACGCTTGATCCCTTTCGGAACGCGGGACGCCACCACCTGCCATGAGCGGCGTGTCATGCGCTATGGGCATGGTAGCAGTATAGCGCGCGGAGGGGAAGGTGTGTCGCGGGCGTGTGCCTGTTGGGTGTCGTGGGCGCAGGCCAGCCAGAGGGCGGCCAGACAGAAGACGGAGAGGCCCGCGCGTCGCGCGCCAGGCCCCTGAAAGCCGCGGGCGAGGCTTTCAGGGGGGCGGGGAGACGTCAGCACGTCAGGCCGGCTCTTCGGGCAGGCTCGGCACCTCCGGCCGCTGGGGGCCGGCCGGCTCAGGCATTTCGGGGGCGGGGGTGCCAGGTTGCACCGTCGGCGGAATCTCTGGACCAGAGGGTGGGCTGGTATCGGGAGCACGCTCCGGTCGGGGCAGGTCAGGCGGTGGCGGCGGCGATTCAGGCGCGGGGCCACGCTCTGGCGTTCCAGGGGTCTCGGGTTGACGCGGATGTGGCGTGCTGGGCCATTCTGGCACGTCCGGCTCCGTGGGGCGCGGGGTCGCGCGCTCCGGCTCAAAGGGCTGTGGCGGCTCGGGCGTGGCTGGGGTGGCTGGCTCGGTCATGGGGGGTATCTCTGGCCCCGTTGGGTTGGTAGGTGTCGCGGGCTGTGGGGTAGGGGTGCCAGGAGGTGTGGGCAGCATCGCATCGCGCTCCTTCGCTGTGGTGACCGGAGAAGGCGCGAGTCGCCTTCCCGATCGGCGGATAGCCGCTACCCGCGTCAGGACGCATGTGTCGCAAGACGTGTACCCGTCAGGAAGCCACGAGGAAACTACCATAAAAAGGTATGTGTCCAGGGGAGTGTGTAAAATGGGTGGTTCTCATCGCCGGTAGGCCGC
>JADEYI010002116.1_pt1 | contig 11173 bp, 12 predicted proteins | sample 8542331 | NCBI WGS metagenome assembly JADEYI01 (sample SAMN16510988, study PRJNA670497) | mine drainage metagenome | isolation source: biofilm near Copperflume 1 | place: Germany: Marsberg coppermine Kilianstollen | collected 2018-02 | reverse complement strand
CGAAGGCCAGCCTCTACGTCTGGGCGAAGGTGCCGGACGGCATGACCTCGGCCGGTTTCGCCGAGCGGCTGCTCGACGAGGCGGCCGTGATCGTCACGCCGGGCAACGGCTACGGCCCCCACGGCGAGGGCTACGTCCGCCTCTCGCTGACCCTGCCCGACGACCGCGTCGACGAGGGCCTGCGCCGCATCGCCGCGCTGCCGGCGCTGGCGTAGACGAGAGCGCGAATGGCCGAGAGGCTGAGGTTTCAGTACGACCGCGAAGCGGACATCCTCTACATCAACAAGCGGGCACCGTATCCTGAGCAGGAGTCGGAAGAGCTGGGCGATGAGGTGATCGCGCGCCTCAACCCGAAGACGCGGGAGATCGAGACGCTGGAAGTGCTGTTCTTCTCGGCCCGGCTGCTGCGCGACAATCACTTCGATCTGCCGGTATCCGCAGACCTCCGGCTCGTGGCCAGCAACTGACGCTCATCGCTTCGCTTCGGTCAGCCTGCTAACCTGACCCCGGATCCAGGAGGTTGCCCGATCCCACGACAGTTGCATGCGACGCACCCTGAGCCCGAACGCGCGCTGCTCGTCGGCGTCGAGCGCGACGGCGCGCGCGAGCAGCGCTCGCTCGACGAGCTGGCGCTGCTCGCCGAGACAGCGGGCGCCGAGGTCGCCGGGCGCGTCGTGCAGCGGCTCGCCGCGCCGCATCCCGGGACGTACGTCGGCAAGGGCAAGCTCGACGAGATCCGGGCGCGCCGCGCGAGCGACGGCTACACGCTGGTGCTCTTCGACGACGAGCTGTCCCCGGCGCAGCAGGGCAACCTGGAGAAGGCGCTCGCGGTGAAGGTGCTCGACCGCACGGCGCTCATCCTCGACATCTTCGCCGTGCGCGCGCGGACGCGGGAGGGGCGCCTGCAGGTCGAACTGGCGCAGACCGAGTACCTGCTGCCGCGCCTCAAGGGACAGTGGAGCCACCTCGAACGGCTCGGCGGGCGCAGCGGTTCACCGGGTGCCATCGGCGTGCGCGGCCCCGGTGAGACGCAGATCGAGACGGACCGCCGGCTCGTCCGCAAGCGCATCACGAAGCTCAAGGACGAGATCGAGGACGTGCGCAGGCAGCGCTCGCTGTATCGCCGCAGGCGCGAGCGCGAGGGCATCCCCGTCGTCGCGCTCGTCGGCTACACGAACGCGGGCAAGAGCACGCTGATGCGCGCGCTGACGCGCGACGACGCCGTCTTCGTCCAGGATCGGCTCTTCGCGACGCTCGACCCGCTGACACGGCGCATCCAGCTCGACGAACTGCATCCGGCGCTGCTGACGGACACTGTGGGCTTCATCCAGAAGCTGCCGACGCAGCTCGTCGCCGCGTTCCGCGCGACGCTCGAAGAGCTGGCCGACGCGGCGGTGCTGCTGCACGTCGTCGATATCACCCACCCGGACGCGGCGCGGCAGAGCCAGACCGTCGAGGATACGCTCGCCAGGCTCGGGCTCGCGGACAAGCCGCGCGTCACCGCGCTCAACAAGGTCGATGCGCTGCCCGACGCCGACGGCCGCCCCGCTCGCTCGCTCGACGAGATCGCCGGTTTCCAGCAGTCGTTGGCGGCGAACATCCCGGGCGCGGTGCTGGTCTCGGCGGAGAAGCGCTGGGGCCTCGACCTGCTGCGCGCAAAGCTGGCGGAGGTGCTGGACCGGGTGCAGGTCGCGGCGGGATAGAACCGCTACGACAGCCGCTTCTCATAAAAGTCCTCGCGTTCGGCCACCTCGAACCCGCACGAGAGGTATGTACTCAACGCGCGCTCGTTGATGCTCGCGGTCTGCACGAGCGCCGTGTGCATTCCACGGTCACGGAGCCGCCTCAGTCCTTCGTAGATGACAGCATGGGCGAATCCTTGACCAGCGAAGTTTGGCCGCGTGCCGACCGGTTCGAAGTAGCCGACCAGGTTCACCCGATCGAGCCAGCAGATGCAGTAGCTCGCAAACGTACCGTCGGCTATCTCGAGGACAATATCCAGCTCCTGGTCGTAAACGGGAGCGGCTCGCAGTGTGCGGTAGGCGTCGCGAGTCACACCGGAAGGACCCCACACGGACCAAGCGTCACGATGTGTGGCCACACGTTCGTCGATGTCTACATCGTTTGCGTGGCGGAGCCGGAGGCCGCCGGGGCAGGTTCACTCGGGGGATCGATGTCGCAAGGCTCCGGCGCAGACGGACTGCGTGCCGCGCGACGCGCGTGTACCCGTTGCGCTTCAGCGCTGTCAGACGAGCGAAATCACTGCCCAGCGCCGTGGTTTCGAGGATGACCGGTTGGTCATCGGATGCACCGCGCTGCGCGATCGCGATGCGGCGGCGCTCCGCCCACCCGATCACGTCGTCCTGGATGTCAGGTCTGACGCCATGGAGATCAAATTCGGCATGGTCGGGTGGCTCAAAGAGCGCGACACCGACGAGGTCATCGGCATCGAACCAGAGACGGACATTGACAGTTGGAGACGCATCAGGACGGCTGAACAACCTCCAGATGACATCGCCAGCATGCCAGTACGTCGCGCTCGGCCAGCGAGCCGTGGTTGCCACGCGCGCGAACTCGACGAGCCGCTCCAGATCAGTTCCTTCTGAGTACGCGCGCGATTCGACATGAGACACGGAACTTGACTCCGCCGGCCAATAGTTCGGTTGAAATCACTGTGCCAGCCGTGCCGCCAGCCCGGCCACCCGCGCGCCGAGGGCGCGGGCCTGCGCGCGGCGGTTGTCGTCGGGTCGCCGCGCCGTGCGCCGTCGCGTAGTAGCAGGAGCCGCTGCGACGCCTCGTCTCGCCCCGGGCCAGGCTCCGACGACGAACATCCCGAGCGCAGACCGGCGTCAGTCCATCAACAGCGTCGTGTAGCCGAGCGCGAGGATCTCCTCGACGTACTCGCCCCGCCAGCCGGGGTTCGGCAGGTGTACGGTGTGCTCGCGGAACCAGCGGTGGTAGGTCAGGTACTCCTCCTCGAGCTTCTTGCGCCAGGCGTCCTCTTCGGCGTAGACGTCGGGCTCGATGTCCTCGAGCCGCTTGTCGGCGTCCGTCGGGTCGACGTCGAGGTCCTCCTGCCAGTAGTCGGCGAGGTAGTCCAGGCAGTCCTCGAGGTCCTTGCGGCAGTCGTTGATCAGCAGGGTCATCATGCCCTCCTGGTCGACGGGATTGGCGCGCAGCCGCAGCTCGCGCGCGCAGCTCTCGCAGACGATCACGAGCCGCCGGGCGTCGCACTCTTCCTTGTTCTTGCAGTTGTGCGCGCGAGGGGCGTACTCGGCGGTACCCGGAGCGCGCGTGTAGCCCGCGACCAGCGTCGTCTTCAGCGAGCCGCAGCGCGGGCAGGAGAGCTTGTCGGCGAAGATGTCGTCGATGGTCTTGTCCCAGTCGATCTGCAACGACGCACCTCCCTGGCGGCGATCCCGGCATTCGATTATAGCCCTCGGCCGGGGCGCCTACAACGCGCGTCGCACCTCCACTGCCTCGCCGGCACACAGGACGTCGCCCGCGGACTCACGGCCCGCTCGGCGTCAACGACTCCGCGACTTGCAGCACCTGCTGGCCTGGAAGCCATCCCCCCGGCCGGGCGCGTATCCAGGCGCCATCCTCCACGCCCAGCCCCCGTACGCACACCGCCTGCTACCCTGCACGTACCGATGGAACCCGCCCGCATCCGCAACTTCTGCATCATCGCCCACATCGACCATGGCAAGTCGACGCTCGCGGACCGCTTCCTCGAACAGACCGGCACCATCGCCCACCGCGACATGTCGGCGCAGGTGCTCGACGACATGGACCTCGAGCGCGAGAAGGGCGTCACCATCAAGGCCAAGGCCGTGCGCATGGCCTTCACCCACCGCGACGGGCAGGCGTACGAGCTGAACCTCATCGACACCCCCGGCCACGTCGACTTCGGCTACGAGGTCTCGCGCGCGCTCGCCGCCTGCGAGGGCGCCCTGCTCATCGTCGACGCCGCGCAGGGCATCCAGGCGCAGACGCTCGCCAACGTCTACCTGGCGCTGGAGGCAGACCTCAAGCTGATTCCCGTCGTCAACAAGATCGACCTGCCGAGCGCCGAGCCCGAGCGCGTCGCCCAGGAGCTGGCCGATACCCTCGGCTTCGACCCCGGCGAGATCCTCTTCGCCTCCGCGAAGGAGGGCACCGGCACGCACGAGGTCCTCGAGGCCGTCGTCGAGCGCATCCCGCCGCCCGCCGCCGACGCGGCGAAGCCCCTGCGCGCCCTCATCTTCGACAGCAAGTACGACGCCTACAAGGGCGTCATCGCCTATCTGCGCGTCGTCGACGGCGCTATCAGCCCGCGCCACAAACTGCGGCTGATGTCCACCGGCCTCGCCGTCGAACCGCTCGAGGTCGGCGTCTTCCGCCCGGGCTTCGACCCCGTGCCGGAACTGACCACCGGAGAGGTCGGTTACGTCGCGACCGGCCTCAAGAACGTCAAGGACTGCCGCGTCGGCGACACGCTGACGGACGACGCGAAGCCCGCGGCCCACGCGCTCCCCGGCTATCGCCCCGCCAAACCGATGGTCTTCGCCGGCCTCTATCCGTCGCAGGCGAACGAGTACACGCTGCTCCGCGACGCGCTCGACAAGCTCCAGCTCAACGACGCCTCGCTGGTCTACGAGCCGGAGTCGAGCGTCGCCCTCGGCTTCGGCTTCCGCTGCGGCTTCCTGGGCCTGCTGCACATGGAGATCGTGCAGGAGCGCCTCGAGCGCGAGTACAACCTCAACCTCCTCGCGACGGCGCCGAGCGTCGAGTATCAGGTGACGAAGACGGACGGCCAGGAGATCGTCATCGACAACCCGGCCGAGCTGCCGCCGCCGCAGGAGATCGAGGAGATCCGCGAGCCGTGGATGGACATCTCGGTCGTCGCGCCGGACCGCTACATCGGCGCCGTCATGGAGCTGGTGACGGGCAACCGCGGCGAGTTCAAGCGCATGGAGTACTTGCAGCACAGCATCGTCCAGGCCGACGGCTCGAAGAAGGGCGAGGGGCGCGTCGTGATCGACTACCGCATCCCGCTATCGGAGATCCTGGTCGACTTCTACGACCAGCTCAAGTCACGCACGCAGGGCTACGCCTCGCTCGACTACAGCTTCTCGAAGTACCAGGCGGCGTCGCTCGTGAAGCTCGACATCCTGGTCAACGGCGAGCCGGTCGACGCGCTCTCGCTGATCACGCACCGCGAGGCCGCCGTCGCGCAGGGCCGCCAGCTCGTCGAGAAGCTGCGCTCGCTGATCCCGCGGCAGATGTTCGACGTGCCGGTGCAGGCCGCGATCGGCGGCCGCGTCATTGCCCGCGAGACGATCCGCGCGATGCGCAAGAACGTGCTGGCGAAGTGCTACGGCGGTGACGTCAGCCGCAAGCGCAAACTGCTCGAGAAGCAGGCTGAAGGCAAACGCCGCATGAAGCGCGTCGGCAACGTCGACATCCCCCAGGAGGCCTTCATGGCCGTGCTGCGCCTGGAGAAGTAGCCGGGCGCGCCTGGCGTCTCGCGCGATCTCCTCCCGCCCACGGATGCCGAGAAGGTGCAAGTTCGCGAGCGGATCGAAGGAGAGACGACGACTACACCAGCTCGCGCGACAGTGTGGCTGTCACACGTCTCAGATTGCTCGAACAAGGACCGCCCGGCACCGATCATGACGTTTCCGCCCGGAGGCGCTTCCTGATCTCCGCAGGGAGCCGGTGCAGGTTCGCCTCAAACGCTTCGGTCTGGTAGACGGGCATCCCCTTCCGCTTTCTGGTGAGTTGATACAACGCATCCAGTGCGCCAGTGCTCAACTTGCTGCGCTTGGCCAGATAGGCGTGCCAGACGTTCGCGTAGAGGTCTGCCGCCTGTAACTGCACGGTCTGGGTGCAGTCTTCGAATGTTAGATCGCCTAGTTGGACGCTGGTTGGTGGGACAGCACGACGACAGATGCGCTCAAATGTTGTCTTGGCGTGCGCGCGCAGTACTTCCTGTCTGTCGAACACGAAATGTACGCGTGCGCCCGCTCGGGCCAGTCCCAATGCCTCCTGAACCAAGAAGCGGAACCCGAGGTAATAGGGTTTGGTTGGTGCGCCTGTGCTCAGTTCCCATCCGCCATGCGCCTTCGGGTGTCCACCCGTGAGGAACCGGCGTTCGCCGACGCTCAGGGCGTTGAAAGCCGAGAGGTCGATGGCCCCGCCGACGGGAGTCAATCGATGGCGCTGGATCACAGAAAGCAGACCGTTAATGAAATTGTCCGCATCCTTCTCGGACCAACCACGGTAGTGGTCTAAACGTCCGCCGTTCTCGTCACGGCCAAAGAATCGTTTTGAGTGAAATGCCGGCACTTTGCCGAGCGCGTGCCCCCACTCCGTTTTGAATCGATCCCACTGTCGGGGCGAGCCGACGTATCCGGCCACGACGCAGTAGCCGCGGCGGGAGTCGATCCCGCTTTCGTCAGCGTATGCGCATAGGTCAATCACCCGATCAGGTGCTCCCCGATGTTGTATCGATCCCCTCAGGCTACAGTCTGCGCGCGACAACGATCTCTGATTTCAATATGTCGCTACGCTACTCAGAGGTCGATGAACTCGTCGGCGGTCAGGCCTGCCTGGTTGATGATGGCTGTCACGGTGCCTTCCGGTAGGTCACCGGGGTGGCGGGGCACCGTCGTCCGCCTGCGCGTCTCGGGGTTCCACCAGATCTCGTGGCTCCCCTTCGCCTGTCGGTCGAAGACGAAGCCGGCGCGGCGTAGCTTGCGGATGACCTCGTTCGCGGTGAAGCCCCCAAGCCGTCCCATCAGCCAACCGTAACCGGGATGCGCAGATCCCCCGCCGTCTGTGGCCGCTCGCGCAGCGGCGGCGGCAGCTCGTCACCGTGCTCGGCGTAGGACTCGACCAGCTTGCGCGCGACGTCCTGCGCGATCTCCAGCGTCTCCGCGACCGTGCGGCCCTGCGCCACCAGTCCCGGCAGCTCGTCGCTCGTCGCGAGGAAGCCGCCCTCGGTGAGCGCCTCGAGATGTATGGTGACAAGGACTTCTGTCATCCGGGCCGCCTCCAACAATGCCGCACCGTTGCGGCGCCGAGCCCATCATAATCGATGCTCGCGCCCGCCGCCGCCGATCCATGAGGGTGCGGCCGCCGTGCCACCCCCCGCTCGGCGCTCCCCGCCCGCAGGCGCTACAATCGCGCAGGGCCGCCGCGCGCCGCTCGCACCTCGCACCGGACCCGCCTGCGGCACGCAACAACAAGAAATTGCAGAGCGAAATCCCCGCCAGATACGAAATGCTCGACATAACGCGCTCGGATGGCAGCAGGTGGCAAGAAGTTGGACCGGCTACCGGCCAACGGCCGCCCGCCAGATGATCGCGCCATGACCGCCTTCGACCTCGACCGCTTCCGTGCCGCGCTCCGCACCGAAACCTTCGGCCGCAACCTGATCTTCGAGCCGAGCGTCGGCTCGACGATGGACGTCGCGCGCGATGCGGCAGGGCGCGGTGCGCCCGAGGGCACGCTCGCGCTCGCCGACGAGCAGACCGCCGGCCGCGGCCGCCTCGGGCGCTCGTGGCTGGCGCCGCCGGCGGTCAACCTGCTCTCGACGCTGCTCCTGCGCCCGCCCGCCGCCGTCCTCCGCCAGGTCGCGATGATCGCGCCGCTGGCGGTCTGTGACGCCGTCGAGGAGTGCCACGGCCTGCGGCTCGACATCAAGTGGCCGAACGACGTGCAGGCGCGCGGCAAGAAGCTCGCCGGCATCCTCATCGAGGTCCCTCACCCCCCGGCGCCCTCTCCCACAGGGGGAGAAGGGGAGAGCGTTGCCCTGGTCGGCGCCGGCATCAACGTCAACTTCGACCCGCGCCCGTACGAGGAGGTGCGCGACATCGCGACGAGCGTCGCCGTCGAGCTGGGGCGCGAGGTCGAGCGCGAGCCGCTGCTCGCCGCCTACCTCGCGCACTTCGAGCGTATGTACGCCGCCGCGAAGGCCGGCGCGTCGGTCCGCGACGCCTGGCGCGCGCGGCTCGTGACGCTCGGCAAGCAGGTGCGCGCCGCTTGGCCCGGCGGCTCGGCCGAGGGCACGGCCGAAGACGTCGATGACGCCGGCGCGCTCATCGTCCGCACGGCCGAAGGCGAGCGCGTCACCGTCGAAGCCGGCGACGTCACGCTGCGAGGGGAGTAGTCCTTGGCCTTGCCAGTCATCAGTAGGCGCCCGTCTGCCGTCTGTCGTCTGTTCCCGCTCCGTGTTCTTTGTTCGCCGCGCTCGGTAGAGTATCGCCGCCCGCGGTGGACGCTTGCGGAGTGGAGGATGAGGTGATGCCCGCTCGACGGTTCGTGCCTGCCCTCGCCATGCTCGCGGCGCTGGGCCTCGCGCTGGCGGCGTGCGGCGGCGCCAGGGGCAGGGCCACGACGCCGGCGGCGCCCGGCGCCACGCCCGGCGCCCCGGCCGCCCTGAGCGGCGATGCCGCCGCACTGAGCAGCCTCGGGCAGAAGTTCGCGGCGAGCACCTTCAAGGGGCAGTACACGCTGACGTCGAGCGGTGGCAGCCAGCCGCTCGACGGCACGATGACGATGTACAAGCAGGGCGGCGACAGGTTCCGCTTCGACGTCTCGTCGAAGCAAGGCAGCCAGGACCTGTCCCTTACCCTGATCGAGACGAAGGACGCGTCTGTCTTCTGTCTGCGGGACGCCGGTGAACTGGCGCCCGTCCTCGGCGTCCAGCCGGGCAAGGGCGTCTGCTTCAAGAATGGGCCGGCGAGCGGCGCCGCCCGCCTGACGGACATCACCAACACCTTCAAGAACCTGTCGGCCGGCCAGATCACCGTCACGGGCAAGAGCACGCGTACGATCGCCGGCCAGGCCGCGCAGTGCTTCCAGTACAAGAACAACGCCTCCACCGAGACCGATGAGACCTGCTTCTCGGGCGGCGGCGTGCTGCTCTACGACAGGACGCACAGCGGCGCCGACAGCACCACGTTCGAGGCGACGCGGGTGGAGGGCGCGGTGCAGGCCAGCGACTTCAACGTGCCGTACGAGATCAAGCAACTCCCCAGCCTCGGTAACGGCACGCCGGCGCCCTGACGTGCTGCCGCGTCGCCTGGCGGGGTCGGCGAGGCTGTATCAGGGCGGAGCTGAAGCTCCGCAGCTACTTGTTCAGCCTGCTACCGCGCGCCCGGGTTGGCGGACAGCGTCGGGACGACCTGCACCGGTGGTGCGGCGGGGACGGCCACGGCCGTGCCCGCGCTCGCCCATCCGCTTCCCGAAACGCCCGCAGCGGGCGTCGCGCACACCACCGTGCCGCCGCTCGATATGACGCAGGGCGGCATCGGCGCCGGGCAGGAGGGTGGGGGCGGCGCCGTTGCGGCCGGCGGCGTCATCGGCGGCCGCGCCGGGCACGTGGGCGGCAGGCAGGCGGGCGCGATCTGGGGCGTCGAGCCGGAGGGCGCGCCGGGCTGCGGCGGTTCGACGACGCAGGGCGGCGGCATCGGGCACGCCTGCTGCGCCGGCGGTGCGGCGTTACGCGCGCATGGCGGCGGGCATGCCGGTGCGATCTGCGGTTCGACGCCGGAGGGCGCGCCGGGCTGCGGCGGTCCGAAGATGCACGGCGGCGGCACCGGGCACGCGGGCTGCGCGCTGGGTATGGCGTCGCGCGCGCATGGCGGCGGGCATGCCGGTGCGATCTGCGGTTCGACGCCGGAGGGCGCGCCGGGCTGCGGTTGTCCGAGGATGCACGGTGGCGGTATCGGGCAGGAGCGCGTCGTGCCCGAGGTGCACGGCGGGCAAGCCGGCGAGGTGTGCGGAAGGGCGGCTCCCGGCGTGCGCATCGCCGGCTGTGGCACCGCGCAGTACGGCGGATGGCAGGTGACGCCGCCAGCCGGGCGCTGCGCGCAGATGTACGGCCCGGCGGGCCGCGCGCCCGGATAGCACTGGTCCGGCGACGCGCCCTTCGCGCAGAGGCTGCCCGGTGGGGGCGGTACGGCCGTCGCGCAGGACACCGGCTGTCCGCAGGTCGGTTCGGACTGCGGCGTCGCGCTCGCGTCATGGCACGCCGGTGCCGGCGTGGCCTGCGCGCACGATGCGGTGGCGCCCGCAGGCCCGACCGCGGGCGTGGGGGTCGGCGGACTTGTCGTCTGCGCGCCGCCGCCTGTCGCGAACGCCGCGATGCCGCCCGCCGCCGCGAGTACTGCTACGGCGCCCAGCGCCAGCGCCAGCTTCCGGGTCCAGTTCCGCACGTCACACCCCTTTCGCCACCATTACGTTTCCCGGACGCTCGTGACGCGCGAAAAGTTCCCCGTGTGCAACCCGAGGCTTCCCGTTCCCGGCCGCCAGCCCCATACTGTGCCCATGCCCCGGACACGCCTGCCCCGCGCGCGCCCCGGCGTCATCGATGGGTTTCTCCGGCCGCGCGTGCGCATCGGCCTGCGCGGAGGCGGCTCGGGCGGCTTCGAGCGAGGGCAGGCGGCGGTGTGATCAGCGTCCGGACCGGTGTCGCCATCGCCATCGTGCTGTCCATCGCCGCGCTCGCGGTCGGCGTTGCCGCGCTCATGCAGGACGTCCGCGGCGGCGGTCCCACGCACGGCCGCCTCGTGCAGACGCGCATCACGAACACGCTCAGCGGCGACCCCGTGCGGTTCGCGCTCGACCGCTTCTACATGAGTCCCGAAGGCAACGGGCACGTCGTGGCGCTGTATGAGTACCCGCCGGGGTTCTTCGGTCACACGCGGGGCTGTCCGCTCGTCTGGCAGCGCGACGCCGTGGTCGTCGCCGGGACGACGACGTACCGGGGGCTCTTCACCGACCCGTGCAGCGGCGCCCACTTCGACCGCTCCGGCAAGCTCGTCGACGGGCCGGCGGATCGCGACCTCGACCGCTTCCCGATGACGCCGGAGCCCGATGGCATGCTCGTCGACACGCACACGCTGCTCTGCGGCGACAACCTCCCCAACGCCGCTGCCGGCGTCACGCCGACGCCGACGCCCGCAACGCCCGCGCGCTGCCCCCGCGTCTCGCCGGACGCGCCGTGACGGCGCGCTGACTACTGGCCGCCGCCGACCGCCATCTTCGCCAGGCGCCGCTCGTGGTGGGCGATCTCGAAGTCGCCCCAGCAATTGATGACGTGCCGCAGCGGCCCGAGCTTGCGCGGCAGCTCGGGGTAGGTGATCTCGCCGCGGATGATCTCCGTCATGTAGCGCCAGAAGAG
>JADEYI010002115.1_pt1 | contig 11178 bp, 12 predicted proteins | sample 8542331 | NCBI WGS metagenome assembly JADEYI01 (sample SAMN16510988, study PRJNA670497) | mine drainage metagenome | isolation source: biofilm near Copperflume 1 | place: Germany: Marsberg coppermine Kilianstollen | collected 2018-02 | reverse complement strand
GCTCTACCCGCCCATCGGTCAGCTGCGGGCGGTCGCCCGGTCCGTCGCCATCGCTGTCGCCGGCGAGGCCGTCGCGGCAGGGGTCGCCGGCCTTCCGGACCACGCGGACATCGAGGCGGTGGTGGACAGCGCGATCTGGTGGCCCGCCTACGCTCCGTACCTGGCGGGCAGCGGCGGAGGACAGGGATGATCGGGGTGCGGAGCGACGGTCCGCCCGCGGGACGAGTGTCGACGAGTTCGTCGAGCTGGATCTGCGCGGCGACGCTCGGCCGGGCGATGTGGGACGGACGCTGGGTCGCCTGATCAGGCCGGCGGTCTCGTCCGGCGGGGGTCGTCGCCTTCCAGCCCGCGTCGGGCTCGCGCCAGCTCTTCGAGGACGGAAGCCAGATCATCCGCATGCCGGCGGCGCTGCCGCAGTGCGCTCCGGACCTGATCGTCACGACTGACCCGGAGCTGCTGGCCGGCGAGGCACCCGGCCGACGGCCAATGACGCCGTCCGCGTTCATCAGCCTCCTGGCCCCACGTCGACGACGCGGAGCGATCCGCAATCCTGCGCGATCGATGGGCTCGTGAGGAGGACGGGTGCCGCCCGCGACGGCGCTGATGCGCGCGTCGGGAGCGCGCCATCAACGGGGGTTGAGTTCAGTCGATGCGAACGAAACCCGGGTTGGACGGGTATGGGCGTGGGTTGGCCGCGATCCGCATCGAGCCGAGGTCCGACAGGGAGATCGACACGACCGCGAGCCGCCGGCCTTGATGGAGATCCTTTAGGGCCTCCGATACGGCGAGTGCGGCTGCGGCGGCCCCGACGAACGCGGCACCAGCCGTCCTGCCCGCCAGGTCCGTCACGCCACAGCGCGCCGCCTCCGCCGAGACGCCCTGGGCTTCGAATGAGGCGATCTCGGCCTCGTATGCCGGGAGCGCGAGCAGATCATCAGCCGGAGTCGCGTCGCGGGCGGGGAAGCTCGTGCCTGCCTGCAGCTCGGCCGGGAACGCGCGGACCACGATGTCGAGGTACCTGTGGCGGGCGCCGAGACCGGCATCGACGACATGGGTGAACCCCGCCGTCTCTAGCAGCCGTCGCGGTTCGGGTGCGTCGAAGCCGGCGAGGGCGATTGCCGGCTCGTCGGGGGTCCGTCCAAAGCATGTGTCGAAGCGGCGCTCCACGAGGATCGTCGAGCAGCCGAGGGTCTCCAGCTCGCGCGCAGTCACGCGGGCCTTCCGCTGGCCGATGTTTTCGTTGGTCAGCAGGACCCCAGTGTCGATGTTCGCCTCAACCACCGTCTGCGGGTCAACGAGACCGATCAGCGGCCGTGCGGCCTCCGGGTACGGCAGCGACCCGATGGCCCAAGCGTACGCTTGGCCGAGATGACCAAGGCCAAGTATCCAGGCGCCCGAGGGTAAGAACTGTAGGGCGGGTCCGACGCCGTCGGGATGCCGCCAATAGAGGTCGGGTCGCCAGAGTGAAATGCCCGTCTCCCGCCGGGTCGCCAGGACGTTCCCCTTGGTGGACCCGAAGGCTTCGGACACGGCGATCGCCGCGCCGAGGATGCCGGCCAACGCCATGTCGCCACGCTCGGGCAGGCGACGTGCCGGATCGAGGACAATGCCTGCGGCCCAGCCGTCCCAGGTGACATACAGGCGGGTGCCGCCAGCCGCCGCATTCGCGGCCGTACCTCCGCCGATCACGATGGTCACCGGCACGTCGTCCGGCACGCGATCGACGAGACAAGATCCGGCGTCGGCAAGCAACGGGTGCAGCGATTGTCCTCGGCCCCACCCGTGGATGACGGGGGCATCCTCCTTGGTCTCGACGAACACGCCACCCTTGAAGGCCCGAACCGCCGACCGGATCACCGTGAGCACCGCTGCGGTCGCCGTGTGGCTGGACTCCCAACCAGGGCCTAGGCTGACCCCGATCCGCCGACGCTGCGCGATCTCGAGTGCCTCGGCCGCGCTCGCTGCGGTCCCGTCGTCCATGTCGATCTTGGTCGTCCGGCCGAGCTCATCGGGATTCGTCATGCCCACCTCCCGACGTAGATGCGCTTCGGCGCCTCCCGGGCCGTCCACGACGTCCAGCCGGCGTCGCCGCAGTAGAGATGAATCCCGATGTCTGCGGGGCCGAAGGGACGCGCCGCAAGATTCGGAGCGATGAGGGCGACATGGCCTGCCCGGGCGATCAGCGGGTTCGCGCGGTCGATATCGCTCTGGCTCACCCAGCCCGTCGGATGCGTATGGATGTCGCCGACGACGCGAAGGTCTTCGCGATCGCACAGGTCCCAGAGCTTCGAGAACGCGCCGGCCCGCAGCACGACGCCACCGTTGAGTGCGGCCGGATCGAGGTCGTCGAAGTACTCGACGCGAGTTACATGCCGGCCAGTGCCTCTCTGCGCGAGCAGGAAAGCCCCGCTCTCGCGGAGGCCTCCGGCACGCCGGCCGAGCTCGGCCCCAAGGTTGGCCCACGCCGCCGGCCTGAAGCGAAGCAAGGCATAGCGCCCGAACAGAACCTCAGACGCCGACATACGCGTCGCTCCGCAGCATCTCGGAAACGAGCCGGAGGTATAGGGAGATGTCCTTCGTGTCGTCCCACCACCATGTCGGCCACTGGATCTTCCAGCCCTCGTGGCCCGGCATGGCGACCCGGTCGCAGGGCACGTAGAGGGCCTCGCCGTTCTGCCAGTCGACGCGGAACGCCAGATCGAGCCGTCCGCCCTTCGGTCGGTCGTCGCGCTCGAGGCGGCAGTTGCTAGCGAGGTCCCAGGGCATCCCCGTCGGTGCCGACACGGGGTAGTTGGTCAACTCGAACCGAAGGACGTACGCGTCGGGCGCCCCCGGATGGCGCGGAGCCCGAACGGCGAACCAGGCGTGCGGCCAGGCGACCCGGATGAGCGCCCACCGGCCATCCTCCACGCCCTGCCGGTACGCGGCGGCCTCGAGGTGATCGCGGAAGGTGCGCTCATCGGGCGCCAGCACGGCGCCTACCCCTCGAACTTCTGCTGCGGGACGAGGTTGAGGCAGACCTCGCAGTCGTTGTCGGTCAGGCTCCCGATGTGGTCCGAGAGGTCTGGCCCGTCGGAGCTGTCGCAAACCACGAACGTGTGCGTGGCGCGCTCCGCGTCCGGCAGGTCGAACCCCTGCGGTCCGACGGCCCAGGCGAGTACCGCCCCGATCGATTTGGCCGGCGGCTCGGTCGTGGACTTGGTCTGATCGTTGAAACGGACCCGGACTGCGACGCGCCGGCAAATGCCCACGAACAGCTTGGCGCCGGCGACGACCCCCTGGGCCGCGAGCCCGCTCGCAGGATCGAGCGGGTCGTCACGGCCTTCCGCGTGCAGGTCGCCGGAGAGACCGGCCTTGGCGAGGAGTTCGGCGGGCGACTCCTCGGGTTCGGCGGAGACGACGATGCGCGAGCGCCCGTGGGCGACGAAGATGTCCATGGTGCGGGTACTCCATATGCTCCCGGAAGAGTCCGGATGTACGATCTGGCCTGTATCAGGCGTGTGTCAGCGATAAGCCGTCCGCACGCGCGCTGGGGAGGAGTGTACCAGTCATGGATCAAAGGTCAATACAGGAGACTGCCCTACGCGATCTCGGGGGCCGTATCGCCGCTCGGCGAAAGCGACTTGGACTGAGTCTGCGGGACGCCAGCGCCGAGGTCGGGATCTCGTTCAACACGCTCGCGCGTGTGGAGAAAGGGCATCTCCCGGACTTTGTGAACTTTCGGCGTCTTCTCGCCTGGCTCGGAGAGTCCGAGACCTCCGCCTCCCCAGAGCAGGGCTCGACGCCTGACGTGATCGCCGGTCATCTCCGCACCGATCCGCTGCTACCACCGGACGCGGCCAACCGTATCGCCGGGATCGTGAAGGATCTGTATGAGGCACTCGCGAAGCCACCTCTCGCCGCACCTGTGCACCTTCGCTCCGCCAGGACCTTCACGCCTGATGCGGCATGTGAGCTCGCCGATCTGCTTGGCCGTATGCACGATCGCCTGGCCGCAGGGGACTGATGCTTCCCCGCGGCTTCAAGGCTGACGCGGAACGGCGCGCCCTCACGCTCCGATCGGAGATGGGGATGCAGCCCATCGATCCGCTACCGGCGCGTGACCTCGCCGCCCACCTCCGCATCGAGTTCCGACTCGCGGACGAACTCGTTCCGCGCGAGGCGCTCGAAGCTCTGGACCGCCTCCAGCCCGGCTGCTTCTCCGCATGCACCCTGCCAGGGCCCACGGGTCCGGTCGTTGTCACAAACCCCTTGAACTCGGCGGCACGTCAGCAGGCCGACGCCATGCACGAGATCAGCCACCTCCTGCTTCGACACCCAACTCGGAGACTCGAGCGGGTCGGTGATCTCATCTTCTTCACCTGTGATGCCGATGAGGAGGAGCAGGCGAACGATCTCGGCGCGACGTTGCTTCTCCCCCGCCCAGCCCTCGTGGCCGCCCGCTCTCGCGGCTTGGGGGTCGCCGGGATCGCTGAGACGTACGGGGTGAGCGAGCAACTTGCGAGGTGGAGGCTGAACGCCTCTGGCGTGACACTACAGATCCAGCGACGCCGGACTGCGAAGACCACTGGCTCTGCCCGCTGAAGCGCGGCCCGGCAACGTGAGCAAATCCTTGGCCGTCCTGCCACGCGGCCTTCCGGCAGACGGCGGGAGCTCGTGGGTGCTTGACAAGAACCGCCAGGCGCTCACCTCAGGGCCGGCGCCGATGCTCGCGGCCGCCAACGGCTTCCTCATGGTCGCGCGCTCAGGTCAAGCTACGGTCGCCGCTCTAACCCCTGACCTGATGACGACCGCCCTCGCAGCTACGACCGCAGCAGCAATCCTCGTGACACACAACTCAGGATCCCTCTCCAGCTCGAAATCCCAGATCCGCACGACGCACCACCCACTCTCCGTGAGACCCGTCGTGACCTCCTCGTCCCGCTCCCGATTGCGGGCGATCTTCGTGTCCCACCGACCCGGCAGGCGTCCCGGCGTCCAGCGCGATGGGTGCCCATGCCACCAGGCGGAGTCGAGGAAGACGGCGACGCGTAGACCCGCCCACGCGAGATCGGGAGTGCCAGGGACGCGGCGGACATGGCAGCGGTAGCCACGAACCCCGTTGCGCCAGAGAAGTGACCGGAGCCCAAGTTCGAGCGCGGTGTTCTTGCCCTTGACCGCGCGCATGATCCGCCGCCGAGTCTCAGGATCGACGCGATCGGGCATCTACGGATCGACCCAGCGGATCTCGACCCCGCACTTGGCGGCGACGCGTTCGAGGCGCGCCCGAGATCCCTCCGGGGTTAGGTCGGTCACGCCCTCAACGAACGCGACCAGGACGCCGGCGAGTCCTCGCGTGGCGTCCGCCGCTTGGAGAGCCGCCCAGACCAGATGCTTGGCGTTGGCCGCACGATCCCAACAGACGAACCATCTGGCGCCGTCGACAGCCGCGAGGCAATGAGCCGGCTTGATGCCGGTGCTGTCGGGGATCACCAACGCTCCATCGCCAAAGGCCGCCACAACCACATCCTCGGCTGCGGGCAGGAGGGAGCGGGCGCGCCGCTTGATGGCTACGTCCTTGATCCACAGCCGGACTTCGGCATCTGTTCCGAGCAGCGGCCGCAGGACGTCGCCAACAGTCGGCGCCGCGACCCAACGGGCGATCATGGCCGACTTGTCGACCTGGGCGAGGTGCTCCCAGTCGGCGGCCTCGGCTTCTGCGCCAACGCGAGCGATCACTCTCTCACGGATGGAAGGTGGGATGAGGCGGGTCACCCGGCCACCAGCCCTTCCGGGAACTGGAGTCGCACTTCCTCCGAGGCATCCTCGAGCGCGGCCGCGTCCTTGATCCACTCCTGGAGCAGGCTGCCGATCTCCGGTTCCGAGAACGTGAAGGTCGCGTGCGGGAGCGTGAGGTGCTCGATGTCGCCCGAGGCGGCGTCATACGCACGCTGGAGGTCGAGGGTCGCGGCGATCCGTCGGACGTCGGAAACGAAGTCAAGGACCCGCACGCGGTCTTTGCCCTCGCGAAGCCGTAGGCCCCTCCCGAGCTGCTGGACGAAGATCCGCCGGCTATGGGTCACCCGTAGAAAGCAGAGGATGTTCACGTCCGGCACATCCACGCCCTCGTTGAAGATGTCGACGGCCGCCACGATCGGAACACGGCCATCGCGGAACTCACTCATGAGGATGTCTCTGTCCCGCCGTGACTGGCGGTTGCTGATGGACGCGGCCCGGCGCCATCCAGCCGTCCGCAGCTGGGCCGCGATCTCCTCCGCGTGCTCGATGGTCCGGCAGAAGACGATCGCCCGAGGATTGACGGTCGTGTTCCAGGCGTCGCGGAGTTCGTCGACCACCGCTTCATCGCGCTGCGGCAAGAACAGGCGCGCATTTAAGTCACGGACAGTGAGCGCCAGTTCGCTGGCCTCGGAGACAACACTCCAATCGATGTTGTCGACGTAGAGCCGATAGTCCACCTCGGCGAGGAACCCCTCGGCCATGCCCTCGGCGATCCCCATCGAGAAGACAGGCTCCCCGAACCGGTGGGCCAAGTCGTAGCCATCGCCTCGCCAGGGGGTCGCCGTGAGTCCGAGCAGCGGGACTCCGTCAAGCGTGTCGAGAAGCGCCCGAAACATGCCGTCATCGGAGACGTGATGCGCCTCGTCCACGACAACGAGGTCGGGTCGCCAGCCGTCGGCCACCACCCCGAGAGCGCTTTGCACCGTTGCGCACACGATGCCTTCGAGGCGATCTGGTCGGTCGGTGCCCGACAGCAGGCCAGTCGGAACGCTCTTGTCGATGTGCCGCCACATGGCGCGCTCGAGTTGAGCGATGAGGTCAGTGGTGTGGGCGACTACGAGGACGGCCTCCCCCGGTCGCGCCGCGAGGTGACCACGCACGACTTCGCCGGCGACCACGGTCTTGCCGAGCCCCGTCGCCATGATCACGAGCGCTCGACCAGCGGACGCGATCCCGTCCTGCGCGACGTTGATCGCTTCTCGCTGATACTTCCGTAGGTCGAACGGACCGGGGATCCGATCCGGGATGGTGTCACTACCGAACCGCAGCAGGGCTGGCCCGTCCCAGAAGTCGACACGGACGCCCACCGTGGCAAGACGGGCCTGATGTTCGATCGCGGGACGGCCGGGACGGGCGTTTGTTACAACGACCGCGCGATCGGCCCCGTAGTAGGCCTTGGCGGCGTCTACCTGCTTGACCGCGGTTTGGTCGATCGTCGGGCCGACAGTCCACTTGCTCTGGAACACCCACCGGAGACCTCTTCGCAGGGCCAGGATGTCACCGCCCTGATCACCGGACCCGTCGATCGTGCGGACGTCGTCAAAGCCGAGATGCCAGAGCAGCCGCTCGATGACGCGCAGCAGTCGGCGCGGCCCGAGGCCTTCGAGACGCTCCGCCGACAGGAACGACTCGACCTCGGTCACGAGGCGAGGTTCTCCGGGATCAGCCGCAGGCTGAGCGTCGCGCGGATCAGCTGCTCCTTCGAGGGGTTCGGCGGCGCCGTGGTGAGCCAGGCCACATCCAGGAGATACGCGGTTATCACGGCCACTGTCTGCCGGCGGGCCGAGGGACTGACGACGTCAGCGTAGGGTGCGCTGAAGAGGCGGCTATCGAAGAACGCCTCCGGCCAATCCTCGACGATCCGCGGAACCACTGTCGGCGGCACGAGCGGAAGATAGGCGCCGGACTCGACCACCGCGTCGATGTCAGCCGTGCGCATCACCGCAGTGATCCGGTCGGTCGTCGTGTGGCGTTCGGCGTCGTTGAGCGCGTTCTCCCACGGGCGGCCCGCGTTCTCAGCCACACACACGACCATCCGCTCCTGGATGTCACGCATGGCTTGGCTGGCCTCGCCGACCAGTCGGTTCGCGTCGATCGCGTGAGTCGGCAGGTAGCGGTCCTTCAGCTCCGCATAAACGGAGGAGATCGTTGTGGTCCCGCCGGTCGCTCGCATGAGCATGTGCTGAGCGAGCTCCATCAGCACAATATCCGCGGGGTCATCACTGAAGACCTGGAAGAGTGGGTGACCCACGTCCACGAACGCGTTGGTCGCCCCAGCACGACCACCCACCATCAGCACTGGCGCACGCTTGTCCCCAGTTTGCAGCAACGGCTCGCGAACGCGATACGCCGACATCTTTACCGGACGTCCGGGGATCCCAGCTGCCGCGAAATCGCCATTCAACTCGGGAATCGGCGACCCGGCCGCGACAAGTCGTTCCGCGCGTTCGGTCTCCGTCTCCGCCCGTGCGACTGGCTGCTCGCCCACTCCGCGCGTTCGCTCGCTCTCTCCCGATTCGGCGTCCTCCCCGTACTGGGTGTCGACGGCTCGGAGCCGGAACTCCTCGGTGACGTCAGTGTTCGTCGCGTTCGCCGCAGCCTGGGCATCGATTCGGCGGCGGTCTTTCGCCTCGGCCACCAAGCGGTCGTGCTCGACGACCGCCTCCCACCACTTCGTATCGTCCTTGTACTCGGCCTCGTCCTCGCGGAACCGCTTGTCCCAGTCCCGGTTGTCAAAGCGCACCTTGCCGTTGCCGGGCGTCAGATAGTTGGCGCCGGGATCGTTGCGCCGGTATCCCCGGTGCAGCCGGCCCAGCGGCGAGTCGTTGCGCTCGTACCCGAGCGCGGAGGCCGTCTTGGGGAGCAGCGGACCGCGCCCGCGGATCTTCTCCACGGCGTAGCGCCAGCCGCGGTCGCCGCTGTCGAACGAGTCCTTCGTGTAGTTCACCGCGACGTGATCCAGGTGGATCTCGCCGACGATCCGTCCCATGTTGTTCGGGACCTCGATCGGGTACTCCACGTCCCCCTGGCTGCCGGCGTCATCAGGGTCGCGCCACTGGAAGATGCCGCGGTCGAACCGCATGATCTTGCGGCCGTTGCGGAGGAAGTCGACCCCAAACTCCTTGGAGTCGAGGTACCGCTGTATCCCGAGCCAGCCCCAGATGCGGCGGTGGCGGACCACGAGGTCGACGCTATCGCACTGCTCGCACTCGGTGTTGGCCGGGTCCTGCCATGTCGTGCATGCTTGGCATACGGCGCGGTCACCGAGATCCTCGTCGATCTCGATCACTGCCGGGATGACCTCGCCTTCCCGTGTGACCGTCCGGGACTTGTCCCATACGCAATGCCGGTACGGCTTGACGGCAATCTCGTTGACCTTGAGGCGAAAGCCCTCGGTGTCGAGCAGATATGCGTAGATACCGCCGAGCGTCAGGCGGAGGCGCCGCTGGTTCGCGCTGCGCGTGTACCAGAGCGCGAACGGCTCAAGCCGGCTGATCTCCACTATTGTGCCGTGCTGGTTCGGCGCGTCCTTCGTGCGCCGGATTTCGGGCGCCTCGTAGCCCTCCTTGATCTTGTCGAGATCGATCTCAACCCCGATCCAATCCGCTTCGCCGGCCCGGCTCGTGAGGAACCGTGTCACCGACCCGATCCGCGCGGTCGCGACGTTGAACCCCAAGCCGAACAGGCCAAGCTTGGTGATGGGGTCGTTGCCGGAGAAGCCGGCGCTCACCGCGTCCTTCACCCGGTCAATCGACATCCCGCGGCCGTTGTCCGAGATCACAATCGCAGCGTCGGGTCCGGACTCGCTCGGGACCGAGACCGCGACCTCGAACGGTTCGTTCCAAGGCAACCCGCCGCGCCTGATGTCGATGAACTCGTCGAAGCTGTTGTCGACGAGCTCGGCGATGCACTGCCAGGGGTCGAACTCGATCCGCGAGAGGACCTTGAGAATCTTCGGCTTCGGCGTGATGTTGACCGTCCTGCCGGTCATCTCGACTGTCGCCACGTCTACCCCCTAACCGCTACCAACACTGGTAGGAACTGGCGCGCGACCGCCTCCGCGAGCGCAACTGGAACTGCGTTGCCCAACTGCCGCTGAGCGACGGACCGCAGACTTGGCAGGTGGAAGGTATCCGGAAACGCTTGGAGGCAGGCCACCTCTCGTAGCGTGAAGTACCGATGGGTGCCATCGTCCAGAACCACGATGTGCTCGCCTCCCGGTGTGCCGTGAACCCCGGACTTCACGGTCTTTCCAGGCATATCGAGAATGCTCCCCCGATGCTTGCGGTAAAGGCGCGCACCCGGGATTGGCCGATGATGCAGATCCTTGTGCTCGGAGTCCGGCTGCCCGAGGCGCCGAAAGACATCTCTGACGGTGACCCAGGGGACGAGCCCCCGAGATGTACTGGCGGACTGCGACTTGGCGGCGCGCGCCGCAGCCAACCCGGCCTCTCGCGCCTTACAGCCCACGCCATGAAGATCCCAGTACTCGTCCCCCTCGAGGCGAGTGAGCAATGCCGTCTTTCCGTGCGAGGGTTCGGGCCATTCGAAGTCGCCGAGATCGCGACGTACGCCAACGATGAACAGGCGGACGCGCTGCTGTGGGACCCCGAAATCAGCCGCGTTGAGGAGCCGCACCCGCACTTCGTACTCGTGCCGCTTCTCGGGAACGCGGTCGAGCCGATGCCAATGCTCCTCCTCGGTCATCTGCTTCTGCCGGACCGAAGGGTTCCGCAACTGGGCGAGCGAATACGCGAGATATGACTCGGCGGTGGGGAATGTCAGTCCCCTGACGTTCTCGATCATGAACATCTTTGGCTTCGCCTCCGAGACGGCGCGAATGGTCTCCGGGAGAAGGTCGCGTTCGTCATGTTTACCAAGCCGATTGCCGCCGATGCTGAACGGCTGGCACGGCGGGCCAGCGGCCAGAAGGTCCACGTCGCGGTAGTCGTGGAACTTCATCCTGCGGACGTCGCCCTCAATCACCGGCCATGGGGACCCCTCGGTGGCGTTCGCGCGCAAGGTCTGGACGGCACGGGCGTCCAGCTCGACGATCGCGAGCGGGGCGAAGCCGGCCTGGTGGACCCCGAGCGCCATCCCGCCGGCGCCCGCAAACAGCTCGAGGCTCGTCGGTCGCGGGCGCCGGCCAGCAGATCGCGCGCTGACCGGCGGCTCGCTCACAAGGACCACAGGCTCCCCAAACGTCATCGACTTCGTCGCCCAAAGCCTACGCGACGGATGAACCGCGGATGGCGTCACCACGCGGCCAGATCGGAGAGCAGGGCGACGAAAGGCCATGAACGCCCTTCACCAGAGAGAGTCGTCGGGCCCATGGCATGCGCATCATGGTGGAGATGGGGGAGAGTCGAACTCCCCGTCCAGAACCCTTCGCCAGGATCC
>JADEYI010002114.1_pt1 | contig 11181 bp, 9 predicted proteins | sample 8542331 | NCBI WGS metagenome assembly JADEYI01 (sample SAMN16510988, study PRJNA670497) | mine drainage metagenome | isolation source: biofilm near Copperflume 1 | place: Germany: Marsberg coppermine Kilianstollen | collected 2018-02 | reverse complement strand
ATGGGAGATATACTCCCCAGATAAAGCCCCCTCTCCCTTCATGGGAGAGGGGGTTTGGGGGTGAGGGTAGGTGAGCGCGGGTGGCGGGCCGCAATCACAGACACCCCTTGAGGATTGCTCCACCCTTACTCTGAACATTTACACTTACGCACGTAGTTGATTTTGGCGGTGACAAGACATATACTTAGCTCTGGAAAGGGGGCAAAAGGCGCATAGCGATGTTTAAAAGGTTCAACACCAACTACATAGCGCTGCTGGTGCTGATTGACAGCGCGCTTGTGCAACTCGCTTTGCTCGTGGCAATGGCGTTGCGCTACAAGGTGCCGATCATCGGCATCGTGTGGCCGCAAGCCGAAGTGCAAAACCTCAGACTCGAGTTGCACATCGGTGTGGGGCTTCTTGCCATCGCCTGCTTCGCCAGCATGTCTGTCTATAGCGCCCGGCGTGTGATCCGCTGGATAGATGAGCTTCAGCACGTGGTCATGGGCACAGTGCTGCTTTCCCTGCTGTTGACGGGCGTGCTCTACCTGATCAACCTGAATCTGCCGAGGCTCGCCTTTCTCTACTTCTTTCTCATCTCCACTTCCCTCCTGGTGGGTTATCGCTGGCTGTTGCGTGTGTGGCACAAAACGCGTGAGCACCACCCGGACACTATCTCCCGCATTTTGATTGTGGGAGCCACCAAGCTTGGCACAGATATAGTTCGGGAGTTCAGGCAGCGCAGGTGGCCGGGGATGCAGCTCGTAGGCTTCCTCGACGACGATCCGAATGTGCAAGGCAAGCAGATAGAAGGGCTGCCTGTGCTTGGTGCGCTCAAAGAGACGGCTGAGGCGGTCGCAAAGTACGATGTGGATGAGGTGCTGATCGCCCTTCCCTTGCACGCACAGCACCAGCTTGTCAACCTGGTGGCGATGCTCTACGAACAGCCTGTGCGGATACGTGTAGTACCTGACCTTATTGATCTGGCCTTCCATAATGCCAGCGTGGAGAGTGTAGGGGGAATACTCCTTATAGGTCTGCGAGACCCTGCGATTGACGGCGTGCAGCGCCTGGCGAAGAGGTTGATGGATATGCTTATATCTACCCTCGCCCTGATTATAATGTCGCCTGTACTGGTTGCCACCGCGATAGCTATAAAGCTGGAGGATGGCGGGCCTGTGCTCTACAAAGCGCAGCGGGTGGGCGAGAACGGCAAGCTCTTCTGGATGTGGAAGTTTCGCTCGATGGTAGTCAACGCCGACCAGATGCAGCACGCCGTAGTGCGCTTAGATGACAAAGGCGACCTCATCCACAAAACGCCGGAGGATCCGCGTGTTACGCGTGTTGGCCGCTTTATCAGGCACACCAGCATTGACGAGCTTCCCCAGCTGTTCAACGTGCTTACCGGGCGGATGAGCATGGTAGGGCCGCGACCTGAGCTGCCCTGGATGGTAGCGCTGTATGAGCCCTACCAGCGCAAGCGCTTCGCCGTGCCGCAGGGTATAACCGGCTGGTGGCAGGTCAACGGGCGCAGCGATGTGCCGATGCATCTCAACACCGAGCAAGACCTCTATTACATACAGAACTATTCGCTCTGGCTCGACCTACGCATCCTCTGGAAGACAATCGCTGTAGTAGTGTCAGGCAAAGGCGCTTATTAGTCTCCGTTGTTGCTTTTGAGCCAATGTTTGCAGATGGCCTTTGTTGTTATTTACCGATGGAGCGACTACCCGTCTATGACCCGGCCCGCATCTCAACTCAAAGCAGCCATGAGCCGCCAGGGCCGTAGCATCTCGTGACCACAATCGCCCTCGATGGGCATATGATCGGCACGCGCGAGACGGGTAACGAGACCTATATTGTCGAGCTTGGCGCGGCTCTGGGGAGGCTCGGTGGCTACGAATATCGCCTTTACACACCACACCCCGAAGCCGTTGCGGGCGCGCTCAAATCCGCACCTGGCATTTCTACTCGCCCTTTCGCCGATGTGCCTTCTTTTGTGCGCATTCCCCGGCTCTACCCGCGCCTCGTTCGGGAGGATAACGTGAGCCTGCTACACATGACATATATAGCCTCTCCTCGCGCCTCCTGCCCGGTTGTTTTGTCAGTTCACGATGTTTCTTATCGTATCTTCCCTGAGTTCTTCTCACCGAGGGTGCGCCTCATACTCAGGTTACTTGTGGGGCCTAGCGTTCGCCATGCGGCACGCGTGATAACACTCTCTGAGTGCGCACGTAGAGATGTTATCGGCTTCTACCGTGTGCCTCCTGAGCGTGTTACAGTAACTCCGGCGGCTGCCGGGCCGCAGTACACGCCTCAACCCCAAAGTGAGGTTACGAGAGTACGTGCTGCTTATAACCTCCCTGAGAGATATGTGCTGGCTGTGGGAAATGTCCAACCGCGCAAGAACCTGCCCCGGCTTATAGAGGCGTTCAGCGCGGCGGCTGAAGAAGCTGAGACGGTGCTTGCTATAGTAGGCCGCAGTGCCTGGCGTGGCTCGGAGGTTGAAGCAACGGTAAAGAGGCTCGGCCTCCAGGAGCGCGTTCGCTTCACAGGCTACGTACCCGACAGCGATTTGCCCGCGCTCTACACAGGCGCTACTCTTTTTTGCTACCCTTCCCTTTATGAAGGATTCGGGCTGCCTCCTCTGGAGGCGATGTCCTGCGGCACACCCACCATAACCTCTAACATTTCGAGCCTGCCTGAGGTGGTGGGGGACAGTGCTCTCGCGGTGGACCCAACCTCGGTAGCCGAAATCGCGGCAGCCTTGCGCCGCCTGCTAACCGGCGACGCGGCACGCCAGGAATATCGGGCGAAAGGCCTCAAGAGAGCGGCCTTGTTCTCCTGGGAGCGGACGGCACAACTGACAAGAGATGTGTACGATGAGGTGCTTGGGATAAGCCGTTAGCTCAATGGCTGACTGCAACTCATCTATGGTATACATGCTTTTGGCATCTAAATTCTTTCTCTCCATTGAAACCTGCGCAGTGTGAAGGCATCAGATAATGTATACAAGCGATACCCAACGACACACAGCCACCCGACCCATCGCACGAAGCTGGGATAGAATTGTCGCAATGCTCTCGCCCGCAGTATTGATCTGGATGGTGGTGGCGGTTGGCAGCCTCGTACGTTTTTACCGTTACGATGCCCTCAGTTTGTGGCTTGACGAAGGAATAACTGTAAATGTAACACGGCTACCCTGGCTAACCGTGCTTGGCCTTCGTGGAGCCTACGAAACCCACCCGCCGCTTTACTTTGTGCTTGTAAAGCTAACTACGCTCTTCATACCGGAAGTAGACGCCGGACGCGTGCTTAGCATCGTGGCAGGTATTCTCACCATACCGGTGCTTTATCTCCTCACGAGCAGGTTGATAGATAAGTGGGCAGCTGTAGTGGCCGCGACAGTACTGGCGCTATCGCCTGTGCATATCTGGTACTCGCAAGAGGCGCGCATGTATACCATGACTGTGCTCCTCGTGGCAATCTCCTATCTGGCAATTATAGCCTTCTACCGGTCGGGGCAGATGCGGTGGGTGATGGCATATGGCCTCTCTGTTCTGTGCGCTCTGTACGTTGATTACAGCTCTATTTATGCCCTTGCTCCTCAGTTGTTGCTTTTGATTTACATTGCGAAGGTCCGCAGGCGTGAAGCATACAAGCTGTGGATCGCAGGCGCAGCTGCCATATTGGCCTTTCTCCCGTGGGCAACGCAATTACTCAGTACAATGCAGACGTGGGGTACACAGCGCGCAAGCTATCTTGGTGTAACTCCGATAAAGGTTGCTATTTCTCTGATCTCGCTCACCGGAGCCGGAGGTAACAACGCATCAATAAATATACCTAACGTCGGCTATTTCTGGGGCAGAACGTTAGCGCCCTGGGGCTACGGAATAGCTGTTCAGTTGGTTATCGTGATATGCATAGCGCTGGTTATCTGCGCAGGGGTTGTTGTACTTGTGCGACGCGCGCCTCTGGCGCTCTTTGTATCTGCCCTTCTCGTGGGTACAATCGTTGTAGATATAACCCTTAGCCTGATAAGCCCTGGCTATGCCGAGCGCACTGTACTGCCTGCTCTGTTAGGCTGGGCAATAGTGGTGGGTGGCGCTGTATCCGGCAGCAATATGAGGAAGTTGGGGAAGTGGGTAAAAGCAGGCACACTACTGGGAGCGGTATCTCTGATATTCATATCTATGCTGACGCTGCTCTCTATATATACGGGCGCTCTCAAACAGGAGTGGAGGGAGCTTGCAGCAGCCACTGCCTCAGCAAGCGCAGGCAAGCCGGTCATAACCTATCCAACAATCGCGGGAACTTTGATTGACGCCTACCAACCGCGTCTATTCGACGGCAGAGAGATCATCAACATTGCCGACGGTGGAAATGTGCCGCCGCTTTCGCGTGAAGTGGCAACCAGGCCGCCTGTAATCTGGTTGGCCTATATGGAGACGGCCGGTATAGAGAAGATAAGGAGCCAGCTTGAGGCGCTCGGTTACAAGCGTATATCGCACCAGTATTATCCTGATCCACTCTACCTTGACCTCTACGCCCAACCTGGAGCAGAAAGAGGCGCTCTGAGATCGAGCAGCATCCTGTTTACGAGCACTCAGCTTTCATTACGTAACGCCAAAGGCAGCGCGGATTCACACGGGGAAACAAGGCGTTGGGCGTAGTACAGCAAGAGGCTGCCGCCGATACGCCCGCAGCCTCTAATCTGGGGCAGCGAGTTGCCGCGGGCGCGGGGTGGGCGCAGATTGCCAGGCTGGCCGAGGTGGGGCTGACATTTGTCCTGACGCTTCTCTTTGTGCGGCTGCTGGGGCCGCAGCGTTACGGCGAGTACGCCTTCATTGTGAACGCTGCTACGCTAGGGGCAGTAATCCTCAGCTTCGGGCAGTCGGAAACGCTGGGGCGGTTCGTCTCCGAGATGGTGACCCGAAATAACATAGCACAGCTGCGATACCTGGTTCGCAGGCTTGTAGCTCTGAGGATGTTGGGCCTGGGTGCGGGCGTGCTGGTCCTCCTTCTGTGGCACGGGCCTATAGCAAGCCTCCTGCAATTACCGTTGGTCGGCGCTTACTGGGCTTCAATATCCCTGTTGCTTGCAGGCCAGGTGGTGATAGAGGTGGCAACCGGCTACGCTTATGCTCGGTTGCGCTCTCGCAATGTGGCGGCTGCTCGCACGGTGGGCCAGTTGGCTGCGGTTATCTGCTTTGTTGCTATCGTCGCCCTCGGCTGGAGCGACCCTGTTACTGCTACTATTACAGTGACCATTTCGTACCTCGTGGCTACAGCTATGTTGTCGGCGCGCGGGCTGGGTGGAATCCTGGTAGGCGGCCCATCCACGCCTTTAGACTTTAAGCCTGTGCTCAACTTCGCTATGGGGGCCTGGGGAACCAACCTCTTTACAATAGGGCTAGCGGGGCAAATAGACGTGCTGCTACTCAGTGGGTACAGCAAAGGGACGGTGCAAATTGCCCTTTACAGCGTGGCAACCCTTGTTTTTGTGAAAGTTGGGCAGCTGTTGAGCGGCTGGTCGAGCACCGCGGTGGCGAGCTTTGCAGAAACGCGAGCTACACACGGCGACGAGGGGACAAAGACCCTTTTCGGCATCTACCTGAGAGTGCATTTGCTACTTGCGCTGCTGATATACCCGCCTATTGTGCTCCTTTCTTATCCGATCACTACGCGTCTCTTTGGGGCGCAGTATGCAAGCGCGGCGGGGTTGATGTCGCTTTACGGGGTTTTCTGGATAGCCATGTCGTTTGTATTCTCCGGCATACCTCTTGCATTCTTGTTGGCGGCAGGCTACCAGCGCCAGACGTTGATGATACGCGGGGTAGCGGGTGCGCTAAATCTTGTGCTGGACTTGCTGCTGATACCCCCCTTCGGCGCGCTGGGCGCTGTTGTCGCCACAGGGATCGCCAATGTCCTCGCATATCTGGGCGATCTGGCTGTGGTAGCACGGCATGCCGGGGTACATTATCCAGGCCCTTATGCGCTGCGAGTTGGGGCAGCTTCCTTCGCAGCCTCTGTCTCGGTCCTGGTAATAAGTTATGGTAGCAGTAACATCATAATGTCAGCTCTGGCTGCTTTATCATACTACCTGGTCTTTCCCTGCATCCTTTTCCTTGTCAGACCGTTTAATGAGAGCGACCAACAACTGGCCGAAAAAGTAAGCCCACGAATAGGGCGGCTGCTGCGGCCTTTGACGGCCCATACGGGGCGTTAGCAGGCGGGAAAGGCTGTGGGTGCAGGAGCGGTCTTTATGATTTCACAAATCTTGGGCACGGCGCTTGCGCTGGTCGTGCTTGCGGTCTACGTGCTCGCCCTCTATGCTATATGGCGTGTGCCCTTCCGTGCGCTCGGTGTGCTCGTGGCGGGGATGGCCTTCCACAACTTTGTGATAATGGCGCTGCTCAATCTCGGCACCCCTTCTATATTTGTGCGTGTTGTACAGTCCTGGAAAGAAGGCATACTTCTACTTTTATTCATCCTCGGCGCATACATGGCATTTGGCGCGTGGCGCAGCGGCGCGTGGCGCAGCAAGCGAATGCCGAGATTGCTCCCACTCGATCTAGTCGCGATAGCTTTTCTCGCCCTCGCTTGTATATACCTGGTACTTCCGCGGAGCATTTTGCCGGGCGAGAGCAACCTGGCTCAACGCCTTGTGAGCTTTCGTGTAACCTTGCTGCTGCCCCTACTGTACGGCTTTGGCCGCATCTTCTGGAGCACAAAGCGCCAGGACATATTATGGGTGGCGCGGGCCATCCTTGGAGCGGCGGGCATCGTTGGCATTTTCGGGCTGTGGGAGCTGTGGTTCGTGCCCACTCCCTTGTGGGTAGATTGGGGCGCGAACCTCTGGTCGGCATGGTTGGGGTTTCATTATCTGGGCCCAGGCGGCCTGCCGGAGAACTTCTTTCACAGCACCGCCGAAGGCTTCGGCCTCAGACGCATGGTCTCTACCTATATCAGCCCGTTGGGCCTCGCATACACAGGTCTGATGGTGCTTCCTGTAGCTATAGCCTTCATCATGGAGCGGAGTAAGGAGAAGCAGGTCCCCGGTTGGTTCCGCTGGGGCGCTTTTGTGCTGCTGGTAATTGGCATTCTATTCAGCGTTACACGCGGCGCGCTGGTGAGCATGCTTGGTGAGTTCGCGCTACTCTGCCTCATTTTTAGAAGGTGGCTCATGGTGGCGTTGAGCGCCGCTGCTGTAGTATGCGTTGGCTTCATTTTGGTAGACTATATAAACTTGGGTCCCCTGGTGACGAGTGATCTGCGCGAGGTGCGGCTGCCCGCGGGTTATGCGCTGGTGCAGAGCGTTGAGCGTTCAGTAGCTATAGCTGTCGGCCAGACGCCGCCATCGGTAACAAAAACCGTCAGCAACACTAACGCTACAGGAGCGACGAGCAGCGGAGAGCTTTTGCAGCGCACCCTATCTACAGAGGATCCGTCTGCGGGGGGGCATGTGGCCGCACTGCAGTACGGGCTACAGTATGCGGTTCAGCACCCTATGGGCACAGGTCTTGGCAGCGGCGTCCTGCGCTTCGGCGGCTCTATAGGTGGGCTGAACGAGAGCGCCATTCTGACGGTCTTTGGGGAGATGGGCATAATGGCAGGCGTGCTGTACCTGATCTTATACGGAGCGGGCATCTACTACGGTTTCAGAGCATTCTGGCGGCTGAAAGGTACGTCGGCGGCAGCGGTTTTCCCTCTTGCTTGTTTTGTGGGAGGTCTTGCTCTCCTGCCGATTACCCTCACCAGCGCCGTCTGGGGCGACTTTTCCCTTACCTTCCTTTTCTGGTGGTGCGTGGGGTTGAGCACAACGCTTTTTTATCTTCCTACTGAGGAAGAGATGGAGCACAGAGTAGTTGCGCTGCCAGGCAAGCAAACGCCGACGCCGCCAGGCGCTACACAGGCGCTGTAGTGCATCCGAATAAAGCGCAATCCGCCCCCATAGCGCCTATCACGGTGGCGTTTGATATGACCTTCCCCGACCGCAATGAGGGGGGCACAGGCGTTTATGCTCGCTCGCTGCTGCGTGAGCTGCAGCGCCGTGATGATGTGGCGGTGCGCGAGCTTCACGGCCCTTCCACCAGAGGGCCCGTTCATATGCTCAGGTGGTTGTTGTGGGGTGCGCGGCGCGCAACGCTAGGTAGCAAGGCGCAACTTCTCCACTGCCCGGCCTTTGTCGCCCCCTGGCGATCTCCTGTGCCTTTGGTCATAACAATACATGACGCCTCTACGCTGCGCTTCCCTTCGGATTTTGCCCTGGAATGGCGCTTGTACAGCCGCTACCTCATGCCCGGCCTTGCCCGTCGAGCAAACGCGATTATCACAGGCACGGCTGCATCTCGCGCAGAGATCAGCCGGAACTATGGCGTTGATCAGCGCCGTATAGCTGTGACGCCATACGGCGTAGAAGAGCGTTACCGTGCGGCTGTTGATGTTGAGTTGGTGAAGGATATGCGAAGCAGGTTGTCGCCCGATGCGCCTCTCCTCCTTTTCAGCGGCGCTCCTATCGCCCGCAAGAACCTCGACGTGGTGTTGCACGCAATGGCGCACGCCCACGCGGAAGAGGCGCTCGGCCAGGCGCGGCTTGCAATCTCAGGGGCGCGCGAAGAGTCTTTCCCCGGCTATAAGAGTCTTGTACAAGGGATGGGGCTTACCGGTAGGGTGCTGTGGCTGGGAAGCGTTGCGGCTGAAGAGGTGCCTGCTCTCTATGCAGCGGCGGATTTGCTGGTTTATCCCTCTTTTTATGAGGGTTTCGGCTTGCCGCCACTGGAAGCTATGTCGGTGGGCACACCTGTTATCTCTTCTACCGCTTCGTGCCTGCCGGAGGTGTTGGGGGAAGGGGCTGTCCTGGTTTCGCCCAGCGACGAGGCGGGGTTCGCTCAGGCGGTAGATGAGGCGCTGACCAGACCGGAACTGCGGGCAAAGCTGATCGCGGCAGGTAAAGCCCAGGCAGCGCGCTACACATGGGAGAAATGCGCCGACCTCACATGCGCACTCTACCGAAAAGTGCTGGCGCTGCAAAGCCGCCGTGAGCAAAGGCGATAGGTAGCAAGGAACCTTCGGGGTATAGATGGCGAAGGCCACAAACTTGCACAATTGCTGCGAGTACATCTTCAGAAATATATTTGATGTGGCAGCTCTGCTTAGCCATTGTCCAACTGCCCCACTTCCACCTAACAACGCACAGTAGTGTTAGACCGTAATAGATGCTCATCCTGTCGGTCAACTATGCTACCTGTCGTAGATGCGAGCCATCTGCTTGCCAAAAGCTCCCGCCTCATCCACCTATCATGCCTCGCGTTCACTCGGCTTCGGAGCACTCTTCACCTTTAGCTCCTCGCGGATTTGCAGCCAGCGGAGCAGATGGCTGCGGTTGAGGATGCCGAGCAGCTGGCCTGACGGGTCAACCACGGGTAGCTGGTGAAAATCACCCTCTGTAAGGAGTTGCAGGGCGTGGTCGAGGCTATCCTTCGGGCCGACCACGCGCAGCTTGTCGAGGCCGGTCATCACGTTCCCAACCTGCATCGCGCCCCACTCGTCTTGTGGCACATCTTTGGTATCGCCCAGGGTGACTATGCCCACTACGCGCTTCTCCTGCTGGTCTACAACAGGCACAGCGCGAAGGTTGTATGGCAATATAAACTGGCTCAGGAGGTGAGCGATAGTCATGTAAGGTATAGCAGCCGGTGGAGCAGGCTCCATAACCTGGCCTACAGTGATACCGCGCATGGTGTCACGCACTATGACGCTGGCGACACTCTGTTGGGCCGCGTTCAGCAAGAACCAGCCGATAAATGCCAGCCACAGGCCACTGGGGTCACCGAGGAAGAAGGAAGTGTAGAGGCCGAGGAAGATGAAGATATAAGCCACCAATTGGCCTATTACGCCTGCGATGCGAGTAGCGGACTGGAAGTTGTGGTTAACTGCCCAAATGATAGAGCGAAGCACGCGCCCGCCGTCTAGCGGGAAGCCGGGGATAAGATTGAAGAGGGCAAGCACAAAATTGATGTATGCAAGATAGCCCAGCACAGCCGCAGCGCCAGCGCCTACCCTGTGTACGGGCGGCGATACCAGCAGGCCCAGGCCGAAGAAGATAGCCGCCAGCACAAGGCTGGTAAGCGGGCCTACGAATGCTATCAAGAACTCGTCGCCAGCTTTTTTGGCTTCGCCTTCGATGTTGCTCACCCCTCCGAAGATAAAGAGAACAATATCGCGCACCTTGAGACCGCGAGCGCGGGCCACGAACGAATGGCTAAGCTCGTGAAGGAGCACAGAGATGAAAAAGAGTATGGCTGCAACGAAGCCCAATATCCAGTAGGTGACGCCGCTTTCGCCTGGCATGTCGCGTGGGAACTGGCCTACCGCCAGGTAGAAAGTAACCAGCAGAAAGACGAGGAGCCAGCTCCAGTGAGCTTTGATGTCTATGCCGCCGATACGTACTATCCTGAAAACTCCGCTTTGCATAGCGTTCCTCCCGGCGTATTCTAAACCAGGGCATTGACACCACATAACGAAATCAAAGCACACCTTTCGAGTGAAAATAAGCAAGCAAGTGGCTTATATATGCAGAGGTTTGCAGTTGCTGGTCTGTGGTGAGCGAGAATCGCTCGGCTCTAATGCAAATAAACGCTACCGTCTGAACATTTATCTAGGTGAGAAAGCTACTCACGGCCCTGGTCGGGCAATTCCCCATAGTAGCCTGGGTAGCTAGACCTGTCGGGCAGCGTATAGGCCACGTCACCAAGCAGATATCGCTTGACGCTGGCGTAATCCTCCGGCGGCATCTTACGCTCCATATAAGTTAGCATTGTGTATGCCACCTTCTCAGCGGTTTGCCAATCCATCCCCGCGCTATCGTAAATAGCCCTGATCATTTCGCTCATCATATCTCTACCTCCATCCTCACGTCGCTCATGCCCGAATTACTGATAAGATAACACAAGGCTTGATGCCGCGCAATAAGGATTAGGGAGCGTAAGGGTTCAGAGTTAGGGTGGAGCAATCTTCTTGGCGTATCTGTGCGTGTGTTGCGCCATCTGCCCTCACCCGCCCTCACCCCATGCCCCTTTCCCATGAAGGGAGAGGGGGCTTTGTTGCTGGGGAGTATATCTCCCATGAAGGGAGAGGGGGCTTTGTTGCTGGGGAGTGCAAGGGGGCTATGCCCCTCCACCCCTACTCTGAACAGTTACT
>JADEYI010002113.1_pt1 | contig 11184 bp, 13 predicted proteins | sample 8542331 | NCBI WGS metagenome assembly JADEYI01 (sample SAMN16510988, study PRJNA670497) | mine drainage metagenome | isolation source: biofilm near Copperflume 1 | place: Germany: Marsberg coppermine Kilianstollen | collected 2018-02 | reverse complement strand
GTGCTGGAGAACGACGCCAACTGCGGGTGCATCGGCGAGCACAACTTCGGCGCGGGACGCGGCTACCACAACATGCTGTACGTGACGATCAGCACAGGCATCGGCGGCGGTGTGATCATCGACGACCGCCTGTACGCGGGCGCCTCGGGCGCGGCGGGCGAAGTCGGGCACATGGGCGTGGCGATGGGCGGACCGATGTGCGGCGCCGGCCACATCGGGTGCCTCGAAGCGTTCGCCTCGGGCACGGCGATCGCGCGGCGCGCACATGAGCTGATCGCAGCGGGCGGGCTGCCCCGGACGGCGCGGCTCGCCGAGCACGACCCGCCCCTGTCGGCAAGAACGGTGTACCTCGCCGGCCAGCAGGGCGAGGCCGAGGCGTCCGCCATCATCAGGGAGGCCGGCCGCTACCTCGGCATCGGCCTCGCGAGCATCATCAACGCCTTCAACCCGCAGGCGATCGTGCTCGGCGGCGGGCTGACCAACATGGGCGACGAGTTGCTCGGGCCCGCGATCGAGACGGCGCGGACGAGGAGCTTCGCGCAGTCGTTCATGGACGTGCGGATCGTACAAAGCGAGTTGGGGGATAACGCCGCCGCGCTCGGCGCGGTCGCGGTGGCGCGGAGCAAGCATGCGGACACCCCGCCCGGGCCTTCGCACGCTACTGAGGCGCTCCCGGAACGTCGATAGATAGATCGACGGCCCGGCCGGGGCCGCTTGCTCCCAAGGGGATGTGGGGATGATGTCCGCAAACACGATCGCCGCGCCGGCGCGGCGCGAACGCGCCCGCCTGCTGCCATTGGCGGCCGTCGTCTTCGTCTGGCAGGCCTTCGTCGGCATCTACTTCCTCTCCCTGGTGCAGCAGTACCTGCCCCAGGCGCTGCACGCCGGCCTCGCCTACTCCGGCTACGCCATGGCCTCGTACGGCATCGCGCGGTTCGTCACGCAGGCGCCCGCCGGCTGGGTCTCGGACCGCATCGGCCGGCGCATCATGATGCTCGTCGGCGTGGCGATCAGCGTGCCCGCGCTCTGGCTGATGATGCTCGTGCCGGACGAAAAGGCGTTCCTCGCGTTCTCCGCGATCCTCGGCATCGGCGCGGCGGTGATGTGGCCGGCGTTCATGGCGCACGTCGGCGAGACGACGCCGCATGGCCGCCGGAACCGCACGATGTCGCTGCTCAACATCGCCCAGATGGCGGGCCTCGGGGTCGGTACGTTCCTCGGCGTGCTGCTCGCCGACTACGTGACCTACGGCGCGGTGTTCTGGCTCTGCATCGGCTTCAACCTGCTGGCGCTGGTGATGGTCGCGCGCGGCATCGACGAGCGTCCGCGCGAGCCGGCCCCGCACGAGCGCGCACGTCAGGCCGCGGACCCGCTGGCATGGAGGCCAAGCGTGCGCGTGCTGGCGGTGATCGTGCTCTTCCTCACGCTTGGCACAAGCCTGCACACGCCGATGATCGGCGCCTACACGCACGACGTCTTGCGCGTGAAGATGTCCCACATGGCCGTCCTCTTCCCGCTGCCGGCGGCGCTGGCCGGCTTCGCGTTCTGGCGCTACAGCCGCGTCGCCGACCGCTACGGGCGGATGCTCCCGCTCGTAGCGGGGCTGTTCGTCGCGGCCATGTCCATCTTTGCGCTGACGCTGACCCGCAGCCCGCTGATCGTCGTGAACCTCGTGGTGCTCGCCGGCCTCGCGTACGCCATCAGCATCCCGGCCTGGGGCGCCGCCGCGCTCGACGCCACCGACGCCGGCAGCCGCGGCGCATGGCTCGGCGCGCTGGCGGCCGTGCAGGGATTCGGCGTCGCGGGCGGACAGGCGCTCGGCGGCGTGATCGGCGGCGTCTGGGGCCCGCTGGCCCCATTCAAGATCGCCGCGCTGCTGCTCATGGTCGCCCTCATCCTGATCGTCGCGCATTACCGTGTCCAGACGCAGCGCCGGCGCGGGTTCGTAAAAGTCTCCAACCTCAGCCCCGCGCTCGTGCCCGTCATCAGCGACTGACACCACCACGCGCCGATCGTCGCCTATACTGCGGGCGTGCCCCGTGCGCTGCGCTCCGTGTGTCTCCTCGTCGCATCGCTCGCCTTCGCCGGCGCCATGAGCGCGTGCGGGATCGTCGGCGGCGCATCCGCCACGCACACGCCGACGAGCACCGCCACCTCGACCGTGACGCTCACGCCCACCGCCACCAGCACGCCGGTCCCGACGCCCACGCCCGAGCCGACCGCGACGCCGCTGCCGCCCTCCGCCGCCGCGAACGACCCCTACCTCGCCGCCACGATGCGGCTCGCCCAGGCGCGCACGCTGATCGTGCGCGTCCCGCGCAACGGCGCCGTCAGCGCGTCGACGACGTTCCTCAAGCGCGACCTCCCCATGCTCGCGGACCGAGGCGACTTCTGGGTGCCGATCGGCGCCAGCGCCGACACACCGACCGGCGCCTACCCGCTGAGCGTGCGCCTGTTCGACGCCAGCGGCGCCGTCGTCGCGACGCGCACCGCGACGATCAACGTGACCGCGACGGCCTTCCCCGTCGAGAACGTCAACGTACCGCCGCAGGATGACTTCCTGCTGTCGCCGGCAGAGGTCCAGAAGGAGCAGACTATCCGCACGCAGGTGTTCGCGCAGCTCATCCCGCGCAAGCTCTGGGAGACGCCCTTCATCATGCCGGTGCAGGGCACCATCACGAGCCCCTTCGGCATCGGCAGGAGCTACAACGGGTCCCCGGTGACGAGCCACCACAGCGGGCTGGACATCGGCGTGGCGGAGGGCACGCCGATCAAGGCGGCGGCGTCCGGCCGGGTCGCGTTCGCCGGCATGCTGACGGCGCGTGGCAACACCGTCATGATCGATCACGGGCTCGGCGTCTTCACCGGTTACAGCCACCTCTCACGCATCGACGTCACCGCCGGGCAGGATGTCCGGCAGGGCCAGGTCATCGGCGCGGCGGGCCACACCGGCGTCGCGACGGGGCCGCACCTGCACTGGGAACTGATCGTGGGCGGCGTCAACGTCGACCCGACGTACTGGACCTTCCTGGGTGTCGCGCCCTAGCCCGCACACATCGCTCGTCCACGACCTCTACCGTGCGCTCGACCGGACGTACGACTACGACGCGTGGCACTGGTCGCAGCGACGACTGCGCGCCCCTTTTGACGTGATCGCCGGTGCGCTGCTCGTGCAGCACACGGCCTGGCTCAACGCCGAGCGCGCGCTCGACCGCCTCCGCGCCGAGGACGCGCTCGACAGCCGCGCGCTCGCGGCGCTGCCCGAGGAGCGTATCGCCGCACTGGTGCGCGTGAGCGGCACACCCGCGATCAAGGCGCGACGCCTGCGCGCCGTCGCCCGGGAAGTGGAGCGCGCGGGCGGCCTCGAAGCGCTCTTTGCCCTCCCTACCGCGGAGCTGCGGGCGGCGCTCCTGGCGATGCACGGCATCGGCCCGGAGACCGCCGACGCGATCCTGCTCTACGCGGCAGGCCGTCGCGTGTTCGAGATCGACGCCTACGCGCAGCGCCTCTTCCGCCGGCTGGGCGCCGGGCCGGAAACGGACGCGTACGCCGCCTGGCAGCGCTGGTTCGAAGACGCCCTGCCCGATGCCGGCGTCGAGGTCTTTCGGCGCTACCATGTGTACATCGTCATGCACTGCAAAGAATTCTGCCGTTCGACACCCATCTGCGCTCCGTGTCCGTTGCTGCCGCGCTGCGCGGAGGGCGCGCGCCGCACGCCTGCGCCGGTGGCGGCCATCCGATGATCCGCACGCTCGTCATGGCCGCCGCCGCGCTCGTGCTGGCCGTCATCGCCGTCGCCGCAAGCGGCCCGGCGTACGACAGCGTGCGCGACCTCACCGACCGCCTGACGGGCGCCGCCACGCAGACGCCCGGTCCGACCTCAACGCCCACCGTGCCGCCGCCCCCGACCGCCACGCCGACGCCTTCGCTGCCGCCGAACCCACAGAGCCTGCACCGGTGGGACGCCCTGCCCGTGCACTACTGCATCGACGAGAGCGGCGGCGGCTTCATCAGCAACGCCGAGTTCCAGAAGCTCGTCGACCAGGCATTCGCGGCCTGGGGCGTGCCGACCGTCGATGACGGCGCGTGCCGCGGCCCCAACGTGCAGGGCGACCACATCAACGAGATCGGCTGGGGGACGCCCCCGGGCGCGCCGCCGCCGGGATCGCGCGTGACGGAGGCCGGCGTCACGCTCACGACATACTCCGAGTGCACCGCCAACTGCCAGCCGCAGGACCCCGTGCGGCTCGTCGAGGCGGACATCATCATCGAGCAGTCGGCCCCTCGCCAGTTCCGCACGCAGCGTTGCGTCTTCAGCACGCTGCTGCACGAGACGGGGCACTTCCTCGGTCTCGGCCACCTGCCATCACCCGCGGTCATGCAGGCCGAGACCGTGAGCTGTCCCACACAGCTCACGCCGGCCGACATCGACGCGCTGCTCGCCCGCTACGGCGCGCGCGCGCACCCGGCCGGGTAACGCGGCATCGAACGTCGTAGGGGCACTGCTTGCCGCGCCCCCGTGCGCGCCGCACGACGCCCCGGAGCGCGCATCACCGCTCGCTCACCATGACCCGCTCGCCGTGCGGGAGCTGCTCGATCCAGGCGCGCGCGCGGCCGGCGGCGACCTCGATGAATCCGACGGTGCCGTGGCTGCGCGCCATGTTGCGCGGGAACGTCGGGCTGCCGGGGTTCACCAGCAGCACGCCCCGCAGCTCGTCGACCTGCGGGATGTGCGTGTGCCCGTGCACGAGCACATCGACCCGGCCGCCGAACTCGTGCCGCATGATCGTCTCGAGCGTGCGGTGCGGAGGCCACTCCGGCAGCGTCGCGTCGTGCACGAGGCCGATGCGGACGCCCTCGACATCGAGCACCTGCGCCGCCTTCAGGCGCGGGTCCTCCGCGCACGGCGGACGGCCGCCGCTGCCATCGTCACCGTTGCCCCGCACGCCGAGCACCGGCGCCCCGCAGCGCGCTTCGAGCCAGTCGAGCACGTCCACCACGTGCAGGTCGCCAGCGTGCAGGATCAGGTCGACGCCGCGCAGGCGGTCATAGGCTTCGTCCCAGAGCGGCCCCGCCTCGGGATAGTGCGTGTCACCGATCAGCCCGATGCGCATCATCGTTCGTCTCCCGCCGCTCAATTCGTTAGCCTCAATGGTGGACGAAGCGCGCCCCCCGGTGAAGGTCAAGCACGCCGCCATCTACCGGCTCGCCGCCGGCCTGTCGGGCGTCGGGCTCACCACCCTGATCGGCGGCGCCGGCGTGATCGCCGTGTACTTCCCGCTCCGGCACGCCGCGTACGGCTTCCAGTGGCTCCTCGTCTTCGTCCTGATGATCGCCGAGAGCATGGCGATCCACCTGCCGAGCGAGGTGATCCTGCCGGTCGGCGGCTGGCTCGTCGTGCGCGACCACCACCTCGGCGTCACGGGCGTGCTGATCCTCAGCGCGATCGCCGCGGCCGGCAACACGATCGGCTCCGGGCTGTTGTACGCCGCCGGCCGCGCAGGCGGGCGCCCGCTCGTGCGCCGGTACGGGCGCTTCCTGCTCATCGATGAGGACGACATCGACGCCGCGGAGCGGCGCATGCGGCGGCACGCGGTCTGGGCGCTGCTGCTCGCGCGCGTGCTGCCGGTCGTGCGCACATACGCCGGCTTCGTCGCCGGTCTGTTGCGCATGCCGCCGGGCCAGTTCCTGGCCGCGACGTTCGCCGGGTCGTTCGCGTGGTGCCTGGCGTTCGTCGCCGCGGGCGCCGTCCTCGGCACGCACTGGCACGCCGTGCGCCGACCGGCGGAGGTGGCGGGCATCGCCGTCGTCGCGCTGCTCGTTGTGCTGTTGGCGGCGCTCACCGTCGTACAACTGCGCGCGCGGGCGCCTGAGGCGTGACGCCGCGCGGAAACGGCCGTGCGGCGGACCGCGGCGAGACGAGGCACTGAAAAAGCTCCCCGAAGGGAGCCTCCCGCTTCCCGCGTCCTGCCCCCACGTCAGCCCTTGGTCTGGCTCCGCAGGCAGCGCGTGCAGATCTTCACCCGCACCGCGTCGCTGCCGACGTAGACGAGCTGCTTGTGCAGGTTCGGCCGGAACGTGCGGTTCGTCCGCGGGGCCTTGCGGACCCATCGCCCGGAGTGCTGGTGGCGGATGTTGCGGCCGAACGTCGTGCCCTTGCCGCAGACTGCGCAGATGGCAGGCATGCTGTCGTAACCTCTGTCGCGTACTGGCGCGTGCTAGAATCGGGCCACAGCATCATAACGGGCGCGTGACAGCAGAGGCAACCCGCCGTCCATGGCCACACCCCGCCCCCAAGAGCCCCCGGGCGCCCCCATCTCCCCGCCCCCCATCGACGGGCCCGCGCTCGCGCGCGCGCTCGCCGGCGGTGCCGCCGCCCTCGCCCAGCAGGCCGACGCCATCAACGTCATCAACGTCTTCCCCGTGCCCGACGGCGACACCGGCACCAACATGTCGATGACGATGCGGGCGACCGCCGCCGCCGCACACGCCGCCACCGGCAGCGCGCACGACGTCGCTCGCGCGGCGGCCGACGCGGCGCTGATGGGCGCGAAGGGCAACTCCGGCGTCATCCTCTCCCAGATCCTGACCGGCTTCGCGGCCATGCCGCCGGCCGCGGCCCTCGACGCACGCGAGCTGGCCAGCGCCCTCGACCGCGGGCGCGAGGCCGCGTATCGCGTCGTCTCGGCGCCCCGGGAAGGCACGATCCTCACCGCGATCGCCGAGGCAGCGCGCGCCGCACAGCGCTGCGCCGACGCCGGCGGCACGGCGCCCGACGCGCTCGCCGCCGCCGCCGAAGCCGCTCGCGACGCCGTGGCCAACAGCCCGAACCTGCTGCCCGTGCTGAAGGAAGCGGGCGTCGTCGACTCCGGCGCCCAGGGGCTCTACGTCATGCTCGAGGGGATGCTGCGCGCGCTGCGCGGCGAGCCGCCGACGCTCAACCTCCCCGGCGCCGGTCACATCGACGAGTCGTGGCTGCGCGCGACCCGGCGCCTCCATGACGGCGATGCCGCCGGATACTGCACAGAGTTCGTCGTCACCGGCCACGCGCTCGACCGCGACGCGATCCGCCGCGCCCTCTCGGATCTCGGCGAGAGCGTGCTCGTCGTCGGCGGCGAAGGCCTCGTGCGCGCCCACGTGCACACGGCCGACCCGCGCGCGGCGTTCGCCTACGCCCGCACGCTGGGTACGGTGTCGCACGAGAAGGCGGACGACATGCGGGCGCAGATCGATGCGCTCGCGGCACGCGCACCCGGCTCCCCGCGCACGAACGGCACCACCGCCACCAGCGCGTTCGCCGTCGTGGCCGTTGGCGCGGGCGACGGCATCGACGCCCTGCTGCGATCGCTCGGCGCCGCGGCGGTGGTGCCCGGCGGCCAGACCATGAACCCCAGCGCGGGCGAGATCGCCGAGGCGATCGCGTCCACCGGCGCCCAGGCGGTCATCGTGCTGCCGGACAACAAGAACATCGTCCTGGCAGCGCAGCAGGCGGCCGAAGCTGTGCCCGCCCGCGTCGCCGTGCTGCCGGCGTTCAGCGTGCCACAGGGCGTCGCCGCACTCGTCGCCATGAACACCGAGTCATCGTTTGAGGAGAACCTCGCCGCGATGCAGCACGCGATCGCGCATATCGCGACCGCCGAAGTCACGCGCGCCGTCCGCGCGACGACGATCGCCGGGCGCGCCGTCGCCGTCGGACAGGCCATCGGCATCATCGATGGCGGGCTCGCCGTCGCCGAGGCGAGCATCGGACAGGCCGTGCGCTCCACGGTGGCCCGCATGATCGCCGGGCGCGACGCGCCGCTCGTCACGCTGTACTACGGCGACGGCGTGGATGAGGCCGCGGCCGCCGCACTCGCGTCCGGGCTGCGCGCGGCACACGGCTGCGAGGTGGAAGTCGTGTTCGGCGGCCAGCCGCATTACCCCTACCTGATCGGCGTCGACTAGCGTGACCGTCAGCGTCGTCACCGACAGCACATCCGACATCCCGTCAGAGCTCCGCGCCGAGCTGAAGATCGACGTCGTCCCGCTGACGATCTCGTTCGGCGGCGAAGCGTACCGCGATGGCATCGACCTCACAGCCGACGAGTTTTACCACCGCCTGGCATCCGCGAAGGCGCTGCCGGCCACCTCACAGCCGCCGCCGGCGCTCTTCCGCTACGCCTACGAGCACCTGGTGTCGCGCGGCGACGTGGTGTCGGTGCACCTCTCGCACAAGCTCAGCGGCACCGTCAACACCGCGCGCCACGCGGCGGCGGAAGTCGCGCCCGCGCGGATCAGCGTCGTCGACTCCGGCTCCGTGTCGTTGGGACTCGGCCTCTGCGTGGTGGCAGCGGCGCGGGCGGCGCACGCGGGCGCGTCGAAAGAGGAGTGCGTCGCCGCCGCGCAGGCGACGGCGCGGCGTTTGCACGTCGCCGTAGCGTTCGAGACGCTCGAGTTCCTGCGCAGAGGCGGCCGGATCGGACGCGCGCAGGCCTTCGTCGGCGGTCTGCTGCGGCTCAAGCCGATCCTCACGGTGCGAGATGGGGAGGTGCAGCCGCTGACGCGCGTCCGCTCGCGCGCAAAGGCGCTCGACGAGTTGTTCTCGCTGGTGGCGCGCTTCGAGCGCGTCACCGACATCGCCGTGCTCCACACGACAACGCCGGAGGACGCCGCCCAGCTCGCCGGCCGCGCCCGCGCGGCAAAGCCGGACGCGCGCATGCTCCTCGGACGCTTCGGCCCGGCGCTGGGCGTGCACGGCGGCCCGGGGATGGTCGGCATCGCGGTCGTCACAGAGGACGAGAGCACACACTGACACTGGCAGGCGGCGCGGCGGCCCGGGCCAGGCACCGTCGCTCCGCGCTCTGGTGCGTGACTATGACCTCTGTCTGCCGTCGCCCGCAGTCGCGCCGGGGCGCATGCCCGGGGCAGCCGTCTCGGGGCCCGCGGATGCGCCGAACAACTCCTGCCGCATCACCTTCACCTCGAGCGGCGCTGTGATACCGAGCTTGACACGGTCACGCTCCACACCGAGCACCGTCACGTAGATGTCGCCTTCGATCCAGATCGACTGCTGGACCTTTCGTACCAGAATGAGCATCCTGCTCGCGTCCCTCCCCGCCCCTCCGGGCGGCAAACCCCATCCTCCTCCCCGCGGCCGTACCGTGCGCGACTGCGCCTCCCCTCAGGCACTTGACTGTATCGCGGCATTCAGGCTAACTAAGAACTTGAATGCCGGACGCCTGAAACTGGAACCGCTTCACCACCATTGTCGTTTCCAGAATCATATTGCTGGCATTGTAGTTCTTTGTTCTCGGTCCTGTCAACGCGGGCGGGGCGATGGGGGGTGGCCAGATGAGCGCCAGATGGGGGTTGCTGACGAACCACGCGCTGGTGCTCATCCATATCATCGAGCACCACCGCTCGACGCTGCGCCAGATCGCCAGCGCCGTCGGCATCACCGAGCGCGCCGCCCTCTCGATCTTGCGCGCGCTCGAGGACGACGGGATCATCGCCCGCCGAAGAGAGGGGCGCCGCAACGTCTATACCGTAGACCTGGACGCGCTCATGGCGCATCGGAGCCACGGCGAATACACGATCGAGCAGCTTGCGAACGCGCTGTTCGCGGTCTCGCGCCGCGCCCCGCGGTCCGAGGCGGTGCCGTCGGGCCTCCAGCAGCGCGTGGCGGGAGCGGATCCACCTCCACGAGACGAGCCGTAGACGCCGGGCCCACCCCTACGCGCCCGCCGGCCAGCCCACCGCATCGAGCTCCTGCTGCGCCACCGGCTCGATCTCAACCTCGAGCGCGTTGAGCGCGCGCGCCACCATGTTGTAGTAGCCGATGACGAGCGTCAGCTCGACGATCTCCTCTTCGTTCAGGAACGCGGCGACGGCGCCGTACACCGCATCGGACACGCGCGCATCCGCCGTCAGCTCGCCGGCGTAGGCGAGCACGGCGAGCTGCCGCGGCTCATACAGCCCGGTGTGCGGCGCGCCGACACCGCGGATCTGCGCGTCGGTCAGCCCGGCGCGGCGCGCGAACGCCACGTGCTGCGCGAACTCGTAGGGGGCGCGGCACCCCTGGCCGACGCGCAGGATCGCCAGCTCCCGGAGCTGCGCGTCGAGCGTCCCTTCATCGAGGAAGTAGCTGCCCAGCTTCATGAAGCGGCGCAGCGCAACCGGGCTGTGCGACAGCGCCCGAAAGATGTTGAGTACGCCCTGCCGCTCCTCCATGCGCGCGAACAGCCAGCGATGCTCCTCGGGCAGGTCGGCCGTCTCGTTCAGTCGTACGCGGGCCATCAGTCCTCCCATCATAGCAGCGCGACGCCGAGCGCCACCGCCACAACCAGTGCGTCACGCTCCCAATCGTCGAGCTCTGCGTGACCACGCGCCCGGTACTTCGCGGCGACGGCGCGGCGCCCACGGCCGTCCTCGGCGCCTCGCCCCAGGATGCGCGCCGTACTCTCGAACGTGCGCGCCCCGATACGCACCCGCACCGACGGCGTCTTGCGCGCGTTCCGCACCCAGTCCGAGCGCTCGCCGCCGCCGGCGAGCATGTACAGCGTCTGTCCGATCACCGTGAACCAGATCTCCACCTCGTGGGGCCGGCCGCTGACACGCCCGACGGTCGTCAGATAGCAATAGTCTTCCTCGTCCAGCGATGCATCGCCCAGGCTCGCCACCTCCCTCTCATCAGAGATCGCACTACAGGCCGCCATTCTCGCACGCTGTGTGTCCGGACACAGCGGGGCGCCCCCGGCCCGCGTCGTTTCGCACGATTCAAAGTTGCTGATCGACCGATCCGGCGCACAGATCGCTGCCGCCGGCGCCGATCATGATGGTAGGGGTCAGAGACCGGCCGGCGCGATGCTGCAGGCTGGCGGACGGGGGGATCGATGGAGCCACGTTGGGGTCTGCGTGCCCTGCGCCGCGGCGGCGCTGGCATCGGGCTGGCGCTCGCCGCGTCCACGCTCGTCTCCGCCTGCCTGCTGACACCGCTCCCGCTCGTGCCGCGCCTGCCGGACCCCGCGACGCCGACCCCGGCGGCCAGTATCCGCACCCAGGCGCTACCTCCCGTCCCGGGCGGCTGGCCGGCAACGACGCTCCAGCTCGGCATGGCGGACAACCCCGGCGCCGCCGCCGCCATGAAGGCCACCGCACCCTTCGCCTTCCGCTACCAGTACCTCGCCGGTGGCGTCAACACCGGCA
>JADEYI010002112.1_pt1 | contig 11188 bp, 11 predicted proteins | sample 8542331 | NCBI WGS metagenome assembly JADEYI01 (sample SAMN16510988, study PRJNA670497) | mine drainage metagenome | isolation source: biofilm near Copperflume 1 | place: Germany: Marsberg coppermine Kilianstollen | collected 2018-02 | reverse complement strand
GACCCAACTAACTATTTATACCCGAACCGAAACACTTGTGCAGAGCTTCCCTAGTTCACCCATCGCTGCGAGACCTTCGCAGCGGCTGGGAAAGACACGCGATTGGTGCTGCAGGAAGCGTTCGACATGCGCAGCCACACCGAACATCTTCACGAATGGGACCAGGCTGCGCGGAATTATCCCGCCAACCAGCGTGAGGACGTGTGCTGGCACAGAACACGCCAAATCGAGCAACTGGCCTGCGATGCATATTCGCGGCTCCTACGCGATGCCGCGCTTCGTCAGCACTTCCGGACGGACGCCACACAATAGCGGCTTTCTGGAAGCTCCCAGACGACGAAAGATACTCGATCTGGAGAAACCCCCTTGACATCACGTAGGAGCCTTTCGTTCAGAAATACGACCAGTGGGCAAGAGCGAATCTATGATGGCCCGAATTCGGACAAGCTCGTCTTCCGCTGCACGTTAACGCGCTACAGCCGTAGCCGATGGCACATTACTTCTGATCCGTTCTTGGTGTTAGGAGTTTCCTGCGCTGTAGTGCCGTGTGGTAGGTGCCGTTGCTGCGTCAGCGAAGCGCGGTGTTTCGTAGCGCGCCAAGAACGTGAAGAGACCTCGCCGGCTGATCGAGCGTCGCAGCGCCGCGGGCTCTGCGTCCGGTTCAAGTGCGCCACGAGCGAGGCAGATCGTCGATCCTCTCGTGCAAGGGCGGCAGGTCCACCACGAAAACGTTGAGACGATAGAAGAAATCCTCTCGCAAAAGGCGCTTGCTGATAGCGTGATTCAGCGGGCGGTTGGTCGCCGCGAGCACCCGGAAATTAGCCTGAAAATGGCCTCCGCGGGCGCTTCGAGCGTTCGTGGCGGAAGCCGCTCATCTTCACAAGTAGTTGATTCTGCAGGGAGAAAAAATGGAGCGGGCGGCCAGGGTCGAACTGGCGACGTCCAGCTTGGGAAGCTGGCATTCTACCGCTGAATTACGCCCGCTCTGAGCGAACTCTATGGCCGCGACGGGCCACTGTCAAATTGTTCCCGCGCGACCATCCGACGACTGCGGCCGGACGAACCTGAAGTCCGCCCGGCCGCCGCATCTCACGACCGCGCCAGGAGCGCGGCCGCTCGCCCATACGGTCTAATGGTTGTCGTGATCGGGATGATCTTGATGCCGGGGATGATCTTGATGCCGGGGATGATCTTGATGGTCAGGATGATCGTAATGACCGTGATGATCGCCACCCAAGCCGCCGTTGTGGTCGGCGAAGGCTTCGTGATGGGGATGACCAGGATGATCGTAGCGGTGGGCCTCGCCGCGCGGTTGGTCGTTGTCCGTTCCCCAGCCCGGATGATGATCCCTGACCCAGTCGGGATGATGAGCCGCCCACCATCGGCGTTCGTGCCAGTGATGCGCGTCGTCGAAGTCGCCGTCATTTCCCCAGTCCGGATGAGCCTCGGCCCATTGCGGATGATGGTCGTACATCCAGGTGGGGTTGTTGGTATGCCACCAGTCCTCGTTGCGCCAGACGTGGTCCTGGTCGTAAGCGCCCGTCCAATTGCCCTGTCGATTCAGGTTGGGGTGAGTCTGGAGAAAATGGGCGAGATCCCGGTGGTGATCGAGGTAGTTCGGATTATGGATCAGGCTCGGGTTCTGCTGGAGCTCCGGATGGCTACTGATGTACTGCTCCATATCCTGCTGTGCGGTCTGCGCGAACGCCGGCACTGCGCCGAGCGCGCAGGCTAACGCGGCGGAGACGATAATCGTACAAATCTTCATGTTTTCCTCCTCCTTGGTCGTGGCGAAAAATGGGCTGTACCAGTCCGTCACCAGTGCAGCCCCTCCCCGGCAAACATATTACCGAGCGCCGCGGGGGGGTGGAAAGAGCCGCCTGGTCGCCTGCCACGCGGCTCGCGCGCCGCACGCGTGGTGGGTGGCGGCGTGCGCCGTCATCGGCTAGCTTTGCTTTCCATGCGTCACCTGCCATCGCCATCGCGACCGGCCTCGGAGCCGACGATCGCGGCGGTCACGTGCGCGGAGGACGCCGCGCGATGAAGCTGCGGCCGATCGATCCCTCCCGCGCGCGCACACGCAGTATCAATACCTTGGCGCGCAAGGTGCGCCGTAGCCAGTTCGTCGCTCCGCTCAAGGCGGGTGCCTCGATCGGGGAGTTTATTGCGGCTCTGCCGGTGGCGCTCGCGGCTAACGACTTGCGTGAACTGGCGCACGCGATCGCGACGGCCCGGCGCGCCGGCCGGACGGTGCTCCTGATGATGGGTGCGCATCCGCTGAAGGTCGGCCTCGGGCCGCTCATCTGCGAGCTGATCCGCGATGGCACGATCTCCGCGATTGCGGCCAACGGTGCGGCGATTATTCATGACTTCGAGCTGGCGCTGGCCGGGCGCACGTCTGAAGATGTCGCCGCCGAGCTAAGCGACGGCAGCTTCGGGATGGTCGAGGAGACCGGTGCGTTTCTCGCCGCGGCGACCGCATTGGCGGCGCGCGAGGGACTCGGGCTGGGCGCGGCGGTCGGCCGCGAGATCGTGCGCGCACAGCTTAAGTATCGCGCCGGCAGCATCTTTGCCACGGCGCACGAGATGGGCGTGCCGGCGACGGTCCACGTGACGCTCGGCGCCGACATTATTCACATGCATCCGGCGGCTGACGGCGCGGCGATCGGTGCCTCTTCGATGGCCGACTTCCATCGCCTGACGGCGGTGATCGCGACGCTGGGGCGCGGCGTGGTGATCAACCTGGGGTCGGCAGTGGTGATGCCCGAGGTGTTTCTGAAGGCGCTCAATCTCGCGCGCAACCTGGGCCATAAGGTCGATCGGATCACTGCCGCCGACCTCGATTTCATGCGCAACTACCGGCCGCGGGTCAACGTGGTCGAGCGCCCGACCCAGGGCGGCGGACGCGGTATCATCCTGACGGGCCATCACGAGATCATGTTCCCCTTGCTGATCGCGGCGGTGCGCGAGGAGTTGGCGCGCGCGCCGCGGCGGCCGACGCAATGAGGCGCGCGATGACCGGCCGCGCGCGGCACGGGGAGGGTGGCCGGTCGTGGTAGCGCGCGGTGCACGATCGATCGGGCGCGCCGCCGGGCTACCGCCGATCGCGCTGATCACCGATTTCGGCTACCGCGATCATTATGCCGGCGTGATCAAGGGCGTTATCGCGGCGATCGCCCCCGGCGCGCAGGTCATCGATATCACCCACGGTATCGCGCCGCAGGCGGTCGCCGCGGGCGCGATTGCGCTGGCCCAGAGCTGGCGCTATTTTCCGCGCCGCGCGGTGTTTGCCGCAATCGTCGATCCGGGCGTCGGCACGGCGCGCCGCGCGATCGCGATCGAGACCATTGCGGGCGCGCGGCTGGTCGGTCCCGACAACGGTATTCTGTGGCCGGCGGCGCAGGCGGCGGGAGTCAGGCGGGTGGTCGAGTTGACGGCGGCGCGCTACCGGCTCGAGGGCGTGAGCGCGACCTTTCACGGCCGCGACATTTTCGCGCCGGCCGCGGCGCATCTGGCGCGCGGCGTACGCCTGGGCGCGCTCGGGCCGGCAGTCGGCGAGATCGTGAAACGCGAGTTCGCGCCGCCCGTCATAGAGCGCGAGCATGAGCTGTGCGGCGCGGTAATCTATGTCGATGGCTTCGGCAACCTGGTGACCAATATCGATCGCGTAAGTTATACGCGCTGGGTGTCCCGCTTTCGTGGTAATCGGCTTTCCGTTAAACTCAGTCGTGGCGCATCAATCGAGCTATATCCCGCATACGGCGCGGCTCCCGCGGGGGGCGCGCTGGCAATCTTCGGCAGCTTCGAGATGCTGGAAGTGGCGGTTCGCGATGGCAGTGCGGCGGCGCGCTTCGCGGTTGGTGCTGGAGCGCCGGTGACGCTGCGCGCGGCGAAAGCCCCCACCATGAATAATTCAAGCAAAAAAATTAAGCCCAGTCGAAATAGATCAAGATAACTCGAGCGGAGACGATTCAAGCTGTGCGGCGGCCTTCCGATGGATAATTCAGGTACCTACCGGGAAACCTCTCCAATACTTACGGAATTGCCGCGCTTCGAGGGGCCGAGCGAGGCCGTCGCGGCGTGGCGTCCGGCGCCGCGGCCGTGGTCGATACCGCGGCTCAATCTCGCGCTGTTTCTACTAACCTTTCTGACCACCACGATGGCCGGGGCGGATACCGCCGGCGCGCCGGTGACGCTGTTTGCGCCGCTTCAAAGCCTGATCAACCTGGGCGCCGGGCTCAGCTTTTCGATTCCGCTGATGGCGATATTGCTGGCCCACGAGATGGGCCATTACCTGAACGCGCGGCGCCACGGCGTCGACGCGACCTTGCCATATTTCGTGCCGGCGCCATTTCCTTCGATTTTTTTCATTGGTACCTTCGGCGCGTTTATCCGGATGAAGTCGCCGGCGCGGACGCGCGGTGCGATGCTCGATATCGGTGCGGCGGGGCCGTGGGCCGGCTTCGCGGTGGCGCTGCTGGCGGTGATCGTCGGGCTCAAGTACTCGGCCGTGCGCCCGCTGGATAACGCTACGGGCGGTATCGAGTTGGGCAACTCGATGCTGTTCTGGGGCGTCTCGCGGGCGGTTCTCGGGGTCGATCCGAACAGCGTCAACGTGGACCTCAGTCCGATCGCGCTGGCCGGATGGTTCGGGCTGCTGCTCACCAGCATCAACCTGTTGCCGGTGGGGCAACTCGACGGCGGCCATACGGTTTACGCGTTGTTCGGCGGACGCGGGCATCGCATAATCTCGCGCCTGACCTGGCTCGGAACGGCCCTGATGGTCGTGGTGCCGTATGCGCTGGGCTATGAATTCTGGCTCGGATGGCTGCTGTGGTTCGCCTTGGTTTTTATCCTTGGGCTGGGGCATCCGGCGGCGATCGACGGCGACACGCCACTGTCCGGCAAGCGGCGCTGGATGGCGTGGGCGACGGTGGCGCTGTTCATCGTGACGTTCTCGCCGGTGCCGATTACGCTGGAGCCGGGGAGTCCGCAGCCGCCGTCGCCACCGCGGCAACAACCGCAGGATCCGTCGTCGGGGCCAGGTGTCAGTGTGATGAATCACGGGCCGGGGCAGCGCGCCGGGCGCCTCGACGGGCACGTCTATACGCTGCGGGTCTGATGGTCCGGCGATCGGGCGTGTTGTGCGCCGGGCGCCAAAAGCGCTAAGCGACAAACAGGCGCGCGGGGTGGAGTCGACAGGATTGGAACGGCCAAGCTGGGATCAATACTTCATGACGATAACGCGGCAGGTGGCCGATCGTTCGACCTGCCTGCGCGCCAAGGTCGGTGCGGTGATTGTGCGCGACCGCAGTATCCTGGCGACCGGCTATAACGGATCGCCGGCCGGCCTGCCCCATTGCACGGAGGCGGGATGCCTGATCTATGAATCGCGCACGCCCGACGGCGAGCTGGAGCAGAACTGCTACCGCACGATCCACGCGGAGATCAACGCGATCACCCAGGCGGCGCGCAACGGCAGCGCGATTCGCGACGCCGATATCTACGTCACGCATACGCCCTGTATCCACTGCCTCAAGGTGCTGATCAACACGGGCATCCGCACGGTCTACTACGATCGGCCGTACAAGCTGGCGACGGTCGGCGAATTGCTCAAGCACGCGCGCATCAGGCTGGTCCAGGCCGGCGCGGAGGGCGCCGATGGCCCCGGATAGGCCGGCGGAGGGCGCGCGCCCGTGCGGCATCTGCGCGATGATCGAGCGGATCCGGGCAGGCCGCTTCGCCGGCGCGATCGCGGAGCTGCCGCGAAGCTGGCTGATACTGGGCGACGCACAATTCTACAAAGGGTATTGCGTGATGCTGGCCAAGCGCCATGCCACCGAGATGCATCTGCTGCCGCGCGGCGAGGCGCACGAGCTGCTCGACGAGCTGATGGCGACGGGCCGGGCGGTCGCGGCGGTGACCCATCCGCTCAAGCTCAACTACGAATGCCTGGGCAACCAGGAGCCGCACGTCCATTGGCACGTCTTTCCGCGCTACGCCGAGGACGCGCAGCGGCTGGCTCCGGTATGGCTCCGGGCCGAGCCCGAACGTAAAGTATCACTTGAAGATTCGGCGCGGCGCGAGCTGATCGCCGGAATAAGCGCCGAGCTGCGCCGGCTGATGCCGGCGGCGCGCTTGCTTTGAAACGGGTTGGGGCCGCGCGCTGGGCGATTCGCGCCGGCGCGGTCGCGCTCGCGATGGGCGTGGCTGGATGCGCACCGAAGCCGTTGCCCGAGTCAGGCAGCGCCGCCGAACTACTTTATGCTGGGCGCTGCGGCCAATGCCATCGGCCGTACAATCCGCGGACTTTGACCGCCGCGATGTGGGACCTCCAGGTGGACGCGATGCAGCTCAAGATCGCGCAGGCGGGCCAGGCGCCGCTGAGCGCGGCCGAGCGCCGCACGATCATCGGCTATCTCGAGCGCAACGCGGGGCACGATTAGCCCCGCGCAGGGTATGCGCGGAGTGCGGGAGTGTCCGCGAAGCTACTTTAATTTGAGCGCACCCTGGCCGCCGTCGTAAACGATGAGGCTGCCGTGCACGGTCGCAAAGCCGGGCAGCGCGTGCGCGGCGATTTTGCCATCGGGCAGAATATGCCGCACGTCCCATCCGCACACCGTCAGATGGTCGGCGACGATGCGCCGATGGCATCGCCACCACAAACCCTCCGCGCACATGATGGCGGTGGGCGCGGCGCGCGCCATCGCGATCAGTTGGGCGAGGCCGCCGGCAAATTCCGGCGTGTCGGTGTAATCCGCATACGCGCGGAAGGCCGGATGCTCCCAGGCGCTGTGGCGCGATTGGGCGTTCGTGGATTTACGCCGTCCGCCGAGCGCCCGCATCCATTGGTAAGCGACGCCGGCGCCGGCGAGCGCGCGCTCGAGTTCGGCCTGATTGAATTGCGGCCAGCGCCGCGACGACGGAAACGATCGCACGTCGGCGAGCGTCGCGATTTGGCGGTCGCGCAGCAGGGCGAGGAAAATTTCGATCGGGTGAGTCGAATGGCCGACGGTGTGGATCACCGCAGGCGCGTTCATCGGCGCAGGGCCAGAACGATCGCGGCGGCGATCAGTGCGAAGCCCGAGAGGTTAGCGATCGCGCGGCCATGACGCGTGGCGCGCTCGAGCAGGACGAAGACGGTCAGCGCGGCAACCCAGAGCAGATTCATCACGCCCGCGACGAACAGCAACGCCATCAGCATCCAGCAACATCCGATGCAGAACAGGCCGTGCGCAAGGCCCATCCGGAAGGCGCCGGCGGCGCCGTCGCGCCAATGGGTCATCAGAAAACCGATCGGCGACTGGCAGCGGCCGAGGCACGAGCGCTTGAGCGGGGTGAGTTGATAGAGGCCGGCGGCGAGCAGGATCGCGGCGCCGGCCATCGGGGTCGCGACGAGCGCATTGGAGATGATCGAGGCGCGGGCGAGTCCCGCCTGAAGCGCGGTGGCGGCGGCGCTGAAGAGCGTCCATGCGGCGAGATAGCCGCTGGCGAAGAGCGCGATGCGGAGCGCCGGCGTGCCGTTTTGGGCGCGTGCGATGCGCGCGTAGGCGAAGATCATCGGCGTCGCGCTCGGCGTCATCATGGCGGCCATCATCACCGCCCACATCATGAAGATGAGCCACAGGCTGGCCCATTGCGGCGGGACGGCGGAAAGGAGGCGCGCGCTCAGGCCGCCGAGGTCGCCGGGCGTCATCGGCATGCGGATGAGGTAGAGCCAGGCGAGCGCGGTGATCGCGGCGAGCGCAAGCCCAAGCGCGGCGCGTTCGCCGAGTGGCAGAGTGGCGGCGGGCGGATGAGCCGCGGCGGAAGCGCTGCTCACGGCACTTGCACCTGGGAAATCGATCGCCATCGCAAGTTGCCCGTGCGCGTGAGTTATCGCGTCAAAGCGAGCGCTAGCCGTTGGACCATTTGATCGCGGAGAAGTGGCCGTTGCGCCCCGAGTTGTCGAAGGTCAGCGTGTGATCCTTGTAGTGGCTGGCGGTGGCCTTCGCGGCGGCGAGCCGTTGCGAGTAAGGATGGCCGACGTGGTCGAGCCAGACATTTTGATTGCCGGCGCCGGTGACGCCCTGAACGGTGACCTCGGTGACGCCGGGGATGGCGAGCTTCCAGGTCTTGCCGTCTGATTGGTAGTCGATTTGCGCGGTTTTGGTGGGCAGGCGATGTGCCACCATCGCCGCCATCAGAGCGGGCGGGCCGCCGGCCGCGCCGGTGAAAATCGCTTCGAGCGCGGCGCGCTGCGCGTTGTTGGCACGCTGATCGAGGTAGACCGCCATGGTGCCGTTACCCTGGGACATGGGACCGGGAGTGATCAGCGCCTGCACGGCGGTGAGGCCGGCGAGATCGACGCCGCCAAAGCTGCCCTGGTTGATATGGATTGCGAGCACGACGTCGCAATGGCCCTCGGTCGGACGGGCCTGGGCGTGGGAGAGCAGGCAGGGGCAGAGCAATTCGCAGTTGCAGGACTCGAAGTAATCGCCTTCAATCCGCCAAGCTTGATGGCTCATCGAAATCTCCTTTGCGGGCTGCGCCGTGTGCCGCCGTCGATGAATGCGCACGACCTTCGCGATCGCGACTCGTCCGCGGGCGCCGAGCGCGATCGATTGATCGACCGGTCAGGGCGTCGCGGCCGATGCGGATTTTTGCGCTTCGAGGCCCGCCACGTCAATCTTGGCCTCACCCTGGTTGGCGACGGCGACGATATCGATCGCATCGGGATGCAGATAATCCCGCGCGACCTGCTGCACGTCGGCCTTGGTCACCGCCGCGATGATACTTGGATAGCGCGCGGCGTAGTCGAGGCCGAGGCCGTAGATCTCGGTCTGGAGCATGAAGCCAAGAATTTCGCTTTGACGGTCGAGCTTCAGCGGGAAACTGCCGATGAGATATTTTTTGGCCGCGATGAGTTCGTCGTCGCTGACCGGAGCGTTCTGAATCTCGCGCATCTGTTTGAGAATTAGCTTGAGCGATTGATTGGCGCTCGCGTTCTTGGTCTGCAGCTCGATGACAAAAGCGCCGGGAAATTTACCCGCCTGAAAGCCAGAGTCGATAGTGTAGGCGAGGCCCGCCTTGGAGCGCACGACCTTCATCAGGCGCGAGGAGAAGCCGCCGCCGCCCAGGATGTAGTTCATCACCTCGATTTTGTAGTAGTCGGGATTGTCGCGCGCGATGCCGCCGCCGCCGAGCATCAGGTTGGCCTGGGCGACGTTGCGATTGATCAGGTTGGTGTGGATACCGGGTGCGACGGTGGGCGCCGGCGGCACGGCCTGCGCCGGCACGGTCCCGGCGAGTCCGCTGAACTCCTGGTCGAGTGAGGCCTTGATCGCGTCGGCGTCGACGTCGCCGGTCACCGCGATGACCGCGCTGCCGAATTTGTAATAGGTGTGGTAGAACGCGCGCACCTGGTCGGGCGTGAGTTTGCCCAACGATTCGACCGAACCCTCGGTCTGATGGCCGTAGGGCGAAGCGCCGAAGATCATTTTGGTGAACGCGACTCCGGCGGTATAGCCGGGCTCTTCCTCGTTGGACTTGATATCGGCGATCGTTTCGAGCCGCTTGCGCTCGATATCGGCGTTACGCAGGCCGGGATTCTGCAAAGTCTCGGCGAGCAGATGGAGCGTGTCGGCCTGGTACTTCTTGAGCGAGGTGAAAGCCGCGATCGCGAAATCGCGGCTGGCGCTCACGTCGATAGCGCTGCCCATGAAGTCGACTTTCTGATTAAATTCGCCGACTCCCATCTGTTGCGTGCCCTGTTGCATAGCCGACGCGGTGAGTGCCGCGATGCCCTCCTGACCGGCGGGGTCGCGGCGCGCGCCGGCGTCGAACGCGATCGCCATGCTGACCATCGGCAACTGATGCTGCTCGGAGACCAGCAGCACAGCGCCGTTAGCCAGGTGCATCCGCTTGATCTCGAGCGCCCACGAGCGTGGTGCGGCGAGCGCGATGATCGTGAGCGCGGCGAGCGCCGCGAACATCGGGAAACGCATCGTGCGGCTCATCGTGCCACCTCGGCCGACGCCGGCAGGTAGGCGGGCGAAGCGCCGTCGCGCGCGAGCGGATCGCGTCCGGGCGGTCTGGCCGCGCCGGCCGGAATCATGATGATGTCGTCGAGCGCGGGCGCAGCCGCATGGTGCACCGCGCCGCCCGCGCCCCCGCCCATCTCGTGGGGCAGGACGCCGGTGGGCACAAGGAAGCCGACGGTCCGGTTGCTGTCGATGAGATATTTATTGGCGACGCGCTGAACGTCGGCGGCGGTCACCTGGTCGATGCGCGGAATATACTGATCGATCATCCGGTAGTCACCCAGCATCTGGTAGAGCCCGAGCAGCATCGCCTCGTTGAAGACCGAGTCCTGGCCGAAGACGAAGGCGGACTGCTTGAGGTTCTTGGCTTTCTGCAACTCCTCGGGCGTGACCGGATGGTCGCGCAGCAGCGCGAACTGGCGATCGACTTCGGCGAGCGCGTCCTCGGCCTTGACCCCGGGGCGCATCTGGCCGGAGACCCACAGCAGGCCGGGATCGAACGACGTCATATCGAAGTCGACGCCGACGTCGATGACCATCTGCTTGTCGAGCACGAGGTCCTTGTAGAGGCGCGAACTTTTGCCGTCGGAGAGGATTTCGCTGGCGATGTCGAGCGCGAAGGCGTCGGCCGGGTCGCGGTAGTTGGGCACGTGGTAGGCGGCGCCAAAGGCCGGCAGGTTGGCGGCGTGGCGCAGCAGCACGCGCCGTTCGCCCTCCTGCGGCGGTTCGACCTCGGTGACGGCGGGCGCCTTGGGGCCGTTTATGATCGAGCCGAAGTTGAGCGAAATCTCGTTGAGCACCTTGGCCCCGTCGAAATCGCCGACCGCGACGACGATCGCGTTTTGCGGCGAATAGTAAATGGCGTGATAGGCGAGCGCGTCCTGCAGGGTCAGGCCCTGAATTTCGTGCATCCAGCCGATCACCGGCCAGTGATAGGGATGGGCGACGAAGGCCGCCGCCTCGATCATCTCCTGCAGCGCGTCCTCGGGGTTGTCCTCGGTGCGCAGGCGGCGCTCTTCCATGACCACGTTCTTTTCCGAGTCGAAACCCTTGGGCGCAAAATTCTCCATCCGGTCGGCTTCGAGCGCGATCGGCACGTCGAGGTGATCGCGGTTGATGACCTCGAAATAGTCGGTGTAATCCTCGGTGGTGAAGGCGTTATCCTC
>JADEYI010002111.1_pt1 | contig 11189 bp, 10 predicted proteins | sample 8542331 | NCBI WGS metagenome assembly JADEYI01 (sample SAMN16510988, study PRJNA670497) | mine drainage metagenome | isolation source: biofilm near Copperflume 1 | place: Germany: Marsberg coppermine Kilianstollen | collected 2018-02 | reverse complement strand
CGGTACTTTGCTAATAGAATGGGGTTCTCACCTGCAACGGACTGGCCAGCGGAGCAGTGTACCCCTCCACTCCTCGTAACTGTTCCTAACGCTATGTATGATGTCGGGCAGCAACCATGGCTGGGCTTGTCCCAGCCATGGTTGCTGCCCGACATCTATGTATGGCGAATCTGATATATTTATTCAGACCACTGATCTGTAGGTCATGAACATGCAACAGGTACTTCAGATATACTTATGCATCTGTTGCATGCAGCGAAAACGTGGATAGATATTAAGGCAAGGTTCAAACCTGCTTGACAGTTTGAACAGTCTGAGTAATCCAAATTAATTCTGAAGCCGCTCAGGAAGCCAATTTGGAATTAATTTTTAACGGCCTGGATCGTTCAAACTGTCAAGTAAAATGTACCTGTTTTGAACCATGCCTAAGGGGTATAAGTCGTCCTCACATCCTACAACCAACTCCCCACTTCCCACATCATAAACAATAAAAAATTGCTCTTCCCAGAAAAGAGAGCGATCATGCCTCTCTCTTAGCGACAATCAGGATATTCGCAGTCTGAGAAAATTCGCCCACATGAGCATTTTGAAGCACTGCTCATCGTAAGCCAAATAATAGGATAGCGAAAATGAAATCTCCGTCGAAACAAAGCTACTAGTCCCCCCTTTCATAATACTTTCCCAATCCCCATGGAGAACATTTTAGTCCTATTAATCGTGACTTTGTGCAAGATTTTTTAGTAACATGATCTAGTAAAGAACAGGACAAATGTCCATCCATCCTTGAATATGAGTATAAACCCATGAACACTTTCTGTTAGATAAACGCGCTCATCAAATTTTTTTTACGTATAAACCGATAGTAAAACCTTGCTTGTTTATCGGTAACATGATATTATGGCTGTGGGCAACCGACAAATATGACGAGAGGATGTCAACATGAACTCATTCCCATCACTGCTAACTGCTATAGAAAAGTATCTAACTAGCGAAGATAGGGATATTGTTCTTCAGGCTGCACACTTTGCCGAACAGTGTCACAACGGCTACTTCCGGCTGGATGGAAGTCCTTACATCCTTCATCCAATAGCGGTTGCTATCATTCTCAGTGAATGGCATGCTCCGTGCGATGTTTTGGTCGCGGCTCTTCTTCATGACATATTCAAGCAACATTATTCACGGGTACCATCCAAGGAGATTCTTGAAACAACTTTTTCTCCATCAATACTCTCGTTAATACAAGACATTGCCTCGCTGGGAAAATTAGGCCCCTCTCTCACGCAAAGAGGAGTATACGTAGAACCAGAGCAGCTCACTCTTGAACAAGAGCATTTAACCGAGATGAGAGGCAGCCAAAAGTTCTACTGGGCCACCGTACTACTACAGCGTAACCCGATGGCAGTAGTGGTCAAACTGGCGGATCGGTTGCACAACCTTCAAGAGCGCGAGAAGCTACCAGATACTGTGCGTCAGGAAACGGATGAGCGCTTTGCTGCCGTCATCCTCAATATCTTTGCCCCCCTTGCCGACCGTTTAGGTATGCAGCGTGTAAAGGAGCAACTGGAGGATGGCGCATTTTATCTTTACAACCGTGATCAATACATGAGCATCGATACTTCTTTACATGAAATGCTTGTCGATTTGCCAATTCATGCTTCGGTCGATCTCTTACGACACATTCTACAGAAACGCGGGATAGAAGCGGAAATTTTTCGGCAATGCAAGCATCGTTATGCCATCTTTCGTCGGAAACTCTCCAGCGCGATTAGAGAAGTGACCACTGCCGATATAATGGATATCGTCATTGTTGTACCATCCGTCGAAGACTGTTACCAGACATTAGGAGCAGTTTATAGCAAATGGAGGCCGTTTGGTCAAATCTACGATAACATCGCTGATCCTAAACCGAATGGATACCGTGCCTTACACATACGTGCATTCGAGCCAACACTGGGACCACTAACGGTGATTATTCGTACCCAGACCATGCATCTCGTTGCGGAGCATGGCATTACTGCCCGATGGAGTGGGGTAGACGCTGATCTTCTACCTAAGATAGACCCTCTCCCTGAACGTCCTGATGGGCATATCATGGCTATCACCCCAAAAGGTGAGATCAAATACTTACCTGAAGGCTCAACTTCCATTGATTTCGCCTATGCTATTAACGAGGAAATGGGCCACCGCTGTATGCAAGCCTGGGTCAATGGAGACCAGATTCCCCTGGAAATACCCCTGGCAGATGGTGCTGTTGTCGATGTGATTGCCAGTCGTGGCGTTACGGGCCCGAATCGAGAATGGCTCCAATCTGTGAAGACGAAAACAGCCAGAGAAGCAATTGAGAACTGGACTCGCGGCCCGAAGTATGTGGAACTCAGCATTCAAGGGACTGAGAGAGTTGGACTGCTTAAAGATGTACTTGAATGTATCTCTTCAAAAGGCATCAATATCCTGTATGCACACTGTGAAGTGGTAATAGATAAGATCTCTTTTCGTCTAGTATTACATTTAGTCGGCCACGCATCGCTTGACGAACTTGACAAAGAAGTGCGCAGTATCCCTCAGATTACTCACCTTCAACTCAATACAACTGAATCAATGCCTCCGATGCTTCTTCACACGACCGATTCTCATGAGGCTGCTCTATCTTCTCCTCTCATCAATGGAACACCCTCACCCTATGCACTCCAACCTGTCGTAGGCCGCGATTTCAAAGGACGTGATCGAGAAGTAGATGAAATCGTCAACAGGCTGCGTGGGCGCGAACGCGATAACCCCCTTTTCATCTGGGGTCAGCAGCGAATTGGCAAGACTTCATTGTTGTGGCATTTGGAAAAAGATATCCTACAAAATGAAAAATATTTGATTGTCAACGTCACGCTCCATAGCGTGCAGGGTCAACCGCTCGGCTACTTCCTTCATCGCATTGCCTTAGAAATAGAGCGAAAAGTTCAGCGTGAAAAATTAAAGGCTCCTGACGTTCAGCTAATACGATTAGATCCCATTTTTCATTTTCAGAAGTTTATTGACCGCCTGGAGCATGTGATAGGTCCGCAGAGAATCCTCATTATCCTGGACGAGTTTCAAGGCATTGGTACACTAAAAGAGGAGAATACTACCCGACAGGATGTCTTCACCTTTTTTAGAAGCCTTTTGCAACGAGAAGTTACCGTCAATTTTCTTTTTTGTGGAGGCGGCATCCATAGACACTTACTAGCACAATCAGGGCTGAATTCACTTCTTTCAGTTGTTGATCCTATTAGAATTCCTGTTTTGGAACAGGAGGCTGCGAAAGCCTTAATTGTTGAGGCTGGCGCACCACTTCAGCCTGCTCTTTATTATGAGGATGAGGCGATAGCGAAGTTGCTTGCAATTACAGACTGTCATCCTTGCTATCTGAAGACACTCTGCAAAGAACTCTATATTACTCGCACCTCACAAAAAATCACGTTAGCAGCCGTAGAGCGAGTAATCGAAAAAATGATGGATTGGCGACCGAAGCTTGAAGGGGTGTTTCAGCACTTCTGGGAGATGGGCCTGCAAAACCCGGAGGTGGCGGTTAAGAACGAACGTATCCTTTCCACTATTGCCATCAAGGCCGACTCGTCTGGATGGATCACCTTCGATAAGTTAGCACAGTCATTACACCCCCATCTCTCTGAAGTCGACTTGTCACAATCACTGGCAAACTTAACCAGCTACGAGTCAATCGACGCAAACCATGCGCTCTATCGTGTCCATTTGCCGCTTTTGAACCTCTGGTTTAAGCGCATTTACGATTAGAAATTTCTAGCCTTCGCTTACATTTACACATTGATCAATGAGGAGAAAGTATGATGGAATCGACACAGCTATTAAGTGAGGAGGACAACTCGTGGTTGGTTATCAATCCGTACGGCAATCGCGGACCAGTCACGAACCCTGCACAATTCTTCGGAAGGCGCAATGACGTCCTCAGCGTAGCTCAGAGCATTATGCTCTGGCAACCATTCGCCGTGTCCGGCGAACCGCGTATCGGCAAGACCTCTCTTTTATACTACTTAGTGCATCCCGAAGGTGCAAGAAGCCTTCCTGAGTTCCAGAAATATATCGGCGATCCTTCGCATTACCTGTTTGTTCTCGTAGAACTTCAACGGCTTCCAGTGAGAAATGCCGTGGGGTTTTGGCGGTATTTACTTGACCGCCTCATTGAAGAAGCACTGAAGGAAGACAGTACACATCTGACCGAGCAAAAAGCCAATAGCATCACTCAAGGGGCTGGCACCGATCAATATCAAGTCCAAACAAGTTTTGAGACCTGTCTGAAGCAAATGAGAAAAAAAGTGGTCTTCCTTTTCGATGATTTTGATATCCTGATCGAAGGCTTTGACGATATTGAAGTCGTTCAAGTAACTGATACGTTACGAACGCTCAAAGAAGCCTTAGATTTGAATGACTTGCTGAACTACATCATCGTCAGTACCGATCCACTAGTTCGACTCTTCAAGAAAAAACCCATCTTCAGCGTGTCACCATTCATTAGCATCGTTATTCCGATTCCGCCTCTCGGTCTTTTAGAAAGGGATGCCGCCAATGAACTGATCCAGCAGCCGTTACGTCACTCTGTCGAACAGCGCGTTCCGCCATTTACAGAACAGGACATGGCCTTCATCTATGAGTTGGCTGGACGATATCCTGGTTTCATAAAGATCACATGCTACAACCTTTTCGCGGCTTACTCTCAAGGCACTATGGATTTTTCCACTATTCAGCAGATGATAGCAGACGATCCTTCTGTTCGCTGGTTGATGGATGGACTATGGGAACGCCTGAAACAAGATGAGCTATTGGAAAATTTGCCCCTTCAAGAGGTTTTGCGGCAAATTGCTCAAGCACAGTCGCCGACAAACATGTCGGCATTCCGCGAACTTTGTCAAAGAGGTCTGGTTGAGGTCGAGGATGCACCTTCACCCCCTCGCGTCTTTGGAGACCTCTTTTGTTCGTTCATTCTCAATCAGGACCAACAGAAACTGGGCCAATCGTCACCAATGGTCACACTACCCACCGACCTCACTCATAAGGAAGCACTGCTTTATCGCTTTCTCGCCCAACATTTGGGACAGGCTTGCAGCCGGACACAATTACAGTCTGCAATTTGGGGCGATAAGATTCCAGGCAGTCCAGATGCGCTGGAGCAATTAGTGAAACGGGTTCGCATCAAGATAGAGCCAAACCGCGACCAGCCTCTCTACCTCATCAGTGTAAGAGGACAAGGCTATCTCCTCCGCAGTGAACCGCCAAAACCACGCCCCTACCAACCTCAATAGCTTACCCTTCTTCCATCCACTCATAACATTCACGCATAATGCGATGTGCGGGCCTATGGCCCGCACATCGCATTATGCGTGAATATCCTTACCAGCCCCTTGACTTTTTTAGAGATTTATGATAAAATATCGGTAGTTGATATCGGTTTTATCGGCTGGTCGTTAACAAAACTAATTTCCCAACCCATACCATACGTGAAGGATTGATAGGAGGTTACAATGCATGATCCTCGTTCCAGTAAGACCTTGCTGTTCCTCTCCATTGCAGGTGTCTCGGTAGCTTTGTCCTTCCTGCTACCATTTCTTCATGTACTCGAAATCCTTATCATCGCCTGCGGGCTTCTTTGCCTCGTGTGGCTTGTAAGCGTAGTTGATAATCAAATTCACCTCCATCAAATTAAACAACAATGGCGCAATGTCAACTTTCAACGCTTCAAGAAGTCCCGACCTTCTGATCCTGATCAGTGGTCTCTGCATTAACATACATTACGACGTCTTACGAACGACATCTTAAAACGACATCTTACGATAGAAGTGTTAAACTTCTACCTTTAGTCCACCACCACCAGAAAGGAGCGATCAATGTCTTCCAGTGATAAGAACAACCTGAGTCATCTCGCGTGTACACCGTTTCGGCTAGTTACCATGCCATACCGCCATTGGGTGGGAAAGCGTCGCTTAGCGCAAGATCTCCAGGAGGAGCAACACAAAATAGCCGAGACCACCAACAATCAATTGCATCGTTTTCACGAGGAATTATGGAGTCATTGGCCTGAGGCAGCACAGCATGTTCGTCAACACATCCGCAGAGAGGAAAACATCTATGAATAGCGAGTATCAAGACAACTCGGCAATGTACGCCCCCGTAGATCAGCGACAACCACAACTGATCGAGCGCTATCGTCAGCGGCAGGAACTACAACGACGCAGTGTACCCAGTCCCGGTCGTCCTGAGCATGAACCAGGCGACATCCGCACATGGTGGGGCGGCAAACGTGAATCGGCTGCCCTGCAACGGCATCATGCTCGTATAGACGGCATTTACCACGCAGCAAAACAGGCTGCCTACACACAAGAGGCAGTCATAGCTCTTGAATATCATGCGTTCACCTCGGCAATGCATACCGTCGCCGCGGAAGAGCGCGAACTGCTCACCACCGTCACCAACAGCTTGACAAGTGAGGTCGCTGAACAGATGCTCCTCGATAGCGTCGAGAGAATTCGTGTTGCCTCAACAGAGATTCAAGAAGATTTTCGTCGCCGATCTCTGGAAAATTAGCGAGGGAGGGAGGGAGAACGCTATGCGTAGAGTCATTCGCTTGCTCATGCGTAATATCCTGTTACTCCTTTCCGAAGAGTGGGGAAACGCACGGCAGGAGATGCGGGAAAAGCAAGCTGTCTATCATATCCAATTACTCTGCCATGCTGAGTTACAGATTTTTCGTATAGAGCTTGCTGAATTTGAAAGACTACAGCTAGAAGCGAGACGAGCAACAAATCGTATTCCTTCTGCACAGCCACTGATAGAGGAAATGCTGCGCGAAAGAACACAGCAACTCATCTCTACAGTTAGTGAACAAGCATCACACAAATGACCACTCATGGACGAGCAGTGACCGCTCAGCAGCTCCTGCTTCCATGGCAACCTCTGCCACGCTTCCTCTCTGTTGTGCTTCCATGGCAAGATATTGCCTCCACTGCTTTTCGTTGAGTAAGGCTCGCATCTCTTGATAGATGTGTTGTTTCGATCCCGTCTCCATGCCATCAGCATACGCTTGGTGTGAGTTAGAAATCAAGTAAGTCGGCAAAAGCCAGTGGCGGGCGTCCCAGCAGAAGATTGAGCCAACAACAAAAGTTGTGGAGGCCCACTTTGGCAGCAAGGCGAGCGCGAAAGCCGGGCACCGTATGAAGTCGATCGGTTGCCAGGCGAAAAGCTAAGTGCAACTTGCCGGAAACACTTTCGATCACCTGGCGAACGCCGTGCATCCAGCGGGGAGAGGGCTCAGTGACTGGCTTGCGATTGTGCGATTGAGTCAGTACAGCCGCATGAGCGTCGTGAAGCCAACGCAGTTGCAGCGGCTCGCTGGCGAAGCCGCGATCAGCGACGTAGGTTGGAAAGGCTTGCCAAGGGCTTGATAAGCGAGCAGAGGGATGAGCCCGCAGACCGAGAAAGGTCTCGGCCAAGCGAGTGTCATGCACGCTCGCTGGGGAGAAGCCAAAGCCGGTCAAAAAGCCTGTGGGGGTAATAGCCATCAGGACGTGGAAACCCATGTACGAGCTGATGCGGCTGCACCAGCCTTTGTCAGCAACGCCGGCCAACCAGCCTCCTCCTCGCCGTTTGATGCAACGAACCGGGACACCGGTGGCATCCAGGATCTGATATAGCTCTTCGGATTGGCCCAGTCGGAGCGAGGCGAGCAGGCAAGCGATCTGTTCAATCAACTGCGCACAAGCATGCTCACCTCGCACAAATTGGCTGTGGTCGGGAAGCATCGGAAAGGCGGCTTTCAAATGACGCTGCGCAAAGCGATAAAAGGCCTGTTCGCTGGAAAATCGCGCCCATTGTCCAAACAACGCCAGGGTGAGGAGTTCACTCAAGCCCAGCTTAGGGGCTGGCCCAGGGTGTCTGGGCATCGACAAACTATGCTGCTTGCACAGGTCATCGACCATGACGTAGAGTACAGTTAGAAAGGTATCCAGGTGTTCCATTGTAAGCTCCTTGAAGGTTCTTGATTTCAGCTTACTTTAGAGCCTGGATACCTTTTTTTCAAGCGTTTTCTAACTCACACCAAGCGTTCATATATGCCGCGTCTGCCTTCTGCTACTTTGCCGAGCGATCCGGTTCGTAGCGCAGGGCCACAACTCCACTCTGAAAGGTCTTTGAGGCCAGCAGTTTGAGCGGGAATGAACGGGTGACGCCGGCAAAGAGGGCCTTGCCCTCGCCAAGGATCGTTGGATTGATATTGATGCGATATTCGTCAATCAGATCCAGTTCCATAAACGTGCGCGCCAGCATGGGACTGCCGAGGAACCAGATATCCTTGCCTGGCTGCTGTTTGATGGCATTAATTTCTTCGGCGATGTGATCCTTGATCAGCACGGTATTCTGTGCATTGTTCCATGCAACGCGCTCCAATGTGCGCGAGACCACAATCTTGGTGGCAGCGTCCAGAAAGCGCGCGTGTTCGAGTTCGGCTGGAGTGCTGGCGGGATTGCCCGGCACCGTGAGCCAGTAGCTGGCCATGCCTTCATACGTTCTGCGCCCCCAGATCACGGCGTCTGTGAGCACGTGCAAGGAATGGGCATCCTGCTCCAATTCGTGATCATACGCAATCCAATCCAGTTCGTCGTTGGGACCCGAGGTAAAGCCATTCAGCGAAAGATGGATCAGAGAAATGATTTTTCTCATAGCATGCTCCTTTTATCGTTCAACTCTGATTTAACCAGTGTAGCCGCTTTCTTCACATGAAGAGTCAGCAACACGAGTATACTCTAACAGAGGGGGAGCGTCTTGAAGAAAATGGCCATCCAATAAGGTTTTATCAACAAGCGGGAGCCCATGTTGAGTCCGAGCAATGAGAGCGGGAGTGTAGCCAATGAAATGCTTCAGCGCCCGGGTCAGATGGGACTGGTCCGCGTACCCGGTCTGATATGCCGCGTCGATCAGCGAAACGCCCTGCCCCAGAAGCGCGGTGGCCTGTTTGGCGCGCTCGATCTGCTCAATTGTCTTGTAGGGGAGCCCGGTCGCCAGGACAAAGCGGCGCCTGATGGTGCGCAACGACATCTCTACCGGGTGATGAGCCAGGACCGCCTGCACCACGGGATCAGAGACCAGCACATGCTGGCGAACCAGGTGCTCAATAAAGGTCTCAACATTCTCATAGTCAGGGATCGGCCAGCTGGAGTCAGCCAGATGAAAGGATGTTTGCGAGGCCAGGGGCAGGAACGCCTGCTCATCCAGCAAGCGTTGAATGGAGAGTGCGGGCAGAAAAGTGCCGAGAGGAAACGTGACCCCGAACCACTCGGTCCCTTCGGGTTGAGCCACAGGGGTCGCTCTGGTCAACGGTCCCTGTACAGAAATATGCAACCTGTCGTACCGCTTGAGAAAGAGTAAATGCCATTGTCCGGAGGCCGGGCAGACAGGGGTATACCCTTGCCCGGCTCCGCCACGCCAGACTGCCTCAATAGAAGGAGAGTCCGAACCTCTCCCCTCAAAATACGTCTCCAAATGGTTTCCTCCCTGCAAAGCGCAATGCCTTCTTTTTGCTTTAAGCTGGCATTCTCACAGAGGCCCAGAAAAACGGAAACAGTGTATGAACGCCTGGTGTGAGATGGTGTGGCATATCATCTCGGCCTCTCTTTGTCTACTTATTCTCGGAAGTCCCCTTACTTCCAACTAAGGCGCGATGAGCCGCCACAACTGTTCGCGGGACATTTTATGTTTGGCTTCAGACGCTTGCCAATCACATTTGACGTGGATGACAGCACCGTTTCAATAAACAGACCATGGACAGCAGTCAGTAAAAGCACCACGGACAGGGTTGTCTGGCCAAAGTTTGTTAAAAATCTGTCCAGATGCCGCCTTTTTGCGAACTTTCCACAACTTTCGCGATAAATTGCATGCCACGTAACCCGTCATACACAGTTGGATAACCTCCTACAGGCGATTCGCCCGCTTCAATGCGCCGTATATCGGCAACTGCTAAACGATAGACGTTGGCGAAAGCCTCAAGAAAACCTTCTGGATGCCCGGCGGGCAGACGCGTAGCTGCTTTGACCTCATCGCTCATATATGCCATACCTGTTCGTAGTACCTGGAGCGGCTGTCCGGGCTGTTTAAATAACAGCGTGTTTGGCTCCACCTGGTGCCACTCTAAGCCCGCTTTGCTGCCATATATTCGGATGCTCATCGCATTTTCTTCGCCAGCCGCAATCTGTGAGCAAGTGAGGACGCCTTTGGCTCCATTTTCCATGCGTAACAGCATATTTGCGTCGTCATCTAATTGTCTCCCCTCGATAAAGGCAGTCAAGTCAGCGCATACAGACGCTATTTTTAAGCCTGTAATGAATTCCAACAGGTTCTCACCATGGGTGCCGATATCACCGATAGAGCCTGCCATGCCCGATTTGGTTGGATCAGTGCGCCACAATGCCTGTTTATTCCCAGCATGCTCGACAGCCTCCATCAACCAATCCTGGAGGTACTCCACCAATACTTTACGAATCGTGCCAATTGCTCCTGAGCGCACAAGGTGACGCGCCTGGCGTACCGCTGGATAGCCAGTGTAGTTGTGAGTCAGCGCGAAAACAAGCTTTCTCTGTTCGACCAGTCCAACCAGTGCTTGCGCCTCTTCCAGGTTGAAGGTCATTGGCTTATCGCATACGACATGGATACCATGCGCCAGAAATGAGCGTGAGACGCGGTAATGCAGATGATTGGGTACTGCCACCATCACAAAGTCGATGCCATCCGGCACACTCGCCTCAGCCTCAGCCATCTCCTCAAAGCTCTTGTAGGAACGTTTCAAGTACCATGCTTGCGCCGCTGCTTCTGCTCGTTGCGGATCGGCAGACATTGCGCCTGCGACAACTTCGGCCTGCCCATCAAGTTCGACAGCGATGCGATGAACTGCGCCAATGAATGAGCCTTGACTGCCGCCGACGATACCAGCGCGTAGTTTTCTCTTGAGAATATCCTGTTTCATTGCTGTAACCCCAATATCTTATAATTTGTCTCGCTATCTTGTGCTCCACCTGCGAAATCATCGAAAGCCCTGGTTGGAACATCGATAAGCATACTTCGAATGTACTCGGCCCCCTCGCGCGCGCCCTGGACAGAATCCTTAATGCAACATTCCCATTCGAGCACAGCCCAGCTCGCGT
>JADEYI010002110.1_pt1 | contig 11196 bp, 13 predicted proteins | sample 8542331 | NCBI WGS metagenome assembly JADEYI01 (sample SAMN16510988, study PRJNA670497) | mine drainage metagenome | isolation source: biofilm near Copperflume 1 | place: Germany: Marsberg coppermine Kilianstollen | collected 2018-02 | reverse complement strand
AGCAGGCAAAGGCGTACGGCGTGATCGACGAGATCATGTCCGCGGGCGTGACGCCCACCTCCCTTCGAACCTTGACCCAATAGGATCCGCGCGGTCCCGCGAGCCAACCTAATGCAACCCTATCTCGTCCAACGCGACGCGGAGTGAGAAGCGTAGCCTCCCAGCGCGACGGCCGGTCGCGCACGACGGTCGGGACGAAGAGCGACTGCATGACGGGCCGAGGATGAAGAACAGGAACGCGCACGCGACGTTCGCCGCGTCGCGATGCTCCTTGATCATACGCGCGCTCGCCAACAACATCGCGCTCTGGTCTGACTACTTCGACCAGCAGCGGCGGGCGTGGCTCCGCCTCCTGGGCCTCCAGGAGGACCGCACGGTCGACGACATCACGCGCACCTGGGCGGACATCGCGGCGGCGGCGGCCGCGCGTGCGGTCACCGTCGTCGTGGCGCCGTGGGTCGAGCAGCTGTTCCAACGGAACGCACCGTCGGTCAGCGCGTTCATCCAGGCAGCAGAGGCCACGCGCGACGTGGTGCCCGACACGTATCGACGGAGAGCGAAGGCGGAGCGACGCCGGCCATCCCCCACGTCACGGCGTCCCGTCCACCGCACCGACCCCGCTCCCAAGGGGCAGCCCGCCAAGGGGGCGCCGTCCCCTGTGATGGACCCAGACCCCGCGCTGTAGCGAATGAGCGCTCGCGATGCGGGGGGGGGCGACCACTTCGTCTCCTGCGTACAGGATCGTTTCAGCGGACGGCACCTGCGCCTCGCCGTGTTCGCCGACGATGAGCGCGATCATCGACTGATACGGCAGGGAGATGCGATTCAGGGGCTGTCCAACGACGCGCGAGCCCTCCGGTATCCGCACCTCGACGATCTCAAGGCCGGTAGCCTTCAGCTTCATGAGCAGGATCAGCGGGTGCGTGGGCAAGCCCTGCTCGATCTGCGCCATGATCGCAGACGTCGCGCTGACGGTGATGTCGACGTGGAGCTTCTGAAAGATCTCTTCGTTCCTCGGGTCGTTGATCCGCGCCAGCACACGGCCGACGCCGAAGCGCTGCTTCGCCACCTGACAGGCGACGAGGTTGGTGGGATCGTTCCCGGTGACGGCGAGCAACATGCTGGAGCGTGCGGCGCCCGCCTTCTCGAGTACGGTCGCCTCGCAGCCATCGCCCCCACGTCCGTGCCGAAGCGGCAGCGGGGGAAGAGCGGAGCCGGCTCTGGGAAACGATTACGAGCCGCTACGGGCAGGACAAGCAGTACGAGAAACACACTTCGCGCGAGATCCTGATCGTGAAGCTGCACCGCGAACCGAGCTGAGGCCGAGATCGTATACTGAGCGCACCTAGGGACATCCGATGAAGCGAGACTACATCTCGCGAAACGAGCACAGCCGCGGGCAGTTGCACGCGCTCCTCAATCGGCTGACGTCTGAGAATTTCGACAGCGAGCTCGGCGATGGCTGGACGGTCGGAACCGCGCTTGCGCATCTCGCGTTCTGGGATCGCTACGCGACGACGGTGATCCAACGGTGGGAGCGGAACGGCTTTCGGTACGACGCCGGGTTCACTGGGGATCCCGTTAACAACGCGGCTCTGCGAGGCTGGCGCGCACTTCCCCGTGGGTTCGTGCGGGCCGAAGTCATTCTGGCGGCGGAGGAGTCGGACCGGCGGGCCGCAGCCGTCTCCGCGGCGCTCGCGGACGAGGCCACAACGGGCGGAATGCCGGCGGTGAGCGCCGGACCGTCCGACACGGCGCCGACGATCAAGAACGCGCCCGATTCGGGAGGAACAAGCCTGTGAGCCGACGAGAGCCAGCCATCGATGACGCCGAAGCGACACGGAAGGCGCTACACGATCTGGACATCGAGGAGCTGCGCGTCGACGTTGTCGGCGTGGAGCTATACGTGCGCGGGGTCGCGCATTCGTACGCGACGAAGTGCCTGGCTGGCTTGCGCGCACACGCGGCGTTTCCGGCCGCATCCGTGTCGAATCGACTCAGGATCGGTCAGCGCTGGCATGCTCGAGTGATGCCAACTTCCAAGGATGTCCGATGATGTCGACGTTCGGCGATGACGTACAGAAGGCTGTCGAGGACGCGCGCCGTCAGGAACAAGACGAGCGCGATCAGGAGTCGCAGAGGCGAGACCGCGCAGACGCGGCCCGCGTAGCGCGGTCCGCGCGAGCGAAGGAGCTCGTCGACGAGATCCGTGCGGTGTTCGAGGAGGCGGTAGATCGCTCCGACGGCGCACTGCACCTGAACACGGTGGCGAGCACGGGCAGCTGCGAATATGCGCTCGAGTGGATTGCACCGCCGCCGGCACGCACGCTCAAGGTCACCGTGAATTGGAGTGAAGGCTACGTGCAAGAAGCATGGATCTCAAACGGGAGTGTTCGTCCCGCAACGACAATCACGTCGACGTCGATGGACGCAGATCATATGGTCAGCCTCGTCCGGAAGCTGACGGACCACGGAGCTTGGAAGCCGAAGCGGTAGCGTATACTGCGGCGAGGAAGAGCAGTTCAGGGATTAGACGATGCTGACGGGCGTGAGACACGACCATGAGTGGCAGGAGGCGACAAAGCGGCCTGCGTTGCAGTCGGCGCACGACACCATGCGCTGGGACGTCAGCAAGAGTCGCATCCTGTCGATCAATGTCTGTACGGTGTGTGGCGAACTGCAGCGTGAATCGATCTCCGAATGCGCCGTCGCGGGCTGTCGAGAGCACCGGATCTGCGAGCGCCCGTATCGGTAACCCCGCGCATGTGTCCCGTCGATCCCGATACGTTGGTCTCACACGCTGGTAGAATGTCTCGCGTTCAGTATCAGGATCGGGCGGTACGCCCAGCGTGAGGGAAGATGCGATGCCGGTGAAGAGGAAGCAGCCCAGGTGTCAGGCGAAGAGTACGACGACGGGGAAGCGCTGTCAGCGGCCCGCGGTCTACCGCGCGAACACTCTTGAGGGCACGGCCGCGCTCTGCGGCACGCACGCCCGCGGATACACGGATGCGGTCCGCCTGTAACGTCCGTTGGCCCCGCGGAGAGGGACGAGACGTTGATGGAACCAGCACCGATCTTCGAGCTTGAGCGGGAGAGGAAGAACACCTACCGGTCCCAGGAGGTGGCGAAGGGCGCGGCGCCCATGATCGGCACCTTGTACATTCAGAAGTGGGCGTTCGAGTCGGCCCCGCAGAGCATCACCGTCACCATCACCGCCTGATGTCCGCCATGCGCTTTGCCACACGCACACCCATGCGGCTGTTGACGTTCATGCACGAGTTCTGGTACCGGCTCACCGACGGCTGGATCGGCGGCAACCTGATGGGTGCGCCAATCTTGTTGCTCACGACGACCGGTCGCAGGACGGGGGGCGGCACACGACCCCGCTCCTCTACCTGGAGGACGGCGACGACCTCGTCGTGAAATCGCGTCGAGCGGGGGCGCGGACCGCGACCCGCAGTGGTGGCTGGACCTGAAGACGCATCCAGAGGCGACCCTGCAGGTCCGGATGGGGTGTTCGAACCCTTTCAGCACGACCTCCCCGGCGTCCAGAAACTCGAATCCCTTGCCGGCGGCCAATTCACGGACCACGTTTGCTGCCAGGATCTGGCTCGGCGCGGCCTGTGCGCAGATGCGGGCGGCGGGCCCGGGCTTCGCGGACGGCGCGACTGTGCGTGCGGACGAGTTCCGCGCCCGCGCGCCCACCAGCGGCACGCCGCCGTCGTCCGCAGGCTCGGCTCGAAGCCGACGGTCATCGCGACCACGCTGGATGGGGTAGCGAGATGATGCGCCTCACGCATCGGCGTTGATCGTTAACACTGCGCGGCGCCGTTGGCGGGGAATCGCCGATAGCATGGAGATGCGCCCGCCGCGCAGGGTAGGGGTGTTGCTTGCCGCGTCCCTGGCGTCAAGCGGGCAGGCGGATACGGGTCCAAGGATGACTGCCGTGAAGAAGATCCTGGTACTGCTCGGCCTGGCGGCCGCCGCGTACGGTGTGATGAAGCTCGTCCGTGGCGGAGACGAGGACGAGTTCAAGATCGACCAGTACGCCGCGCAGCCCCAGCCGCAGGCGTAACCGGCCGCAGAAGCAACCACAGCGAGCGGCGGCCCGCTTCGGTGCGCCGCTCGTTGGCCTGTCGCGCCGAGCTACGGCGGTGGCGCGTCGCCCATGCTCCCGAGCAGCGGGGGACGCAGCCCCCGGGGGCAACGAACGCAACCAACGGTCGCGGCCCGCCGGTGGATGGTCGGTGGTCACCCGTTCCTCGTGCACCGCGTTCGACCGCGTAAGCACTGACCACCGACCGGCGGAACGGCGCCGCAGGCGTTACCGCGCAGGCGTGGCGGCGGATGGCGTCGGCGTGGCTGGCTGCAGCGCCTGCGCGATCGCGTCCGGCAGGCGTAACCAGTGGTCGGCCGCCCAGCCGGAGAAGCCGTCGCCCGTGACCTTCCACCACGTGAAGTTGTCCGCCTGCTTCGGCCCGTCCTGGATGATCGCCTTCGTCCCCTGGGGCTCGCAGGCAAGCTGCTTCCCCTTCTGCGTCGGCTGGTCGCGCACGTTCAGGCAGTCGCCCTTCGCCAGCCCCACGATGACCACCTCGTCGCCGACCTGCAGCGGCCAGGGGATGCCCGGCACCTCGCCCTGGCTCAGGTCGCGGTTCGTCACCGACAGCAGCTTCCAGGTGCCGTCCTTCTCCTGCTCCACCATCGCCAGCGCCGTCGGGTCGGAGAACGTCGGCCCCAGGCTGTACGCCCGCCGCGTGCCCCGCACGCCGGCGATGCGCACGCACTGCTTGCCGACGTCGATGCCGGGCTTCGCGTTGTTGCAGTCGCCGATGAAGTCGACGTTGCGGTTGTCGTGCACCCACTGGCCGATCACGTCGACGGCGGTGGGCACCTTCGGTGTCGCGGTGGCTGCTGGCTTGCTCGGTCCGCCGGAGCAGGCGGCGAGCGTCGCGGCGAGCGACAAGACGGTGGCGAGTACGAGCAGGCGCGGACGCATCAGGAACCTCTCCCCGTTACCCGGACGCGGTGTCCGGCTCCTCGCCCTGCAAAGCCCGCGATCCACATGGGGAATGGCGCAGACTCGCCGCCGCCGACGTACGGGCATCCCGTCGTCGAAAGTTCATGGACCGGTGATTGCCTCCGCCCTCAAGCCTGCCAAAGCGAGACGCCCCGCGATCGGGGCGCTGCTCGTACATGCCGTCCGCGCGGGGCCGAGTCCGCCGGTTTCAGGCGGTACCACAGAAGAACGACAACCTGCCCACTACAAACTGCACACTCTCACGCCTTCTCCGTCACCTTGTACTCAAGCCGCCGCCCCAGCGCGAGGCGGATCTGCGCGTCGAGCGCGGGCATCGCGGTGAAGAAGAGGGTGATGGGCGCCATCAGCGTCCACTGCGCGAACTGCACCGGGTACAGCCACACCTTCCAGCGCTTCGGACGCGCGGGGCGCATCATCATGTCGAGGATGATCATCCCGATCAGCGGGATCATGCACGGCAGCAGGATGTAGTGCGACGCCGTGATGAACCACGTCGGGATGTTGTGCTGCGCGAACGGGTGCAGGTTCAGCCCCACCCAGCCGCTCCAGCCGCTGGCCGACATGTTGGCGGCGACGCCCGTGATCAGGAACCACTGCGACGACCACAGCACGTGGCTCTCGGTGAGGCTCCACGTCCGGCGCAGCTTGCGGAGAAACGGGATCTCCGGGTGGGCGATGCACTGCTTGACAGCATACGGGATGTCGGAGCAGCCCCACGCGTGACGGCGCGCCTGCTGGTAGTGCTCCCAGAACGTGCGCTTGTACGAGACCGCGCGCACGCCGTCGTTGCCGACCGGCAACAAGATCGGCTGCACCTCGGGCTCGCCGCCAAGCTCGAAGAAGCACTTGAGGAACATGTGCCAGTCTTCGGGCACGACGTCGACGTCCCAGTAGCCGACGTCGTGGCACATCCGCATGCTCAGGCTGTAGGTCGACTGCGGGAACAGCACTGTGTACTTGCGCATCAGCTTCGCGAGATGGTTGATGCCGCCCAGGCTGTTCTGGATGCGCAGCGGCGCCGGCACGTCCCAGACGTTGTTGTAGTAGAAGATCGGGCCCTGCCAGAAGGTGCGGTAGCGCGTCGGGTTCGTCGCGAAGTAGTAGGTGAGGGCACTGAAGTAGCGCGGGTGGAAGAGCGTGTCGGCGTCGCAGCTCGTCACGGTCATGTGGTCGAGGTTGAAGCCCATCTGGTCGCAGAACAGGCGCTTCGCCTTCTTCGCTGCCCAGGCTTCGTTCGACGACTTGCCGCGCACCTCGCCCGCGATGTCGCCCGGATGCGTCGTGCCGATCATCGCCAGGAAGCTGTGGCCGAACTCGCTCCGCAGGATCTCGAATCGCCGTGGCGCGTCCGTGTCCGGCTCTTCCATCGCGATCACGACGAGCAGCTTCTCGCGCGCGACCTCGCTCTCGGCGAGCTTGCCCAGCGTCGCGCGCAGCTTATCGACGCTCTCTTTGTACGTCGGGATGATGATCAGGTGATACACGTTGTCCCACGCGATGAAGTCGCGGCGCTCGCCGGTGCCCGTGTCGGCGGCGAGCGGACCATACGGCAGCGTCTCCACCTCGTAGCGCTGGCGCCAGTCGATGAGCGACGTCGCTTTCATCGCGCGGTAGCCTCGCACGGTGTGGATGCCCACGTTGATCGAGCGCCACGCCCAGTAGAAGTCGAAGCCCAGCAGCATGACGACCAGCGGGATCGGCAGGAAGTACGCGCCCCAGACGAGCGTCGAGATCAGCAGCGCGGCGAGCGCGAACGGCATGATCTCAAGCCCGCGCGTGAACAGGCGCTCCCACGTCGTGACGTGGACGCGCTGCTTGACGGCGGTCGCTACGTCGGCGATGGGATGGGCGATCTCGCCGAAATCGAACGCCGGCGCCGGGCGCGGCGCATCGAGCACGTCGACGCCGGCTTCGCCGCGCCTGGCGCGCACGGGCTCGGCGGCGGGGCGCACGAGCGACATCGCGGCGGACGCGCCGCCGATGTGGTGCGGCGGCCCGGGCAGCTCGCCGAAGTCCGGGGAGGCTACGGGCTCCCACACGGCGTGGAAACTGTTCGCGGTCCTGGCACGGCGCCTGGCCGGTTTGACGGGTCCGCCGCCTCCGTGCGCGTTATGTCCCGGGTACGCAAAAAGGCCGTCCATCTGCTGAGTTGGTCCGACCTTCAAAGCCTACGAGGTTAGCTGACAGCTTAGGGGAGAAGGTTCCCCCGGCCTCGCATGAGGCCTTCAGCCCGGGTCCCTTTCGGTTCCCCCGCTCCCCGCCCTGCGGCGGAGACTCGGCTGTCATGTATTCAGTTGTAGCCCGATCTTAGGGGCGTACCGGCCGGGCTGTCAAGAGACAGATGGCACCATGTGGCACCAGGCAATCATGCGCACGCACCTTGTTACCGCCGGCAAACACGAGGTCATGGCGTCGGAGCGTCGGCCGGTCTGAGCTTGCTTGAGCCCGATACCATTCGTGCGTGAGCGGACAATATCCCGCGCGTACAACAGCACGCTGCGTCAACCACGCCCGGGGCCCGACGCCGCGCGACCGACGATCGCGACGATGACCTCCGCTCGCTGACCTCGGGCCGCCGAGCCCCAGCGTACGTTGGGCGGCACTGGAAGCACCATCTGTTGTCATCGTGTCGCATGCCGGCCTCCTTCTCTACTTGGGCTTACTTAGAGCCCGCGTACTTGGTGGGAGCACGATAGCGACCGTACACCCCGTGGAGACCGGCCTTCTCATCTCATCTTCATGGTGGCGCCCGCGGCGGCGGAAGCGCCGCGGTCACGGTGCGGCTGATGGAGACTCTCGCGCTCATCGCCGAGCAGACGGACGACGAGGAGCGGCTGTGGGTGCTGCGCCGCCGCGCGATGATGATTGAGCGCCCGAACGCGCGTCGTGCCGAGATTCGGCGAACGCAGAGACTCGCGGCTCACCGCTCCTCGGCTCCGGGAGGCGGCAGCAATGCCCCGGGGTTGAGCAGCCCGTCGGGGTCGAGGGCGCGCTTGAGCTTCCGCAGGAGCGCGACGCCCGTGTCACCGACCTCGTCAACGAGCCGGCTGCGGCGCACCCGTCCGATACCGTGATGATGCGCGATGCCCGCACCGACCGCGACGCACGCGCGCATCGTGCGCTCCCAGCACTCGCGATACACCTCCGGCATACGCTCGCGCTCCTCGACGCGCGCCGCGAACGTGAAGTACAGATTGGTGCCGGACCGGTAGGAGTGGCTGGAGTGCGCCGAGGCGACGATGATCCCGGGTACCTCACGCAGTGAACGCGTCACCTCGTCATACAATCGCGGCACGAGATCCCACGTGCAGGCGACCTCGATGGTGTCGACGACCAGGCCGCGCTCGTTCATCTCGCGGAAGCTGGGTACCTTGTTGCGATGTTCCAGCCAGTTGTCCACGCACGTCGCATCGGTCTGCTCGCCTCCGCCCGTGACAGTCAGCGCGGCGACGGCGTCGATCTGCGCGTTCACCGCGGATGCCGGCCCCTCGTGAAGCAGGAGCATCAGGTTTCGCCCCTCGGGACACCAGTCGCGGAAGCTGCGCTGCGACTCATTCGCGTCGTACATCCGTATGACCGGTGGCCGCCAGCCAACGCGCATGAGCCGGCGGACCGCCTCGATCCCAGCCTCGAAGCTCGCGAAGTGGAACGCCTGCCCTCTCGACGCCTCCGGCAGCGGGCGCAGCGAGAACGTCACCTCGGTGATCACACCGAGCGTGCCCTCGCTACCCATAAAGATCTGACGCAGGTCGGGACCCGCGGCGGCGCGCGGAGTCTCGCGCGTGCGCAGCACCGACCCGTCCGGCAGCACGACCTCAAGCGCCAGCAAGATGTCCTCGATGGAGCCGTAGGCGGTCGAGTACTGGCCCGCCGCGCGCGTCGCGACCCAGCCCCCGACGGTGGAGACCTCGACGGACTGGGGCCAGTGGCCGATCGTGAGGCCGCCCTGTCGCACGCGGTTCTCAGCCTCGATGCCGAGCGTGCCAGCGCGGAACGTGGCGGTCAGATTCTGGTCGTTGAGTCGCACCAGCCCATTGAGCCCGCGCGTAGAAAGCACGATGCTGTTCGGATTCGCCTCGATGGCGCCGCACACGCCCGACGCCCCGCCGAAGGGGATCACGGAAGTGCGTTCGGCGCGGCAGATGCGCAGCGTTTGAGCGACGTCCTCGGTCGATATCGCGCGCACGACGGCGCGGGGACGAGGCGCGCCCCGACCCAGAAGATCGCGGATCTCCGCCAGTGCCCAGTAGTCCCGCCGGTGCGCGTCGAGTGTGTCCGCGTCCGTCAGGACGCGATCTCCGAGCGCCTCGCGCAAGGCGGCGACGATGTCACTCATCTGCCCGGACCGCCGAAACTCAGGTCTGCGGCCAGACGCTTGCGTGTCCGCTCGACCTCCTCGCTGGTCTGTTGCGGACCCCAGCCCAGAAGCAGTGCCATGCGTGCGGCCACCGGCTCGACGATGCGAGGGGCCGCCTCGGACTCATAGAGCGCCACGCGCGTGCGCCGGTAGACCACGTCCTCGACCCGAGCCGCGCCCTCCTTCAGCACGCTCCAGTCGATCTCGCCGTTGAGCAACGGGGCGTTCTCCGCCACGGTCGTGGCGCCCGTCATGGCCACCTCGGACGCCTCGCAGCCGTACAGCCGGACGAGCCGAGCGCCGACGGTTTCGCTCACGCCGAACTTCTCGACGAGGGACCGCGCAAGACGATCAAGGTCGCCGTCGAAGTCCCCGCCCGGCAGCGGGCCCTCTTCGGCATCGGGCAGCTCCCGGCCCAGAACCTCGGCGACGGTCTCGAGAACGCGCTCGACGGTAGGCCGATACCCCGTCAGCTTCCCACCGGCAACGGTCACCACACCGAAGCGACCTAACAGCACCTCGTCACTGCGCGAGATGTCGGCCGGCTTCTTTCCGGGCTGAGCCACGAGTGGCCGCAGGCCCGACCATGCCGCAGTCACGTCGCTCGGTGTCAAGGGCTCGACGGACAGATACCTCGGGAGCGGCTCGAGCAGGTATTCGACGTCCTCGATCGAGATATCCGGCCAGACCCGGGGACCGTGCTCGTAGGTGGTGTCCGTCGTGCCGATGAACACCACGTCGCGTTGGCGGATGGCGAAGATGGAGCGCCCGTCGCCGCTGTTCATCAGGAGGATGTTGCGCAAGGGAACGCGCGTGGCCGGCAGGACGATGTGCACGCCTTTCGAGAGATGCAGCAGCGCTGGGGCCTCCCGCTCCTCCATGCGCTGTACCGCCTCTACCCAGGGGCCCGCGGCGTTGACCACGCAGCTCGCGCGCACGCGGAAAGACCGGCCCGTGAGCCTGCAGGTCGCCTCTACGCCGACGGCGCGTCCGTTCTCGACGGGAATCCCGTCGACGGCTGCATGGTTGAGCAGGCGCGCGCCGCTCGCGGCGGCGGCGCGCAGATTGGCGAGGACCAGGCGGGCATCGTCGGTCAGGTACTCGCGGTACGCGCACGCGTAGGGAAACCGGGAGCGGTCGATCAGCGGCTCCTCCCGTTCGAGATCCCGGCTCGACCAGTTGTGGTGCAGATCTCCGCGATCAACCGAGCCGAGCTTTTCGTACAAGGTCACTGCCGCGCGGAATTTCAACAGAGCGGCGCGCGATCGTACGGGCAGCACCATCCAGCGGCGCTCGGCCAGATGCGGGGCCAGCCGGAAGACCGCCTTCCGTTCCAGCGCCGTCTCGCGCACGAGCCCCACCTCGCCCATCGCCAGGTAGCGCAGCCCCCCGTGGATGAGCTTGGAAGAGCGGCTTGAGGTGCCGGAGGCGAAGTCCTCCGCTTCCAGCAACGCCACGGAGAGCCCCCTGAGCGTCGCCTTGCGCGCCAGGCCTGCTCCGGTGATGCCGCCCCCGATCACGACCAGGTCGAAGCGCTCTGACTCCAGCGCCTGGAGCGTGGCTTCGCGATCGAGCGTCGAAATCACGGGGCCATCGGACATCGCGTACCCCACTTGGCCACCCATCGGACTCGTTCGAGGTGGCGTCGCCACCCTGCGGAGCCGGTCGGTCCGGAATCTGCCCCGGGAGAATCCCGCGCCAAGCGAATGGAACCGCAGACTCGCGATCGCCGCAAGGGCCGCGCTAGGTGTAGTTCCCACGGACGTTATTTACAGATCCGCGTGAGCGGAACGAGACC
>JADEYI010002108.1_pt1 | contig 11202 bp, 11 predicted proteins | sample 8542331 | NCBI WGS metagenome assembly JADEYI01 (sample SAMN16510988, study PRJNA670497) | mine drainage metagenome | isolation source: biofilm near Copperflume 1 | place: Germany: Marsberg coppermine Kilianstollen | collected 2018-02 | reverse complement strand
GCCCTTGGGCGTGGGCCCCTGCCCGTCCGACGGAACGCCGAACTCCTGTGAGGCCCGTGAGGCCTGTGAGGCCTGTGAGGCCTGTGAGGCCTGTGAGGCCTATTAGGCCTGCGCTGTGTGGCCTACGGCTTCGTCCGCGCAGGAGACCCAATTGGTAAAGCAAAAAGATATGGGAAAGGATCTTGAGAAGAGCATAGAATTGGTGAATGAGGTTCGAACAATCTTAAAAAAGAGGAATGCTCTCACAGCGAATACTGCCACAATTTTGGCAATCTCTGGAGGTCAAGACTCGGCGTGCTTAATCGCGATGGCTACTCAGATGCGCGAGCAGCGAAGGTGCTCATTTGGCGTCATCTCATGCAACCATCTTTGGCAACGAGATTCTTTTCATGGGTTAGTTCATGTCTGCAGATTGGCGTTCCTGGTTTGTCAACCCATCTATTTTGTGGCGGCCCCCTTCAACATCTCCAATGAGGCTAATGCAAGGAGTTGGAGATACAACAGCATGCATCGAATAGGCGGATTGTACCATTTCTCAACAATTTGTACTGGGCACACCGCCAGTGATCGAGTAGAGACTATTCTTTTCAATTTCGTCCGGGGAAGTGGAACGCGTGGGCTCTCCGCACTCGGTTGGAACAGATTCTTTGTTACGAGCTATCCACATTGGTATCATCGCGCCAATTTCCACGGAACGGCTCCGAGCCAACGCAGTGCCTTTTTCCATATTGAGAGGCAACAAAACCCCCCGTTGGTCGAGAATCACCCTCGGTTGAGATATGCCCTCCTGTTGTCTCGGTCATTTCAAGAGGACAAAGCTCCTCAGCTTGCAGCACGAAGCGATACTGGGTGATGTGCCAACAACACGTTGGTAGGCTAGCCAGCCGATGGCCAAACCAGCTGTGTTACACCCCCTTCTATAAGGAGGAGTCCTAACACCAAGCGTCGCCCGAAACAACGACCATCAGCATATCCGACAAGGTCTTTAGATTGGTAGACTGGGTCTTGCCTCACCATTCTGCCATTGGAGTAGACCAACATTAAAGACAAGCAACAACAATGAGTGAGAAATCCGCGGCAATGAGAGTAGTTAGGCTAAGGGATGTGCGCCGTGCAGCAAAAAAGACTTGCCTCACAAGGGCAGGCCTCACAGGCCTCACAGGGGCAGGCCTCATAGGGGCAGGGGCCCACGCCCAAGGGCGTTTCGTTGAACGGGCCCACGCCCAAGGGCGTTCCGTCGGACGGGTTCGGCGTTCCGCGCATCCCTACGGGATGCAAGGACGGGTTCGGCGTTCCGTCGGACGGGCAGGGGCCCACGCCCACGGGCGTTTCGCTGAATGGGCAGGCCTTGTGAGGCCAGCGGGGCTAGGCCGTATCGTCACCCTTTGCATGAAATTCTTTGGCATCACTCAATCTCTAACAGCTCGAAGGACGGGTTCATTGATTCGGCCACTCATGTCTATAAGCCGAGATGATGTGAAGAAATTGTGCCGGTTCTGGGGATTGCCAATCTACCCAGATGTCACAAACCAGGAGATCACCTTCTCGCGCAACCGCATAAGGAGACAGGTCCTGCCGGCCCTAAGGCTTGCCCTCAATCCCCAAGTAGACAACGTGTTGTCGCAATCAGCCGAGATCCTGTTAGCTGAGCGATTGCATGGAGATCTCTTGGCATCTAAACTTCCGAGAGCTTCGCAACCTCTTACATGGCTGGGTGCCTACCACCCAGCCCAGGCGGGGTATGGTCCAACAAACTACCTGGCCACCCGCAGGATCGATGACAAGGCCAAGGCGCCCTATCATGGCTTGCCATTCTCCTTTGAGGCTTGTGAAGCCTACGGCCCTCACGCCGCTTGGCTTCGGTTGCCGGAAATGGGTCGGGGTGAAATGATTAGGAAGACCTGCCATGAAAAAAAGAAATGTGGGAGGCTGTTGCTCCAACGATCAGGGTGGCTCTTTCTACCTCAGGTAGGGGGACTCTTTGTGGATTCGGCCCCAGGCTTGGCAAGGACCCTCTCCTGAAAGAGACAAGCGGTGCAAGGACCAGAGAGAGGGATCGCCTTCCAGGCTCCAATTGTAGGAAAAGAGGGAAAGGCCATTCTATAACCTTCGATTCGGCAAAAGGGTCAACCATTTTCAACTCAGATAGAGAGATAAGGGTCCGACCTATAAGATCTTCTATAACTAAAGAGCAGCCAAGGGATTCACTTCAAATTACGGAAAACGTTGCCAAGCAAATGGGGTCTTCTAGTATGCACGAAGGGACGACCGCTTTTCGCGAACGGGAAGAAGCTTTAGGGCATCCAGCCCTTACATCCGTCCAGCGGGAACGGGCTTGGGCTTGTATTGCTTTGCAATGCGTGCATCCGTTCAGCGAAACGCCGAACCCGTCCGACGGAACGCCGAACCCCTGTGAGGCCTGTGAGGCCTATGGGATGCAAGGCCTGTTCAACGAAACACTCTTGGGCGTGGGCCCCTGCCCGTCCGACGGAACAGGGTTAGGTTTGCATTGCTTTGCAATGCGTGCATCCGTTCAGCGAAACGCCCTTGGGCGTGGGCCCCTGCCCCCTCGTTGGCCGCGGGTGGCCTTCGAACCCCTGTGAGGCCTGTGAGGCCTATGGGATGCAAGGCCCATTCAACGAAACGCCCTTAGGCGTGGGCCCCTGACCGTCCGACGGAAGGCGGAACCCATCCGACGGAACGCCGAGCCCCTGTGAGGCCTGTGAGACCTGCGCGTGTGGGGTCTGAGAGACCAAGCTGCCTCCGTCGGATGATTGTTGATGTGGAGATGCGTTTAGAAACAACGAAAGAGGTTAGGTATTTATGTCCAAAGTAATAAGCCGTATTTATCTCAACTACCGACCTCTCTCTTGAGGGATTAGCACAATAAAACTGAAGAGGAATCCTTGTTGCTGTTTGAAAAGCGACGATCGCTTATCGCTTTTAGACAGCTTAGATGTCAAATACTCTCAACTAAAGTAAAAGATGGGCACCAGGGCGAGAATGTGTTATACCCTCGCCCTGGTGCCCATCTATGCAGAAAGAAGACGGAGAGTACAAACAAGATTACTGCCATCCCAATAAATCATGCCTAAGTTAGATCTTCCCCAGCAGCCATTTTGGCGAGGACTCGAGATAAAAAAAAGTTTTGTCAGTGGTTCGATGGCCATATCCTTTTCTCTCTAAATGATAGCACAACTTTAAAAGTCTGTTACGAGTCGTACAAGCTGTGTATGACTAATAATTTAGAGATGATACCCCTAAGAAGAAAGGGGTTTGCAAGCCTGCTGAGGTCCCACCTTGCGACTGACAAAGAGAAAAACAGGGTCCGCATAGTGGCACAACGAGCTGTGATAATTTATGGGATTAACCTCATAGACAAAAAAGTTGAATGAAGCCCATTTATTTGACGTCTGACATATAAAATCGAAGGCAACAACATTGTTGCTTTTAACTTCTAAAACAACTAAAGTTGTTACACGTTTATAGGTAGTAATACTGGTTCGCCGGGTATTTTGTCGTCGCAGTTGATAAAAGGAGTAGCAGCAGGAGGTGCGCTCTTATCCAGCGCCGCAGCTATTCAGGCTCAACGTGGCGATAGACGATTTAAATTCCAAACTGGTATACGAGCGAATAGAAAGGACTTTTTGCAAGATCGTTATAGCAACTATGGTCTTTACGTGCACAACCAAAACGCGTTAGAGATGCCCATTCCGCTCATCGAAGAGAATTTACAAGAACATGCAAGGAAATACGATTTACCTGAGAAAATGGGTTTAGGGGTTGAGGCGAAAGGCAGCCTGTTTGGCGGAGAACGTGTCGTTCCGTTGCTAGAAAAGCGCAAGGCTTATATTTTAACTCGGAAAGATTCAGAGAAAGATCCTTTAAGTTTAGCATTGCCCATACCTAAATCTTCTGACTCTAAATCAAGGGGGAATTTCTTCCGAAGACCTTTTGGGTCGATTACGAGTTCTACTGGTTCTAGACGAAACCCAGAAAATGGTGCTAGGTTTGATAACTTTATGTTGACTGAGCCTAGAGATCGAAAGGCTGTAAATGAAGCAATCGATCGATATAGGGCCGGCAAACCGGTTAGGGAGCAACAACAATATAGAGTAGTAACCGAGTTTGACCTTCCATCACAATTTCAGCTTAACCCTGCCGGGGAGTTGCTCACCATTTCTCTTTGGGTCGTCTTTATTGTATCTTTGGTGTTTATTTTGCGAACACTGTTTATTGTGCTTGCACGGGTTTGGCGAAGCTCACCAAATAGCAGTCTACAGAATCGGCTGGGTCTTCTTCAGGGGCGACAGCTTGAATTGCTATCAGATCAACAGTTGCGTGATAGGGCGCAAAACCTTCAACGAGGAGCGATTGAGACGTATTTAGCACACCGTGCTGGGAAGCTCTCTAGAGCAGAGTGCCGTAGAATAATGGTAGATTGTTACCTTGTCTTGCCACCAATTGTCGACATGATGCTTGACTGGGTGGACAGTGGGAAGCCGTTGCCTAAGGCTATTGACGAATCCTTTACACGAGTGGTGACTAAAGACACAGTTGCAGGATCTTCCCGTCCAACGGAACGCCTTTGGGCGTGGGCCCGTTCAACGAAACGCTGAACCCCTGTGAGGCCTGCCCCTGTGAGGCCTTCAGTTCAACCATTCTTACCTCTACCCCCGCCTCCTCCTTTAGTTCAGCCCTTCCCGTCCCCACCTCCGCCTCCTTTGCCACCACGTCAGACAAACCGAGCTTGGTACAAGTCAGTTATCCCTCGCATTAAAATCAATCTTGGTAACCGTTTTTATCCATGGGCTAATCTACAACTCCTCTTTGTTTCTCTTATTGTCCTAATCATTGCAGGGTGGCTTCTTATTCCTTAGTAAGAGCAGTGTCCCTACTTCTCAAGGGACAGCCTTAACAAAAGGGCCAGATCGAGTTTAAATTCGGCTATCCAAAGTTGACAGGGGGCTGCTCGTGCATCGCTTTGCAATGAAGAAGCGATGCACGAGCAGCCACAGCTAAACAAAAAAACAAAGAAGAGCCCCTGCTTTTACAATCAGCAGAGTACTTAGAGACAAAAAGTAAACCAACAACTTAGCATTGGTGAGGAAAGCAATTTTACGGCTAAAAGCAAGGCAGCGGCCGCTAACTCAGCGAAGACGTTTCCTTTTATAAACAACGAGACACTTGGAATCAAGGCAACCTGCACTGTACAACGCGCCGAGGGGAAGGTAAGCCACTTGAAAACAACTCGTTGGGTATTTAGGTGTGATCTCAGCAAATCATTGACCATAACAATGGACGATCTTTTACAGGCCTTCTTGGCACAGTTTGTAGGGAAATGCCCCTCTCTCCAGACACACAACGCCAACTGGAGCATTATCACGATCGAATCACTTTCAGGCAAGAGCCCGACGATCTACGTCCGGCGCCCCCGTGCCGGCTTAGGGGCGCCCAAGTTTTTAGACAATTAGATTTTAGAGGTCGTGTCGCAGCAGGAAGAATTCCTGCCAGCTCTTCTATTATCAAAAATGAACCATTACACAGATTGCTTGAATCTGTTGGTAGTTGAGGCAACGGCAACCTGTCTAGCGAAACATTGCAATAGCAATTTACTGAGGCCGATCTGCCTAATGGAATAACGAACACCTGTCACAAGCCTGTGAGATTTATGGGGCTTGTGAAGTAGTCCATCTTTAAATGGGAAGCTCTTATTAATTTAAAACAAGTAAAAACGTTAAAAAACAAGGCAAAACGAAATGAAACGAGTTAAAACTTGTGTTTTTAATAAACCCTAAGTAAAACAGGCCTCATTGTTTTAGAGGTGTTGCTTATGGCCCTTGTGAATTGATACAGGAACAGACACGTGTGAAGAATAAATTGGTAGAGAATTAGGGGTTGAAACGATTAAGGGCGGCTCGCAAGAAGCGAAGTTTTTTGCACATTTATGAAATGTTTCGTGGTAAAAGTCCAAAGACTTTTCTGCAAAGCCTGCTTGACGAGGGAGAGAGCCTAATAGGGATCTAGTTGATTTAGAATTGAAAAAGATTACAAAGGCATCAGAAGGATTGAAAAGGCGAAAAAACAATGGTTCCTCCCACTCGGTACCAACTTGAAGTGCTTGTAGGAACACTTCTTGGTGATAATCACATCCATAAGAGCAAAAACATTCTTGAAGTTGACCAGGCGGCAGCAAAAAGGCCTTATGTCGACTGGCTCTACAACACATTTAGGAATGTGGCTGGCAAACTTTTCAAGACTAAACGGACACGGGAAAACATCCTAAATGTCAACACAACGTCTTCTATTAGGTTTAGTACAGTGGCAGCTTTTGCCTGCATGGAGATTCTCCGTGGTCTTTTCTACGAAGAGATAGATAGAGAAGTAAGAAAGACAGTTCCCCGAAACATTACTGATTCGCTTAACTGATTTGCTTACAACCGTCGGCCTAGCTGTTTGCCACATGGATGATGGGGGGAAATTGCGAAACGCGCCCAGCGCAGTTTGCTTCAACGCCAGTGGTTTTGACCAAGATAGCAGGGAACATTTACGGGAGATGTTGGCTCGAAAGTTTAAATTAGACGTGGTTCTTAACAGAGCAGGGGTATCTAAAATCCGATAACAAGCAATAGAATTTAGTTGCTCGCAAGCTTCCTTTAAAGAATTCCTTCGGCTTGTTCTCCCTACACTGACTGAGGTGCCCTCTATCCTCTACAATTTAGGGATTACAGAACAAGAAGCGGAAACCATGTTAGCAACATCACAATCTACGGAGCTCTCCCTAATTGAAATGGAAGAGTCCTCGCCATTGATCGAGGCAACGATCCAGAGCTTCAAGGCCCTGAATGGAATAGATATGCCACCCTGCCCTTACCCTCTCTAAAAGGGTAGGGGGTAAGGGTGTCACACCTTTACTGCTTGCAAGCAACAAGGTTCGCGCCGGCTCATTGTTTGGATGCATGGGTTCTAGCTTGTATTAGATTTGTATTAGTTTTCATCGTGGAGATTTGGCAGGCTTCACGGTAGTTTGGTGCTCTGACGGACGGGTTTGCACTGCAAAGCAATGCTTTGGGGAGCGGAGTCCCCCAGCCTTCACCTTTGCGGAATGGCTTCTGTTTCTTCAGCTTTTTGCCTTCTATTAGAAGCAAATGCATGAGACCTCTTGGCACAAGGCTATCTTCCCGCCCAGTCACCCGGAAAGTATTGTCACCCCCGCAATGTTTCACAGCCGAGTTCGAGATGGATCGGCGTGGTTCCATTGTGGCAAGTGCACCAAGAGGTGTACCCTACAAGTTGCTCGTTATGTAGCAAGTGTTGCCCCATAACAGATTGTGTGATCGCCAGAGTACTTGTCTGGCAACCACGGATTCCGTGCCTCAAAAAAAAATAAGGCAAGGTTTATCAATGAGGTCAAACTCGATAGGTCTGTTAGTATGCCTCAGCTACAGCCATTGCTGGCCTTACACTTGACACCTATCAAACAGCTTGTCTTGCTGTGACCTATAGCCTCAAAGGGCAGAGAGCACTCATCTTGGGGTGGGCTTCCTACTTAGATGCTTTCAGCAGTTATCCGCTCCGCACATAGCTACCCAGCGTGTCCCCTTGGCAGGAGAACTGGTATACCAGAGGTGCGTCCTTCCAGGTCCTCTCGTACTATGGAAGGCTCCCCTCAATGCTCTAGCGCCTACACCGGATATGGACCGAACTGTCTCACGACGTTCTGAACCCAGCTCACGTACCGCTTTCATGGGCGAACAGCCCAACCCTTGGGACGTACTACCGCCCCAGGTTGCGATGAGCCGACATCGAGGTGCCAAACCTTCCCGTCGATGTGAACTCTTGGGGAAGATCAGCCTGTTATCCCTAGAGTAACTTTTATCCGTTGAGCGACGGCCCTTCCACTCGGCACCGTCGGATCACTAAGGCCGGCTTTCGCCCCTGCTCGACTTGTAGGTCTTGCAGTCAAGCCCCCTTATGCCTTTACACTCTACGGCTGATTTCCGTCCAGCCTGAGGGAACCTTTGCACACCTCCGTTACCTTTTAGGAGGTGACCGCCCCAGTCAAACTGCCCACCTGAAACTGTCAAGTGTCCTGTTTCAAGGAGCACCATTAGAATTCTAGCCCCTCCAGAGTGGTCTCTCACTGATGGCTCCAGCTCTCCCGGAAGAGAGCTCTCATAGCCTCCCACCTAGGCTGCGCAAGAGGGGCCCAAACCCAATTCCAGGTTACAGTAAAGCTTCATAGGGTCTTTCTGTCCAGGTGTAGGAAGTCCGCATCTTCACGGACATGTCTATTTCACCGAGTCTCTCTCTGAGACAGTGCCCAGATCGTTACGCCTTTCGTGCGGGTCGGAACTTACCCGACAAGGAATTTCGCTACCTTAGGACCGTTATAGTTACGGCCGCCGTTCACCGGGGCTTCAGTTCGGCGCTCGCACGCCTCCCGTTAACCTTCCGGCACTGGGCAGGCATCAGCCCGTATACGTCGGCTCGTCGCCTTCGCACAGACCTGTGTTTTTGGTAAACAGTCGCCTGGGCCTGGTCACTGCGGCCAGGATTCCTCCTGGCACCCCTTCTCCCGAAGTTACGGGGTCAAATTGCCGAGTTCCTTAACGAGGGTTCTCCCGTCCACCTTGGTATCCTCTACCAGCCCACCTGTGTCGGTCTGCGGTACGGACGCCGCCAGACTCGCTAGAGGCTTTTCTGGGCACCACGGGTCTCGCCCGCTTGCGGGTCACGTGTGACCCCCTCGCACTCCCGCCTCGGCTCTCGGTCAGGGGCTTTCCCTCCTGACCACCTGCGCGGTTGGACGGCGCGCGCCGCCGGGCTAACCTCGGTGCGTCCCCCCATCGCTCAAACGCCTGGTCGGCGGTGCCGGAATCTTAACCGGCTCTCCATCGCCTACGCCTCGCGGCCTCGGCTTAGGCCCGACTCACCCAGAGTGGATCAGCCTTGCTCTGGAACCCTTGGGCATTCGGTGCGCGGGATTCTCACCCGCGTCGCGCTACTCATACCGGCATTCTCCCTTGCCACCGCTCCACCACACCCTCACGGGATGGCTTCACCGCTGATGGCAATGCTCCCCTACCGCACACACAGTACTGAGTACTGTGCGCACCCGTGGCGTCGGTACCGTGCTTGAGCCCCCCTGGATTGTCCGCGCCGCGACACTCTCGACCAGTGAGCTATTACGCACTCTTTCAAGGATGGCTGCTTCTAAGCCAACCTCCTGGTTGTCTGTGCATCGCGACAACGTTTCCCACTTAGCACGGACTTAGGGACCTTAGCCGACGGTCTGGGCTGTTTCCCTCTTGACGACGAATCTTAGCACCCGCCGTCTCACTGCGCGGTGGCGTGCATCGGCATTCACGGTTTGGTTTGGGTTGGTAAGCGGTAAGCCCCCGCGCCAAGCCAGCGCCCTACCTCCGATGCGACCAAAACCGCACGCTGCACCAAAATGCATTTCGGGGAGAACCAGCTATCTCCGCGTTCGTTTGGCATTTCACCCCTATCCACCGGTCATCCGAGCCTTTTGCAATAGACACCGGTGCGGCCCTCCACGCGGTCTTACCCGCGCTTCAGCCTGCCCATGGATAGCTCACGCGGTTTCGGGTCGATTCCCAGCGACTGATGCGGAAGGCATTCCTGCCTTCCGCGTGCGCCCTGTTCAGACTCGCTTTCGCTGCGGCTCCGGGTACGGCTCCCTTAGCCTCGCCACCAAGAATCACTCGCCGGTCCGTTCTACAAAAAGTACGCCGTCACGGGTTGCCCCGCTCCGACTGTTTGTGGGCGTTGGGTTTCAGGATCTCTTTCACCCCCCGCTTCCGGGGTGCTTTTCACCATTCCCTCACGGTACTGTCCACTATCGGTCCGTTCGTGTAGCTAGCCTTGGAGGGTGGTCCCCCCGGCTTCCGGCGGGATGTCGCGTGTCCCGCCGTACTCACGGAATGTCCGCACAGTCTCCCCACTTTCGCCTACGGGGCTCTCACCCGCTCCGGCGGCCCGTTCCAGCAGCCTTCGGCTAGCCGGGAGATTGCTCACTGTGTGCAGAAGGCACCGCTCCTGCCCGGACCCCGTTCAACCCCAGCACCGCAACGCCGGCACGCTTGGCACGGTGCGGGTTTAGGCTTGCACCGTTTCGCTCGCCGCTACTCCGGCCCCTTGTTACTTCCTCCGGGTACATGAGATGTTTCAGTTCCCCGGCTTACCCCCACACCGCCTATGTGTTCAACGGTGGGTCACATGGCTCATCACCCTGTGGGGTTTCCCCATTCGGAGATCCTCGGCTCAACGCCCGCGCGCGGCTCCCCGAGGCATTTCGCTGCTACGCCACGTCCTTCATCGGCACGAACGGCCTAGGCATCCACCCAACGCCCGTGGTCACGGTCTTTCCCTAAAGCGCGGGGTCGCCCCCGTCGCCACCACTCCGTGCCCCACACCTTCCTGATCTATGCTTCACGCCAACGCGCGTGCGTCAGCGTCCCTGCTGCTTCCTCCGCACTCCTCGCCTGGTAAGGTGCATCACGCGGCGTTTCCTCGCCGCAGATGAGGAAGGTATCACCGCAGCGAAATCGTGTCAAGGGCCGTCCGCGAGGATTTCCGTGAAACGTCTTTCGCGTTGACCGCAATGCGCCGTATGCCAACGCCGCTGGCGGCGCCGTGCGACCGATCCCCTTCATTTCACCCCTCATATTTGCCGCTGTACGACGCGGAAAACCCTCGACATATTCCCTCGATCGTGGTATCCTTCCATTGTCAGTGCGTGTGTCCGGCGGTGTGAAACGCCATGCCGGGCATGGCGCATCATGTGGGCGATGAACCCTCCGGTGAACGCGCGACGGTTCACCAACGTACAAGAAGATGCATGTTCATTCGCTGGAGCAGGCGCCGCGCGCCGCCTCTCCACTCATGTCACAGGTGGTGAAACGTCTATGTCAGTCACGCTCCTCGAAAAGGGCAAGCAAAAGGGTTATCTCCTCCAGGACGAGATCATCGCGGCATATCCGAATTTTGAGAATGATCTCGACAGCATGGAAGAACTCTTTGCCACGTTGCTGGAGCAGGGAATCGACATCGTCGAGCAGGAGCCGATTGTCCGCCCCGATCCACCGGCGCGTGCCACGAAATCAAAGAGCGAGCGGGCAGACGACGAGCGCCTCGACAGCCAGCAGGCCGCGCAAATCGCGGCGGACTCCGTGCGTC